>FZPS01000173.1_pt29 | contig 78083 bp, 84 predicted proteins | sample 1817821 | NCBI WGS metagenome assembly FZPS01 (sample SAMEA104158645, study PRJEB21678) | metagenome | place: Germany | collected 2015-04-21
GTTTCCGCTGGCTTCCTTCAGATTCTGCGTCGCCGCAGACACCCTTGCCTTAAGCTAACGGCTACTGCTACCTTCACCGCTCGGGACTTTCACCCTAGAGACAGCGCCCATGCCGGGCACACATAAATTCAGCCTCCACCGGGCAGGTGAAGGCTGCAATTCTCTTCATCTTATTAGAAGCGGTCATTTCTCGGCCTTGCTTCATTGACAATGATTTCCCGGCCGTTGAAGTCGGTACCATTCATTATTTCCACGACCTTGGCCAGGTCCTCGTCGGTTTCCACCTCAACAAAGCCAAAGCCCCGGGAACGCCCCGTTTCCCGATCGGTAATAATCCGGCTGTCGGTGATGACAACACCGGTCCTCTCGGCAAAGATTTCGGCTAATTCTTCCTTGGTTGTACTCCAGGGTAGGTTGCCAACGTAGATAGTCTTGGTCACAGTGGTTCACCTCTCTTTCCTGGTCCCAAGCTCCCCTGTTCCCTCTAGGCCTAGTATGCGCAGTGGCCCTTTTTCCTATTCCCTTCCCCAGTTGACACAGCCCATCAGGAAAGAGAGGAAATAGCTATTTTCCCGGCCATTGGGAACTGTAAGGCCCTATTTCGAAAGCTGCTCGGTGCTGTTACCCTCATCCTGGTAGAGCTTATATTTATAAATGTAATACTCGACACTCTCAGGCAGGAGATACTTGATGGGACGATTTTGTGCCACCCGCTCCCGGATATCTGTAGAGGAGATAGCCAGGGCAGGAACCTCGACACAGTAGACCTTGTGGGCATACTTTTCCTTCAGGTAACCCAGACGCCGACCCAGCTCTTCCAGGGGGTAACCCGGTCGAGTTGCTGCTATAAAATAACACATCTCCATCACTTCATCGACATCCTTCCAGGTTAAAATGTCAAGGATAGCATCGGCACCGCTGATGAAGTACACTTTCACTCCGGGTCCAAAGACTTCCCTGACACTGCGAAGGGTATCGATGGTATAGGATGGAGCTGGCCGGTCTAGTTCGATGCGGGAGACATAAAAATGCGGGTTGGTAATGGTTGCCAGCACCGTCATATGATAACGGTGCTTTGCCGCCGTCACCGGGTAATCCTTCTTATGGGGTGGCTGGCGGTTGGGAACAAAGAGTACCTTGTCCAGCTGGTATTCTGCCCGTGCAGCTTCCGCCGTCACGAGGTGACCATAGTGTATAGGATCGAAGGTACCACCCATTATGGCAATGCTCTTCACCTTACCCTGCAGGTGTATGAGGTCCCTCACCTCTGGGCCCATTCTATCCACCTCAGTATAACCCCAACAAGTTGTGTCGATAGCTACTTCTTCCTATTCTCTTTTTTTCTCCTTATTCCTCCCTGCCAGGGGAAGAAAAGTTAACTGGTAAAAAAAGCCGGGAATAATCCCGGCACCTTTTCAACCTGTCTTTTGCTCCTTGCGCATCCTCTTCCGCCGCGATTCGTAATCGGGGTCACCCTTTTTCCAGCTTGATTTTACCCTTTCCCGAATCCGTGTATATGTTTCATCTATGATAAACTCATCGCGGGCGGGACAGTAATACATGGCTTCCCCCTGCTGACAGTTTCCGCAGGAAATGCACTCCATGGAAACCCAAGACCTCCATTCACAAGCAAAATTATGAGGACTATTTAAGTATAGGTAAATTCCATCTTGCCGATCCGGACAACATCACCGTCCTTTATACCCTTGGCTTCCAAAGCGGCGAGGATACCACGTCTTTCTAAAAAGCGCTGGAAACGCTTGACCCCTTCTTCCTGATCAAAATTGGTCATGGCAGCTGCCCGTTCCACTTCCTTGCCTTTGATTATATATATGTTCCCACTACAGATAATGTCAAATTCAGCAGCAGGTTCCCGGAAAATTTGTTCCGGGGGCTCTGCCAGTTTTTCTTCCTTCTCCGGCAGTTCCGCCAGGAGCTGACTGACCCGGAAAAGCAGCCCATCTATCCCTTCACCCGTTACCGCCGAGATGGGAAAGATCTCATAGTCCGGCTCCAGCTTAGCCCTTAAAAGGGGTAAGCTGGCCTGGGCCTGGGGCAAGTCCATCTTGTTGGCGGCCACCAGCTGGGGCAAGGCAGCCAGGTCCTTGCTGTAGTGAGCCAGTTCCCTGTTGATGATAGAAAAATCTTCGACCGGATCCCGCCCCTCCACAGCGGCCAGATCAAGAACATGGATTAGGAGCCGGGTACGTTCCAGATGCCGAAGGAATTCGTGGCCCAAACCTGCCCCGCTGTGGGCACCTTCGATCAGGCCGGGAATATCAGCCATAACAAAGCTATCTTCGCCAACCCTTACCACCCCCAAATTGGGTGTGAGGGTGGTGAAGGGATAGTCGGCGATCTTTGGTTTTGCCGCCGAAACCCGGGACAGGAGGGTTGATTTACCCACATTGGGAAAACCGACCAGGCCCACATCGGCCAGGAGCTTCAGTTCCAGGTCCAGCCAGCGCTCTTCCCCCGGCTCCCCCTTTTCAGAAATCCGGGGGGCCCGGTTTCTGTTGCTGAGGAAACGGGCGTTGCCTCTGCCGCCCCTGCCACCCCTGGCTATGATCTTCCTTTCTCCCGGTCGGGTCAGATCAGCCAGAACCTCCCCCGTCTGGGCATCCCTGACTATAGTTCCCGGGGGGACGCGAATGAGCAAATCCTGGCCATCGCGGCCCTGCTTCTTGGCCCCTCCCCCCGCCGCCCCCTGTTCTGCCTTATAATGGCGCTGATAACGGAAATCCATCAGGGTACGAAGGCCGGAATCGACTAAAAAGACTATGTCGCCGCCCTTGCCGCCGTCCCCTCCATCGGGCCCGCCCAGGGGAACATACTTTTCCCGGCGAAAGCTGACAATCCCGTTCCCGCCATCACCTGCCTTGACATAGATTTTCGCTCTATCATAAAACATTTACTGATCCCCCACAGGAATTATAATTCTACCAATTTTGCCACAACCCCGTCCCCCAAAGCTCCACCCTTATTCTTACCAAATATCCCGGTCAGCATCCCCCTGTCACCCACGACCCTTGAGCATCCCCTCGATATATTCCAGGGCCCGTTCCGTCTTATGTAATTGCAAAAGGCCGTAAATAACCTGGAGGTGATTGAGAAAATCATGCCTCTGTTTCCGCAATATTTCAGAGGCCCCTTCCCCATCCCCCTCCTCTACCCGCAGGATAAAGAGGGTTACCGCAAAGACCAGGGAAAAGAGTATACCCAGCACGGCCGCCAGCTGCAGGCAATGACCACCCCGCAGGCGGCAGAGGTAGACACCGGCACCCAATAACAGGGCCTCAACCAGGAGAATAAACCTTGCCTTCAACCAGCTGGTCGAAAACATGGACACCCCTTCTTCTCTATATTTGCCTATAATCTTTCGACACAAGCCCGGGCAATCCTTCTTCCCTAGAAATTAGATGACCATAATGTTTTCCCTTTTATGGAAGCAGTAGCCGGCACGGCAAAGGGAATGCCGCCACAACACAGATAAAAAACCGCCAATCCCTCCGGCTGGCGGTTTTCTTTCACTTCTACTATCTAGACTGCCCCCTGGGCATAGACGCTTACCTGTTTTTTCTGCTTTCCTCTGCGTTCGAAGGTTACAATACCATCCACAAGGGCATAGAGGGTGTCATCTTTGCCAAGGCCAACATTGCTGCCCGGGAAAATCCTGGTACCCCGCTGGCGGACAATGATGCTGCCGGCGGTGACAAACTGGCCATCATGGCGCTTTATCCCGAGCCGCTTCGATTCACTGTCCCGGCCGTTGCGGGAACTACCAACACCCTTTTTATGGGCGAAAAGTTGAAGGTCCATTGGCCGCATTCTAATCCACCTCCCCTTCAATTATACAAACGCAATCGGGATATTCGGCCGCCACACCGCCCAAGCCCAAAAGCATGGTCTCCAAGATGGCATCGACCTGGGCAGCAAGGCCTTCCGGCCTCTCCTTTAGAGTACATTCCAGTAAACCAGGCTCAATAACTACCGTCGGTTCCAGGGCCAAATACTCCTCCAGACCGATGATGGCTGCCTGGGTCAGGGCCGATACAGCAGCACAGACTATATCCTTCCCGTAGGTGGCATAGCCGGCATGGCCCCTTACCCTGAAGGCCACGATCCGGCCTCCCTTATCCCGTTCTATGGCAATATTGATCATTATCCTATAATTTCTTCTATCTGGACCCTGGTAAAGGGCTGGCGATGGCCGTACCGGCGCCGGTAATTTTTCTTGGCCCTGTACTTGAAGACCAAGATCTTTTTGTGCTTATCGTGTTCCAGGATCTTGGCCACTACCCGGGCTCCCTCTACATAGGGGGTGCCCACCTGCAGCTGATCGTTATTTTTCAGGGCCAGAACCCGGTCAAATTCGAACTTTTCCCCAACTTCGCCCGGGAGCTTCTCGACAAAGAGCACATCCCCGGCCTGCACCTTAAACTGCTTGCCGCCAGTTTCAATAATGGCATACACGGCCTCTAACACCTCCTCGCATCAGACTCGCCGGCCGCAGGTAGTCTGCAGACCTTTTAAACCTGCTCCGTGCGGTTAGTGCGAAACTGCCAAGACAGCTCGACAGAGGTATTGTAGCACAGACATATAACCATGTCAACCAAAACAATTTGCGCAATATTCCAATAAAAATTAAAGAGGGTAAGTAATGCACCGTCGCTACTTACCCTCCACCTGAACGGATGGTCATTATTTCCCTTCCCCGGCCCTGCTGGTAACGGCTGCCAGGGCAGCCGTCACAGCCGAGGTAGAACCGAAAAAGGCTATGGTGCTGATGTGCTGGGGGCAGCTGCCCAGCAATTCTACGGCAATGACATCGGCGGCCTTCTGGCCCACATCGGCCCAGTAGAAGAGGCTGGGAAGGTCGGCCTGGACCAAACCGACAGCGGCAAAGGTTTTCCCCTCTATTTCCTGGCGCATCTCCCGGGGGATGCGCCTGTAAAGCATGGCCAGGGTTCCCGGCCGTGGAGCACGAATAAAACGGGTCCTTACCATACTACCCATCCTTCATTAGAAGGTTAGCTGGCGGTTCGGCGAGGGAATTATTGCCGTAGCCATCAGGATTCCTTCATTTTTGAATTTGTTTTCCACGCTTTTTACCGCCGCATTCACGGCAGCCAGTTCACCACACAGGGAGACAAAGGCCTTTCCGCCCATACCCCGGGCAAGGCGAATCTCCAAAAGATCCACATTGGCCGCTTTGGCTGCGGTATCGCCGACGATGACCCCAGAGGCGGCGTCTATGGTCTCGATTACACCCAGGGCACCTTTTAGCTCGAAGGCAGTCGTTGCCGACAGGGCCGGAAACACCGAGGCATGGACCTGGGGTAAAACCAAGTCGGCTATGACATGGGGTGGATCATACTCGACTCCTTTCCTGACAGCAAAGCGAACGGCTTCAACATCTCCGGAGACCATGGCGATGAACTTGCCAGGGCATAAAACCGTTGCCACAAGGAGCTCAACATTGCCTGCCTTGAGCATACTGTCACAGGCTCCAATACCACGGGCAATGCTCTTGTATTCTATTAAACCCAGGGCTTTATCCATTGTCTGCCACCCCTTTTCCTTTTTCGGCCACGATAGTAATAGATTCAGGTGTCACCATCGCAACCTCCCCCGCTATGCTGGCATGAATCCGTGCTCCCAGGCTCCCTGCCGGGACATCGGCCACCAGCTCGCCCCTGGCCACCTGCTGGCCCTGCTGGACCACTGGAACTGCCGCCACCCCGGCATGCTGCTTCAGGGGAAGGGTCACCCGGGCAGGTACAATGGTCTCTTCCCGCAAGGGGGGCTTTTGCTGGTAATTGGCCAACCCCAGCCTTTTTACCAGCCTGCTTACGGGAACACGGCGATATTCCCGCCAGGGATGTATCTCGCGCTGGATGTCTTTGTAATGGTTGGGGATTCCCTTCTCCCGCAGTTCCTTCTTTAAGGCCTGGTTAACCCGGCGGGGCGACAGGCCCATGGGGCAGGCATATAGGTCGCAGACCCCACATTCGCTGCACAGATAGGCCTGGGATGCCGTCTGGGCTTCATAACCGGGATAGCTGACCAGCAGGATAACCTTGTGGGGTTCCAGGTGGTGTCCCAGGTGATGGCGAGGGCAGAGTTCTGTGCATTCCCGGCACTGGCAGCAGGCAGCCCGGGCCTGCCGCAGGATATGGGCCAGGGGCATGGAGCGAACATTTATCACGGGGCTGGCTGCCGGCAGCACAACAATCCCCTTGGTGGTCTTGGTGACGGGCTGGTCCAGATCCTCAACCAGCTCTCCCATCAGGGGCCCGCCCGACAGCACCCTGTAATCGGCAATGGCAGGACCGCCGGCCAGGGCCAGGAGCTCCTTCACCGGGACTCCCAGGGGGATGCGATAGGTTCCCGGCCGGCCGACGGCCCCGGCCACCGTTACCCACTTGTCGGTTACCGGCCCTTCGACTTCCCCTTGGGCCAGATTCCAGAGGGTTTCCACATTAAGGACCACGGCCTTGATGGCCAGGGGTATGCCCCCCGGCGGCACCCGCTTCCCCAGGGCCTCATACACCAGGTCAAACTCATCGCCGGCGGGATAAAAATCCCCCAGCTCCACCACTTCTATGTTGGGGTAAGAAGCCGTTGCCCTGTGCAGGGCCAGAACAGCTTCTTTATTCTTTTCCTTGACGGCAAAGAGGGCCTTCTCAGCCTGGAGGGCAGTGCGGACCTTTTCCAGCATAGCCGCCAATTGGGCAGGGAAATTTACCATCAGATGATAATCGACACTCAACAAGGGCTCACACTCGGCACCGTTAACCAATACCACTTCTACGACGGCGTCCAGCTTGACATGGGTAGGAAAACCGGCACCACCTGCACCAACTACACCAGCCCAGTAAGCCAGTTTGGCCACTTCATTTTTCACCTATAAGCCCCCCATCCTAGCGAATAGATAGAGCATCAATGAGCACACAGCGGCGGCGGCGGGTGAAGGTCCGGGCAGAGGTCAGGCCTTCACCGGTAGGCCCGGCAATGGTGAAGGTGGTAAAACCTTCTCCACCGACACCGATACCGGCGTAGGAGGGACCATTCTTGACAAAAATGGTAGTCTGGATGGCCCGGGCCATCTGGGTCATGTTGTCGACATTTTTGGAATGGATAATAGCCGTGTGCCTGTTCCCCTGTTCCACCGCCACGGCCACTGCGATGGCTTCCTCGATGTCCTTAACCCGGACCAGGGGAAGGATTGGCATCATCATCTCTTCCCGGACAAAGGGGTGTTCCCTTTCCACCTCGACGATGAGGCAGCCTTTATCCGGCGGCAGTTCCAGGCCCAGGGCTTCCCTGGCTATGACAGCGGCATCCCGGCCAATGAATTCCCGTTTGGGTTTGCCCTTATTGTCCAGGACCTCGTTGGCCAGGGTATCTATGTCCTCCCGCCTTTTAACGTGATAGCCGCCATTTTTCAGCAAGTTAAAAAGGAGGTAATCGGCAACACTCTCAACGGCGATAATTTCCTTTTCGGCAATGCAGGGAATGTTATTGTCAAAGGTACTGCCGGCCATAATATCGTGGCCCGCCTTTTCTATATCGGCCGTTTCGTCTACCACTACCGGGGGATTACCGGCACCGGCGCCAATGGCCTTCTTCCCCGATTTCAACACAGCCCGGACCAAACCCGGCCCCCCTGTGGCGACCAGCAGGTCTACAGCGGGATGCTGGAACATGACCTGGGTTTTCTCCAGGGCCGGCTCACTTATGGCAACCACAATGTCCTCCGGTCCTCCGGCGGCGAGAATCGCCTCATTGATGAGCTCTACAGCCCGCAAGGAGCATTTCCTGGCTCCAGGGTGAGGACTGAAGACGACGCTGTTGCCCCCGGCAATCATCCCGATGACGTTGCAAAAGATGGTTGCTACCGGGTTGGTGGAAGGTGTGATGGCCCCAATGACACCAAAGGGAGACATCTCGACCAGGGTAAGGCCCTTATCCCCCGACCAGGCTTCCGTTATCAAGTCTTCGGTGCCCGGCGTTTTGTCGGCGACCAGGTGATGTTTGAGAATCTTATCTTCGACGCGGCCCATGCCCGTATCGGCAACGGCCAACTGGGCCAGTTCCTCGGCATGCTGGCGCAGGGTCTGGCGTATGGCAGCGATCAACCGCTCCCGCTCTTCCAAATTTAGCTTCACCAGCTTTTTCTGGCCGGCTGCCGCCCTCTCGATGGCCACTTCCATCTCATCATAGACACCGGGCAAGGCTTTGCCGGGTCTCCCGTGCCCTCCATTGCCCAGCCTGGCCAGGACTTCTTGGACAATTTCTTGCAGCTGCGCTGGATCTAAATCAAGAGCCATGACCTACTACCTCCTCCCACAACTGGACTGCTGCCCGGGCAATGGCCATGTCCTCCTCAACTGTTCCCCCACTTATGCCAATGCCCCCTACTACCTGCCCGTTCCGGAAGAGGGGATAGCCGCCACCAAAAACCACCAGGCGGCCTGGCTGAAAGTCCTCGATACCGTACAGGGGAGCACCGGGCTGGGCCAGCTCGGCCAATTCATGGGTCGGCATCTTCAGGGCAACTGCCGTATAGGCCTTGCCCTGGGCCAGCTCTATGCTGACCAAGAGGGCGCCGTCCTGCCGGGCCAGGGAAATCAGGTTGCCGCCGCCGTCGACCACGGCTGATACCACTGGGACACCCAGCTCCTTGGCCTTTTCTTCGGCAGCCTGGATAATTCTCCGCGCCTGGGCCAGGTCGAGGATCGCTCCTCCCTGCTTGTTGTTATCCATATAACCCTTCACCTTCTCTGTTACCTGCTCTACCACTTCCTGAAAAACCTCCTGGCGTGCCATCAGGTAGAGGAGATCCGACAGCCGGTTAAGGTATACTGTTATTTCCCGTCTGACCTCTTCCTGACGGGCCAGGGCTACAGTTACCCGCTCCGCCCGGCGCACCACCGTCCGGGCCACATCCAGGTAGCCGGCAGTAAGGGTGCCCCCCGGCAAAACAAATCCCTTTTGGAGACTGATTTGGACCCCAATAGCATCGATGGCCTTCTCCAGTTCTCCTATGTCCCCTTCAGTCAGGCGCTCCTTCAGGCGGCTGGCCTCTCCAGGGGGACAGGCCAGTTCCGCTGCCAGAAGCAGCAGCTTTTGCTGTATGTCCCTGAGAAGTTTCTTATTTTCCAAATTCCTTATCCCGGCCCGGGCCAGGCCCAGCCAGGATGAAACTTCATCCACCGTACCATAGGCCTCGACCCGCAGGCTGTCCTTGGCCACCCTTTGTCCACCCAAAAGGCTGGTCTGTCCACCGTCACCCTTTCCGGTATAAATCTTCATTGTCCCTGTACCTCCATGGTATCGACAATGCCGACCACCGCAGCATCGATGGGAGTATCGCTGGTATCCAGGGCAAGGCGGGCCGAACTCCCTTCCACGACCAATACAGTTTCACCCATGCCAGCCCCAACAATATCGGCGGCTACCCTGGGGGCCTTGTCCACATGGTCGTCGTGCAAATCTAAGGGTTGGATTATTAACAACTTGTAGCCGACCAGGCGCTCGTCCTTTTTTGTTGCCACCACATTGCCGATGACCTTTCCAATTATCATTTTCTCACCCCTTCGCCCTGGATGATTGAATTCATTGGCTCCTGATTTTCAAGCCCCTCTCAACAGCCAGCTCCCTGGCCAGGGGCGTGATCACTGTATCCCTGGCTACGATAATTTCCCTCCCCTGCCAAGCAGCCACCTGACTGCGGCTGAGAACCTTGCCGGTAAAAACCCTGCTTGCTGCTTCCTTCTTTCCCCAAAACCTGCCCGGGAAGGAGACCAGCTCTTCCGCAGCAGAAGCCAATTCCCCTGCCGGCAGCAAGTGGATACCATAGGCAGCCAGCTTCTCCAGATTTTTGGCAAGCTGTTCCCGTAAGGCAGGCTGTCCCCGGTCCATCCCCAGGCGGGTACGGACAGGATGATCGATCTGGCAGGCATCCCTGGCAGCAAGGACCGGTTTCCCCATCAGGAGGCCTTCCAAGATCAGGGTAGTAACCAGATTGTCGGCTATCCCAACTGCTACCTTGGCCGCCGAGTTGACCGTGAGGACAGGCACCAGGATCAGCCTGTGTTCCCTTAGCAGGGGGCCCGGCGGCCAACCATTCTCCTCCGTCAATATGGTTGCTCCCGGCAGGGCCCCCGCAATCCTTTCGGTGCCCAGGGCACGTTCTGCCCCCGGAGTTACCACGGCAGTAAAGGACCAGCCCTGCTCCTGTAATATGGCCAGGGACGAAAGGGCATCCTCGACGCCGATGGTCCCCCCGGTGAAGAGGACCAGGGCCCTCCGCTGCCTTTCCTGCAATCTTTTCCACACTTCTTCGACAACCCGCTCAATCAGAAGGGCTTCTTCCATAAACCATCACCCTTCCCGTCTCTTTCTTGCCGGCCTTTCCGGCCACCCCTATTTTTCTTCTCCGTAATGGAGACAGCGGGAATGGGGTTCTCCCTTGCGCCGCGGACACTCGGGGTCACCACAAAGGTTACACACATCTTCGGTGGGGGCCCCTTCTTCCTCTCTCTCCTTGTTCCCTTCTCTCTGCCCTTCAACCTCGTCCCCGGGGCCATCGTCCCCTTCTTCCTCCCCTATTGCCTCATCCCCGGGGCCTTCATTTCCCACTTCCTTCTCAATTGCCCCATCGCCTGCCCCATCGCCGGGTTCTTCTTGACCTTCTTCTTCCTGCACTTCCTTCTCTGCCCCAGCGACGGGCCCTTCCCCGGCCCCCTCTAAGTCGGGCAGCTTGCCCACCTTTACTGGGCGGGGCACCATATCGGGGCTTTCAATAAGGCCCTCCAATTCCTCATGGGGCCGGGGGATAACATGTTTGGCTACCACCCTGCCCACCCTGGAGGCTGCTGCTACGCCGGCACTGACGGCAGCCTGGACAGCCGCCACATCGCCCACCAGTTTCACCGTCACCATACCCATACCCCTGGTCAATTCATACCCCAGCAATTTAACATTGGCCGCCTTTACTGCTGCATCGGCCGCTTCCACAGCACAGGCTAGTCCCGCCGTCTCAATCAATCCCAGGGCCTTTTTGTGCATGACCGGAACTTCCCCCCTTCCAAACCCCATACTCCTGGAGTACTTTAATGACAGTGGCAACTATAGCCGATAAGGAATCCCCTTCCAGGTAAGAAGGTTCTTCATCCTTGGTGCGAAAGGGTATGCCCTTGACCAGCCGGGCTGCATTGGTTCCCAGGCGCCGGCTCTCGCCTTCATCAAGCTGACCTGCCGGGACAAAAAACAAGGGCTGTCCCCGTTGGAGGCGGCGATAATGGAGGGCAATGCCATCCCTGCCCAGCCCTATCCCTGTACCGAGGGGGGAAAGGTTGGCTGCCTCCCAGGCAAGGCTGACGGCCGAATCCTCCGGGCCTGTGCAAAGTTGACCGGGAACCCCTTCCTCTTCCAAGCCCAGCTGAACCTGGCGGATATGTTCTGCCGCAGTCCCCGGCGCTGCGTTAATGACAATCCTGGGTTTTTCCGTCCTCCCTTCCTGCCAATGGGTCACCTCAGTCACCCCTCTCGCAATAGGCCAGGACCAGGCCGGTTGCCACAGCATTGCGGGGGCCTTCCGTCCCCCGGACATTGGCCTGCCCGGCCACTACCCGGTATTCGGACAGCCGGTCGGTGATAAACCCGCTCACCTCTTGGTCCAGGGATGAGCCACCTACCAGGACGACAAATTCCAGGTCACGGACGTTGCCGGTGGGAACAACCCGTTCCAGGGCCCTGAGGGTATTTTCCACAAAAACCCTTCTCTTGGCTTCCCGCCGCACCATCCGCACCTTTTCCAGATTCAGTTCCCCGGGGAGGGGGACAAATTCATCCTTCAGGATGATGACCTTGGCAAAGACCTCGGGCGGTAAGGGTTCGGAAAAAAATTCGACGGTGCCGTCCTCATGGCGGATATGAAAGAGACTTTCCACTTTGGCCAGGGGATATTTTTTTATGTCCTCGGCTAAACCCAGATCCTCGAGGCCCAGTTCAGCGGCAATGAGGAGGGTTACCATATTCCCGGCCCCGGCCAAATGGACCGTCTCCACCCTGCCTTCCACATTGATGTAGGCGGCATCGGTGGAACCGGCACCCAAATCTAAAATGGCGAAGGGTTTGGTCGTCCCCGGTGTGGTCAAACAGCCCCGCACTGCCATGTCTGCTTCCACACCACCCACTTCTACCCGCACGCCAATCTCTTCCTCTAATTCCTGGGCAATCCGCTGCATCTGCAGGCGGTCTGCCTTCACCATGGCCGCCAATCCCACAGCATTTTCCAGGGAAAACTCCCCTGCAATTCCCCCCTGGACCTGCTGGGGAACAAAGGTGTCCACTGCCAGCAAATCCTGGATGGTAATTTCCCCCGCCGGTTTACCCGTCAGCTCGGCCATGGTTTGCCTTACCCGCTCCAGCATACCGCCGGCATTGGTGCCCGGTTCCCCCCTGACATCCTGCAGAGGCGCCACTTCCTCCAGGGCAGCCATTATGGCCTCGGCACCCTCATCCACGTCCACCTGCCGGGAAAAGCGGGGGCCGATTAGAGTAAGCTTGCCGGCGGCAATACGCCGGGCTTTGACATCACCTTCCGGTGTCTTAATAACAACGGCCGAGCGATTGCCAATCAGGGCCCGGGCCAGGGGTACAATCTGTTTCGTCTCCTCCGGGTTCAGGTCAAAGACGGTGGCTATCCCATAGGGATTGCACAGGGTCTTAATTACCGCCCCCTGGGGTGCTACTTCGATGGCGGCCGGCATGCCGAGGGGCACCTTTTCGATGAGGCGCACCTCATCTACCACAGGAATGGTTTTCTGCAGGCGGTTGGCAATTAAGACGCCATCATCCCTTTGCACAATAGCCCCAACCACCTCTATGCCCCGGGCCAGGGCCCGGTTGATTTCCTGGGCGGCAAGGGCAAAATCCCAGCTGGCAGGTACTACCACCATCACCTTTTCCCCAGGGACTTCTGCCTGTAAAATATCCAGCAAAACGGTTTTCCCTACCCCCAGGCCGATCCCACCCGGTGTGGCAGGATTATGGCCGATCATAGTAGATTCGGTGACCACCGTCTCGGTTATGGTCTCCATGGCCACATCACCAATGACCGGCGCCGCTTCGTTGATTAAAATCAGATCCAGGTCCTGTAAGGCCAACCCCGCCCCATCCAAGGCCTGCCTCAGGGCAGAAAAAATTCCATTTAAATTCTCCCGCGTCCCCTTTATCCCGGTGGTGACAGCTATGCTGCTGCTTAAAAATTCAGGCTGACCGCCCGTCACCCGGGCTAAGGCTACCTCTGTTGTGGCATTACCTACGTCCACGCCTGCAATGAGCGGCAAATCAATCACCCCTTAGGGGAGCGGGTTTTTCAGCCCTAAACCTCTGAAAAACCCGCTCAGCCAACTATTTATGCAATTCTAAGCAGGCCACGGCGCTCATAAACTTCGGCCGCTTCCCGAACCAAAGCTGCATTGGCCTTGGCATTATACTTGCTTTCCAGTTCATCGGCAATTGCCAGGAGTTCTTCCTTTGTAGACCGATGGGGCCTGAGGGCACGGTAAATAGCCAGGATACGGTCATCGGGCACCTGGGTAAGCTCCGCCGCTCGCCTTAAATTGCGGGCAAATTGCGGGCGGCCAACCTTTTCCGCTATTTCTGCCTGCATGCGCAGGGTTTCTGCAGTGATGCGCACATCCTGGGGAGTAACTTCACCCTTCAGGACCTTATCCAGGGTAATTTCATCTAAACCCTTTCCGGTAGGTGTCCGAACCAGATCCGGTCTTTTTGTCGCCAGGGGATAGTCCCGGGCCGGGTCAAGACCCCGGTCGTTGTTGGCCTGTGGGTTACCCCCGGCCTTTGGTTCGGTTTCCTGGAGGGATTTCAGTACTTCCCGAACTATTTGTTCCAGGGCATTCTTATCCACCATGGGGGCACCTCCTTTTACTTGAAAGTAACCTTCAGCTCGACTGGTTTGGCGTTTTTTTCGACATGTTCCGTTTCTTTAATATGCAGTACTGCCGCCACTGCCTGGTACTTGGGTCGGGCCATCTGGTCATTCTCCACCGGAACAGGCTTTGGTGAGCCTCCCTTAGCGTACTGGGCTGCATTCCGCCCAATGGCCCGGTAGGTTTCCAGAACCAGCAAGGGACACTGGGGGAACAGCTCCAAATTAGACAGGGGATCCAAATCCTTCTGGTGGATGACAGTGGTACCCCGGGACTGGATACCAATGCCTATTCCCGAACCCGAGAGCTTGGCTGCCGTATGGGCAATGAATGCCACGTCGGAGGTGTGCTTCACCCGTATCACCCGGGCAGCGACACCCTCTTCTTCAATACCGGCAATTAGCTCCCTTAAAACGGCGGCATGGGGAATGCCTTTGATGGTCTTGACCTGATAGACACCAAAGGCCGGCCCCAGGCCAATGACAACCTCATCGGCTTTAGTGCCCTGCTCAGCAATGCCCAGCTCGGTAAAGTCCACTCCACTGACAGGTCCTGCCCCTGCAGTTTCCAGTTTGGGAGCAGCCGTCCCCTGGCCCATGCCGGAGAGCACTTCTTCTACTATCTGCCTTACCAATTTTTCGTCAACTTGCATGGCCTTCACCCCTTTCCCCTGGTATCTACTGGCCAATTTCTTCCGGTCGGATAGCAAAGGGAATGTCTTTAATTTCTTCCCAGCGTTTTCCGGTCAGCCGATAGCCTGTACCCGGACCGGCATAGTCATTGGCATCATTGACAGCACTCTGGACGACAAAATTGCTGTCAATTATAGCCGAAGTATGGAGATAGTCGCCAGAAACCCTCTGCTTGAGCATTTCCAGAACGTTGATGGCTACATCGGTAAAGTTGTTCTTCGCCAGGGCCTTTACCACGTCCAAACCGGTAATGGGACCGGTAAAGAGTTCCTGGGCTGCCTTCAGGTCTTCCACCACGTTGCGCTCGGGCATATCGTCGCTGCCGTGGGCATAGGTGGCCGCTTCTACCTCTTCATCGGTAATGGGCGGCAGGCCCAGCTCCCTGAATACGGCCTGCAGGGCGCGGGCAGCCTTGTTCCTGACGGCAATAACTTCATCCTCAGTAACGGGCCGGAGGCCGCCGTCTACCACCAGGTCCCGCTGCAGGGCCAGGTAGTCATCATAGTCTTCGGCGTCAAAGTTGGAACCGGCAAACATGTTGTCGTAGTTGGGGACCGCACTGTAGCCGGAGAAAATGAAGTCGGTTCCTGGCAGGAACTGCATCATGGTCCGGGCCGTCCGCCGGAAGGGGGAATGGCTGAAGGTCTGGTCGTTTCCAGAGGCCACTTCCAGGTCCAGCATTGCCGCAATCAGGTTCTCTGCCAGGACTGCCCTGATCCCGCCGGGCACTGCCCCGGGAACCCCGATACAGCTTATGGAACCATTCTGCAGGCCCTGAACCCCGGCACCCTTGGTCACATAGACGCACTTGGCTTCCAGGTAGAGCATCGATTTCCCTTCGGCATATCCCATCTGCACCTCTGCCCCCGTACCGGAGGTAAAGCGCATTTTGAGGCCCCGGGACGCGTAGGCAGAAGCCAGGAAGGATTTGGACCAGGGAGTATCGTCGCCATCGACAAAGACATTCTCCGTCCCATAGACTGAGATGGTCTCGGCATAACTGGTTAAACCCTTCATGCCCAGCTGCAGCTCAGTGGCTTCCTCCAGGGCACACTGGGTCAGCACTCCGCCACGACCCGTCTGGGCACCCACGAGGAGGGCCAGGGCATTGAAGGGGGCGTAGCGGACAATTCCCACGGTAGTTTCCATTTCATCAAAACCGCGAATAGCCGCCTCTGCCGCATCGGCTGCTATCTGGACCGGGTTATCCCGGACGCTGGTCACGTGACACTGGTTGCTCGGTGTCCTGCGGCAGCGCATTTTCTGGAGGGCCATCATCATTTCGACTACATTCATGTAGCCGACTACTTCACAGATCTTGGCCGGGGTCATGGCAGTGGTCAGGGCTATGATCTCTTCCCGAGGGACGTTGATGTCGACGATCATTTTGGCCAGTTCCTGGGAATCCATGGCGGCAACCTTCTCCGCCATCTCCAGATTTATGGCATGGTCGGCGATGAATTGGTCGATCATATCAAAATCACTGCGTTTGATGCCGTCCATTTCGACAACTACACCGTTTTCAATTTTAATTCCCGGTTTGGGATCATTGGGCCCATTTACAGCCACAAGGCCAACTTCCGGCCATTCCCGGACAAAGCCGTCTTCGTGTACGGGCCGTGCCTCCAGCACCTCGAACCGTTTAGATCTCTTCAAGGCAAATCCCTCCTTTGCTTCCGGCTTTCCGAGACGCCCCTAGATATAGGGTTGGGTAGTCGATTCTGGTTTTGCGCCAAGGCTAGCCAAAAGCTGAATGCCTACTTCCCTGGCGGCAATAATCGCTTGCCGTACAGCTCCGGAATCACCGCTGATGAAGAGTATTACCTCGTTGGTCATACTGGTTCCATTGGTCGGACTGGCATAGCCAAGAATTTCCACGTTGGCTGCCTTCACTGCCGTATCGGCCAGGACTACACCGATGGCCGCCGGGGCCCCAACGGTCAGACCGAAGGCTTTGCCGAGGGGGGCGCCAAAGGCCTTGTTACAGGCATAGCTGGCCCGGGCCGTGTACTGGAATTCCAGGTGTCCGGCATCGTTGCCGTAGACATCACCAAAGGTCCGCTCCAGCTCCTTCAAGGCAACTTCAATGGCCCGCCGGGCATCGCTGACCTCCTCGGCACCGAAGATGATCAAGTTGCCGTGCCCGGCCCCTCCCTTGGTATCCCGGGGAAGCTCTATGGACACGATTTCGGTATTGGTCGCCTTCACCGCCTCATCGGCAGCCATGATCTGGGGCCCTGCCCCGGTGCGGCCGCCGAGAATACCGATGGAACGATATTTGGGATCAAGGCCCATCTTTTCGTGGAGGATGGGATCTACATTGGCAATGACCAGACCAATGGTATCCCCCAAACCAACACCGACAAATTCCGTCAGAGAGCAGCAGTAGTCTACCTGCTCCGGTGCTATCTCCTGGGGTGGACCTCCAGCCTCATTAGCCTTCTTTAATACTTCCTGGACAATCTTTTCCACCAAATCTTCTTTCATTATTTAACACCTCCACCGCGCTTTTTTCCCTTCCCCTAGGACTGGGGTAAGATTTTTTCCGTATCGCTATGGGGACGCGGTATCACGTGTACAGATACGACTTCGCCCACCTTTTGGGCAGCCGCTGCGCCGGCATCGGTAGCTGCCTTAACTGCACCCACGTCACCACGTACCATAACCGTTACCAGGCCGCTGCCGATTTTTTCATAGCCCACCAGGGAGACATTGGCTGCCTTTACCATGGCGTCTGCTGCCTCAATAGCCCCTACCAATCCACGGGTTTCTACCATTCCTAAAGCTTCTTGTGCCACTTTCTTCACAACCCCTTTCCTTGGCATTTTTTACCTTTGGTTGCATGCCGCTCTAAACCAGGTATTTCCGAGAATAACCGGGGCCGCTCCACCTCCTTCCTCTGCCTTTGGGACACTGGAAAGACTCCTTTGCCTGGATATAACCCTACTGCTATAAAGGTTCTTTGCCGGAAAATATCCCCCTGTAGCATTTTTTGCTCACATCCGATAGATTGTTGCCCAAATTTTCCCGCAACTGAAAACCCATTAGAAAAGGGAAAAAGACAGGCAATGAAACCTGTCTTTTTTTGTCATGAATCTATTTTTTCTTGCCTCAGCCTCACCGGCAATGTTTCCGGTATTCACTGGGGCTCATGCCCACCTTGCGTTTAAAGAGGCGGCTAAAGTAATTGGCCTCCCCGTAACCCACCCTCCGGGCAATGGCCTCGATTTTATCTTCGGTTTTGAGGAGCAGCCGTTTCGCTTCTTCAAGGCGGAGATTGGTTAAATATTCAATAAAGGTTAGGCCTTCCCTCTCTTTAAAGAGGCGGCTGAAATAATAGGGGGAAAGGTGAACCTGCCGGGCAACCTCTTCCAGGGTAAGCTGTTTGGCAAAATGCTGGGCCATGTACCTCTTGGCCTGGGCAATGGTCTCCCTGTGGGCTTTTTCCTGTCTGGCTTCCACCAGTTGGAGGGACTGCTTCAGGGCCGCTTGGAGGAGATGGTATATCTCCTGGAGCCCGGAAACCGCTGCCAGCCTTTCCAGCAGGGTGCCCTGCATTTTGGCCACATCCCCCGCTTCCGCCCCACCCTTCAGGGCAGCCCGGACCATTCCTGTCACCAATTCCCAGGAGCGCAAGCGCAGGATTCGCTCTTCCCCCCCACTGGCTGTAACCAGCTGCTGCCAGATTTTCTCCAGGAGGGTGAAGGCCCTTTCTCCCTCTGCCAGCTCTACCACTGCCATTAATTCCTCTTCCTTGGTATAGGGGTAGGGGGCCAGCTTGTCCCCCCTGATGCTGTCCACATCCCCGGCATAGATAACCTGGTTTCCACCCAGCAAAGTACCATAACGGCAGGCTGCCTCGGCAGCCCTATAGGAGTTTTGGAGGAAAGGCAGATCAGGACATGTCTCACCCACCCCGACAGTCAGGGTCACTTGTCCCAGTTTCTCCACGGCCTGCCGCATCTTCTCCGCCAATTCCCCTGCTCCCCGCCCCCCATCACCGGCCTTTATAACCAGAAAACTGTCCCGGCCAAAGGGAACCAGCAGGGCGCCACCGTCCTCCTCCACCCTTTCCTGCAATAGCCCGGCCACCTGCAGTTGTTCCTTTTTCCCCTGCCCTTGGCCGCAAGCCCCCCTGTCATCGATCATTAAATATAATACCGTGTAGGGCCCCTCCCCTATTTTGAGCAGGGCGGCCCTTTCCTGGACAGCGGTGGGATCGCCAATCCGGCCAAAACAGAGATCCAGGATCAGCCCCCTGGCAATGTGGGGCAGGGCCTCAGAGAGCTGCTTTTCCATCTCCTTTGCCCTTCGCAGCCGGGCCGCCGCTTCCTCCCTTTCCCGGCAAATATTATCAACCACCTTCAGTATACCCCTGGGTCGGGCCGGCTTCAATAAATAATCCCGTGCCCCCAGTTTCAGGGCTTCATGGGCAAAGTCAAATTCGTCATAGGCGGTAAGGACCACAACTTCCGAATTGATGGAAAGCTCCCTGACCCGGTGGAGAACTTCTATACCGCCAATACCGGGCATCTTGATATCGAGGAAGAGGATGTCCGGCTGCAAGTCCTTTATCAGGGCCAGGCCCACCCGGCCGCAGCCGGCCTCGCCGACCACCTTCAGGTGGGGCCTTTCCCGGCGCAGGATAAATTTTATTGCTTCCCTCTCCAGGGGCTCGTCGTCGACGACTACTACTGTGGTCATGTTACATCACCCACCTTGGAGGGACGATAGGGTAAATATATGGTTATATGGGTTCCCTGGCCGATTTCACTCTGTATTTGCCATTGAAATTCGTCACCAAAATGGTACTGCAATCTCTTAACTACATTGTTGACACCGAGGCCAGTAACATGGCACCGGCCCGTCCGGGTTCGGTCGAGTTTCTTGATTTCCTCCACCACGTCCTCTGGCATGCCCAAGCCATCGTCGATGATTTCAATTTGCACCTGGTCCCCCAGGCGCATTATACGAAGCCACAGGGTTCCCCCCGCTTCCTTGGGCTCCAGCCCATGGACTATGGCATTTTCCACCAGGGGCTGCAGGGTAAGGAGGGGTATTTCGCTCTGGAGGCAGTCTTCTTCCACATCAAATTCCACCTTGAGCCGATCGGGGTAGCGGGTTTGCTGAATGAGCAAATAATTGTGCACATAGCTTAGTTCTTCCCTGAGGGGGGCCAATTGACCGGCCTTGCGCAGGCTGCCCCGGAGTAATTCCGCCAGGGCATAGACTACCTCCTGGGTCCTGTCGGCCCCCTCCAGCAGGGCCAGGCGGCTGATGGCATTGAGGGTGTTGAAGAGAAAATGGGGGTTGATCTGGGACTGTAAAACCATCAACTCTGCTTCCTTTAAGGCCCTCTCCAATTCGGCCCGGGATTTCATCTCTTCCATCAGGCGGATCTTTTGCTCGTGCAATTCCTCCTGAATGAGGCTGGCTACACCCTTTTCGGCTATGGAATTGGCGATGGTATACATCAGCTGGCCCGCTGCCTTTATCTTGGCAAAGGGCATCAGGGGAATCTTCTTCAATAAAAACTTTAACTCCGGCTCCAGGGCCAGGTTGATACCAGGCCGGGCAATGCGCTCCAACAGCAGCAATTGATCATCTTCCGCTAAAACCTGCCCCGCCATGATGGAGCCTAAATACTGCCCCTGGACAATTATGGGGGCAGCAATATCAACCAGTCCCATATGGCAGCAGTAAATATAGGGCCGCCCCTGCCTGGCCGCCTCCAGGCCGGCATGGGCATCGGACTGTTCACATCCCTGCCGCCCGCTGGCCGTTTGCCGCACCCGGGCACAAAAGTCACTGAAGTTGCTGTAGCGGACCACCGGCTTACCCTGGTAATCGACTATTATGGAGGCAAGGCCGGTGGCATCGGAAAAACGGTCTTGTATTTCCTGCAGGGCATTTACATCAACCACGTCGCGCAAGTGGAATAAACGTTTGGCCAAGATCACCACTCCCAGCCCAAAGTCCCATCACAAAAATCATTTATAATATTTAGTCAATTTATTTGGCAAAGGAATTTCTAAAATTGCCTAGAACTTTCTCCTTTCTTTCTACAAAGGAAGGATAATTTCCTCCTTTACAGCCCTTCTATTTTCCCCGGGGGCACCTGCCCTGCAGGAGCGGGGAAAGGGAAGGAAGTCTGGCCAGGCGGCTCCTTTCCCCTTCCTATTTATTCAAATCCCTGGCCCTTCCTTTACCTGGGAGATTATTTTTGCCTTGGCGTAGGTCCGGAATACCTTGGTTATCTCCACATCCAACCACTCGCCCACATAATCGCCGGCCCTTTCTATGTTAATGACATAGCCGTGGAGGCGGCTGATGCCGTCCCGGGGGTTGGAGATGTGGTGTTCTTCTACCCGCAGGGTTAGCCGGTCCCCTTCGGCCACCGGCCGGCAGTAGCGGGCCAATTCTTCTTCTGATTCGAAAATCTTGAGGATAATGTCATCCATATGCAGCTCCTCTTTACCCTTGATATAAATGGGAAGCCCAAAATGCCGTTCCAATTCCCCCAGATTACTGCCTCCGCTGCCGATCATCAGGGCTGCCACCCCTGGATGCAGCTCCACCAGCAGGGCAGGAACCTTCCGTTCCCGGAGGAGTCTCTCAATGCGGCGTTTCACCATCAGGGCCACGGTCTCTTCCGTCAATACCTTACCCTTGCCTTCGCAGAAGGGACACTGTTTCGTAACAATATTGTTGAGGGATTGGCGGACCTTTTTCCGGGTCATTTCTACCAGGCCCAGCTGGGTTAAACCCAAAACGTGGGCCTTCACCTTGTCCTTCTGTAACTCTTCCTCCAGGGCAGACAGAACCGCTGCCTGGTCCTCCTCCTTATTCATATCGATAAAATCAATTATTATTATGCCGCCGACGTTGCGCAGGCGCAGCTGCCGGGCTATTTCCCTGGCCGCCTCCAGATTGGTCTTCAGGACAGTATCGGCCAGGTTAGTGGTACCCACAAACTTGCCCGTATTGACATCAATGGCCGTCAGGGCCTCCGTTTGATCGATGATCAGGTAGCCCCCCGACTTTAACCAGACTCTCCTCTTGAGGGCCTTGTCCACTTCTGCCTCCAGGCCGTAGGTGAGCAAAATATCCCTTTCCGGCGGGAAATAGCAGACCCGTTCCTTTAGATGGGGTGCATAGATTTCCAAAAGGTCGTAGATCTTCTCCAGGACTTCCCGGTTATCTACGGTAACCCGCTGTATGTCCTCGGTGTAGAGGTCCCGCATAATCCGGTAAACCAAATCCAAATCTTTATAGATCAGGGCTGGCGTCGGGCCCTTGCGCATCCGCTCCTTGACCTTTCCCCACAGGCGCTCCAAAAAAACCACATCCTGCTGCAGCTGCTCGATGCCCTCCTGACCCTCGGCCACGGTGCGGACAATTAAACCCATGCCCCTGGGCCTGATGCCCTCGGCCAGCTCCCGCAGCCGCTCTCTCTCCTTTTCATCCCCTATCCGCCGGGAAACCCCCACATACTCCACATTGGGGAGGAGAACCAGGCTCCGCCCGGGGAGGGTAAGATGGGTGGTAACCCGGGCCCCTTTGCTGCCTATGGGCTCCTTCATAACCTGAACAATGATTTCCTGACCCGGCTGCAGCAGCTGTTCGATGGCAGGTTTTGTCCCACCCCGGCAACGTTCCCCATTGCGGCCCTGGGGCAGGGCATCATCCACATACAGGAAGGCATTTCTTTCCAGGCCGATATCGACAAAGGCCGCCTGCATACCGGGAAGAACATTTTCTACCCGCCCCCGGTAAATATTGCCGACGATCCGCCGGCTCAAGGGCCGTTCCAGATAGATCTCAACTAAAGAACCGTCTTCCAAAAGGGCTACCCAGGTCTCATCCTCGCAAACATGGATCACAATCTCTTTTTTCATCTATTCGCCTCACCTCCTTCCCAACGAGCCCCCTTGCCCTTTTTCAGGCTGTCCAGTCAGTTAAAATTCTACCGTCAGGGGCGAATAGATCCCGTCGTCCCGGACAATATACAGCCCTTCCCGGTGCAGAAAAACCACCCTGCCCGCCCAGCCCGTGTTGGCCCAAAAGGCCTCAATGAGCTCAGCGGGCCGGACACTTCCCCGGGGGCCCAGCTTAAGATCGACGGTGACAGTAATGGGGGCAGGGCCGTCCCCATGGATCTGGTAGGCGCGAACATAGGGTATAAGGTTAAACCTGCGCACCCCCTTGCGGGTCTGCCGGGTAATTGTTACCTCCTCCCGGTCCAGAAAGCCCTCCCAGGCCAGGGAAAAATGCTCCCAGGCGACCCCTGCCGGCAGTTCCAGCCCCACTTGATAGCGGGCCAGGTTGACAACGGCCATCAGGGCAGGGTATTTCCCCGGTACCTCCTTCACTTCCTCCAACTTCAGCCCCGGGGGCAGCTGGCCGTTCACCTGCTCCCGGAAATGATCCAGGGGCCAGGTTTCCCGCAAGGTAAATTCCACATATTCCCCGGAGCTGGTCATGCCTACGGGGAGGGCGGCAGCAAAGGCGATTTTGGGCTGGGGATTAAAGCCCTGGCTGTAGGCCATGGGCACCCGGGCCCGCCGCAGGGCCTTCTCGACAGTGCCCACAAGATCCAGATGGGAAATAAAGCGAACCTCGGGCCCCTTAATCAATCTGGCCCACAGCTTCTGGAGCATCCTTGTCACCTCCCCGGAGGCGGATGGGCAATTCCAGAGTCGGGCACACCCCGCACTGGCTGCAGCTGACCAGGCTGCAGTCCACGGTGGCCTCGCCCCGGAGGGCCCGCTGGTATTCCCGCCAGAGAAAATCCTTGGCCAGCCCGGGGCTCAGGTGGTCCCAGGGCAGGACTTCAGTAAAGGGGCGCCGGCGCAGGGCATAGAAGGCAGGATCAAGGCCGCAGGCGGCAAAGGCCTCCTCCCATTTCCTGTAGTCGAAGTGCTCCGTCCAGCCATCAAAGCGGCAGCCCAGGCGGTGGGCGGCAAGCAAAGCTTCGCCCAGGCGGCGGTCCCCCCGGGCAAAAACGGCCTCCAGGAAGCTGGCCTTGGTATCATGGGTATTAAATATGATGCGCCTATCCTTCAGGGCCCGGCGGATTACCTGCTGGCGCCGGTGGAGTTCCCCTTCTTCCACCTGGGGTTCCCACTGGAAGGGGGTGTGGGGCTTGGGGACAAAGTTGGAGACACTCACGGTGACCCGCCGCACCCCCCGGCCCCCCTCGGGACCCCTGGCCCTGGCTACCTGCTCGGCAATCCTGGCAATCCCCAAAAGATCCTCATCCTCCTCTGTGGGCAGGCCGATCATAAAATAGAGCTTAAAGGCCGACCAGCCCCCTGCCACGGCCCCAGCCACAGCTTCTGCTATATCCTCCTCGGTGACATTTTTATTGATCACGTCCCGCAGCCTCTGGCTCCCGGCCTCGGGGGCCAGGGTTATACTGGCCTTGCGCAAACCCTCTACTTCCCGGGCCAGGTTCACCGAAAAACTATCCACCCTGAGGGAAGGGAGGCTCAGTTTCAGTTCGCCGTAGGCTTCCTGAAGCCGCCGGATCAGCTCCCGGATCTGGCTGTAGTCGGTGCTGCTCAGGGAGGTCAGGGACATTTCCGGATAGCCCGTGGTCCTCTGCAGGGCCTCGGCCTGGGCCAGGAGTTTTTCCAGGGATCTTTCCCGGACCGGCCGGTAGATCATGCCCGCCTGGCAAAAGCGGCAGCCCCGGGCACAACCCCGGAAAAGCTCCAGCATAGCCCGGTCGTGGACAACGTCCATGAAGGGCACCACAGGGGCAGTGGGAAAATCAACAGCATCCAGATCGGCAACAACCCGTTTCTCCACCCGCGGGGCTGCTTCCGGCCTGGTAGGTTCCACACCCTTTATCGTACCATCTTCCCCATATTGGATCCGGTAAAAGGATGGCACATAGATGCCGGGGATGGTGGCGGCACGGGAGAGGAAGGCCTCCCGGTCCTGCCCCCCTTCCCGCTTCCATTCCTTCAGGGCGGTGAGGAGTTCCCCGATGACCTCCTCCCCCTCCCCCAGGACTACCAGGTCGAGGAAATCGGCCAGGGGCTCTGGGTTAAAGGCACAGGGCCCGCCGGCAATAACAAAAGGGTCCTCTGGACCCCGCTCCCTTTGCAGCAATGGGATCTTTCCCAGTTCCAGCATGTTGAGGACATTGGTGTAGGTCAGCTCATACTGGAGACTGAAGCCGATCATGTCAAAATCGGCCAGGGGAGTCCTCGTTTCCAGGCCAAAGAGGGGAAGGGAAGCTTCCCGCATCCTGGCTTCCATATCCGGCCACGGGGCATAGACTCTCTCGGCAACGGCATCCTGGCGCTGGTTTATGATATGGTAGAGAATCTTTGAGCCCAGATGGGACATGCCCACTTCATAGACATCGGGAAAGGCCAGGGCAAAGCTGACCTCCACCTGGCGGTGATCCTTTTTTATGGCATTCCATTCGGTGCCCAGGTAACGGGTTGGCTTGGAAACCTGGGGCAAAATCTCCTCCAATTCTTGCTTCACTCTCAGGTCCTCCTTTGTAAAGGGCGCATAATCCCTCTATTTACCCTTGCAGCCAATTCAATTCCTATTATTCCCCGGTCCTGGGGAACCATAGCTTGTACATACAGAAAATAGTTTCGACACCAGCCATTATAATCCTTTTCCCAATACTATTTTTTTCCAGACCATCTAGGGGCGGTGCTGGAGTATTTCTCCCAGCCTTGTATCCAACCCCCTCTCCAGCAGGGCGGTGACAATTTCCCCTTCCGTAAGGTAGCCCATTTTTCCCCCGGCATCCAAAAGTAAAACCAGGTGATAGCGCTTGGGGATAAATTTTCGCACCACCTCCCGCAGGGTAGTGGCCTCCGTGGCCATCAGGGCTTCGATGGGCAGCAGCCCTTTGTCCTTTAGTTCCCTCTGTTTCCGGGTTAAGAAGCGCAGAAAAAGATAGGCTGCCGCCGTCCGTTCCCGGTTGGCCGCCCGGTAAATAAAGAGGGCAACAAAGAAAAAGGTAAGGTTCAGCCAGGAGAAAAAGGCCCCGACCAGGCCGATGCCCAAAAGCAGGATGCCCAGCAGCCGCCCCCAGCCGGCCACCCGTTCCGTTGCCTGTCTAAAACCAAGGCGCCGGGCCAGATAGGCCCGGTAGATGCGTCCCCCGTCCAGGGGCAGGACCGGCAGCAGATTCAAAAGGGCCATGCCCAGATTGCAGTAAATAAAAAAGGCAGCCAGGTCTTCCTGCCAGACCAAAAAGTGCCGGAGAACCAGGCCGATCCCGGCCATGAAGATGTTCTGCAGGGGACCGGCCAGGGCGATGTTCAGCTCTACCTCCGGGTCAAAGGCAGCCAGATCCAGATCTTCTATGCGGGCCACCCCGCCAAAGGGTAAAAGTTCGATTTCCTTCACCCTGAAACCGTAGCCTTTGGCAACCAGGACATGGGCCAGCTCGTGGATAAAGCAGACGGCAAAAACAGTCATCACCTGGGGCATGAGACCCAGCAATCCGTAGAGCAAGAGGAGGAGAAGGAAAAATTTATCGACCAGGATCCGGACACCGAAGGCCTTGCCTACTTGCATGCCGGCTGTTCAACTCCTTCAGGGACCTGCCTCCGCCAGCAAACCCAGCCACAGGGCTGGGTCTACATTTACCCCCCTCTCCCTTATTTCAAAATGGAGGTGAGGGTTGGCGGCCAGCCCCGTTTCGCCAACGGTGGCGATGGTATCCCCCCTTCTCACCGGCTGGTTTTCTGCTACCAACACCTCCTGGCAGTGGGCATAAAGGGTCTCCAGGCCGCCCCCATGATCCAAATATACAACTAGACCCAGTTCCGGGTGCTCTTCCACCCGGGAGACCAACCCCCCTGCCGCTGCCCTGATGCTTGTGCCCGCGGGCGCCCCAATGTCGATGCCGTAGTGAAAGCTTTCCTCTTCCAGGACCGGGTGGTAGCGCCAGCCAAAGCCAGAGGTGATTTCCCCCTCCACAGGCATAAGCATCATGGCCTGGCCGGCTTCAGTGGGCCGGGGCGGCAGGTCAGCATCCCCCTTTGTCTGCGGGTTATAGACGGGCAGCCAGCCGGCAGGATACTGGAGCCAGTCAAAGCGGCCCAGCTCCTTGAAATCAAAGCTCAGCTGGTATTCATACAAAATATAGCTGGTATAAGCTAAAACCTTCTTGACGGGAGGGAAGGGCAGCTGAACTAGGCCAAAGAAGAACAGGTAGATCAGGCCGGCCGCCAGGATTTTGCGCCAGAGGGGCAGGTTGATAATGCGGTACCAGATTACCCGGGCCCGGACCAGCATCCTTTGCAGGGGATTCACCGGCATCAACTCCCCCGATAGTTTAATCGTCAATACTTAAATATATGGCCGGCGGAGAGGGATTATGAGCCCTGGGGTTGTTAACAAAAAGAAAACCCCGGCTTAACCGGGGTTTGTCCTTGCCCTGTTATTATAGTTTTCCGGCGGCAATGGCCTGGAGATCGGCATTGATCTGGGCGAAGATGTAGACGGGGGCACAGCCGGGATAGGTAAAAACCCGCTTGGCCAGCTTCATGGCCTCTTCCACCTTGGGGGCCGAAGGGAACCACTGCCAGCAGTCTCCAGCGACAAAGAGGTTCTTCCCGGCCGCATAGGCGGGATCAAAGTCGGGCACCCCACCGGCAATGAAGACACATTCGCCATGCTCCTGGACAAACTTGTCGACATCAATGCCGGTGTTCTTGAAGGAATCGAGGGAACCCCTGATGTTGACATAGCAGCCGGGGCAGGTCTGCTGGACAATGACCGTCAGGCCCCTGTACATACCCACCGGGTTGTCGTTGGGCCGCTTGAAGACTTTCCGGACGCTGTCGGGATGCTCTCCTACCAGGTCCATCTTGCTGAGGTCCATTTCGCCCAGGCCCTCGGTGGCGGCAATCCGCACCGCCGGTATTTCCACTGGCTCGAAGCCCATGATATAGGCGCAGACGGCATCGACGGCAACGGTGTCCTGTCCGGCGACGATGAGATTCATCTCCACAGGGGTACCGGCATGGGGGCCCTGGCCTTCCATACCGATTATGGCATCGATTATGGTAAGATCAGCCTTCCGAATCCGGTACATATCGGCAAATTTCTGTCCCAAATCGATCCGGTGGGCACCCTGCTGCTGGTCACTGGGATGCCGGTTGGGAACAATCCCGTTCCAGTTCTTTAGGCCCAGGGTGACGGTACCCGCCAGGTGCACCTTCAGCTTGGGCAGGTTGATGACCACATCGGCATCCAGGAAGGGACGAAAAACCTCGGCACACTTGAAGACCCTGGCCTCGGGGATCTTTATCTCCACAGTGGCCGTCTCATCGAAGTAGATGACCTTATCGGCCCCACCCCGCAGGGCGGCCTCTTCCAGTCCCGAGTCTTTGAAGGCCGGTGCAGCGCGTCCGACATGAAGGCCCAGGGAGGGATTGTCCCCCACCCAAACTTCGGCAGCCCTGGAGTTTTCCTTCACATAGGCCACCACCGCCTCCACGACCCGGGGATCGACCACGGCGTGGCTCTCGGGAGGGGCCTGGAAGGCCAGGTTGGGTTTGATCAAAACCCGGTCTCCAGGCTGGATAATCTTATCGAGGCTTCCGATGGCCAGTTCGACGGCTTTGGCGACGGTCTTCTTTATTTCCGCCACATCTTCATCATAGCGGACAAACTTTCCTCCCATAAACTCGGCATTGCCCTTCAGGGCACCCGCCTTAGCCACAGCAACCTTCGGCTTTGCCATGGAATTCACTCCTTTCAAGGTCCATCCTACCACTGCCGTCTTCCCTTCACCTACCCTAACTCTGCCCTCCACCACCTCCCTGCCAAAGATTGATGGCAACCTGGTCTGGGGCCCATTGCTGCTACAGGCAGAGGCCTCAACTATTCCCAAGAACAGCTTTAGTAAATTAGGCTAACGGCCTATGGTTGATAATGTAAATATTTATATTATAGTGACTTAACTGTTAATATACAACATATGTTTCATGATTCCTGCCAATGATTACATAATTTTGCTGCAACTAATCCCGGGGCGGCACAAAGGAAAAAGGGCCGGCGCCCCTTGTAATTGTAATTTTTTCCCTTTTATTCCTCCAAGTAATTCCTAGAGGAAATAGCGAAAGGCTATATAGACCACAAGGAGTATGAGGACAAAGGAAGATGCCAGGGCAAGACTGTTGAGAAGGCCGCGCCAGCGGGGGAAGGCCTTCCTACCTAAAGTCAGTAAACGGTTCAGGCCGATGAGGAGCCAGATCCAATTGACAAAATGGGAAAAGCCGTGGCTCCAGTTCCAGAGGGCAACGCCGATGAGGATGAAGCTGACGGGCAAAGAGAAAAAAAGCTCCCCTTTACTCAACTGCCCCTTTGTAGTCATCTTGCTCCCACCCTTTTGTTTCAATTATTTTGCTATTTCGCCGGAACAGGTCAGGTATCCTGCCCCTAGGTTGGTAATTTTCAAAGCTGACTACAGCATGGCCGCCCAACCTATTTTCAGTGTTTATTCAGAGGGCGGCCACGTTTCGGAGCCGGCGACAAATTAGGCTGGCTCTTGAAATAGTTTTTTCAGAGTAATAGTCATAACATCATACCAGCTCCTTAAGAGGTACATAATCAACCCCTTTGGGAGCTTGATTAATAAAGAGTTCAATGCTGTTTTCAACAATTGTCCCAGCATTAATTTTTGCCCTAAACATCAGATCATAATTTCCCTCCTTCGGTTGATTATACTCATTACGCATCTGTTCATAATAAGGGGAGTCATTCTCCTTTGCTTCTCTAATATAGGGGATAGTATCGGGATCTTTATAGTAATTCTGAAAGATCATCTTAAAGAAAAATGTAATCTCAATATCGGTATCACTAACGGTATATTCAAGATTTGATACTTCGAAACCCTTGATTTGATAATATTTGCTGTATTCGCTGGTAAAGCGGTCAATCATATAGTCTGAGAATTGCTTCCTGTACTGTTTTGGTAGGTAATTGCCGTTGATGTATGCTATGGATGCCCTCTCGACACCGCCAACATAGCCGACAGAGCTGCTTTCCTCAAGAGCATCGAGTATTGCCAGCAGCCTGGCAAACTCCTCCTTCCCTTGAGCAAACTCCCGCACATCTTTACCCATAGTAGCGTCTGCTTCATCCCTCGAATACCGCAGCAGAAAATCATTTTGGCCATCGTTCAGATTAAAATTAATATAATCGACATTTTCGATCAAGGAAAACATGATAATGGCATTCCTGGTAAAGGATGCTTGCCCCGCTGCCTCCTTTGCCGTGTAATAGTCACCTATCTCTGTATCTGTTTGCAAATATACTGTCACGCCATAGGAGGGGCTGACGGTGTGAAGTTCAAAATGATCATAATCTATGCCTTCAGGGTAATCTAAGAGATAGATGATGCTGCCAACAGCAGTTGCATCACCGACATACTTTGTTTTGTATTGGAGAAATTCTTCGACAACCGATGGAGGCTTAGATTCTATCGGGTCGACCATTAGCACCACTGCCAGGATCATCACTACAGTTATAGCCGTAACCATAATCCACGTGGAAGGTTTTCTATACTTCAATACATTCATAATGCGTGACTTCACATTGCTCTCGCCAAAAGCCGGGGGAATTAACAGACCACTTTGTTTTGCCGCAAGGGAGAGCAAGGAGTGGGAATAATGTGCCCGTATATCACCACCTGCTTGCCCCAACACCATTTCATCGCAGGACATTTCCATGTCCTTGGACATGAGAAAGTAAGAAAGCCAGATCAGCGGATTAAACCAATGAAGAACAGTCGCAGCAAAAGCCACAAGTTTAATGATGTGATCTCCGCGCTTGATATGGTTTTTTTCGTGCCATAAGATATAATCCATTTCCTTTGGATCTAGACCCGGCGGAAGGTAGATCTTCGGTTGAAAAAAGCCCAAGACAAAGGGAGTTTGAATCTGATCGGTTTCAAAGACATTATTACCCTTAACAAGGGTGGCCGTAGAAAGCCTCTGCTTTAGCCTACAGTAAGACACAATACTGGATAAGAAAAGGAGGACAATACCGACCACCCAGATCACGGCCCCGATTTCTGTAATAACAGTCATTGAGTTTGTACTGGGCGCTGGATATTCAGGCGGTAAGGAAGTCCGGATAGAATGATTTACGGGACTATCTACGCTTACGATGCCGGTTTCTATGCCGGGATTCTGGAAAAAAACAATCTCCTGAGGAATAATGGTTTGTTCCGGTACCAGGCTCAGAGGGGATTCAAGGGAGAAGGGACAAAGGAGACGAAAAAATACTATCCCCCACAGGGCATAGGAAAAAACCTTGGGAGCTTTCCTCAACAGCAACCGGACAACCATAACAGCCACAACAGTATAGCTTGCCGTTAAGCTCATGTTCAAGACAGTAAGAAACAGACTCTTCATTTTGTCGCCTCCTGAATCATCCTCTGGAGCTCCTCGGCTTCTTCCTTTGACAAGGCTTTATCCTGAAGGAATGTCGCTAAGAAAACAGGTAATGAACCGTCGAAGCTTTGCTCTAAAAGGGTCTCGCTTTCATATTTTTGCACCTGCTCCCTTTTTACCAGAGCGGTCACCGTCGCATTCTCATTCTTCAGAAGGCCACGATTGACCAGTTTCCTGATCATTGTGTAGGTAGTAGATTTCTTCCATCCCAACTTCTGTAAACAAATTTTCGTAAGTTGCGTAGAGTTTATTGGTTCATGTTCCCAGATGATATCCATAAACTTGCGTTCTGCGGCAAAGAGTTTCAAGTCAGTCATGTCCACCCTCCCGAATGGTTTATTATGATAAACCTGCCTGGCTCCAGTTTATCGGGATAGACCTACATTGTCAAGTACCAAGGCCACAAAAAAACTCAGTATAACCGAGGTGGCGAAAACTTTCTACCCCTTTTAATGCTGCCGGCTGTATTGCTGGAGGTAGCGAGGGCTGTATAGGCAACCATATGGCCACATTATTCCCCTAGTACACGTATCCTGCCAACAGTATTACCAATTTGTGCAATAAGATGGACAAAAGAGGCTATCACCACCATGCTAAAAGCCGATACTAGAGGGTAAACTAAACTCGAGGTGAAAACTATGCGGCAAAACACTGGACCCTTCGACCGGACGGTGCGGATTATGGGGGGCTTGCTCCTGGCCTTCCTGGGCATCCTCCGGCTGCTGCAGAGGCGGCGGGGCCTGCTCCTGTCCCTCCTGGGCCTCGGTTTTCTTGTCGAAGGCCTGGCAGGCTACTGCATCGGTTATGACCTTCTGGAATTTCAACCAAAGACCAAAATAGGACAAAACAGGGAACCAGCATTGGGACCACAGGCTCAGTCCAGGATTAAGACAGGGCTAAAATTGACGGCATCGGCTGCCACCAGCCTGTATTCAGTTCCCTCCCACTCTCCTGTCAGGGCTGAAGCCTGGGCCTCGCCGTGGAGATGCCCGTAAACACAAATTTTTACCGAATATTGGTGGAGTAGTTCGGTAAAGCCCGACGGCTCATGGCGGCCATTGGTGGGGGGGTAATGGAGGGCAACCACAATTTGATCAAAGCCGTCTTTGTGGGCCCTCTCCAGGGAGAGCTGGAGGCGTCCCAGCTCCCGCTGGTAAATCTTCTCATCCCGTACCGGATCGAATCCCTCCTGGCCCGGGCAAATCCAACCCCGGCTGCCACAGATAGCCCATTCCCCCCAGGGAAAATAATCATTCTGCAGGGCGTAGACGCCCCGCGGGAGCACCCGCCGGACTTTTCCGATCCCGACCCACCAGTAATCGTGATTGCCCCGCACCAGGAGCTTTTTCCCGGGCAGCCGGCCCAGCCAGTCAAGATCGGGAATGGCCTCAGCAAGTTTCAGGGCCCAGGATATATCTCCAGGAATAATGACCAGATCATCGGGTCCGACAATTCGGCGCCAGTTCCCGGCAATCTTTTCCTCGTGCTTTTCCCATACCGGCCCAAAGATGTCCATGGGTTTGTCTACAGCATGGGATAAATGCAAGTCTCCCAGGGCAAAGAGAGCCATGGCTCCACCACCCCTTTTCTACTATATTTATTTTTGGGCCAGGTAGAGATAGGCATCATCTACCTTCTCCTCCCGAACAGTGGAAAAAAGCTGGATCAATTCTGCTGTAAAGGCGGCATTATGGGTCAGGGACCAGAGGGAAACACAGCCCCCCGGCCGCAATAGATCCCGTATTCGCCTTAAGCCGGCCCCGGTATACAGCCTTTGGTTCCTAGCCAGCACCAGCCAATCGGGGCCGTTATCGATGTCCAGAATAATGCCGTCATAGCTTGCCGGCCTTGCCCCCTCAATGTACAGGTACAGGTCATCAATAACCAGTTCCGTGCGCCCATCGGCCAGGGCATGGCCATTAAAGGGGGCAAAATAACGCCGGTTCCACTCGACAATGGGGGGTGCCACCTCAACTACAACCACCCGCTCCACTGCCCGGCACCGGAGGGCTTCCTGCAGGCTGTACCCTACTCCCAAACCACCAATGAGTATCTGGAGCCCCGAGGAGCGGCCTGCCCGGCCAATTTCCTCCAGGGTTAATCTTACCATTTCCCGCTCCGACCTGCCACCATAGGTAGCCATCAGGAAGATCCCATTGAAAATGATCTCATAATGCTCCCCGCACCTTCTGAGGACCATTTCTCCCAAATGGGGATCTTTATATCTTTCCACCAGCTGCTTATCTAAATTATGCCCCATCAATGCCACCTACTTATTATTTTCCCTTTCCCCGCTATTATTGTTGACAATTCTAACTCTCTGTGTCAAAATACCCATAGGGGTATTATTCGAAATAATGAAAGGAGTGTTACCGTTGCTCAATATAACTCCCCGGGCCAAAGAAAAGCTCCAGGAACTCCTGGCTGAAAAGGAGGCAGCCAATCCCTTTATCCGCATATATTTCCAGGGTTTTGGCTGAGGAGGCCCCAGGTTTGGCCTGACTCTGGATGAGTCAGCTCGCGAAGAAGACACTGTCTTCCAAGTGGAGGGTCTCAACTTTGTTGTGGAAGGGGATCTTAAACAGTACCTGAGCGGCAGCATCATCGACTACCGCAAAAGTTGGCTGGGCAGTGGCTTCCACATCAGCAGTGGTAATTCCTGCTGCTGACTCCAGCCTTATCCTCCCCCGGCTGCCATGGCTGGAGCAGGGGAGGGACACCTTAAGGAATATTATACTTGAAGGGACCGGCGCCGGGGCCGGTCCCTTCCCATTAAAAAGCTTGTTATACCATGGTTAAGGGTTCCTTCAAGCTGTTAGCCCCTTCCTTGCCCGCCCCGGCTTCAGCGATGGGGAATTGGACGGTAAAGACCGTTCCCCGGCCCAGCTCACTGCCGACAGACAGCCTGCCCCCATTCTCCTCTACCAGCCGGTGGGAGATGGCCAGGCCCAGGCCTGCCCCACCCTTTTTACCGCTGGTATAGAAGGGTTCAAAGATGTGGGGCAATTCTTCCGGAGGAATGCCTGGGCCATTGTCCCTGATCTCCAGCTGCATCTGCCCACCCTTTTCCTGCACAGCTATCTGGACCACGCCCCCGGAGGACATGACCTCCAGGGCGTTCCCCACAATGTTGTGGATCACCTGCTTGAGCTGATCCGGGTCTACTTCCACCGGCCGGCCGTTACGACACTGGCGTACCTGGATTTCTATGCCATGAAGCCGAGCCCGGCAGTCCAGGAGCAAACCCATCTCCCTGGCTATCTGATTGAGGTTTACCAGCTGCTTGCGGGGGGGAAGGGGACGGGCAAAGAGAAGCAGATCGGAAATAATAGTATTCATCCGGTCAATCTCGGCCAGCATGATCCGAAAGGTTTCCGCCTGCCCACTGTACCAGGCGGGATCCCTGTTCCGGAGGGAATACTGCATAATCTGCAGGCAGCCCCGCAGGGTGGTAAGGGGATTCCTGATCTCATGGGCAGTGTTGGCGACCATTTTCCCCAGGGCAGCCAACCTTACCGAGCGTTCCCTAATCGCAAAGCTACGCATCAACTCCTGGTAGGTTTTGGCCACCAACCAGGTGGCGAGGAAGAATATACCAGTGGTGACCAGATCGGCTTCCAGGTAAGGATTTTGTAACCAGCCGGGCTCGGCCAGCCAGGCAAAGGAGAAAATGGCAGCGCCGGCCAGGCTGCAGGCCACCATTCCCCAGGTCAAACCGTGCCGCAGGGAAAAGACCAGGATTACCGGCAGGAAGAGGTTTTTGTAGCTGCTGTAGGCCCCACCGGTCATATAGACCACCAGGGCAACCAGGCCAATGCCGGTCAGCAGTATTACATAATTATACCAGCCCTGTTTAGTGCTGGTTCCCCCGGCAGCAGATAAAAACCCCTGCCAGCTCCTCCCCAGCCCCAGGACTAGCAGGTAGATAAGGATGGAAAGGATGCTGATGACCAGACAGGGAGCGGGAGAAGCAAGGGATGAGTTGAACAAAACAATACACATAATAAAGAGGGTAAAGGCCCCAACTACCGGGACCACCTTTTCCACCTGCCTTTCCCTTTCCCGCTGGTAGTTTTTCATCCTTACCTACCCCTGTATTTTTTCATAACTCTTCCTCCCTTTTCTTCGCTGCCGGCAGGCCATTCTCCTACCGGCTGGGTAAATTTTCCGATAATTTTTTCCTTGCTGTCAATTGGGAATAGGGGGACATCGAGCTGCCCGAGGGTGCAGCATTGAAAGCCCCCAAAAGATAACATATACTTAATTTGCATGTTCCTTGCTGCACCTTCGCTGGTGTCGGCAAGAAAAGTCGGCAGCTTCTGCTGTCACCGTGATGCTCTTTTACAAGGAGGAATGATGGCTAAAATGGGGAAAATCCTTCGTCACTTAAAACCCCTGCGCCTGTCCATCGCCGCTGCCCTGAGTCTGGTTATGGTCAGGGTCCTTACTGAACTCTATCTGCCTACCCTGACTGCCGCCATTGTCAATGAGGGCATAGTCAGGGGTGACACTGGCTACATTGTCGCTGTCGGCAGCCGCATGCTGTTGGTGGCGGCCCTGGGAGGGATAGCATCCATAGCGGCCAACCACCAATCGGCCAGGGTTTCTGCCGCCTTCGCAAGGGACCTCCGGGAAGAAGTCTTTTCCCGGGTGGAAGACTTCTCCCTCCACGAGTTCGACAAATTTGGCACCGCTTCCCTCATCACCCGGACCATAAACGATATCAACCAGCTGCAAATGGCCCTGCTCATGGGCCTGCGCATGATGGCCATGGCACCCCTTATGAGTATCGGGGGGATAATAATGGCCGTTTCCCTGGATCCGACTCTGTCCTTAATTTTTGTCGCCCTCCTGCCCTTCCTCTTTGCCCTCATCACCATCATCGGGCGCCGGGGCATTCCCCTCTTCCAAAAGATGCAGGTCAAGCTCGATAACCTGAACCTGATTCTCCGGGAGAGCCTAACTGGTATCCGGGTTGTCCGGGCCTTTAACCGTGAGGAGTACGAAAGGGAGCGCTTCCAAAGGGCCAATGAAGATTACACCAACACCGCCATCAAGGTCCACCAGGTAATGTCCCTGGTGATGCCGGCTATGATGCTGGTAATGAATCTAACCATCGTGGGCATCATCTGGTTCGGCGGCCTGCGCATTGACAGGGGTTTTATGCAGGTGGGGGACCTAATGGCCTTTATCCAATACGGCATGCACATTATGTTTTCCCTGGTGGCCATATCCTTTATGTTCGTGCAACTTCCCCGGGCCCTGGCCTCTGCCCAAAGAATTGGCGAAGTATTAGATACCCTGCCCACAATCCGTGACCCAGAAAAACCGGTGCCCGTCGCCGATATGCGGGGCGTGGTAGAATTTAAAGGGGTCACCTTCAGTTACCCGGGCGCCGAACGCCCGGCCCTCTGTGACATCTCCTTTACTGCCCGTCCCGGCCAGGTCACCGCCATAATTGGCGGCACCGGTTCCGGCAAGTCTACCCTGTCCCGTTTGCTCCTCCGTTTCTATGATATCGACAGGGGCAGCATCATGGTAGATGGCATCGATATACGCTCCATAGGCCAGGCAGACCTGCGGGCAAAGATCGGCTATGTTCCCCAGCAGGCCATCCTCTTTAGTGGTTCCATCCGGGACAATATCCTCTTTGGCAAAGACAAGGGGGAAGCAGAAGTGGCAAAGGCGGCTGAGATTGCCCAGGCCACAGAGTTTATTAGGAAAACACCTGCCGGTTTCGCCGCAGATATTGCCCAGGGGGGCAAAAACATCTCCGGCGGCCAAAAACAAAGGCTGGCCATCGCCCGGGCCCTCGTCCACAAGCCCAAAATTTATATCTTCGATGAATGCTTTTCCGCCCTGGACTTTAAAACCGATGCCAAACTCCGGGCTGCCCTGAAGGAAGAAACGGCCAATGCCACCGTAATTATTATCGCCCAAAGGGTGAGCACAATAAAGGATGCCGACCAAATTATTGTCCTGGAAAAGGGCCGGATCGCCGGTATCGGCACCCACGGAGAGCTCTTGGCCACCAACAACATATACAGGGAAATAGTCTCTTCCCAGCTGACCGAGGAGGAAATTGCATGAGCAGCAGATATAAGGAACGGAAAACCCCAGATTTGGGCCCCAGGCGGGGCGGTGGACCTCACCTGGCCCTCCCTGTGGAAAAAGCCCGGGATTTTAAAGGCTCCTTTGCCCGGCTCCTGCAACACCTCAGGCCCCACCTGCCCGCCCTGGCCTTGGTATTCTGCGCCGCCATCCTTGGTACCGTCTTTACCATTTTGAGTCCCAGGCTCATCGGCCAGGTGACCACCATTATTTTCACTGGCGTGGTGGAAAAAATGAAGCAGGTCCCCGGGGCCGGCATCGATTTTCCCCGCATTGGGAAAATCCTTCTTCTCCTGGTAGCCCTTTATCTGGCAAGTTCCCTTTTCCGCTACCTGGAGTTCTTTGTCATGGCCAGGGTTTCCCAGAGGATTGTCTCTGAGCTGCGTAACAGGGTCCGGGCAAAGCTCACCCGCCTCCCCCTCAAGTATTACGACTCCCGGCCCCACGGCGATATCCTTAGCCGGGTGACCAATGATATGGACCTCATCAGCAGCAGCTTGCAGCACAGCGTGATTCAAATAACAGAGGCCCTGGTCACCATTATCGGTATCCTGATCATGATGCTGACCATCAACGGCTGGCTGACCCTGATTACCCTGGTGACCCTGCCCCTTTCCTTTTTTGTCACGACCCTGATCGCCCGCCACTCCCAAAAACAGTTTGCCGCCCAGCAAAGGGAACTGGGTGCCCTCAACGGCCATGTAGAAGAGATGTACGGCGGCCATTTAATTGTCAAGGCCTTTAATTATGAAAAACAGTCCCTGAACCGTTTCAAAGCAATAAACCAGCGCCTCTATGAAGCAGGCTGGAAGGCCCAGTTTATGTCGGGCATCATCATGCCCCTCCTGGGTTTTATCAGCAATATCGGGTATGTCTTAATTGCCATAGTCGGCAGTATCTTCGTCACCCAGGGCAGGATTGCCCTCGGCGATGTCCAGGCCTTCTTTCAGTATTCCCGGCAGTTTTCCCACCCCATTGTCCAGACGGCCAATATTGCCAACATCCTCCAATCCACTATTGCAGCAGCGGAACGGGTCTTTGAACTGCTGGACGAAGGGGAAGAAGTTGCCGACACCAAAGGTGCCCTGGCTGACTTTGCCCCCCGGGGTGATGTGGCCTTTGAAGGGGTCTACTTCGGCTACAGCGATGACAATATCCTCATCAAGGACCTGAATCTCAATATCCGTGCCGGCCAGACGGTGGCCATCGTCGGTCCCACGGGAGCGGGAAAAACCACCCTGGTTAACCTGCTCCTGCGCTTCTATGATGTCAAGGGGGGACGCATTACCATAGACGGCGTCGATATCAGGGAAATCAAGCGGGATGCCCTGCGGAAGTGCTTTGGAATGGTGCTGCAGGATACCTGGCTCTTCAACGGCACCATCAAGGACAACATCGCCTACGGCCGGGAAAATGCCACCACCGGGGAGATTATCCGGGCCGCCGAAGCCGCCCAGGTGGATCATTTTATCCGTACCCTGCCCCAGGGTTATGACACGGTGATAAACCAGGACGCCTCCAATCTCTCCCAGGGACAGAAACAGCTGATAACCATTGCCCGGGCCATCCTAGCCGATCCCCCCATCCTGATCCTCGATGAAGCCACCAGCAACGTGGATACCAGGACAGAAATCCTCATCCAGAGGGCTACGGCCCGATTGATGCAGGGACGTACCAGCTTTGTCATAGCCCACCGCCTATCCACCATCCGGGCTGCCGACCTAATTGTGGTCATGAACAAGGGCGAGGTTGTGGAACAGGGCACCCATACCGAACTCCTGGCCCAAGGCGGACTCTATGCTGAAATCTACAAAAGCCAGTTCAGTACCACCCAGGCAGGATAAAAGAAGGGACGTCTCGCCGCCCACCTGGCGAAACATCCCTTCTTTTTTACTTCCTTATATCCTCCTGGCGGGCAAAGATCAGCTCCCCCAGGGGAACCCCAATGTCATCGGCCACCGGCTGGCATTTGGCCTTGAGGAGGAAGAAAACAGGCCGGGGGGATTCGGAAATGGCTTCGTAGTTCCCCATACCCTTGGAAATTACAAGATCGGCCTCGAAAAAGAGGCGGCGAAATTCCTCGGTACAGTCGTCCAAGAAGGTGCCCGCCGTACTGCAGCCGGCTGAAATCAGGGTGGCCACCTCCTCCAGCCCCGAATCCCTGGCATCCTTTAGGGTTGCATCATTGGCAATAGGGCTGTCTTTGACGGCGTAAATAACATTTTTGTCCCCCAACTCTTCAATCAAAATCCGGTCGAATACCGTCTCCCCGGCATTGTCGGCCAGGATCAGAACATCTTTGCTCCGGGCCAGCTGCTGCCGGAATTCCTCCAGGCAGCTGAGGGCAAAATCCTGATTCAAGATCTCTTCCACATCTTCCGCCTGGACATCTACATCGATGAAGATATCGAGAACATTCCCGGCTGCCGCCGTCTTCAGGGCGGCCAGAAGGCGGTCGGGGGCCTTGGCCACCCTTTCCTTGAGCCGCGGATACAGGGCCAGGGCCTCCTTGATATGGCGTTCCTTTACCTCCAGGTAGGGGTCCTCAACCGAGGTCTCCTCCACCACCAGCTGAGTCAGATCCCGGGAGATGGTGACAGTCATCTCGTCATTGTTAAATCCCCGGGCCAGTATTTCACAGGCCCCGATCAGGATACGCTTCTGGGCCCCTTCATCGGCCTTTGCCCGCCGGGCTGCGTCGACAGTCTGCCGCATCATACAGGAAACACAGTCCATGGTCACTCTCATCTCTTAAACACCCCTTTAAAACAGTATCTTTTGCCTGCGCATTCCTACATTGAGGAGGAGGCCAATTCCCAGCAGGGTCGAGAGGAGGGAGCTGCCCCCGTAGCTGAAAAGGGGAAGGGGTATGCCGGTAACGGGCATAATGCCTATGGTCATCCCCACATTGACCAAGATCTGGAAAACCAACATACTGACAACCCCCACCGCCAGAAGGGTCCCCAGCAAGTCCCGGGCATGGAGGGCGATATGAATGCCCCGGTAGATGAGGATAAAGTAGAGCAGCAGGAGGAGGCTTGCGCCCACAAAGCCCATTTCTTCACCGACCACAGAAAAAATAAAGTCGGTATGCTGCTCTGGGAGAAAATTGAGCTGGTTCTGGGGACCGGCAAAAAGACCCTGGCCTGTCAGGCGCCCCGACCCAATGGCAATCATAGACTGGATAACGTGGTAGCCGGAACCCGTTGGATCTATACTGGGGTCGAGAAAAACCAGGAGGCGGATCTTTTGGTAGTCCTTCAGGAAATTCCACAAAAAGGGAAGGGCCGCTACCCCGGCTAAAACCAGGGTTAGGAGATGCTGTATTTTGATCCCGGCAACAAACATCATGCCCATGAGGATGGCCAGCAAAACCAGGGCCGTACCCAGGTCCGGCTGGAGCATGATGAGGAGCATCGGGACGGCCACATGGAGCAAGAGGGGAAAGAGATCCGAGAGCTTCTCCATCTCCCCTGCTGTGTTGGCCAGATAATTGGCCAGGGTAATGATGAGGAATATTTTGGCAAACTCCGAAGGCTGCAGGCGAAAAAAGCCAAGGTCAATCCAGCGTCCTGCCCCTTTCACATCCTTGGCCAGGGCCAAAACAGCCAGCAGGAGACCGAGATTGGCGGCATAGATGTAGTTGGCATACTGGACCAGGGTGTGATAATCGAGGGCCAGGAACACCACCAGGGCAACTAAGCCGGCACAAATGACCAATCCCTGGCGTTTTACATAATAATAGGGGTCTGCACCCTCACCGATATTGGCCTGGGTAGCACTGGCAATTACCACCAGGCTCATGACCATAATTATTGCCACCGTCAAGATCAAAATGAAATCCAGGTTTTTGAGCATCCGGCGTTCAATCACGAAAGGCTGCCTCCCATCACCGGAAGTTGGATTACTTCCCCATCATTATATCCCATTCCCAGATGCTCGTCCATTCCCCTACCGGAAGGGGAAAAATACCAAACCCATCCCTTGGCTGGGATGGGAATGTAACGCTTCCTGTCGCTAATCTGTCAGTGCAATAATGCAGGCCGGACATAAGTCCGGGAAAGGTCCCCACCTTCTCTGGGTGGATTACTATCTGGAGGATATTTTCCCTCCCACCAATAGCAGCCGCATTACCCCTTCGGCGCAGTCTGCTACCAGTTTCCCGGCCCCTTCCATGGCCTCCGCCAGGGTCATGGGCCCGGGAGGAATGGCCACCACGGCATCGATGCCTGCCCCAAAGACCGCCTCGGCTCCCGGCTCGATGCTCCCGGCAATGGCAATGACGGGCAAATGGTACCTTTTTGCCAGTTTTGCCACCCCGATGGGTGTCTTTCCATACACAGTCTGCTCGTTAATGGCCCCTTCTCCCGTTATAACCAGGTCGGCACCCTTCTGGATCCTTTCTTCCAGCTTTACGGCAGCAAGGACCAGCTCAACCCCGGGAGCCAGCCTGCCGTTAAGGAAAGCCATCAAGCCGGCCCCCAGGCCGCCGGCGGCACCGGCGCCGGGAATGTCCTTCACATCCTTACCCAAATCCCGGAGGATAATGGCGGCAAACCGTTCCAGAATTTGATCCAGCTCCTCCACCATTTGGGGATCGGCCCCTTTCTGGGGGCCATAGACCCGGGCTGCCCCCCTGGGGCCGGTGAGGGGGTTGTCCACGTCACAGGCAACCAGGACCTCTACTTGAGCAAGGCGCCTGTCCAGGGAGGAGATATCGATCCGGTCCAGCCTGGCCAGACCTGCAGCCCCGTAGGGAATGTCCAGTCCCTCCTCATCCAAGAGCTTAACTCCCAAGGCCTGGGCCATTCCTGCTCCCCCATCATTGGTAGCACTGCCGCCAATGCCAATAATGATCCGCCGGCAGCCCTCATCCAGGGCCGCCAGGATCAGCTCTCCCGTCCCATAAGTAGTTGTCAACATGGGGTTGCGTTTTTCTAGCGGCACAAGGGGTAGGCCCGAAGCTGCGGCCATCTCGATGACGGCAGTTTCCCCATCTCCCAGGAGGCCATAGGAGGCCTTTACCCTTTCCCCCAGGGGGCCCGTCACCTCCTTTGTGACAAGCCTGCCCCCCGTGGCAGAAACCAGGGCGTCCACAGTGCCTTCACCGCCGTCGGCCAGGGGAACAGGGATGGTTTCTGCCTGGGGTAGGACTCTTTTCACACCCCTTTCTATGCTTGCGGCAACCTCCGCCGCCGTCAAACTGCCTTTAAAGGAATCAGGGGCGATTATTATCCTCATATATCCTGCTACTCCCTTCCCACTGAAAGCTCTGTAGGACAGACAAGAAGGGTTTAATCCTTCTACAAAACCGGCATGGCCGAGATATGGAAAAGGGTCTACCCCTTAACCCGTTGGACGGGCGACCCTCTTGACCTTCCTAACCGGTATACTGGCAACCAGAGCCACAGCGTCATCCATGTTATTTAAGGAGACCTCCATCCGTTCTTCATCGATCTCCATGTAATTGGCTATCACCTCGACGATTTCCTCTTTAATCAATTCCAGAAAGCGGGGAGAAACGGTGGCCCGATCATGGACCAGCACCAAACGCAATCTTTCCTTGGCAATCTCTTTGCTGGCAGCGTTTTCCTTGCCGAAAACCCTGCTTAAAACCTCCAGCATAATTCCTCCCTCCTCACATTAATAAATAGGCCCCGGAAACTCACGGCTGCCAGGGCAGCCCTACCCCTTCACTGGGCCCAGCCAAAAAATCTTTTCAGCCTCTGGAAAAGGCCGTTTTCTTCCTCCAGGGACATGAGGGGAATGTCTTCCCCCATGATTCTGCCGGCAATATTTCGGTAGGCTACACCCGCCTTGGAGTCGGGGTTTAACACCACCGGCTCCCCCTTATTGCTGGAGACAACGATCTGGTCATCCTCGGGAACCACGCCCAGGAGCTGGATGGCCAGGATATCGATCATATCATCTATATCCATCATGTCGCCCTTCCGTACCATGCTGGAACGGAGCCTGTTAATAATCAATTCGGGGCTGTTCTTTTCCGCCGCCTCCAGCAAACCAATGATCCGGTCTGCATCCCGCACGGCGGAAATCTCCGGAGTTGTCACAATCAGGGCCCGGTCGGCACCGGCTATGGCATTCTGAAAGCCCTGTTCAATTCCCGCCGGGGAATCAATCAAGACATAATCAAACTGCTCCTTCAAACGCTGGCACAGGTCTGCCATTTGTTCCGGTGATACGGCCGTTTTATCCTTGGTTTGGGCGGCAGGCAGCAGAAATAGGGTGTCGTTAAAGCGTTTGTCCTTGATCAAGGCCTGCTTTAACCGGCAGATGCCGCTGGTTACATCGACCAGGTCGTAGACGATGCGGTTTTCCAAACCCATAACCACATCCAGGTTGCGCAGTCCAATATCGGCGTCGATCAATACAACTTTATTTCCTAACAGGGCCAAAGCGGTTCCCAAGTTTGCGCAGGTCGTGGTCTTCCCTACCCCCCCTTTGCCGGAAGTTATTACAATTACTTGGCCCATCTCCATTCCTCCTTCTCTTCTTCAATCGGGTCCCCTGTACCGGAACGCAATCTTTCACCCAGGGTCAAATAGTGGTCTATTACAATGGTGCCGTCCCGCAAAAAAGCGACCTCTGGAACCGCTGGTAAGGATTGGTCATCGTCATCGGGGGGACGGGTAAAGACATCTGCTATCCGGAGCTGGGTGGGCTGAAGGCGCAGGGCGGCAATTATAGCCGTATCATCACCGGCACCTCCGGCATGGGCTATGCCCCGCAGGGCACCCAGCACGATGATATCGCCCCCAGCCACTACTTCTGCGCCGGGATTGACATCACCGATAACAACCACATGCCCGTGGTAGCTTACCGATTGCCCCGAGCGCAGGGTGCGCCGGACAAAGAGGGTATTACCTTCCCTCTCGGTATTCTGCTGGCCTTTCTGGCTGCTGGCCGCAGGAGGGGAAGCCTCCTTCGCCCTGTCCCCGTTTTCTTGCCCGGGTGTATTGTTTTTCTCCCGGTTTCCAGCCAGGAAACTTTTGGGCTCGATAACACCGTTCAATATTTTCACCCTCTGCTTATCCCTCTGAAAGCCAATCACCTGAAGACCCCTCCTGTTGCGGAGTACCCGGACCAATTTTTTCGCTTCCACGAGGGTAAGTTTTCTTTTCCCCAACTCTACAGTTACCCTGCCTCCCTGTAAAAAATCCCTGGCGGTGTCCAACCGTTCCTCAAGGCAACCTAAGATCCGGGAAAAATCACTTTCATCATCCAGGACAATGACTAAGCCATCCCGGGTTCCTTTAAATACTACAGCAGGCTTCACCATGAGTTCCCCTCTTCATTCCAATATTTCTGTAAGATTATTCCTGTGACTCAACTACTATTTCGTGACCGAGGGGCTAAATCCTGCCTTTAGCAAACAAAAAAAGGGCGGTAAAAACCCGCCCAATTTAGCGTTCCTGCGACATCCTTCCCCATACCCCGTCTTCCCCACCTCCGGGCGAGGGGCAAAGTAGGTTGAATTCTGTTGAAAATTTCAGCCCTGAACCCCGCCCATTTTGCCGACAGCCCATGCTCACGGTCAGGGACTATTCTCCTGCTTCGGTGGAGACAGGGTCTTCTCCCGGAGCCAGGAAGATGGCCGCAAAGATTTCCCGGGCAACCGGGGCTGCTGCGCCGCTCCCTCCTCCCCCCTGCTCGACGAGGACGGCCAGGGCGACCTGGGGGTCATCTGCCGGCGCAAAGCCAACAAACCAGCCGTGATCTTCACCCTGGGGATTCTCCGCCGTACCAGTCTTGCCGGCTACCGGGATGGGGAAATCGGCAAAGTGGCTGTAGGCGGTGCCGCCGGGCTCGGTGACAGCCCGCATCCCTTCCCGGACGGCGGCAAAGGTTTCTGGGGAAACATTGGCCCGTCCCATTATTTCCGGCTCAATAACCTCAAGGACTTCCCCGCTGGGAGATATGATCTTCTGGACCAGATAGGGCCGGTAGCGGATACCACCGTTGGCAATCATGGCCACATAATTGGCCATTTGCAGGGGGGTATAGGTGGAAAAGCCCTGGCCGATGGCGGCACTTAAGGTTTCCCCCGGCTGCCAGGGTTCGCCAAAGTGTTCCAGCCGCCACTGGGAGGTGGCCAGAAAACCGCCCTTTTCTCCGGGATGGAGTTCAATGCCCGTAGGCTTGCCCAGGCCAAACATGGCGGCATATTCAGTAAGGGTATCAATTCCCGTCCGGTAGCCCAGGTCGTAGAAATAAACGTTGCAGGATTGGGCAATGGCCCGTTTTAAACTCACCGGTCCATGCCCACCCCTGTTCCAGTTCCAGCAGCGTTTGGGCTCTACCCGCCAGTAGAAACCTGTGCACCGGATGGTGTCTTCGGGCTTGATGACACCCTTTTCCAGGCCGGCAATGGCAGTGATCATCTTGAAGGTAGAACCGGAAGGGTATTCACCCCGGAGGACACGGTTGAGCTGGGGCTTTAAAACCGGATCATTCAATTCCTGCCATTCTTCCTCCGAGATGTTTTCCTTCACAAAAATATTGGGGTCAAAACCCGGTTCGCTGACCATGGCCAGGACCGCCCCACTGTTGACATCCAGCACTACCGCCGCCCCGGCTTTAGCGTTTGGCATGGGGTTATGGGCCCTGGTGCGCAATTCTTCCATGGATTTTCGCAGGGCCTGGGTTGCCGCCAGTTGGATCCTGCTGTCAATGGTCAGCTGCAGGCTGTTTCCCTGGACAGGGGCCTTCTTCCCCTGGTCCCTGATGGGGTGGCCCACTGCGTCTACTTCCACCCGCCGGTTGCCCTTCTCTCCCCTGAGGGTCTGATCGAAGACCCGTTCTAAACCGGTCTTGCCCACCAGGTCTCCCATCCGGTACCCCAGATCCCGCCAGGCATCCAGCTCTTCCCTGCTGATCTCCCGGACATAGCCAAAGATATGGGATCCTATATCACCCAGCACATATTCCCGTACCGGTTGCTCTTCGATCACCACCCCGGGCAACTCCATCAGGTGCTCTTCGATTACTGTCAGGACTTCAATGTCCACATCGGTAGCCACCCGAATCGGTTCATAAAGGCGAAACTCCTGCCGGGCCTTTTTTTTGGCTATTGTGTCATAGTAGGATTGGACAACATCGTAACCCAAGAGTTCTCCCAGGCGTTCTAAAACTGCCTGGGGATCCTCCTGCTCCTCCAGGTCCATGGGCACAACACTGATGGTGGGAGCCAGGCGGTTGGCCACCAGGACCCTGCCATTGCGATCGAGGAATTCACCCCGGGGCGCTTCCAGGGGCAGGAGCCGGATCCGGTTCCCAGCCGCCAGCTTTTCATACTCCTCACCCTGGACCAATTGGAGGTAACCCAGCCGGACCACCAGTAGGGCAAAGATAAGAAAAATGCCGATGGTAAAGAACTGAAGGCGTTTTTCGAGCTTTTGTCCCGTTTTTTTCTCCCGCATCATATCCCTTTCCTTTCCCCGGGATACCGGGACCGACTCCGGTACCATCCCAACAGCCGAACGTAAACAAAGGGAGCCAGGAGGGCGTTATACAGGGATAGGGGTAGAATAATGCCGCGCAGGGCCGAGAAAAAATTGATCTCCATCTGCCTGTAAAAGACAGCCAGGGCAAGAAACAGCAGCTCATGGACAATGCTGGCCATAAAGAGGACCACAGCCGGCAACAACAAGTTTTCCTTAAAGACCTTTTCCTCTACAAGGCCAAAGAAAAAACCCACCACCATTTTGGTCAGGGCGTGGAAACCAAGATAACTACTGCTTATCATATCTAAACCCAAGCCGGCCAAAAAACCCCACACAGCCCCTTCCCAGGAGCCCCGGATCAGGGCGATGGAGACTACCATGATCAGGATCAGGTCTGGTATCAGGCCGTAGGGGGCAAAGGAAGCCAGGAAGGTCGATTGGAGAACGAGGCAGGAAAGAACCAGCAAAAACAAGATCAGGTAATCAACTCTCTTCATTCTTCCGGTTCCTCCCCTGCCTCTCCCCCTGCAGCTCCCTCATCCTGGCTGGATAGAATAACCAGCACTTCCTCCAGGTGTTCAAAATCAGCAGCAGCTTCAATAACCGCATACTGGGCCAGGCCATATTCTTCCGTTTTCACCTCGGCCACGGTGCCGATGAGCAGGCCCTTGGGAAAAATACCTCCCAATCCTGAGGTAACCACATTATCTCCGATCTGTACCTCGGCATCCCGGGGCAGGTAAATCATGCGCAGGGTCTCTTCTTCTCCGGCAAAACCCCTGACAATACCCGTTTCCCGGGTCCTCTGCAGCATACCTCCCACAGCACTGCGCTGATCCAGAAGGAGGAGAACCTCGGCCTGTCTGCTGGTGACAGAACTAACCCGCCCCACCAGACCCCCGTGGGTAATTACCGGCATGTTTACCTGGACACCGTCCCGGGTGCCCTTATTGATGGTAACAGTATTATACCAATTGCCCGGTTCCCTGGCAATTATCCTGGCTGCCAGGGTGTCGTACTGGGGTATGGTTTCCTTAAAGTTTATGAGCTTGAGCAGGCGGGTGTTCTCAGCCCTCACCTCCAGTAAGAGGCTGTAGACGAATTCCCTCCGCTCCAGCTCTTCCCTGAGACGCTGATTTTCCTCCCGGAGTTCCTGCAATTCCACAATTCCCGCCAGCATCCCCTTAAAGCGATCGGAAACACCCTGCACAAAACCCTGCACCGGCGCCAGGGCGCTTCGCAAGGCCGTTTCCGGAAGGAAGAGCCTATCCTTCTCCCTATTGAACAAACTTATGGCCGTGATCAACAGGATCACAGCCAGGGCAAGTTGGAAAAACTTGCGATATCTTTGCCACCACCAGCCCAAGGGCACCACCCTCTCCCAAATCCCCAAGCAAAACCTCAGACTAGCTTTTTCCGTGACGAAATGAGGGCCCGCTTCAAGCTGTCAATTTCCTCCAGGGCCTTCCCCGTCCCCATTACCACACAGGTCAGAGGATCTTCAGCCAAGTAAACGGGCATCCCCGTCTCCTTTGCTAATAGAAGATCAAAATTCTTTAGCAAGGAACCCCCGCCGGCCATGACAATGCCCCGGTCCATAATATCGGCGGCCAATTCGGGCGGCGTCCTTTCCAGGGTAACTTTAACTGCCTCCACAATGTTGGCCACAGGTTCGGCCAGGGCTTCCCTTACCTCCTGGCCCGTTATAGACAAGGTTTTGGGCAGGCCGGTGACCAGATCCCGGCCCCGGACCTCATAGGTTTCCTCATCTTCCTCCTGACTGGGATTGTAGGCCGAACCCAAATTGATTTTTATTTCTTCCGCCGTCCTTTCCCCAATCATAAGATTGTAAGCCCGTTTGATATGGTTTACAATGGCTTCATCCATCTCGTCGCCGCCGATCCGGATGGAGCGGCTGGTTACAATACCGCCGAGGGAGATTACCGCCACCTCCGTCGTCCCACCACCGATATCAACGATCATATTGCCCGTCGGTTCATATACGGGTAGCCCCGCGCCAATGGCAGCGGCCATGGGTTCTTCCAACAGGTGGGCCTCCCGGCCCCCGGCCTGCAAGATGGCGTCAAGGACCGCCCTCTTTTCCACCTCTGTAACCCCCGAAGGAATGCTGACGATGACCCGGGGTTTGATCAAACTGCGCCGGCCTGCCTTGCTTATGAAGTAGCGGAGCATGGCCTGGGTGACATCAAAGTCAGCAATAACCCCGTCCTTCATAGGTCGGATGGCCACAATATTTCCCGGCGTCCGGCCTATCATCCGCTTTGCTTCCTCACCGACAGCCATGATAGTCCCCGTATCCCGTTGTATAGCCACCACCGAGGGTTCTTGCAGCACCACACCCCTACCCTTGACGGTAACCAGGGTATTGGCGGTGCCAAGGTCAATTCCCATATCCCGGGAAAACTGGTTTATGATAAAACCGAAAACCATATCCCATCCCCCTTTTCCTGTTCCGGGTCAAATGCCATTATTAGTCCAAAAGAAGTTTGCCAGCAGGCAAACTGGGCTGCCCCTAATCCTCCGGTTCCAGTGTTTCTAATAATACTCCTTAAACTATTATGCCCTCTTCCTTCATACTAACATAAACACCATCGCCAATTATTATGTGATCCAGGACGTCAATGCCCAAAAGGGCGCCACACTCACACAGGCGGTGGGTCAGTTGGATATCTTCCTGGCTCGGTGTCGGATCTCCACTGGGATGATTGTGGAGCAAGATAATTGCCGCCGCACTCCGCCTGATGCAGGTGCGAAAGAGTTCCCGGGGATGAACCAGGGAAGAGTTGAGGCTGCCGACAAAGCCAGTTTCGATGGCAATGAGATGGTTCTTGGTAGAAAGGAGCAGGACGCGAAAATGCTCCCGGTCCAGATAGCGCATTTCTTCCATGACCAGGGCCGCTGCCTCTTGCGGCGTCTTGATCACCGGCCGCGCGTCCTGGCTTTCGGCAACCAGACGCCGGCCCAGTTCCAGGGCCGCCTTGATGCGGGTGGCCTTGGCCAGCCCTATGCCATGGATCTTGCTGAGTTCTTCCACACTGGCGTCCTGGAGGGCGCGCAGTCCACTGCCATGCAAACCTGGGCAGTTCCCGGCTAAAAGGCGCTGGGCCAGCTGCAGGGCGGTTTCGGTCCGGGAACCGGTACCAAGAAGCAGGGCTATCAATTCGCTGGTTGACAGAGCCTGAGCCCCCAGCTTAACGAGACGCTCCCGGGGGCGGCTTTCCAGGGGTAAATCTTTAATGGTCAAATGATACTCGGGCACCATTTCCTTTCCCATTGCCAACCTCCCAAGGATCCAGACCAAATTGTTTCAGCATGCCCGCTACCTTGACCAGGGGCAAGCCGACCACATTGAAATAACAGCCAGCAATGCGCTCCACCAGCATGGCACCTTTTCCCTGGATGCCGTAAGCTCCTGCCTTGTCCAGGGGCTCCCCGGTGGCCACGTACTGCCAGATTTCCCGGGGTGTAAGATCCCGCATCCAGACCCTGGTAAGCTCATGCTCCAGGAGGCAGGCACCGGAAGCGGCATCTACTAGGGCCACACCAGTTATCACCTGATGCTCCCTGCCCTGGAGCCTTGTTAACATGTTGAAGGCCTCCTGGGGTCCCGCCGGCTTGCCCAGGGCTTCTCCATTCAAGACGACGAGGGTATCGGCTCCCAGGACCAGTCCTTCCTTTACCCGGCTGGCAACAGCCTCCGCCTTTCGGCGGGCTACCTCCCTTACCCCTGCAGCCAGATCACAACCGGCAGGAAGATCCTCGGCAACCTCAGCCGTGATTACGCGAAAGCTGAGGCCAATCTGTTCCAAAAGCTGGCGCCGGCGCGGTGAATTGGAAGCCAGTATCAATGGGATCACTATAACACTCCTCCGTGGGTTGTCTTTCAAAAGTAATAAAGAAGCCTGTTCTCAATATCCCAACAACGGTCCCGGCTCTGCTAAAGCTGGCGGTACAACAGGTAACCCAGGAAAAGACCGACAACTCCGGCCAAATTGAGGCGAAAAACAAAACCCAGGGTAAAATTTAAAATCCCCAGATCAACGGTTATCGGACTGAAGCCAAAGGACTTATCTACAACCAAAAATGGCAGATAATCGGCCAGAATGTCCCCCAGTATTCCGCCAATGGCAGCACCGGTCAGGAGTAGAATCAGCAGTAAAATCGTGCTCCGGGTCCTCCTCATAACTCCCTGTACCTCCCCCTGTATTATAAAAGATATCCCCTCTTACATTCCACACGAAAAAGGCAAATCCTGTTTAGAAAAAAATTTTGCCCCCACCACCCCTCTGGTAAAATCAGGAAAGGGCAGATTAAGGGCAAAGCCATTCCCTCAGTGCGCAGACCTATTATATGAGGCTCCTTGGGTCACGGAATTAAAACCCGCGTTGGAATAGCGGAGCAGGTAACTTACTACCAACCCATTAAAATACCCCGTGGGCAGGGCAAAGAGCAAGAGGTAGGGCAGATACATGAAAATCCCGGCCTGTTGGATCAGCTGTGCCGCCACCAAAAGCTGGGAAACATTGTGGACAACGGCACCAGAGATGCTTATTCCCACCAGGCTTAGCCGGCCCCTGCTTAAGTGGTACAATAAACCCATGATAAGGCCACTGCCCAGGGCACCAGCAAAGCTGAGGTAAAAGGTGGTTGTCAAAAAGGTCCCGGCGATAAGGGACGCCAGCAGGGAGCGCAGCAAAACAACTCCCAGGGCTTCCCGGTAACCCAGCAGGACCAGAGTCAGCAGGGTGACAATATTGGCTAAGCCCAACTTGGCCCCCGGGACTGGCAAAACATTAACCGGCAGCATGGCTTCAAAAACATGCAGGGCAATGCCCACGGCCACCAGAAGGGAAAGCTGCACCATTTTTTTTGTTTTCGACATCTGCTTCTTCATCCTCTCATCTGGTTATGCCGTCCCTCTCGGGTTCCAGCTTTCCTTCGACTCTGACCATTACCATATTGGGCAGACACACAATTATTTCCCCTGGGCGGCTGATCCAGCCCATGTAGACACAGAGATGATCGGGACAGGGTGAGTGCACCAGCCTGACCCTATCTTCCCCCATCTCCAATACACTATCCCCCAGGTAGCCCCTGATGGGGATCTCCTTACCCGGCTCCAACTCATCAATGGGGATCTCCTGGATCACCTCTCCCATGGCCTCGATCACGATCCGATCCTGCTCTTCTACAGTATTCCTACCAATGAACGAATAGAAAATAATGCCCGATATGGCAGCAAGGATTACTACTATTGCCAGTATTTTGTCATAGCGTGTCAGCACCTGCTCAAGACCCCCTCACCTTCTCCTTCTTTATACCCCAGAACTGGTGGGATAGACAACGAGAAAGATAAAAAATCCTTTCCCTTCCCTCCAAAATAACGAAAACAAACCCGGCAGAGTGGGGCCGGATATTACTATGCTCGTTAATAGTTTAACATTTTTCTCGTCCCTTCCGCAAGGGGTAAAAAAACAGCCGGGGGCCCCGGCAACAAGTAAGTTTACCCTGGCCGGGCCTCCTGCTCCCCACGGGGAGCAGATGGCCCAAGCCAATGGGTGGTAATTCTAAGCCCGGTCAGTCCCTCTCATCCATGATAATCTTGCGAGGACATTTCTCCACACAGAGGCCGCAGAGGGTACACTTTTCATAATCGATGACAGCCACGTTATTTTCTACATGTATGGCATCGGCCGGGCAAACCTTTTCACAGATCCGGCAGGCAATACAGCCCACACTGCAGACCTTGTTTACCTTGCGGGCAGGATCGTTGGAACTGCAGGCCACATAGATCCGGGCCGTCTCCGGGATCAGGGTCAAAACACCTTTGGGACAGGCCTCGATACACTTGCCGCAGGCCGTGCACTTCTCGGGATCAATTTCCGGCAGCCTGTTTTCATTCATGGTAATGGCCCCAAAGGGACAAATCCGGGCACAGTTGCCAAAGCCCAGGCAGGCATAGGTACAGGCCCGACCCGCCGAAGCGTACATATTGGCTGCCCGGCAGTCGGGCAGGCCATCGTATTCGGCCAGCTGGCGGCATTCTTCCTTGCCTCCCCGGCAGATCAGCTTGGCCTTTGGAGGAGCAAGTTCAGCCGCCGCTTCCATATCTACACCCATAATCTCGGCTACCTTTTGGGCCACAGCTGCTCCCCCCACCGGGCAGGCATCGTGAGCTGCCTCCCCCTTGGCAATGGCTTCTGCCAGGGCGTTACAGCCTGGAAAACCGCAGGCACCGCAATTGGCTCCTGGTAAAACTTCACCTATAGCCTCAGCCCTGGTATCGGTTTCAACGGCAAAGATCTTGGCCGCATAGCCCAGGAGCCCACCTAGGACGAGACCAAAGACACCCATACTTAAAATCGCTTGTAACACCGCCTATACCTCCTACGACAAGAATGCAGAAAAGAGCCCCTGGAAACCGAAGAAGGCCACAGACATGAGACCGGCGGAAATCAAGGCAATGGGAAAACCCTCCAGGCTTTCGGGAATATCGGCCAGTTCCAGCCGTTCCCTAATCCCGGCAAAGAGGATGATGGCAAGGGTAAACCCAAGCCCTGCCGAAAAGCCGCTGACGATACTCTGGCCAAAGTTATAGAATTCCTGCACGTTGATCACAGCCACGCCCAAAATAGCACAGTTTGTGGTGATAAGGGGCAAATAGACGCCCAGGGCCTGGTATAGGGTGGGGCTGGTTTTCAAAATGACCATCTCCACAAACTGAACCAGGGCAGCAATGACCAGAATAAAGATTACCGTTTGGAGGTACTCCAGACCCATTGTTGCAAGGACAAAACGTTCCGTTGCCCAGGTTACCGCCGAGGCTACGGTCATGACGAAGGTTACCGCTATGCCCATTCCCGTGGCCGTCTCTATCTGTTTGGACACACCGAGAAAGGGGCAAATTCCCAAAAACCGTGACACGATAAAGTTGTTGATCAGTATATTGGTGAGGATAATTGCCACATACTCCATAGGCCCATCCCTCCTTTATTTCCCGTTAGATCAGGATAACTGTTTCGCCCGCTTCCCGGCCCAGTTAAAGAAGCCCAGCAGAAAGCCCAGGGTTAGGAAGGCCCCGGGGGGCAAAATCATAATTATGGCCGGTTCAAAGGCAGCAGGCAGTACCTGGATGCCAAAGACTGTGCCTGCACCAAGGAGTTCCCGGATGCATCCGAGCAGGGTCAGGGCGACGGTGAAACCAACCCCCATGCCCAGGCCGTCAACAATGGAAGGTAGAACAGGATTTTTCGAGGCAAAGGCCTCGGCCCGGGCCAGGATAATACAGTTGACAACGATAAGGGGGATAAAGATACCCAGTTTGGCGTGCATATCGGGCTGATAAGCCTTGAGGAGCAGGTCAACAATTGTTACAAAGGAGGCGATAACCACTACATAGCAGGGGATCCGGATTTTGTCGGGGATAAAATCTCTGATCAATGATACCACCAAATTGGACATGGTCAGGACAAAGATCACCGCCAAGCCCATCCAGACCCCGTTGGCCGCCGCCGTTGTCACTGCCAGGGTGGGGCACATGCCCAGAACCAATTTAAAGGTTGGGTTTTCATCGAGAACTCCGTTCTTGAAAACTTGCCACATACGCATGAATCTCACCTCCGAGCCAGTTGTTTTCGTGCTGTACCGTAAACCCGCGGGACCGTGTACCGGTCAATGAGGGGGGTAGCCACATTCATCAACAAGATTGCGTAGGATACTCCTTCCGGATACCCTCCCCAGAGGCGGATCATAACAGTAATGGCACCTGCACCGATACCCATCAGCAACCGACCCGTTTTTGTTACCGGTGAAGTGACATAGTCGGTGGCCATGAAGAAGGCACCCAGCATCAAGCCACCGGCCAGCAGGTGATAGAGGGGATCCCCGGTGAAAAGACCGGCATTTCCGCCGAAGATCCAGCTGAGGACGAAGACAGTCCCCAAAAAACCGACGGGGGTTCGCCAATCGATTACACCCTTCACCAACAGGTAAATCCCACCGACCAGGAGGGCCAGGGCCGAAGTTTCACCAATGACCCCGCCCACATTGCCAAGGAACAAGTCCAGATAAGAGGGCAGTTCACCCTGGGCCGCCCCCGAAAGGATGGACAGGGGGGTCGCATGGGTTGCGCCGTCGACAAAGGGAACGGCATAGGAAGTCATATGAACCGGCCAGGCTGCCAGGAGCACAGCCCGGGCTGCCAGGGCGGGATTGATAAAGTTACTGCCCAGACCGCCGAAGGCTTCCTTCACCACTGCAATGGCAAATACCGAACCGACCACGGGCAGCCACAAGGGCACATGGACAGGCATGTTCATGCCCAACAGGAGCCCTGTAACTACTGCGCTGCCGTCGGCAATATAAATATCTTTACCAGTTGCCTTCTGAATAATTGCCTCGGTCGCCACCGCCGCGGCGATAGAAAAGACGATGATGGCCAGGGCCCGAAAACCGAAATAATAGACACTCAGCACTACTGCTGGCAGGAGGGCCAGGTTGACATGCCACATCATTTTTTCTACATCTTCACCGGAGCGAAGGTGGGGCGAGGAGGATACAACAAGATTATCCAGCTTCACCATTCTATCCGAACCTCCAATCTATTATTGCCTTTTCCTGCGCCGGGCTAGGACATCTGCCTTCCCCATGCGAATAGTCTGCACCAAAGGACGCCGGCTCGGACAGGTATAGCTGCAGCAGCCGCATTCGATACAATCAAGAATATGATACTCTTCCGCCCGGTGTAACATACCCTTCAGGGAGTAATCCATTAAAAAGAGGGGAAGGAGTTGTACTGGACAGACATCGACACATTTTGCACACCGGACACACGGCCTTGCATCGCCTGCGGGGACATCCTTCTTATCGAAGAGGAGAATCCCCGACGTTCCCTTTACCACCGGCACTTCGGCAGTAATCTGGGCTACTCCCATCATAGGCCCGCCAGCAATCAGCTTCTTAGGTTCACCGACAACCCCACAGTGTTCTAAAATATAACCAAAGGGGGTGCCGATCTTGACCAGGAAGTTCCCAGGATTCTCAACGGAAGACCCGCTTACCGTCACAACCCTCTCTACCAGGGGCATGCCCGTCTTCAAATACTGGGCAAAGGCAGCAGCGGTCCCCACATTCTGCACCAGACATCCCACATCGACAGGCAGGCCTCCCGAGGGAACTTCCCGTCCGGTCAGGGCTTTGATCAATTGTTTCTCTGCCCCCTGGGGGTACTTCACCTCCAGGGATTTGACCTCAATCCCCTCTTCTGCTGCCAATTTTTCCCGAAGTAGTTCAATGGCATCGGGCTTATTGGCTTCCACGCCAATAATGGCTTTATCGACTCCGGTCACCTTCATGAAGGCCTTTGTGCCATAAATGACATCCTCGGTCCACTCTAACATAATCCGGTGGTCACAGGTCAGGTATCCTTCACATTCGGAGCCGTTTATGATCACCAGATCAAATTTCTTACCCTCAGGGGGCGTAACCTTGACATGGGTAGGGAACATGGCTCCACCCATGCCGACCAGCCCTCCTTCCCGCAGGGCCTGACGCAGATCGTCGGGGCTCATCTCTTCCAGGGCTGGATAGGGCTGCAATCCCTCCCAGGGCGTATCTTGACCATCGGATTCAATTACAACCGCCAGCACCTCCTTACCGATGCAGGAGGGACGGTTTTCAATGGCAACCACCTTGCCGGAAACACTGGCATGGACCGGTGCCGAGACAAAGGCTTCTGTATCAGCGATCTTCTGGCCCACCTTGACCAGATCTCCTACAGCTACCAGTGGTTCGGGGGGAGCGCCGATATTTTGGTGCAAGGGTATAATCACCTGGGCCGGAGCAGCAAGTGGAGTAATAGGCCGGTCACTGGTGATTTCCTTACGGTAGTTCGGGTGTACTCCCCCTTGAAATGTAAGTCTACCCACTCTATTCACCCCTTTGATGATGGATTCACTACAAACAATCGTATATTCGGGATTTCTTCAGCAAAATCCTCTTTTTAAACAACGCTGCGTTGGCAGGACGAATACCACTAGTTTTGCCCTGAGCCCCTATAATCACCTTTCTCTAGTATACCTATAAAAAGGGAATGGTACCAGGCCTGGCAACATTCCTTTTACAATAAAGTCTCCTATTGCTATGGGTTTTTATAGCCCATACCCTAACCGCCAAGCACCACTGTATACATTAAATCTTTTTCCCCGGGCAAAGCCCACCAAGGTCAGCTGCAGGCGTCTGGCCATCTGCACTGCCAGCTCCGTTGGGGCCGATGGCGAGACCAGTAGAGGAACCCCCAGCTTTGCCGCCTTCAGCACTATCTCTGAGGATACCCGTCCACTGGTGAGAAGGAGCTTATCTCCTCTCTCCAGGCCGTCCAGGAGGCAGCGCCCGGCAATTTTATCCACCGCATTGTGTCGCCCGATATCCTCACGAAAGAGTATTATTTCCTCCTTATCCGCCAGAGCGGCCCCATGTACCCCACCGGTCTGGCGAAAGAGGAGGGAGCTGTCCTGAAGTTGCCGGACCAGGCCTGTGACCCGTTCCGGGGACACAGAAAAGGAAGAAGAGATGGCCCTGACCTCCAGGGCATCCAGGGACTGGTAAAAAACCGAGCCCCTGCCACAGCCGCTGGTCAGCATCCGCCGGCCGTACAATTTCAATCCCCGGTCAATGTCGGTTCGAAGGGAAACCTGGACCAAGTTCTTCTCCGGATCCACGACCAGCCTTTCCATCTGATGGGTACCCGCCAGAAAACCCTCGGCGTACAGATACCCAAGGGCCAGTTCGTCGAGTTCCCTGGGAGTGGCCAGCATGGTAACCAGCTCCTGGCCATTGACATAGATGGTCACGGGTACCTCCCTGATGATTTGGTCTTCCTGGGCCACCCACTCCCCGTCCCTGTATCTTAGGATATCAAGAGTATCGACAGGATTCACTGCCACCAGCTTCCTTCTCTATTATTTTCAGGGCTCTGGCCAGATCTGCCGGCGTATTGACATTAAAAAAACTTAAACCTTCGGGATCTAGGGCTTTGATCTCTGCCTCATTCACATAATACACCTTCAAAGGTGCCGCCAGCAAGCTGCTCATTTTATAGTTCCCTTCCCGGAGGAGCTGCTGGATCAGGGGCAGGGTCTGGCGGCTGTAGAAGGCGTGGAGGGGTTCTATATAGGAACCAAGGCGGGGAACCACCACATCGTAATCCCTGGTGTAGTCCTGCATCTTCCTGATCAAGCTCTGGCATAAAAAGGGCATGTCACACCCGGTGACAAAGCTGACCGGATCCCCCGCCGCCAGAAGCCCGGCCTCAATCCCCCCCAGGGGGCCCCGGTGGGGATGAAGGTCGGTGACAACCCGCCCGGGAAAAGAGGAATACAGTTCGGGGGTGTTGGTCACCAAGATTATTTCCGGGAACAAGGGTGCCAATCTTTCCCTGACCCACTCAAGGAGGGGCTTTCCGGCTAATTCCCTGAAGGCTTTATTGCTTCCTCCGAAGCGTTTTCCCTTTCCCCCGGCCAGGATGATACCGGCCATTACCACCACCCCTTTTCCCCCGGGTTAGAGCTTCCCAGGGCAGCCAGGGAAAAATCCCCGGGCCCCTGCCCCTTCCCCTGCCCTGACCCGTTGTCCTATAAGCTAATAATAAATAATAGTTGTAAATAATGCAAGATTAAAGCAGGGGGAAGGCCGCCCCCTGCTTTTTTTACAAGTCCAACCTACCCTTCTATTCTTTCTATCCTTACTGCACTCACTTTAAACTCCGGAATTCCAGATATCGGGTCATAGACGGCATTGGTCAAGATATTGGCCGCTGCTTCCCGGTAGTGGAAGTTCATGAATACCACCCCGGGGGCGACCCGGTCGGTAATCTCCACTTGCGGGGTAATGCTGCCCCGCCGGGAAACCACCCGTACCACTTCTCCGTCCTCTATGCCCAATTCACAGGCGTCGGCCGGATTGATTTCCAAAAGGCCAGTGGGCGCGATGGCATTGAGCCCCTCCACCCGCCTGCTCATAGTCCCGGTGTGATAGTGATAGAGAATCCGTCCGGTAGTTAGATACAAGGGATATTCGTCATCGGGAAGCTCGGCTGAAGGCTTGTAGCTAACCGGGTTGAAGAGGCCGAGGCCCCGGGCAAATTTCTCCTTGTGCAAGTACTTAGTACCCGGATGTTCCTTATCGGGGCAAGGCCACTGGATCCCGCCCTTTTCCAGGCGCCCATAGGTGATACCGGCATAGCTGGGAGTAAGGGCAGCAATTTCTTCCATGATGGCTTCAGGTCCCTCGTAGTTCATTTCATAGCCCATCCTCGCCGCCAGGGCAGCTATAATCTCCCAGTCGGCCTTTGCCTGGCCCCTGGGGCTCACCGCCCGGCGCACCCGGGAAACCCGGCGCTCGGTATTGGTAAAGGTGCCTTCCTTCTCAGCAAAGGAAACTGCCGGGAGAACCACATCGGCCAGGCGGGCCGTTTCCGTCAGGAAGATATCCTGCACCACCAGGAAGTCCAGGTTCTTGAGGGAGGTTTCCACATGGTTGATATCGGGATCACTGAGCATGGGGTTTTCCCCCATTATATACAGGGCCCGGATCTTTCCTTCCCCGGCACCATCGATGATCTGGCCAATGGTTAGACCAACTTCAGCCGGCAATTCCGCCACTCCCCAAGCCCGGGCAAATTTCTCCCGGACGGCAGGATCCGTCACCTTCTGGTAGCCGGTGAAAACATTGGGCAGGGCTCCCATGTCACAGGCACCCTGAACGTTATTCTGACCCCGGAGGGGATTGACTCCCGTCCCTTCCTTGCCCAGGTTGCCGGTGGCCAGGGCCAGGTTGGCAATGGCCAGGACTCCTTCGGTACCCGTTGTATGCTGGGTTACCCCCATGGTATAGAGGATGGACCCCCGCTCTGCCTGGCCATAAAGGCGGGCCGCTGCTACCAGATCAGCTGCGGGTACGCCGCTGATTTTCTCCACCACTTCCGGTGTATAGGAAGCAACGGCTTCCTTGACGGCGGCAAAGTTTTCTGTCCGCTGGGCAATAAATTCATCGTCAGCAAGGCCTTCGGCAATAATCACGTTGAGCAGGCCGTTGAAGACTGCCACGTTGGTCCCCGGGTAAGGCCGCAGCCAGATATGGGCCCAGGAGGCCATTTCCGTCTTCCGGGGATCTATTACGATCAGCTTGGCCCCATGCCGGGTTATGGCCTTGTGAACCCGGGTGGCAATTACGGGATGGGCTTCGGTGGTATTGGTTCCCGCCGCCAGGATTACATTGGCTTGTTCAATCTCTTCAATGCTGTTAGTCATTGCACCGCTTCCAAAGGCAGTAGCCAGACCGGCTACAGTGGGAGCGTGTCACAATCGGGCGCAGTGATCGACATTGTTGGTGCCGATAACTGCGCGGAAGAATTTTTGGAAGAGGTAGTTCTCCTCATTGGTAACCCGGGCAGAGGAAAGGCCGGCAAGGGCATCGGGTCCATATTGGGCCTTTACCTCACCCAGTTTTTGGGCTACCAGATCCAGGGCTTCCTCCCAGGAGGCCTCTCGAAACTCCCCGTTCTCCTTAATCAAGGGAGTAGTCAGGCGGTCAGGGCTGTCAACAAACTCGTAGCCAAACCGGCCTTTAACACAGAGGTAACCCTGGTTGTGGCTGTCGGGCACATTAGTAACACCAACGATATGATCATCCTTTACATTAAAGGCAAGCTGACAGCCAACTCCGCAGTAGCCGCAGGTGGTAACCACCTTTTCGACCTCATAATCCCGCCCTTTCCCCTTGCTGGGTTTAGCAGTCAGGGCTCCGACGGGACACATATAGATGCACTGGCCGCAGGAAACACAGGGGGATTCGGCCAGGCCATTGTCCATAAAGGTTGTCACTTTAGTGTCGAAACCACGTTCCGTGTAGTCAATGGCTCCTACGCCCTGGACCTCGTGACAAACCCGGACGCACTTGCCGCAGAGGATGCATTTTTCCATGTCCCGCTCGATAAAGGGGTTACCCTCATCGACGGTATAACGGCGCCGCTCACCGGTAAAAGTAGCTTCTTTCACCCCATACTCATAGCAGTACTGCTGGAGCTTGCAATTGCCGTTGGCTTCACAGGTCAAGCAGTCCAGGGGGTGGTTGGCCACCATCAGCTCGAGGACAACCTTCCTTGCCTCCCTGACCCTGGGGCTGTTGGTATGGACCACCATACCCTCCATAGCCGGTTGGGCACAGGCGGCCGGAAGATTTTTCTTATTCCCTTCCACCTCGACTACACACATCCGGCAGGCACCGGCAATGCTCAGGTCCACATGGTGGCAGAGGGTGGGGATTTCAATTCCCACCTGCCGGGCCGCCTCCAGCACCGTTGTGCCCTGGGGTACCTCCACGGGGCGACCGTCGATGGTCAAACTGACCATTTTCAATTAACCTCCCTCCTAACATAAAAGCCAGAAATTTATTTACCAAAGGCCCCTATTTCAAGATAATGGCATTAAAACGACAGGTGTCCTTACAGGCGCCACACTTGATGCACTTGTCGGGATTAATGGTATGGGCCTTTTTCACCTCTCCGCTGATAGCCCCGGCAGGACACACCCGGGCACAGGCAGTGCAGCCCCGGCAGAGATCTGGATCAATGTAGTAGGTCAAGAGGGCCTGGCAAACCCCGGCCGGGCATTTCTTGTCTACAATGTGGGCCTCATACTCGTCCCGGAAGTAGCGGAGAGTTGTCAGGACCGGGTTGGGAGCTGTCTGGCCGAGGCCACAGAGGGCTGTATCCTTAATGGTCTGGGCCAGGATCTCCAGTTTTTCCAGATCTTCCAGGGTGCCCTTCCCATCACAAAAGTTTTGCAGCATTTCCCGCATCCGCTGGGTGCCCTCACGACAGGGGGTACACTTTCCACAGGATTCGGCCCTGGTGAAGTCTAAGAAGAATTTGGCCACGTCCACCATGCAGGTGCTTTCATCCATGACTACCAGACCGCCGGAACCCATGATGGCTCCTGCACTGGTCAGGGATTCATAGTCAACGGAAAGATCCAGCTTGTCTTCCGGCAGGCAGCCGCCGGAGGGACCGCCAATCTGCACGGCCTTGAACTTTTTGTCACCGAGAATACCGCCGCCGATCTGGAAGATTATTTCCCGCATGGAAATACCCATGGGAACCTCGACGAGGCCAGTATTCTTGACTTTACCGGTGAGGGCAAAGACCTTGGTCCCCTTGCTCTTTTCGGTTCCGATGGAGGCATACCAGTCGGCCCCTTTGCGGATAATATTGGGCACATTGGCCCAGGTCTCCACGTTGTTGATGTTGGTGGGTTTGCCCCAGAGGCCTGAGACAGCCGGGAAAGGAGGCCGCGGCCGCGGCATGCCCCGCCGCCCCTCGATGGAAGCCATCAGGGCCGTCTCTTCACCGCAGACAAAGGCACCTGCCCCCTCCTTGATGTGGAGGTCAAAGCTGAAATCGGTGCCCAGGATATTCTTGCCCATCAGACCCATTTCCCTCGCCTGTTCCAGGGCAATTTTCAGACGGCGGACAGCCAGGGGATATTCGGCCCGGACATAAATATAACCTTCATCGGCACCGATGGCATAGGCCCCAATGAGCATACCTTCCAGAATACTGTGGGGGTCGCCCTCCAGGATACTCCTGTCCATAAAGGCACCCGGGTCGCCCTCGTCGGCATTGCAGATGACGTACTTCTTGTCGCCCGGGGCCTTGGCGGCAAAGCTCCATTTTAGCCCGGTGGGGAAACCGGCGCCTCCCCTGCCCCGCAAGCCCGAGGCCTTGATCTCCTCAATAACCTCTTCCGGCGTCATCTCACTCAGGACCTTGGCCAGGGCCACATAACCATCCCGGGCAATATACTCTTCGATCCTTTCCGGGTTGATATAACCGCAGTTTCTCAGGACCAGCCGCTGCTGTTTCTTATAAAAATCGATCTCCTTGTAGTGGGGAATCTGCTCCTGGGTGAGGGGCTCCTTGAAGAGCAGCCGCTCGACGATCCTCCCCTTGAGCAGGTGTTCTTCCACCAGTTCCGGCACATCTTCTACCTGAACCCGGCAGTAAAAGGTACCTTCAGGATAAACTATGACCAGGGGCCCCTGTTCACAGAACCCGTGACAGCCGGTAACAACGGTTTTTATTTCCTTAGCAAGGCCCTGTTTCTCTAATTCTGCTTCCAGTGCTTCGCGGACAGCCCTGGAACCCGATGAGGTACAACCGGTACCACCACAAATCAGGACATGGGCACGAACCAGTTCCATTACCATCCCCTCCTCTACAAAATATCCCCTATTCTTCAAATCTGGCTACAACGAGATCTTCCACTACTCGTCCGTGCAAGACATGTTCGGCAACCAGGCGTTTAGCATCCTTGGGAGTAACCCGGCCATAGGTAATCCTCTGCTCACCGGGACGTACGATGTCCACCAGGGGCTCCTTTTCACACATGCCAATACATCCCGTTTGAGTCACTGTCGCGTTAATATTGCGGGTCCGGAGTTCATTGAGGATTGCGGCCATAACTTCCCTGGCTCCTGCAGCAATGCCGCAGGTCCCCATACCGACAATAATCTTGATCTCGCCGCCAAAACGCTCGTTTAAATCGTCCTTAACCTTCTCCCGCAATTTCCGCAAGTCTTCCAGATTCTTTAAGGCAGTCATTGCTCTTCACCTCCATACAATTCGGCCAGACCCCGGGCCAGATAATCATCTAACCAAGCCAGCACAGCCATATCATTGAGGGGAATATCCCCTCCCAGTACCTCCCTGATCTCTTCGGTATCCAGACGAAAGTGGCGTCCATCCACCCGGTGCACATATACCAGCTCCAGCTCAGGATTGGCCGCTATTATGGTCACCAGAGTGGTCTTTATATCGCCAAGGGGTGCCCGGTCCCAATGGCTGTATCGAAAAACAGCCCGGACCCTGGTACCTTTACCAGGCTCTGAATCTATTTCAACCCCGCCGTCGCACTGGCGGGCGGCCATATCCAAGAGAGAAAGGCCCAGTCCCACCCTACGGGTAGTGCGGGTAGTAGTAAAGGGGTTCAACACCTCCCGCACCAATTCCCCAGCCATCCCCTGCCCGTTATCCTTCACCTCAAAGAGGAAAAGATCCTCAGCTATATGCTCTTCAATCAGTATCTCTACCCGGGTGGCAGCAGCCCTTATAGAATTCTGGACTAAATCCAGGATATGAAGGGACAGTTCTTCCATTTCTGCTATTCATATTTGTCAAGAATCCCGGGAATCATATCAGGCGTCAAGCGGCCATGGGTGTCGTCGTTTACCATCATAACAGGAGCCAAACCGCAGGCACCAAGGCAGGCTACCGGTTCAATGGTAAAGCGCAGATCTTCCGTTGTTTCCCCAGGCTTGATGCCCAGTTCCCGCTCTACCCGCTCCAATATCTTGGCCGCTCCCCGAACGTGGCAGGCCGTACCCTGACAGACCCTTATTACATGCCGGCCCCGGGGTTCGAGGTGAAATTGGGCATAAAAGGTAGCAACACCATAAACCTGACTCAGGGGCAGTCGGAAATGTTCAGCTATCTTTTGCAGTACCGGTTCCGGCAGGTAGCCGAAAATATCCTGGGCCTGCTGCAAGACCGGTATTAAAGCCCCCCTTTGCCCCTTGTACTCCTCCAGCAGTTCTGCCAGGCGAGCATACTCGCTGTTAGGTTGCGGTTGATGATTACAATTGCATGCGCACATCTATCAACGACCTCCTTCTTTGATCAAAGGATAGAAATTTGGTTCAGCCACTGCCAGCTGCTTGCCTAATCACCACCTTTCTCCCTCCCTCTCCCTGCAAGGCCTTCTTAATCTCCTTAAAAGTTGGTTCCTTAAGATAAAAATAAGTGCGGTATCCAGCCCTGAACTGGGAGAGGGTATGAGCATCGGAAAAGGAAACCAGGGGATACTTTCCCACAGCAGGGTAGCGCAGGAGAAGATCCGGCAATTTTTCCGGCCAGGCCACTTCCAGGGCAGCCACCGGCAGGCTTGGTGGTATTAAGCCCAGGTTTGCCATGATGCTGAAAGCTCCCCTGTCCACGTGGGCCGGTATCACCAGGCCATCTTGGGCCAGGGCTTCCTGCACCACTTCCTCCAGGGAAGCGGTCACCGAATTCACCAGCAGAATTTCCTCAAAGTAAAGGATCTCTTCCCTGGCATTTACCACCACCTGATCGCCGAACACCTCGGGCCGATTGCGCACCGGGGGCAGCCGCTCCCGGATGTAAGCAGCATAGGCCTGGAGCTGTTCCATGTCCGGGAAGAAACAGAGGATATGAACTTCTTCCCTGGTCTGGACCTCCATGCCGGGAAGGACCACCGGGCCCTCCTGACCAGCCCTCTCCATTACTGCCGCCACATTGCCGGCAGCATTGTGGTCTGTAATCCCAATAATATCTATCTTCAACTCCCTGGCCGTCTCCACGATATTGATGGGCCCCATATCCAATTCGGCACAGGGGGATAGAACAGTGTGGATGTGAAGGTCAGCACTAAACCAGCTAAGCATGGTCAATCCCACGCACTCCCAGCTGGTAAAGGCGGCCGGCAAGCTCAAAAACAGGAAGGGAGCTGGCCAGGAGGTTAATGCCCTCCTCCTCTGCCTTTTTCCTGGTTTCCTGGTCAGGCTCAATACCACCGGCCACGATTACACCGGCCAGTTCCAGCAGAACCGCCACGGCAACGATATTCTGGTGTCCCTGGAGGGTGATCCAGAGTTGCCCTGCCTTGGCCCTGGCCATAACAAGGCTGAGTAAATCAGAGGCATAGCCCCCTGTTACTTCCCGCTCCAGGTCAGGCCCTGCCAGTACCTCCAACTCCAGTTCCCTGACCAGATCGGCCAGTTTCATTTCTCTCCCTCCTTTTCTGCATCCCTGTTGCTCAGGGTAAAGGGCTTGACACCGGCCAGGTTATAGACCTTAATGCCCAGGGACCTAATCTGCTCCCGCAGGATAAAGATGCAGTTGGTTTCTTCCGCCTTACCCTGGACAATGTCTTCGGCCAGGGCCTTGCAATTGGGGGCACCACAGGCACCGCAATCCAGGCCGGGGAGTTTTTCCAAGATTCTCTCGGCCGCCGTCATCTTGGCCATAGCTCCATTGATATCAACATCCAGATAGTCCATAGGCCTGGGCTCCACGTGGATCCGGGGTACCTGGTAATTCAGCTGGGCCAGTTCCGGGAACCTTTCCGCCAGGGAGAGGGGAGCCCGACTTAGCTCTCTGACAATCATTTCCAGGCGAACCCGGGCCACATGGCCGTTGATAACATTCAGAATCCCGCCGACACAGCCGCCGCTGCAGGCCCATGTTTCAAAATAGTCAATTCCATCCAGATGGTCCATTTCCAGTTCCTCCAGAACATCGATAACATTGGTGATACCGTCGACCACCAGATGGTTTTCCAGGCCCACAGCCGCCTGTTCGCCGCCGGGAATGCCAAACCTAACCCCTACACCCGAGGCCCTTGGGTACCGGCGGGGCTCCAGTTCTCCCTCGACCTGTTTTAACAGTTGGCTTAACTGGGGATAGACATGTTGAATACTGAAGGCACCATCGATAAAGGAAGGGATCCCCCCTACCGGCGCCTTGATGGAGGTCACCTTGGCTGAACAGGGAGTAAGGTAGAAAACACCGATTTTCTCCTCCGGTATGCCCAATTCCCGGGCCTTGAGCTGCCTCGCCAGGTGGGCGGCAACCTCCGATGGAGGCGCCAGGGGCAGAATCCTGCTGGTTAATCCGGGAAAGCGGACCTGAATCAGCCGCACCACTGCCGGACAGGCCGATGATATAACCGGACCCCGGAGTTTCCCTTCTTGAAAGAGCCTTTTTGTCTCTGCCGCCACAACCTCGGCCCCCACCGCCACCTCAAAGACATCGTCAAAACCAAAATCCACGAGGGCCTTTAGCACCTGGTCCGGTGTTGTGGGAGCCCGGAATTGGCCGTACAGGGAGGGCGGCGGCAGGGCGATTTTATATTCATATGAGTGCAGTAGGTCTAGGGAATCGGTCTCGACATATTTGGCCTTATTGGGGCAGGCGCGGATACACTCGCCGCAGTCAATGCATTTTTCCTCGATTATCTCTGCTTTACCATGGCGAACCCGAATGGCTTCGGTAGGGCATCTTTTTATACAGTTGACACAGCCTTTGCAATTCCCCCTGTCCAGGCGAACAGAATGAAAGTAGCCCGTCATTTTCTTCACCCTCAGTCTGCGTGAATGGTGGCCTCCAGAAGGGTCCCCTCGCCAACACGGGACTGGAGCTTGAATTCGTCGGCAAAGCGTCTGATATTAGGCAGGCCCATCCCGGCGCCAAAGCCCAATTCCCGGATCATATCAGATGCCGTGCTGTAACCCTCCTGCATGGCCTGTTCAATATCGGTGATCCCCGGGCCTTCGTCCAGAGTCCTGATCAGGATCCGCCGCGGGGTAATCTCTATTCGCAAACTCCCCTTCCGGGCATGAATTATGACATTCATTTCCGCTTCATAGGCTACAATGGCCACGCGCCGGACCACATCGGGCCGAAAACCTAATTTCTTGAGCCGCTGTTTGATCTCCGTCGAGGCCTCCCCAGCCCGGATAAAATCCTGACCCTGCAGGGAAAATTCAAGGATAATTGCCTGTTCAGCCATGTCCCCCACGTTAAATCCCCCTGTGCGGTTCCTGGTCTCGGTTTATCCCAGATAGACCAGCACTAAAGAGCAGTCCTGCCGCCTCATACATGGTCAATTTACATAATAGGAGGGGAATGCCGGCTTCCTCGGCCAGTTCAATAACCTCCGGTCCCGGACGCTTGCCCCGGACAAAGATAATGGCCGCCAGGTCACTGACTACCGCCGTTCTTATGACTTGTATATGGGTCATTCCGGTAAGGAGCAGGGTCTGCTCCCGACACATTGCTAGAATATCACTCATTAAATCTGCCCCGAAGGCCATTTCTACTTCCTTTTCCAACTTCCCTGCATCCACCAGGACTTCAGCCCGGAGGATGCGCTGTATCTCAGACAACTTCACCCTTATCCCTCCCCCCGACCGCAGACATCCTTTGCCCCCACGCCCAACGCTCCCACAAGGGGAAAATCATCGGAACCTCCCGCCCTCGGAAAAGGTACAAGTACGTTCCTGGTGGGGAACTACAGATACTTCCCTCTATCCCAGCTCAGCTTTTGCAAAGTCCTGGTAATACTGGCAAAGGCTGCGACGATATGTCGTTATTTTTTCAACAATACTTTATTCGCTGCTGGCAGCATAATTCCTCCTTTTTTCCCTAACAAAGATCATCATCCTGATCCAGTATACTTTTTTGCTGGTTGGTGACCGCCCCCCGGCCGTCCCGGGGAAGCGGTCCTGATAAAAGGCCCGGCCTTAATTCTAGAGGAGGCTCACCCCTGCAAAGGGGGCATAGATAAAGCCGCTTTAATCAAGCTGAGGCCAGAGTTTTACGAGACGGGCCAGGGAATGGGAAAAGGGTGTCCACTTGCCGCCGCCCTCCACCTGTTTCTGCAACTCCCGCAGGGTGGCCGCCAGATCCCCCGGCAGGGCAGAGAGCTCCTGCTGGACATGGGAAAGACCGGCAGGTGGCTCCAGCTGAACTGCGGCAGTCAATGCCTTTATTTCCCCTTCGATTCCTTCCAGCTCAGTCCTCACCTGCCCGGAATTTTTCTCGCCGGAAAGATAGGACAACCACAGGGCTTCCATCTTCCTGTTAATATCTTCCGTCTTCTCCACCGCCTGGGCCAGCTTGCGAAAATATTCCTCTTCCTGGGGCCCGTGACTTATATTCTTTTCAGCCAGGGTTTCTGCCACGACCAGGGGGTCCCCCTCCAGGAGATCCCCCAGGGACTTCAGATTGGCAGCCAGGTTTTGCGCCATTTTTTTATCGGTAAAGAGCCCTATGCTCACCCGGTAGACACCACCACCGGGGGAAATCATCCCTGAAAACCCCAATTCCTCCAGCTGTGCTAAAAAACCCTCGGCATTCTCCCCCTGGCTGAAGGCACCGACCTGAACCCGGTACAGGGAAAGGGAAGGAACTGTAGTGGTCACAGTGCTGGCGGCCGCCGGCTCTTCCGGCTCATCCTCCCCGACAAGTTCGCCGGGACTGGTAAAACCACCCTCCTCTTCTCCTTCCTCAGCAGCTTCCCAGGGTGCGGCCGCCCCCGTTTCCTCGGCAGGAGGAGAATCTAGGATCCGGGCAAGGTATAGCTTACCCAGCAATACACCAATGGCAATGGCCAATATGGCCCCAAGCAGGATCTGGATTATTATCAGCGGTATTCCCTGCACCTTGGGAACTCTACGGGCTCTTCTACTGCGACGGGACATCAGATCACTCCCTCTTTGCCATGACAAAATTGCTTCCTAAGATTTCTACCCCACTGGGGTTAATTCCTCTAATTATGCGGCTTACTTTGCTACAACATTTACTGGCAGCAGGATGGCCCAGGTCAGTGCCCCTGTAAGTTTTGTAATGAAAGGGAGAGCCAGAAGCCTTTCTGGTTTGTGGGGCAGAATTGGCATATGCTGGAGAAGGGTGCCCAGCCGACAAAAAAAGAGAGCTGTAGCGCTCTCTTTTCCACCCCTTGCTTTTGCCGTAATTTACACCATCCAATTCCAGACGCGGCTCTCCTCTTCAGCATGCCAGGTGGAGGTATCGACGAGGAAACGGTATACATTGTCTAAAGCAGTTAAATGCTCCCTTTCCTCCCGGGCCAGGGCCTCAAAAAATGCCTTTTCCTTTTCTCCCAAGGCCTTTTCGGCTAATTCCCGGTACATCTTGATGCCCCTCTTTTCCAGCTCCATGGCCAGCTTGTACCCCTCCAGCTGCTCTAAGGGTATCCTTTTCTTCGATTCATCTAATTCGTGGAAGATTTGCTTCATTGTTTCTTCCATATTTTCTGCAGTACCCGGGGCTTGTCCGCTGACTTGAAAGTCGGAAGCATATATTTCCTGGATCCTTTCCATGTGTTCCTTTTCCTGCTCGGCAAGGGAAGCAAAGAGTTTTTTCGCCAGGGGGTTTGCTACCTCGCCGGCGAGCTTTTCGTAAAACTCGTGGCCTTCCCTTTCAAAGTCCAGGGCCTTTTCGATAATTTCCTTCATTATAACCCCTCCCATTGAGAATAAAGGGCCCACTGGGGGCCCAATCTAGTTATTCCTGCTCAAACATATCCTTTCCAACACCACACACCGGACACACCCAATCATCGGGCAGCTCCTCAAAGGGGGTACCCGGCTCAACGCCGTTATCCGGATCGCCGGCGGCAGGATCATAAACGTAGTCACATACGGTGCAAACCCATTTTTCCATAAAGCTCCCTCCAGTCCTTATTTTATTATGCGGGCTCCAAGGTGCAGACTGCTGCCGGCACCATGATCCTGGGGACCACCATCTCCATAACCCTGAAGTAATGGTGCATCATTGCAGTCTCCACAAAGATCACCGTCAGGTCCAGGGCTACTGCCAGATCCATGTACTCAGCACCGGTCGCCAGCAGGACGCCCCTATTGCCTTTAATGGCCGGGGTCTTGTACACGCCATCGGTAACCACTTTCTTAATCAGGTCTAGCTCAAGATAATTGGTGTTTTTGTAAGCCCTGATGAGTTTCCCATAGAGCTGAGGGCTCACGACAAGGGCATAGGGATCATGGAAACCCTTGGCGGCCAGAACCTCTATGGCCTTTACCACGTCTTCGTAGGCCGAACCTTCCTCACTCCAGTCGGAGGTTAGGCCCACCGTCGATCTACCCGGCAAGCCGATGGTAAATCTTTTACCGGAACGTTTCTCCTGTTTGACAATCTCCCTCTTTAGGCCATCGGCATGGTATTTTTCATGACTTAAAGCAAGCTCAAAAAGGTCCTTTATTTCCTCGTCGGCAAACTTTGCCCTGGCTCCAGAATATTTTTCTATGGTTTCCTCTTCCCGGGAAAGCTCAATTTTGAGGGCCTGTTCATGGTTGTCTATTTCCCTTGCGACATGGGTGAGTTTCGGCTGGATGTTGCTGTCGGCTAAGGCTTCGGCAAACCAACCCATATGCTTCATTTCGTCTATGGCATAATCTTCGAATTCGTCTCCGTCCCTCGAGGTGAAGTAACGGTAGAGATACTGAAGGACAGAGGTGTATTCATCTTCCAGGGACTCCTGCAGCAGGGCTGCCTGGGCTGGGGTAAGTCCTGGCGGGGAAATTTATTTGTTGTTAGTATAGCACAATTTAGGAATATTTTACAACGGTAATTATGAAATGTATCTGGCAAATAAGTATCACAATATTCTATCCCTACTGAGTTTTCCTTATTAACTGTTGCTGGAAGTGCCCTCCACAGCATGACGGGGGACTAAACAAAAAGCGCCGAAGACTTCGGCGCAAGTTTTCATCAACCCTGGGGAACCTTCGGGTCGCTACGGGTGGTACCCTGCTTCTGAGTATCCAGGGGAGCAGCATATTCCTCCATAAATTTCTGATTCTGCTGCTTTTTCTTTTTACCCTTTTTGGCCATGCCCTTTTCCTCCCTTTTTCTTCTGTCTCTGGTAGTCTACCGTCAGCTTTTCCGAAATCTCTTCCAGGTATTCGACCCGCTCCCGGAGTGCATCGGGCGGCATCCAGGCAAACATGCTGGGGATTACCTCCCCATACCGGTCACCATCAGAGAGTTGCTGCCCAAAATAGTCGTTCAAAGCCTTTCCTCTGTTATATCCTTTCTGGTCATCCCCTTTCCCTGCCATCTAACACTCTCCCGTCTGCCAGACATTCCCGAGTACATTCCCCGTCTCTATTGTTGCCAATGGATGTTTCTTTATCCCCCATCCCCACTTCCTTTTTCTGGCGCCAGCATCTTGGCCGGCAGCAGCTCCCCCTCATCCAGGAAGAAGAGGGCCAGGGCGGCGATGAGGGCTGCAGCCAGTGCAGCCGCCAGAAACATAACCAGCGGCCCCAGGTCCAGGGCCAGGCCTACGGTGGGCGGCCCCAGGGCAGCGCCAAAGAACCTTACGGTGCCGTAGAGGGCTGTGACCAGCCCCCTTTCCTTAAGGGAAGCGCTGGTTATGAGCATGTTTAAACTGGGCAGCAGAATCCCGCTGCCGATACCCAGGATGATTATGGCCACAAACAATACATACTGCCTCCGAACCAGGGCAAGAATGAGGAGGGAGGAGGTCTGTAGAGCCAGGCCCGTTATCACCGCCGGCTTGAGGAGTTTGGCCAGCTGCTTTTGCAGCAAGGTTCCCACCAGGTAGGACGTCAGCGCCATGGCCAGAACAGGACCGGCAATGTATAAGCCCGTTGTAAAGCCCTTAATATGGTAGCGACTTTCCAGAAGATCGGAAAAATAACTCAAGACACCAAAGAAAAGGAACAGGGTCAGCATACCCGCCAGAAAACAGATTCCCAATCCCCTCCCCTTTTGGGAAAAGATTTGCTGCAAATTTTTTAAATATGATTTTAACGGTTCCTTTTTCCCCTCCTTCTCCGGTTCTTCACAAATAAACCAGACCAGGAGGGCAGCAGTAAAGGCCAGAACACCGTAGACAAAAAAGGGGGCATACCAGAAGATGAGGGCCGACCCAGCTCCCAGCAGGGGAGCAGCCACCTTCCCCAGACCATTGGCAGCTTCCAATATGCCCAGGGCCTTGGAACGTTCTTCCGACTGAAATATGTCACCGGTCAGGGCCATGGCCAGCTGGTAGGTTCCACCTCCCCCAACACCCTGGAGGATCCGGGCCAGGAGGATATAGATATAAGGTTTTTCCAGAAAAAGGGCGGCCAGGCCGGCAAATACCCCGCCCAGGCCAAAAATGAGTAAGGAGGGCACCATTATCAGTTTCCTCCCATACTGGTCCGACAGGAAGCCGGCCAGGGGGATAATTGTGCCCGCCGGGATAGAAAAGGCAGTAATGAGGAGCCCTACTTGAAAAAGGGAGATTCCCATGGCCCGCTGCATTTTGGGCAGGACAGGGATTAACATAGAGTTGGAGAGGACCAGGACAAAGGGAACGGTGCAGAGGGCGGCAAAGGTAAGTATAGTCCGTCCTTTCAAGCTATGCCCCTTCCTTTCTACTTTGAAGATAGATTTCTCCAACCGTCTGCCTATGGCGCCGGCTCGCTTCATATTGGGAAATCACAATAATACTCTGTCCTGCCTTGTGACAGACTATACTCGGGCCCGGGTTAAAAAAAGCTGCGGAATACCTGCAATAAAACAGAAGCAATTCCGGCGGCCATCACCGGCCCTACGGGAATGCCGCCCAAAAAGGTTATAGAAATAAGGGCCCCCAAAATTATTGCCCCGATGACATGGGGCTCCCTGGTAAGGAGAAGAACGCCCCTGGCATTGAGGAGGGCAGCAAGGGCCCCGCCAACTGCCGTAATCAGGCCGGCGGGGCTGCAGAGGAAAAGGACAATATGCCGCAGGGTTATCTTCCCCGTAGCAAAGGGAACGAGAATAGCGAGGGTTAAAAAAAGCAAACCCAGGTCAATGGCCCTGTTCTCCAATAGGGAATAGAAACGTTCCAGGGCCATGACCTGCATTACTAAAAGTATTCCCGCCGCTGCCGTAAGAATATTGTTCCTGCTTGCCATCCCGAGGAGGAAAATAAAGAAGAGGGGAAGCTGTCCCGTCGGCATCTGGTCCACTCCCGCAAATACATAATCTTGCCCGGCCTTTATAACATTCTACATTTCCCTGTGGGGGACTATACCTGGCCGCCGGGAAAATATTAATTGAATGATTTGTAATATAATTACTACAATTTAAATCATAATAAAAAAGTTGGGATTTGAGGAAAGAAGATATCAACATAAGCCGCTGACCTTCGGTGCACAATATGGTTAGAAACACAAAAACAATTATTTCAGGAAGGGAGGGAGACACAGAATGCCGCGGAATACCAATGAACCTGTAACCGTTGGTGCAGCCCAAGCCCTGGAAAGAATGAAGTATGAAATCGCATCTGAGCTGGGAATTAACGACTATCAGAACATTGATAAGGGTTCCCTTCCCAGCCGGGTCAACGGTTATGTAGGCGGCAATATGACCAAGAAACTGGTAGCCTTCGCCGAGCAAGCCCTGGCCGGAGGCGCCCAAGCGCAAATCATCCAGAGTGCTCCAACTGAGCCCATAGGTTCCCAGGGTCGCTAGTTGATACACTGATAAGGCGGGAGAATTTTCTCCCGCCTAATTTTTTTCCCCATAACCAGAAGGGTATTTAAGACATTTTTGGGCGTCCAAACCATTCAAGATATATGCCCGGGCCGACCCCACCAGGTAAAATGAACCGCAAACCAGGATAATATCCCCCGGCCCCGCATATTCCCGGGCCCGGGCCAGGGCTGCCGGTATCTCCCCTTCGACCAGGACAGTGGGCACCTGTTCCCGGAAAAGGGCAGCCGCCGCCTCGGGTTCCAGGGCCCTGGGGCTCTCGGGCCGGGTGGCAATGACCACATCGGCCAGGGGTGTCAACTGGGCAGCCATGGCAGCCACGTCTTTATCGGCCAGGGCCCCAAAGACCATGACCACCCGCCGCCCGGGAAAATGGGAGCCCATGGCAGCCCGCAAAACCCTGACCCCATCGGGGTTGTGGGCAACATCCAAAAGGAACAGGGGTTTTCCAGGAATAACTTCCATCCGCCCCGGCCAGCGGAGCCGGGCCAGGCCCTGGCGGACGTCCCCTTCCCCAATGGTAAAACCATGCTGGCGCAAAAGCTCTACCGCACCCAGGGCCGTGGCCCCATTTTCCGCCTGGTGGCGCCCCAGGAGGGGGATATGCAGGTCAGGGTAGCGCCAATTCTCCCCCGAAAGGTCGCAGCTGATGCCCCCAGCAGCCAATCTTATTTTTTCCACCTTAATATCCCGCCCCACCAGGCTAAGGGTGGAGCCCTGTTCCTGGCAGGCTGCCTCTATTACAGCAGCGGCCTCGGGCTCCTGCCGGGAGGAAACCACAGGAACCCCGGCTTTGATAATCCCCGCCTTTTCCCGGGCTATTTCCGGTAGGGTCTCCCCCAAAACATCCCTGTGGTCCAGGGCAATATGGGTAATGACGGCTACCAGGGGGGAGATCACATTGGTGGCATCCAAGCGGCCCCCCAGGCCAACTTCCAGCACAGCCAGGTCCACCTTGGCCCCGGCAAAGTAGAGGAAGGCGGCGGCTGTCAGGATTTCAAACTCCGTCGGGTGCTCCATACCCGGCTGCCGGGCAAGCTCCTCCACTACAGGGCGAATTCGGGCCAGCAGTTCATCCAGCTCCCGGGGGGAGATCTCCTGGCCGTTAATCAGAAAGCGTTCCGTATAAGAACAAAGGTGGGGGGAGGTGTAGAGGCCCACCCTGTAACCGGCTGCAGCCAGGATGGAAGCAATCATGGCTGAGGTTGAACCCTTCCCATTGGTGCCTGCCACATGGACCGCCGGCAGCCGATCCTGGGGCCGGCCCAGCTTGGCCAGGAGCCTCTCCACCCTGTCCAGGCCCAAATGGCTGCCAAACCTGCTCAAGCTGTCCAAGTATCCCCCACGTTCTTCCCTTTCCTTCATTTTTACCCCTCCAGCAGGGCTATCCGTTCCCTCACCTTGGCCAGTTTTTCCCTGTACTCCTTCTCCTTCTCCCTTTCCTTGGCCACCACTTCCGCCGGAGCCTTGGCCAGGAAATTCTCATTTTGCAATTTTTTAGTCACCCGCTCTACTTCCTTGACCAGGTTCTGCTCTTCCTTCCGGAGCCGGGCTATCTCCTTGTCAATGTCGATCAAGCCTTCCAGGGGTACATACACTTCCACCCCACCCACCATGGCAGCTGCCGCCTGCCGCGGCTTTTCCGTGACCGGCTCCTGCATGGTTACTGTACCGACCCCGGCCAGTTGGGTGATATAGGGTATTCCGGCTTCCAGCTGGGACTGCAACCCGGCCGGCGCCTGGATAACTACTGGGACCTTCTTGCCGGGGGGAATATTCATCTCCGCCCGGATATTCCGGACCCCGCGGATTACAGCCATGATCCTCTCCATCTCTTCTTCTACGGCGGGATCGGTATCACCGGCCTCGGGCCAGGGGGCCACACAGATGCTGGGCCCCCCATGGGGCAGGTGCTGCCAGATCTCCTCGGTAATAAAGGGCATAAAGGGGTGCAGGAGGCGCAGGGTAGTCTCTAAGACCTTCCAGAGGACATACTGGGAGGTGCGACGCCCTTCCCCATCCTCCTTGGCGTACAAGCGGGGCTTGATCATTTCAATGTACCAGTCGCAAAACTCGCCCCAGATAAACTCGTAGAGGGTTGTTGCTGCTTCACCCAGCTGGTATTCTTCCAGCTCTTCCGTCACCCGGGCAATGGTCCGATTTAAGCGACTGAGGATCCACCTGTCGGCCATGCTGTAGGCCAACTGGTCTTCTTCAATGCCTTCCGGCTGAAAATCGGTCAGGTTCATAAGGGCAAAGCGGGAGGCATTCCAAATTTTATTGGCGAAGTTCCGGCAGTTTTCCACCCGTTCCCAGTAAAAACGCATGTCATTGCCAGGGGTTGTGCTGGTCATGAGCATGAAGCGCAGGGTATCGGCACCATATTCCTCAATGACTTCCAGGGGGTCGATACCATTCCCCAGGGATTTGGACATCTTCCGCCCCTGGGAGTCCAGGACCAAACCGTGGATCAATACCTCCCGGAAGGGCTCTTCTTGCATAAACTCCAATCCCATGAAGATCATCCGGGCTACCCAGAAGAAGATGATGTCCCGGCCTGTTACCAGAACCGAAGTGGGATAAAAATAGTTCAGATCTTCGGTAGCGTCGGGCCAGCCCAGGGTGGAGAAGGGCCACAGGGCCGAGCTGAACCAGGTATCGAGGACGTCGGGGTCCTGTTCCACTTCCCCGCCGCAGTGGGGACATTGATTCAGATCTTCCCGGCTGGCAATTATTTCATCACAGTCCTGGCAGTACCAGACGGGAATCCGATGTCCCCACCAAAGCTGGCGGGAAATGCACCAGTCCCTTATATTTTCCAACCAGTCGCAGTAGATTTTGGTGAAGCGTTCCGGCACAAAGCGGATCTGTCCCTGGCGTACCGCCTCCAGGGCCGGCTCGGCCAGGGGCTTCATCCTGACAAACCACTGTTTGGATAGGAGGGGTTCAATGGTTGTATCACAGCGGGAGCAGTGCCCAACGGCATGCAGGTGATCTTCCACCTTAACCAGATATCCCTCCCGGTCAAAATCGGCCACCAGGGCTTCCCGGCATTCCAGGCGGTCCATCCCCTGGTACTTGCCGGCATTCTCGTTCATGGTCCCATCGGGAGCCATGACTACCACCTGCTCCAGCCCGTGGCGGAGGCCGATTAAAAAGTCGTTGGGGTCATGGGCCGGGGTTACCTTGACGGCACCGGAGCCAAACTCGGGGTCCACATAGGGATCGGCAACAATGGGGATCTGCCGCCCCACTCCCGGGAGGACCAATTTTTTGCCCACCAGGTCCCGGTACCGCTCGTCCTCGGGGTGTACTGCCACGGCGGTATCGCCCAGGATGGTCTCCGGCCGGGTGGTGGCCACCGTCACATAGCCGTCGCCGTCGACCAGGGGATAGCGAAAATGCCACAATTTCCCTTCCGTTTCTTCATGTTCCACTTCAATGTCAGAAATAGCGGTCCCGCACTGGGGGCACCAGTTGATGATATAGTTCCCCCGGTAGATGAGACACTTCTCATATAGGCTGACAAAGACCTCCCGCACTGCCCGGGAACAACCCTCGTCCATGGTAAAGCGTTCCCGGGACCAATCACAGGATGCCCCCAGCCGCTTCAACTGCTCGATAATCCGGCCCCCGTACTGCTCCTTCCACTGCCAGGTCCGTTCCAGGAATTTCTCCCGGCCCAGATCCTGGGGTGTCAACCCCTCCTGGGCCAGGCTCTCCACCACTTTGGCCTGGGTGGCAATGCCGGCATGGTCGGTCCCGGGAAGCCAGAGGGTCGGCACGCCCGTCATCCTTTTCCAGCGAATCAGGACATCCTGGATGGTATTGTCCAGGGCGTGACCCATGTGGAGGGCCCCGGTCACGTTGGGTGGGGGGATGACAATGGTAAAGGGCTCCTGCTCAGGGTCAATCTGCGGCCTAAAATATTCGCCTTCGAGCCAGTATTGATACCATTTGTCCTCCACCGCCCTAGGATCATAGACGGTAGGAAGGGAGTTTTCCTTCGGCACGGTACAACAACCTCCTTTATACTCAAACTTGTAATTAAATGGTCCTAAAATTTGCTTTTTGTAGGTCGTCCCCACTCAAAACAAAAACCCTCCGCCAGCTAAGGGCGAAGGGTTCTCCGCGGTACCACCTTAATTCCCGCAAGTCCCAGTGAAAAAAGAAACACCAGCCCGGCAACGCCCTAGGGCAGCGCGCCGAGCAAGAAC
>FZPS01000157.1_pt29 | contig 78045 bp, 62 predicted proteins | sample 1817821 | NCBI WGS metagenome assembly FZPS01 (sample SAMEA104158645, study PRJEB21678) | metagenome | place: Germany | collected 2015-04-21
ATCTGATCTTAGCCGAGATCGGAGCGGCAATTATGGGGATGATCTTGATGCGTTTGGAAGCCGAACGCTTGGAGGAAGAAAAGTGGTATAGAAACATGGCTGGGGTAGCGTTTGAGAGCCTTTCCTATTCGGAAGTAGAAGCAATAGAAGAGATTTTTAAAAACCTTACTAATGATGAGAACATTGTTGTAGCCAGTAAAATTGCCGATAACCTGGGCATCACCCGTTCGGTTATTGTAAATGCATTACGTAAATTTGAAAGTGCCGGGATTATTGAATCGAGATCTCTGGGGATGAAAGGAACATATATTCGTGTAAAGAATCCCTGTGCGCTGGAAGAGATCGCCAATCGCTCGGCCCGGTTAAAGGAGTCCTTTAACGAATAATAAATAAGAAAGGTCGGGTTAGCCGTAACTTTAGGGCTGTGCCGGGAAACGATAATGACCGATAATCTCCCACCGCAGCAGGCAGTCTTCTTCGCAGGCGATCCAATGCTCCCAAAAGGAACGCCTGCACTTTCATTGACAGCTCTACAGGCAGTTGTTAAAATTATTTTGTCTCGAAGTATGAGAGGTTTTTATCGGCGGATAGTTTATAGATAAAGAAAAAGCAAAATAATATTTTAAAGGGGACTTAAGATTGCCTGCTGCTCCATACAGGGCTATCGGGATTCTTGATTCAGGTGTTGGCGGTCTGACCGTATTTCAGGAGCTTACCCGCCAGTTGCCCCATGAAAAAATTATCTACTTTGGCGATACCGCCCGGATGCCTTACGGTCCGCGTTCCGATGAAGAAGTGCGCCGCTTCGCTCTCCAGATTATTGATTTTTTGCAAAACCAAGAGGTCAAAATGGTGGTCGTAGCCTGTAATACGGCCACGGCGGTAGGGTTGCCCTGCTACCGTGAGCGCTGCCATATGCCAGTACTAGGGGTAATCGAGCCGGGGGTGCGCGCTGCCCTCGAATATACCAAGAGCGGTCAGATTGGCGTAATCGGGACGGCAGGGACGATCCGCAGCTCTGCTTATGAGAAGGCACTGCAGGCGGTGCAGCCCGATCTGCAAATTATTGCTAGGCCCTGCCCCCTTTTTGTCCTGCTGGTGGAAAATGATCTCGTCGAGACTCCCGAGGCTGAAAAGGTAGCTATTGAATATCTAGCCCCGTTTAAGGAGGCCGCCATCGATACCCTGATTCTCGGATGCACCCATTACCCGCTAATGGCGGATTTAATCCAGAAAACGGTCGGGACGGAGGTAAAGCTGGTTAACTCCGCCGAGGAGATCGCCCGTGATGTAAAGGCCATTTTAACCGAACAGCAACTGCATAATCCGTTGCCATGCTCAGACCCCGGCTACCGCTTTTTTGTCAGCGGGAATCCGCACTCTTTTGAAGAGATTGCTGCGAAAATGCTTCACCGCCGGATCAAAGCTTACCAGGTCATCCTCTAAGTGTAGTTTACTTTAAATACGCAACCTCTTCTTATTTTTATCATCCGCAGACATATTTATCTCCTACTACCGATATATATATAATTAAACTGGTACAACCTAGGCGAAAGAGGGAGAAGGATGAACAGGGGTTTAGGCTGGTTCCGGGCGCTGCTGCTCTTGTTGTTGGTCCTCTTTTGGGGGCTCTGTTTTCCCGGATGTGGGCCGGAGTTACAGCCCCGGGAAGAGTTCGAGTTTCCCGAAGCGCAGTTGCCGCCGGAACCCGGCGCCGGCCGTGTCGGTCTGCTCTACTATCCTGATCAGCAGTGGCGCTTTCTGGTACCCGTGCAACGAGAGATCCCCGATAGCGGGACCGTTGTTCGTACTACTCTCGAGAAACTGGTCGGCACCCCGCAACTGCGAGAGGAGCTGGAACCGTTGGGATTGGTTCCTCTCCTTCCCAGTGAGACAACAATCTTCGGGATCCACATCGACGAAGCAGGGTTGGCCCGGGTGGATTTCAGCAGCTCATTTGTGGACTACAACCCCTCCGGCGAGCGCCTTGTTCTGGGCGGCCTTTTATGTACTCTGCAGCAGTTTTCGGAGATTGAACGGTTGGAAGTATTTGTTGAAGGTCAAAGCCTGGATAAATTTCCCGGGGGCACCCCCGGGCGGATACCGCTGGGTCCAGAATCTTTAATTAACCTCGAGGTCGATGATGCCTTGAAAGATTATCACAATTTTACAGCCGTAACTGTTTACTTCTGCTTTTTCGCTCCCCAGGGGCGAATTCTTTATGTGCCGGTAACGCGGGCGCTGCAGCCGGCAGAAGATAGCTCTGCTGCGGCCATCGAAGAGTTACTGGCCGGGCCGCGGAGCGGGAGCGGTCTGTTCAGCGATATCCCGGCGGATACGGAGCTGCGCAGCCTGCACCTGGAAGAAGAGTTGATAATCATCGATCTTTCCGAAGAGCTGCTCTCCTATGAGGGCGGACGGACCGGCGCAGAAAACATAGTCAACCAGATTTTGCTGACCTTGGCCCAACTGGAGGGTGTCAACAAGGTCCAGATCCTGGTGGAGGGTGAAAAGGTAAAATTGCCGGAGGGGACCGATCTGACCGTCCCCCTGGAACCGCCAGGAGTCTATAATTTCTTCTAGCAGCACTCCTTCCAAATCTAGAACCTATCTAGAACGTGCTGCCGGTAATCGCTCTGCCAAGCCCGCTTATTAAAGTCATGGTAAACAGTTGACTGAAGGCAAGTATATCTTGATCTGTTCTGGTAGATAAATATAACAGCGGGAGGTGTGCCATGGTGGGTAAAAAGAAAAAAAGGAAACGAGGTCTTAACCTTCGCTTTTGGCAACGCGACCTGGCCATCGATCTGGGTACAACCAGTACGCTAATCTATATGCCGCAGAAAGGAATTGTTCTGGAAGAGCCATCGGTGGTCGCTCTACGCAATGGCACTGTCGCCGCGGCAGGGAAGAAGGCCTCTCGGATGCTGGGGCGCACCCCTCCTGGTATTACTGCCATAAAACCGCTTCGGGGAGGAGTGATTGCTAATTTTGAGATGGCCCGGAAGATGCTCGATTATTTTATCTCCAGGGTCCTGCGGCGGTTTCCTTTTTTACGCCTGCGCATAATGATCACCGTGCCCTACGGTACTACCCAGGTAGAACGGCGCGCAGTTCTTTCTGCCGGTAAACGGGCCGGGGTTAAAGAGGCCTGTCTAATCGAGGAGCCGATTGCGGCGGCCATTGGCGGTGGGCTTCCGGTAGCCGAGCCCCGGGGCTGTTTTATCGTCAACTTTGGGGGCGGGGTCACTGAGATTGCGGTTATTTCTCTGGGCGGTATTGTTCTCGGCAGTTCGCTGCCTCAGGGAGGGGAGACGATCGACGAAACCATTCAGCGCTATGTCTACCGCCGTTACCGGATGGAGATCGGCTTATCGACAGCCGAAGAGGCCAAAAAGGAGGCGGTTTACGCGGTGGATCCCCCTGAAGATCTGACCTATACATTCCGCGGGATCAACCTTTACAGCCGCACCCCGGATACTATTGAAGTAAAGGCTGCGGAGCTGCATGAAGTGATCGCGCCGCAACTGGCTGTTTTGAGCGGTGCGGTACGTACAATTTTTGAACAGATCCCTCCCCAACTGGCGGCCGATGTGATGGAGGATGGGGTTGTCCTTACCGGCGGGGGTTCACTTCTTCACAATCTCGATCTTTACCTAAGCCGCGAAATTAACCTGCCGGTCCGCCGGGTAGAAGACCCCTTTACCTGCGTTGTGCGGGGAGCCAGCGAAGCCCTCGGTTACCTGGGAAGCCTAGCCCTGCCGGAAAATCGCTCTCCGTCTCTTTTCCCCCGTTGACTTTCCGCCCGTAATTTACAATTTAAATAATAAAAGTGATATAATAAAAAACAGATCATAATCTGGGGGATGAACCATTGCGTTCTGACGGAAGAAAACCTGGCGAACTGCGGCCGGTAAAGATCACCCGTTCTTACCTGAAATACCCCGAGGGCTCTGCGCTTATCTCGATGGGTGATACCGTGGTGCTTTGCACGGCCACCCTGGAAGACAGTGTTCCTTCATTTCGTAAAGGGCACGGGGAAGGATGGGTTACCGCCGAATACGCCATGCTGCCCCGCTCTACGGAAACTCGCTCCGCCAGGGAATCGAGGGGCCGGATCAACGCGCGGAACCTCGAAATTCAGCGCTTGATCGGGCGCTCTTTGCGCAGCGTGGTTGATTTTGCCGCGATGGGAGAGCGAACCATCTGGCTGGACTGCGATGTGATCCAGGCTGACGGGGGTACGCGGGTAGCGGCGGTGACCGGTTCTTTTGTGGCCCTGGTAGAAGCCTTTCTTTTTATGAGGGAACAGGGGCTGGTCGAAATGCTGCCCCTGAAGGATTACTTGGCCGCGGTCAGCGTCGGCCTGGTAGATGGAGCCTTGCTCCTGGACCTCGACTACCGGGAAGATGTCGCCGCTTCGGTTGATTTAAACGTGGTGATGAACGGATCCGGCGGAATGGTAGAGATCCAGGGTACCGCCGAGAACGGTTCGTTTAACCGGGAGCAACTCGGCCTCTTTCTCGACCTGGCGGCTGCGGGGGTCGAGGCGCTGGTCGAGAAGCAGCGTGAGGCTCTCGGTGAAGATGTCGTCCGCTTGATTGAAAAGGCCGCATCACGGGGCCTGGACTGATGCGGCAGCTGGTTCTTGCTTCCCGCAACCTGAACAAGGTAGGCGAGATAAAGACCCTTCTGGAAGGCCTTCCTTTCGAAGTGATCTCCCTGCGTGAGCTGCCCGTTTTGCCTCCGGTGGAGGAAGATCAGCCAACATTGGCTGGTAACGCCCTGAAGAAGGCTGCGGCTGCGGTAGCCGTGGCCGGGAAAGAGGCTGTTATTATGGCCGATGATTCCGGCCTGGAAGTAGAGGCGCTGGACGGACGCCCCGGATTACACGCGGCGCGTTTTGCCGGTCCCGATGCCGATGATGCGGCGAACAACCGGCTGCTTCTGGAAAAGCTGCGGGGGCTCCCGCCCGAAAAGCGAGGGGCTCTGTTCAGGTGCACCATTGCCATTCTTTTCCCGGACGGTAAAACCTACCTGGTCGAGGAAAGCTGCTCCGGCCGCATTGCCGAATCCCCGCGCGGCGAAGCCGGGTTTGGCTACGATCCTCTTTTTGTCTACGAACCGGCGGAGCTTACCTTTGCCGAAATGGGAGAAGAAGCTAAAAACAAGGTCAGCCACCGGGGCAAAGCCCTGCGCCGGGCGCGCCTTATTTTGAAGGATTGGTTGATCCTTAGTGGTTAACAACTTAACCAGAATTTTAACCCTACAAACTTAAGGTTTTTACTTACCCGTAAAACACGCCGGTGACCGGCTGGAACTAAGACAGTGGCTGAGCGAGCAGGAGCTGTCAAAGAAACCTCCCCTGATACCCAAAACATTACTTCACTTTGCATAAAACGGGGGCAACGGCAGGTGGCTCAGCTTTAAAGCTCTTTAATTTTGATGTATAATATGATGCAGGGTTAGAATTGCTCTTCACTTATTCTATCTTACATGGCGGGGCGTAGCGCAGTTTGGCAGCGCACTTGGTTTGGGACCAAGGGGTCGCCGGTTCAAATCCGGCCGCCCCGACCACTCCTATTAGCATACCCCTATAGCTCCATCTTTTGGAACCGCAGTCCGGCCAGGAGCAGTATGGCCGCAGAGAGACCCAGGGTTACCGCCAGGGGTATGGCGGCATCGCCGGGTGTTGATTGCCCGCAGGCCAGCAGGGCCATCTCGGACAGAAGGGTATTGGGATAGAAATCTCTTATCCCGGTTTCACTTACCAGTAGGTTCAAAATGCCGCTTAGAAAAAAGATCAATACCGTCAGGCCTCCTGCCTGCATTGGCGATTTAACCACGGCGGAGAGGGCAAAGGTGATCGTTCCATAGAGCAGGGCAAAGACGGTAAAACTGATTGTTGCCCACAGCGCGTCAACAAGATCCACCCGACCCAGCAGGCTCCAAGTATAAAGGTAGGCGATAGCAGAAGAAGAAGCTATCGCAGCAATAATGATCGCATAAAGGGAGACGGCCTTGGCCGTAAAGTATTCCCACCGGCTGACCGGCTTGCTCAGGATCCATCCCGCCACGCCGTTCTCCTTCTCCCTGGCGATGGAGCCCATGGAGATAAATATCAAGACGAGGATGCCGATTTGGGAGGCATCTCCCAGGAAGGTGGCCAAGGCATCCTGGGGAGACGGGTCGGGCATAGCTATCTCGATCTCGGCAAAGTAGGCCAGGAAATCGTTCATATATTTAAGCATTGGCGGGTCGGCCAGGGCGAAGAAGAGCAACACCAGCAGGAGAGCCGGATAGCGGAAGCTGCGCCAGTTTTCCCGGAACTCTTTAATCAGCAAAGTTTTCATTGTTAACCGCCTCCCTGGTACTGTTTTGCTCGAGAATTTTAAAGAAGATCTCTTCGAGACCTACCCGGCGCGGCCTGAACTCGGTCACTGTAATCCCGGCATTAACCAGGGCCGGCAGCAACTTTTCCGCCAGCAGATCGGCTTTTCCGGGCTGGGAGGTGACCAGCAAGCCTTCGTCTATGGATGAAACCTCTCTCACGGAATCGTGTTGCTGCAGCAGGGAGAAGGCTTGCTCCCGGTAGCGCGGGCTGACCGTCACGATATACTGCTCCATGGCGTAGCGCTGCAGCAGCTCTTTGGTTTCCGCCTCTACAAGCTTAACCCCTTCCTTGATTATGGCCAGGCGGTCGCAGACCTGCTCCACGTCCGCCAGGATATGGCTGGAAAAGAAGACCGTCGCTCTGCCTCTAAGGCTTTCAATTGCCTTCAGGATCTTGTATCTTCCTTCGGGATCGAGGGCAGAAACAGGCTCGTCGAGGATGAGCAGTTCCGGATCAGTCAAGAGCACCGCAGCCAGCCCCAACCTCTGTTTCATCCCCCGGGAATAGGCGCGGACCTTTCTGCCGGCAGCCTCTTCAAGCCGCAGCTCCTGCAGCAGGCCTGCCGCGCGTTTTGTGCAGGCGCGGCTTTCCATTCGGTAAATTTCCCCAACCAGCTCGAGAACCTCCGTGCCGGTCAGGTTGTCGGGGAAAACCGGATCCTGGGGCAGGTAGCCGGCTTTCTTCAGCCAGCTCATCTGTTGTCCGAAACGGATCTCTTCGCCGAGGACTTTCACCTGGCCCCGGGAGGCGGCGATCAGGCCCAGTATGATCTTGATCGCAGTGGTTTTTCCGGCGCCGTTTGGCCCCAGGAAGCCATAGATGCTGCCCCGGGGAACCTTGAAATCGATCCCTTTCAGGGCGGTATGATTGGGGAAGCTCTTCTCCAGGCCGTGCACTTCAATGACAAAGGTCATCTTCAGGCCTCCTCTCTGCCAAACAGCAGGTAGGCCAGAGAGCCAAAGAGGTTCACCAAAATGATGATCAGAGCCCAGCCAAATTTGGGCAGCCATCTAACTTTATTGCGGCGGAACAGGTCCGCCAGCGCCCATATCTTCAGGCCCAGCTCCAGGGCGAACAAGGGCCATAGCGAGAGCAATATCTCCTTTATCTCTGCAGTCATTCTATTCTTCCCCCTTTTTGAAATTGTTCTTACCGCATGTTTTTTGGGCTCGAACCTTATCCTGCGGGGCTAATATTCCTGCTGATTGAAGACCCGGGCGGCCAGGAGAACAAAGCCCAGGGATGCTCCCAGCAGCAGGATTAAAGAAACCCAGGGGAAAGAGCCGCCGCCCATGTAAGCGCTGCCCTTGGCATGCCAGAAAGGCGAAAGAAACCTGGTTGCCGGGAAGATACCGCAACCGGAGAGAGCCAGGAGCAGGCCCCCGGCCGACACTCCTGCTTTAATACTGTCGGCACAGAAGGTGGAGAAGAGCAGCCCGATCCCGTAGACGCAGAGCAGGCCGGCGTTAACCAGGGCTGTTGCCGCCAGAAAACGGCCCCACCACAGGGCCGGCCCGATCAGTGAAGCCGCCGCCAGGGTGACCAGGGTGGCGCTCCAGATGATAGCGGAGAGGATCAGGGCTCCGGCGGTGGCCTTGGTCAGCAGGATGCTGGTTCGGCTGAGGGGGCGGCTGAGCAGGTAGTCCATGCTGCCCCGGCTAAGCTCTCCGGCCACCGCCGGAGCCGCCAATACCAGCGCCAGGATGGTGCCGAACTGGAGCAGGTTTTTAGGCTGCCACTGGCTCCAGAGATAGTAGTTGTAATCGGCGAGTATCCTCTGTAGCTCATCTGCTATTAGCGGGCTTGAAATGTCGGTCAGCATTGCCCCGTAATGCTGGAACATCTTGAAGCTCCAGGCACAGAATATCCCGACCGCTGAAAAAATGATTATCCCGAGAATCAGGACCCAGCGCTGTTCGTGTAGCTCCTTGCGCAGTAGATTAAGGTTAAGCATTGTGAGGATCCTCCTCGCTGGCGGCATAATTTAAAAAGATCTCTTCCAGATCCTGCTCAATGATCTCCAGGGCAAAATGTGGTGTCCGGGAGAGCGCTTCATAGATCTCGTCGAAATGGTCTTCTACCGTCAGCAGGTAACCGTGTCCTTGCCGTTCGATTGATCTGATCCCCGGAGTGTTAAGCAGAGTTTCGGGAGCGGCTTGCTGAAAAACCACCCGGATAATCTTTTCATGGTGTTTTAATTTATCCAGCGTCCGGACCACCCTGATCTGGCCGTTGACAATTATGGCCAGTCGGTCGGCGATTCTTTCTATATCGGTGAGGATCTGTGAAGAGAGGAAGACGGTAGTCTCTCCGCCAGCGGTCTCCTCGGAAAGGAGTTGTAGAAAACGGCGCCGCCAGACGGGGTCCAGGCCGGCGGTGGGCTCATCCAAGATTAGTAGCTCGGGGTGGTGGGAGAGCGCCATGATCAAGCTGAGCTGAGTGAGCATTCCCCGGGAGAGCTCTTTTACGCGAGCGGTGGGGTCGAGGTGAAATATCTTCAGGAGGTGGGCGGTTTTTTCGCGCTCCCAGGTAGGAAAAAAACCGGCGTTAAACTTGACCAGTTCATCTACTTGCATCCACGGATAGAAAGAGGCCTGTTCACTGACGTAGCCGATCCTGCGGCGCAGCGCTATACTGTGCGTTCTTAAGTCCTGTCCTAAGATGGTTATTTTACCGGCATCGGGTTTTAGCAGGCCTAACAGCAGCCGAATGGTCGTCGTTTTACCGGCCCCGTTGGGCCCGATGAAGCCAAAGATGGAGCCGCGTGGCACGGAGAGGTTTAGATCTTGTAGAACAGGGCGGCCGTGGAAGCTTTTGGTCAGGTTCTCGATGGTAATGGCATCGGTCAAGCTATTCACCTTCTTTACGGTTCCAGCGCTCAATGGCCTTTTCCAATAAGCGGCGCAGATCGGTTGGGCTGAGCCGGAGATGGTAGGCTTCGGCCACGATCTGATCCAGGGACTGCTCCAACCGGGAAAGGTCCCGGGGCGGTGTAGTAATTTGGGCGACAAAGGTGCCCGTACCCTGGCGGCGGATGAGCAGGCCTTCAGATTCAAGAATACCGTAAGCGCGGGTAACAGTGTTTGGATTGATCGCCAGCTTTCCGGCAAGTTCCCGTACCGACGGCAGCTGCTGCCCCGGCTTGAGCATGCCGCCGGCGATGGCATTGCGAATCTGCTCTACTAATTGGTAGTAAATCGGCACCGCCGAGCGGGTCTGAATAAAAAAGCGCAGCCCCTTTACCTCCCAACTGTATTACTGTTTTAATACAGCATTTAGCCAGAGTATATCTCAGGTTGCGGAAACGTGTCAAGCATTTTTTTAAGTGACCAGGCCAAGAATATGATCTAAAGCGGAACTGTTCTTAAGAAATAGAAAATGCAATCTTTAATTACCAGAGAGGCGCTTTCGGAAAAGGTTTCAAAAACAATGATTATCTATAGAAATGAAGCAGGATCTGTGCTATATTGATAGAGGGTCGCAGAGGATGCGGGTAAGTTTCCAGAGGTGGCAGTTAAAAAGTGTTGTTTAGTAGAGCAGGGTTTTGTCCAGGTTTTAACTTCCAACATCTAATCAGTATGCGGGTGTAGCTCAATGGTAGAGTCCTGGCCTTCCAAGCCAGTCGTGTGGGTTCGATTCCCATCACCCGCTCCACCTGGAAGTTAGGGGGCGGAGCTTACAACCGTCACTTATTATTACCCGTAAGGAATAAGGTACCCGGACAATCTGCATCCGGGTACCTTATTTATACTTTGATGCCTCAGTTTGACTGACGAAACTAAACTGTTGGAGAAGCTTTCTACCTGATCGGGACTGTCCAGTTTTGACCGCTATTGTTATCCCAGTTATTGGCACTGTCTTTAAAACAGAAGTTCATCTCTCTGGCACCTTTTACTTCTGTGTTACAGCTAAAACTATCCTGAGCTGTTTTCGACATATAGATGTCCTCTGTTTTGCTCCATCCGTCAAAACCGCAGTGCATCCAAATTTGATCGGCGCCGCTCTGGGCCAGCAAACCGCGGTATTCAATACGCACATTTTGCCCCTTCGCCGGGCTCCCGGGTTCTAGTGCTATCCGGTCGTCCAAATGCATCCATGTCACCTCCTTGCGATAGTATCTTTATTGTCTCCGTTTCTACAGAAATATTACCTGGCTCATTTGGAAAAGGTTTTTAGGGGTTAATGCCGAAAAGATGATCACCCTAGAAAATTTTGTGATCAATTGCCTGAGAGGAGATGCCGTTGTGGGTGAACAGGTGGTTTGGATCGACTTTAAGACGATGGTTAACTTCATGATTGATGTTTTTAAGGGGGTTGGAGTTCCAGAGGATGAGGCCCGCACCTGTGCCGATGTGCTGATCACTGCCGACAAGTGGGGTATTGATTCCCACGGCATTGGGCGACTAAAGACGATTTACTACGATCGGATTAAAGAAGGGATCCAGTTTCCGGTAACCAATATGGAGGTAGTCCGGGAGGGACCAACCACGGCGGTTGTTGATGGTCACCATGGAATGGGTCAGGTCATCGCCAAGAAGGCGATGGTGCTGGCCATTGATAAAGCCAGCCGCTACGGTATGGGCATGGTGGCGGTGCGTAATTCGACCCACTTTGGCATTTGCGGTTACTACCTAAAGATGGCCACAGATGCCGGGATGATCGGCATGGTCGGGAGTAATGCCCGGCCCTCGATCGCCCCTACCTTCGGGGTGGAAAATATGCTTGGCACAAACCCGTTAACCTTCGGTTTTCCCACCGACGAGCCCTTTCCCTTTCTCCTCGACTGTGCCACCTCGGTGACACAGCGCGGTAAGATTGAAGTTTACGCTCGTGCTGGCAAAGAGATACCCCACGGATGGGTTATCGACAGTAAAGGACGCAGTAGAACTGATGCGCAACAGATCTTGCTCGACCTGGTCAAGGGGAAGGCGGCGCTGGCTCCGCTGGGCGGAATCGGCGAAGAGAATGCCGGTTACAAAGGTTATGGCTACGCCACGGTGGTGGAGATACTTTCGGCAGCTTTGCAAGGAGGAGCATTTCTGAAAGGGCTGTCCGGGCTTGACGAAGCTGGGCAAAAAGTTCCGTATGGCCTCGGCCACTTTTTTATAGCGGTCGATATAGCGGCTTTTACTGAGCTAGCCTCCTTTAAAAAGAGAACCGGCGAAATTTTGCGCGAGCTGCGTGCTTCGCGGAAAGCGCCGGGGCAGGATAGAATTTACACTGCGGGGGAAAAGGAGCACCTGGCCTGGCTGGAACGGAAAGAGAAAGGGGTTCCCGTCGGCATAAAGCTGCAGGAAGAGATGGTCTCGATGCGGGACGAACTGGGGTTGACCGGTTACCGCTTTTCATTTGAGAAGTAATGGAGCAGGCCAGCATCAAAAAGATAATAATTTCCGAGTTAATTTCTTTATTACTACCCGTCGGACTGGCTTTCTATTTCTATCGGAAGTATCGCTTTTCTTTGAAAGCAATCTTTGTGGGAACCGATCGATCTTTTTGAAACTGAAGGCAGGTCCGGATAACGAGACGGCAAGCCCGGCAGACAACGGGGTGCGGATAGGAGAAGCTGGGTCTGGATTAAGAGACTACTTTTTTAATATATCGAGGAGGGATCTACTTGCTCTATCGGGGAACGAAGGTAGCTCTGGCCGGTGCATTTATGAATTTTTCATTGGGATTATTTTATGCCTGGTCTGTGTTTGCAGAAGGGCTGATCCAGGAATTTGGCTGGTCGAAAGCTGAGGCGGCTTTCCCTTATACCCTGGAGCTGCTTGTTTTTTCAATCGCCATGATCTTCGCCGGCCGTTTTCAGGATCAGATGGGACCGCGCCGGGCAGTAACTATCTGCGGACTTTTTACCGGTACTACTTTAATCATCTGCTCTTTCGTCATCCACCCGGTTGGGTTGACCCTGCTGTTTGGCCTGCTATTTGGCTGTGCCGCGGCGTTCGGTTATGCTTCAGCTACTCCGGCGGCGCTGAAATGGTTTCCTCCTGAGAAGAGAGGCCTGATCACCGGAGTGGTGATTATGCCCATGGGAGCGGCCGCCCTGGTCTGGTCGCCCCTGATTAAATTTCTTATCGGGAAAGTGGGACTGCGCGGCGCTTTTGTAGCTTGCGGTCTTTTCTTGCTGGTGGCGATCACGCTAGCGGCCCAGGCGATGGTACTCCCTGATCACAAAAGCAGTTCTATTCAGCCGGCGGGTGAAGCCAGGTCTGCCGCTGCGATTGACTGGCGCCAGCTGCTTTGTAATCCGACCTTTCTTCTTTTATGGTTGATGCTGGGTCTTTCTACGGGGACCGGGCATATGTTTATCGGGCAACTGGTTCAGGTTGCCGAGTTGAATTTTCAGGTTCCGTGGGGTTATCTTTTCGTCTCTCTTTTCGCCCTGACGAGCACCCTGGGGCGGTTGGGCGGCGGGTTACTCTGCGATCGTATCGGTTTCCTGCGCAATATCCGGGTGGCGCTGCTGTTCCTGGGCGGGGCCATGCTCATATTTTTCAGCGGCCGGGGAGTGCCAGCGCTGGTGGCGGCAACTCTGATCCTGGGGACCGGTTATGGCAGCCTCTATACCTCCTTCCCCACTGCCGTGGGGCATCTCTTCGGCCTCGATAATTTTGGTTTTATTTACGGGGTTCTTTTTACAGCCATGGGGGTGGCGGGATTTATCGGACCGCTGACGGCGGCTGCCCTGGCTGACCGCAGCGGCAGTTATGATCCCGCTTTTTTGATCGGCCTGGCGGCAACTCTGCTCTGCTTTTTGTTAAGCATCCTGCTGCATCGTTATACTGGCGCGGCACCGAAGTCTTCTGCCGAGGAGGCTTCCGCCTGAGCCGGGAGCGGTGCGGCCTGACTTCTGAAATATCGTCCCCTGGGATTCGACGAAAACCTTAGAAGTACTTATTAAGCAAAAATTACCCCGGCCTAAAATAAAGGTAATTTATCATAACAATTGAATATTTAAGGTAGAGTATTCAATGATACAGGTTAAATATAGTAATGTGATTACCCGTTAATGAAGTTAAGAAGGCGATTCAAAAGGCGGGGCCTACTCCCGCCCGGGCTGGAACATAGGCGCTGCGAGCTCTACACCCCTTCCCTGGCGATAAAGCAAAATTACGCTTTCCGGGATCAAGGCGGACGCAAATATACAATGGAGACCGCCCGCGAGGCCGTCGAGCGGTCCTTTCCGGGTAGCGGCCGCTGCTGCGTAAACGGTTCTTGAAAAAGAGCTAGAAGCCCGGTTTCCCCTGCCAAAAAGATTACTGATTATGCAATAGGTATGGAAGCTTAATCAAATCGCCAATCATATCCTTGAATAAGATTTTAAAAAAGAGGGGGTCGAGGAACAATTAGCTTAAAATAATTAACAGGTTTAGGGGGAATTAAATATCTAAGGAGGAATCAGATTAAGTGCGTAAAATTTTGCATAAAAGTTTACTTTTAGTGGCGATTATGGTTTTGAGTCTATTACTGGTTACCGGTTGCGGTCCCGAAGGTGATGACGGAGCCGGGAAACCGAAAATAATCGTTAGTTCCAAGAATTTTACCGAGCAGCTGATTGTCGGCAATATGGTTGGCCTGTTAATGGAAGATGCCGGCTACCCGGTAGATTATAAGCTGCGTTTAGGGGGGACAGGTCTGATTCACGAGGCTCTGGTAAACGGTGAAATTAATGTCTATATAGAATATACCGGCACTGCGCTTACGGTTATGTTAAAAGAGGACCCGCTTAGTGATCCGGACGAGGTATATGAAAGGGTTAAAGAAGCGTATCAAGAAAAATGGAACTTGGTCTGGTTGGAGCCCTGGGGTTTTAACAACACCTACACTGTGACGATGCAGCGGGAAGTCGCCCGGGAGCTGGGCATAGAAAAAATAAGTGACCTGAAAGACAAAGCCGGAGATCTGGTTATCGGTGCCACTCAGGAATTTATCCCCCGGCCGGATGGCCTGGCCGGTTTGGAAGAGGCCTATGGATTTAAATTTAAAGAGGCTAAGGGGATGGATCCGGGGTTAATGTATCAGGCGCTTAAAGAAGGTGAAGTTGACGCCATTTCCGGATTTGCCACCGACGGCAGGATTCCCGCGCTTGACTTGATTAACCTGGTTGATGACCTGGGATATTTTCCACCTTATTATGCTGCTCCGGTAGTACGCGGAGACCTGCTGGAAAAAGATCCTGGAATTGCGGAAGTACTCAATAAGTTGGCCTACAAAATTGACGACACCGTTATGGCCGAGTTAAATTATAAAGTTGACGGGGACAAAAAGGATCCGGCGGCTGTAGCCAAGAAATTTCTGCAAGATAACGGGTTCATTGAATAAGTCGATTGATGGTAGAGTGTGGAATAGCCCCGGGGCTATTCCACCTGTTTAAAGGGGGATAAAATAGATGATTCGGCTAGAAAATGTAACCAAGCAATTTGGCGTAGTCAAGGCAGTGGACCAGGTCAATCTTCACATTACCCCCGGGGAGTTTCTGGTTCTTATCGGTCCTTCCGGGTGCGGTAAGACCACTACCATGAAAATGATCAACCGCTTGATCGACCCTTCGGCAGGCCGAATTCTGATTAAGGGAAAAGATATCAGCGCCGAAGACCCTATTCAACTGCGCCGGCAGATCGGTTATGCGATTCAGGAGATCGGGCTTTTGCCTCACATGACCATAGCTGACAATATTGCCTTGGTCCCGCGCCTTCTCAAATGGCCTAAGAAAAAACAGAGGCAACGGGTTGAAGAGCTTCTTGAAATGGTAGGATTGGATGCGGCAACTTTTATGCATAAATACCCCCGCCAGCTAAGCGGGGGGCAGCGTCAAAGAGTGGGCGTGGCCCGAGCTTTAGCGGTAGATCCGCCGATCATGTTAATGGATGAACCCTTTGGTGCTCTTGATCCGATTACCCGTGAACAGATGCAGGATGAATTTATCAAGCTGCAGGAACAGGTTAAAAAAACAATCGTCTTTGTGACACACGATATGGATGAAGCTTTAAAGTTTGCCGATCGGGTAGCCATTATGAATCACGGGAAAATTATTCAATGTGACAGTCCCGAGATGATTTTAAGGCGGCCTGCCAATAAATTCGTCAGGGACTTCGTAGGTTCGGATCATACCTTAAAACAGCTGAGCCTGATTAAAGTGAAAGAGGCCATGATTACCGACATCGATACCCTGCACCCCGATAACACTATTGCACAAGCTAAGGAGCTGTTTAAACGGGGCTCCAGCAATATTGTTGTGGTAGCGAAAACCGGAGAAGCAATCGGTTATATCAACAGGGAAGATCTAAACAAAACCCCTGAAGACCGCTTCGTGTCGGAGATAACTGTTAACTCCATCAGCACCGTCGCCTCTGATAAAACTCTAAAAGATGCGCTAACAGTCATGCTAAAAAATGATGCCGGTTATATTGCTGTCAGCGATGAAAACAGGAAGCCGGTCGGGCTCATCACTTCAAGTCGCCTCCGCCAGATAGTTAGTGAACCTCGCCTAAATTCAAGGGAGGAACAGTAAATGCAATACATTTTACAGAACCCGGGAACAGTTTTAAAATTAACCCTGGAGCATATTCAGATATCGCTAATTTCAGTGGCTATTTCGATCGTTATCGGAGTTGTTATCGGCATCATATTAACCAGGATCAAGATTTTACAAGGCCCGGTGCTGGGTCTTGCCGGTGTTCTTTACACCATTCCCAGCTTGGCCCTTTTCGCCATGCTTATACCTTTTTTTGGTTTAGGCTTAAAGCCAACGGTGTTTGCATTAATTCTCTATTCCCAGCTGGCGATCATCCGTAACACTGTATCGGGCATCGAGACGATTGATCCGAGCATTATTGAGGTCGCCGAGGGGATGGGCATGACCGGATGGCAAAAGCTATTTTTAGTGGAGCTCCCCCTGGGGTTACCGGTAATTATGGCCGGCGTGCGCATGGTTACGGTTATGGCCATCGGTGTGGCCACAATTGCTTCGTATATCAGTGCTGGCGGGCTGGGCGATCTCATATTTTTAGGGATGCAGACGGTGGATCTAAACGTTATCTTTGCCGGCGCTTTGCCCTTGATCATACTGGCGCTCGGTGCGGACCGAATTCTGGTTCTTCTTCAGAGAAAATTGGAGCGCTGGCGGGAAGATCTACCATCAACCGGTTTGGTTAAGGAGGGCTAAGGGATGTTACAGTACATTTTAACACATCAAGCAGAATTTATGGTCTTGCTGCGTCAGCATGTTATTTTAACCTGTTCTGCCATTGGACTGGCTACCTCCATTGGAATCCCCCTGGCCATCCTGGCCTCGCGGATACCATTTCTGGAGAGACCGGTTTTACTTCTAGGCAATCTCGGCCAGACTATCCCCAGCCTGGTCATTCTGGCATTATGTATACCCTTTTTGGGAATCGGATTTGCTCCTTCTCTGGCGGCTCTGTTTCTGCGGGCGATTCTACCCATTCTTATGAACACCTTTACCGGTATAAAAAATGTAGAGCATGGGATTATCGAGGCGGCCAGGGGAATGGGCATGACTGAAAACCAAATTCTTTGGAAAGTACAGATTCCATTGACAGTTCCGGTAATGATCGCGGGACTTAGGACGGCGGTAGTCCAGGCGGTGTCATTGGCTACACTGGCGGCATTTGCGGGAGGAGGCAGCCTTGGCGATCTTATTCAGCAAGGTATTATGATGGTTGATCAGGAGAGGCTTATGACTGGAGCAGTCTCAACAGCAGCCCTGGCTTTACTTGCTGATTTTATCATCGGCCTCTTGCAGCAGTGGTTGACACCGCAGGGTTTAAAGATCTCAGCATAGGGCAGGTACGATAGACCAGGGAATGGCCACTATTCTACCGCCAGAATGTAATAGTAGATCGGTTGGCCGCCGTATTTTAGCTCAACCTCAACGTGGGGGTAGTTTTTTTCTACCGTTGCGGCAAAGTCTTCAGCTTCATTGCGTAAAATCTCTTTACCATAAAGAATGGTTACCAGTTCATCATCTTCATTATCCAGCATCTGGGCAATCAGATCGAGCGTGGTCGGGGTGAGCTCTTTTCCGGCACTGCAGAGTTGCCCGTCGTAAAGCCCCAGGTAAGAGCCTCGCGCGATCTCTTTTCCCTTCACTACAGTATCTCTGGTGGCATATGTTACTTCGCCTGATTTAACCTGTTTCAGGCTTTCTTCCATTGTACGAACATTTGTTTCAAAATCCACGTTGGGGTTGAACGCGAGCAGGGCGGCAAACCCCTGGGCAATGGTGCGGCTCCCGACTATCGCCACCTCTTTGGCACACATCTTCTGCACCTGCTGGGCTACCATTTGGATATTTTTATTGTTAGGTAAAATGAGCACCCGGTCGGTGGGAATTCGTTGAACTGCTTCAAAAAGATCTTCAACCCGGGGGTTCATCGTCTGGCCTCCGAAGACAATTTCATCGGTGCCGAGGCTTAAAAAAAGCTCCTTGTTCCCTTCTCCGAAAGAGATGGCGATGATGCCAATTTCATCTTTCCCTTTCAGCTTTTTGGGTCCGGATAATGTGACCACGGTTTCAACCGGGGATTGCAAATTAAAGGCGTGATGATGCTGATCGGCCATGTTGTCTATCTTTATTTCATGTAAAGAGCCATACGCCAGGCAAATGGAGAGGACCGCTCCCGGATCCGCGGTATGAAGGTGTACCTTGCTGATCTCATCCTGATCAACTACGAGTAGTGAATCTCCCAGCGGTTCAAGCCGGGTTTTTAGCTCTGTCGCTGCTGGTGTTCCCTTGATGATAAATTCGGTGCAGTAGGGGTAGGCCAGGTTAAGCGGTTCCGCAGGCGCTGCTTTTGTCATTCCTGCAGAAGGGCTTAGTTTGTCTTTCACTTCTCCGGTTTCTTTACGGGTAAGAATCTCCCCCAGCGCATGCTGGACCGCGAAGAGGCAGCCCTCCAAAAAGACGACTAACCCCATTCCGCCGGCATCAACTACCCCTGCCTCCTTCAGGGCAGGCAGCATCTCGGTGGTCCGGGCCAGCGCCTTTCTGCCGCTTTCAATAGCTGTCTCAATAATTCCACAGAGGTCGGCCTCGCTGCGGGCTGCGCTCCTGGCCCCGCGGGCAGTTTCGCGGGCCACTGTCAGGATGGTGCCTTCCACCGGTTTCGAGACAGCCTTGTAAGCATAGACTACCCCATATTGAAAGGCCTTGCTTAGATCATCAGGGTAGGCCACTGTTTTCCCTTGCAGTCCCCGGGCAATCCCTCGCAGCAGTTGGGATAGAATTACTCCGGAATTACCCCGGGCGCCCATCAGCGCGCTTGAGGCGGTCTGAACAGCGATCTCGCCAATGGCATCACCTTGATAAATTAGCGCCGCCTCGGCAGCAGCGGCCAGGGTCAGGCTCATGTTTGTTCCGGTATCGCCGTCAGGTACCGGGAAAACGTTCAGCGCATTGATTGCTTCTTTCTCCCGGTCAAAATAATAGCTCGCACCGACGATCATCTTCTGAAAATCGGCTGCATTAATGGCCAGTTCAAGGTTATGTTCTTCTGTTTTCGTCAACTGCGGGCCTCCTTTAGGAGCCAATTTTAATCATGGGCCCAGACGCCCATGCCGACCAACCCCGGGCCTCCATGGGTGCTGAGCACCGGCCCGAACTCCCTGATTTCCACCTGGGCATGGGGGGCCATCCCTATGATCAGCTCTTTAATGCCCACAGCATCTTCCAATGCTGCGCAATGGACCACGGCTACTTTCAGATGCTTGCTTTCCAGGGGAAGCTCCTGTAGCATCCTGTTGATCGCCTTACGCCTGGTCCTGACCTTTTCAAAAACTTCGACTTTACCTTCAAAAAAGTAAAGGATCGGTTTTATTTGAAGCATTGAGCCAAGCAGGGCCTGCGCTCCGCCAATCCGGCCGCCCTTTTTCAGATACTCGAGGGTATCGGGAATAAAGAAGGAGCGGAGCTCTGGTATTGCTTTTTCCAGTTTAACCGCTATCTCTGAGCGGCTGAACCCTTCCCGGGCCCACTGTGAGGCGGCCAGAACCAGGAAGGCCATAGGGGCAGAAGTGGTTGTTGAATCAATAACCGTAATTTTGTTGGGATCAACCATGGAGGCCGCCCCCCTGGCGCTTTCAAAGGTACCGCTTAACTCGGAGGAAAGATGAATAGAGATAACCTCTTTGCCTGCTTCAATCAGCGCTCTATAAATTTCCACGAATTGTCCTACGGCCGGCTGCGAGGTAAAAGGCAGCTTATTCGACCTGTCCACGCGGGCAAAAAATTCATTGGTATCGACAAGCCCATCGTAGATAAAGCCGTCCGCAAAGTTCACCGTCAGCGGGATTACGGTAATAGCATGTTGGGCTATCTCTTCCTCCGAAAGGTAGGCTGTAGAATCGGTTACCAACGCGATTTTATCCATTCCGTCACCTCTTCTCTGGTATTCTCCTGAAAGCACTATAGTTCTGCACCTTGTTGAGAAGATCCTTTTTTGATTCTATTTTACCTTCTTTTACTCAAAAAGGCCTGGATAATAAATGCAATAACGGTTTTAAAACCCGGCTGAAGCCGGTATTTTTCCGGTTGTTCTACTGAGAAGAATAAACATAAAACCCATCAGCACGGTAACGAATTGCAACCGGGCTATTGTCGTCGGCTTAAAATTGGCTCCACCTAGGGCAATGGTTAAGGCTCTTTCGCCTATGCTGTTGGTGCTGAGACGGGCGGCCAGGATCCGGCCTGTAATAAAGACCCCGATTTGTGGAGTGACCATCAAAACGAGGTTTTAGAGGTATACATAATTTAAAGGTCGGCGAATTTATTTTTCCCGGGGCATACAGATGATCTCTTTGATGATTGTATCAAAAAAGTTGTTCGAATGTGCCGGCATGATGACACATGATGTATCTGCTCCCCTGCCACTACCGGCAATGGCAATGATCTCTTCTCCATGGGGGATTAATCCGGCGTCAAGGGCCATTACGCTGATCTCGACGCATACTTTAACTCCCTGTCCGAACATCCGTAAAGATGAGGCTACGATTTCCGAGGGGTAGACTCCCTGAAATTTAAACCGCAGGGCGCGGTCCACGCCAGCCAGGAGATGGGTTGTCGTGAGCAGCTGCACCCCCTTTTTACCAAGTTTTGCTCTCATTTCTGTAGGCATCTCATCTTCACCTGGTTCGGTGAAGCCAACATGGTGGGTTACGCAGGAGATCTTGAGCCCTTTTCCCCGCTCGCTGAGCTTTTCGGCGGTAGCGCCGCTGTTTGAGGCGACAACAAGGCGATTGATATTAAGCTCACCGGCTCTTTTCAAGGCAGCTTCGATAGTTGCGCCAGTATTGGCGGGTCCTTTTTCATTCCAATACATCTCAAATGCCCTCCCTTTATGCAGTGCTCTTTAAATCTATCTTTCCCATTTTATCATAAGCTTTTCTTTTATGGTCAAGCTTTAACAAGATGAAAGATTAGGTAACCCAAAAGTTATAATAAAAGGATTATTAAAGATTTTGTCGAACTAAAAGGTCGAACTAAAAGTAAGTTTCAAGGTTCATCAAAATAGTAATAGAATAGATACGATAAGCATTCCTCTAAGCATTCCTCTACTTGATAGCCAGTTGGGCATTAAAACAAGCGCTTGCCTTTAAGTTTAAGAATAACACAGACAGTTTTACCCGTCTACCGGCTAAGCATGAACCGGGTCTAAGAATATATCGTGGCGGAAATACTGTCGAAGCCATAAACAGAACAAAGGAATGTCAAGGTAATAAGATCTGGTGAGGGATAGGGTGAGGCATAAAGGATGATATGGGCTTCGGATGGAGTAAGAGCTTGAAGTTTTTCGTATTACCAGGAATGGCGAAGATGCTTTTTCAAAAAAAGAGATAGGAGCAGCGGACAATGGATTGGCAAGATCTTTACAAGCAAAAATTAACCTCTGTTGAAGAAGCGGTGGGGGTAGTCCGCTCGGGTGACCGGGTGGTGCTCTCTCACTGTGCCGGAGAGTCTTTAACCTTAAGCCGGGCTCTGGTCGAGCGTGCCCCAAATCTTGAAGACGTTACCATAATTCACTTTCTGATGTTAGGGCCAAATCGTTTTTGTAAGCCGGGTATGGAGAAGCATTTTACCCATCTGTCATTATTTACTGGCGAGTCCGTGCGGGGAGCAGTAAACAGCGGCCGGGCTGAATTTATTCCCTGTTTCTTCTCCGAAGTACCGCGTCTTTTCCGGGAGGGGTATCTCCCGGTTGACCGGGCTTTGATCCATGTCAGCCCGCCGGACGAACATGGTTTTATGAGCTTTGGGGTGGCGGTAGACTATACGAAGATTGCTGCCCGCTACGCTAAAACGGTGGTGGCGGCGGTAAATCCCCGGATGCCTCGTACTCATGGAGACAGCTTTATCCATGTTTCAGAAGTGGATTGCCTGGCCGAGGTTGAGGAGCCGGTGATCGCAGTTCCACTTCCAGAGATCGGGCCGGTTGAAGAGGCCATCGGCCGCCATGTGGCCTCTTTGGTTGAAGATGAAGCTACGTTGCAGCTGGGTATCGGGGCGATTCCCGATGCCGTATTAAAATTTTTAACCGGAAAAAAAGATCTGGGCATTCATACGGAGATGTTTTCGGATGGAGTAGTAGACCTGGTAGAAGCGGGGGTAATTAATAACGAGGCCAAATCGATTCACCGGGGTAAGCTGATTGCTACCTTTCTCATGGGCACCCGGCGGTTATATGATTTTGTCCATGATAATCCGGCAGTGGAGATGCATACTGTTGATTATACCAATGATCCTGTGGTCATCGGGCGAAACCATAAAATGGTCTCTGTAAATGGAGCCCTGGAAGTAGATCTCACCGGCCAGGTCTGCGCCGATTCAATTGGGTATACCCATTACAGCGGGGTTGGTGGCCAGGTTGACTTTGTTCGCGGTGCGGCCCGCTCGCCGGGAGGAAAATCGATTATTGTTCTTCCATCTACGGCGGCGGGTGGGCAGGTATCACGTATTTGCGTGGCCCTCTCCGAGGGAGCTTCAGTGACGACCACGCGTAATGATGTCCGTTATGTGGTCACGGAATACGGCATCGCCGATCTACGGGGCAAAAGCTTTCGCCAGAGAGCCGAGGCCCTCATCGCCATCGCTCATCCTGATTTTCGCCGCGAGCTAAGCGAAGGGATAAAGGCAAAAAGGTCTATCTTGCTCCCGCCAATATCGCTTAGCGATGCCGTCGTCTCTAGGTCGGACGAAATTACTGGCAGTTCAGCAGGCCCTAATTAATCTGTCCTCTCCTTTGTGCAAGTTTTAACGGCGGTTACCCGCTGACCGGTGGGGTATACTATAATCCCCGGCAAATTACCGGCAGCACAGGTAGCCGAACGCCGCGGATAAAACCAGCCCAAGGGAGAGACTAAAAAAAAGATGAAAGATCTCTATGTTATCCTGGCATTTCATGCTCACGAGCTTCTCTGGGATTTACCGGAGAGGCTCCTTTCTTATCTCGAAGATGAAAACCCGATGAAGGAGACTATTCTTGACGCCAATTATATCAAGAAAAGAAAAGAGGAGGGCCGCGATATTTACACCCTGGGCATTCAGCTGGGTGAGAAGCTGGATGCGCCGATCTGCGTCGAATACAGCAATGAACTGCTGCAGCAGATCCACGAGGTGATCCCGGAGATATTCGAGCGGATCCAGAGTGCATTTCAGAGCGGCCGTCTCTACCCGATTTACGGTCATGCCCATCATACTCATGTTTCCCTGTTGAAAGAAGAGGAGATTACTCAGGAGATAATCTGGAATATGCAGTACCTGCATAATTACATGTCGGTACCGCATCCTAAATATAAGGGTTACTTTTCACCCGAAGCCTCTTACAGTGTTGATAAAATGGAGGGTATCGCCGCGGCGAATATTGACTATATCATCTTCCCGCATCTTCAAGAGAAAAAGGCGCCTTTCGAGCTGGTCGGGCCGGGCGATTATCTCTACAAGCCTTTCTGGGTGAAAAGCCCTCACCGTTGTCTCCTCGCTTTTCCCCGTAATTTTCCGATCTCGCAGGAGATCTGGCGGCCGATTACCCGTATGAAGCGAGATGAAGTCAAGGGGCAGGGTTATAAGTTAGGCGATTACCCGGTTTTCTTTAACGAGTATTTAAGCGGTCATAGCGAACCGTTCCCGATCGGCATGGAAGAGGGGGTGACCTTATACCAGGAAGTCTTGCGGCAGGAGCTGAACCAGGCGCCCCCCGATGCCGTGCTTCTCTATATCCAGGATCTCGAGCTGATGGACTTTGGGGATATTGCTATTGAGATTATCGCCCGCGCCTGGCAGAAACTTCTGGATGAAGATCGTGAAATATACCGGGTCCATTTTGTTACTCCGGAGCAGTATATCGATCAAATATTAAAAACAGAAGGCTTTGAGCAGTTGCCCGAAGTAAAGTTTCAGCAGATCTGCTGGGCGCCGGAGATCCGCCTGGTTCTACGGGCGGACGGGCATTATCCCCCTCTTGGAGTGGACGGGGTGGGCCGTTATACAATTGAAAAAAGCGGCCTCTACCGGAATCCGCTTATTTTCTGGGAAAACGGCAAGTATTTCTGCGGCATCTGCGACACCCTGGTAGAAAACTTTAGAATTACGGAAAATATTCCGGTTCATGCGGTTAGGCTCAGCGAGACCGGTTATGACCTGGCCCGCGAAGATCTTGATACCCAGATCGTGCTCTACCGGCGGCTGATGAAGCGGGCCTGTAACTGGGGCTGGCGTCCCACCGAGGGCCGCCAGAAGCGCCCCTCTCTTGATGGCTACCTGCTCTGTGAGGCCTTGCTAAAGAAAATTGAACAGTGTCCTGATCTCTTTATCCTTTGCCGTGAGCTGAAGCCGCTTGATTCTCGACAGATTGCCGGCCTGATTGAAACACTCAAGGTTTTTATTGACAGCCGGGTTGCTTATCTGCGCTACGGCCTGGAGAAATATATGGCCGAGCAGGGCGGTGAATTTTCGGAGGCCTACCGGGCTTTCGAAGAGGTGATTCGGTGGAAAGAGGTGGCCGTGCAGAAGGCAAAAGAGCTCTACAGCGTTAACCGGAACCAAAAAATGACCCCCATCACCAGGATGAAGCAGCTTCTCTCGCTAATGCAAGAATATTGTCAGGCCCTCTTCATGGCTACGGAGTATCTACAAAAGGTTTGGGGCGAGCTGCCCGATGTCGAGTTCATGGTCGACCGGATGTATGAATACCTTTACGAGCTCTACCCACCGCTATTCCCGGAGATGATCAACCGTATCGATGCCATGTCTGAAGGCGAGGTGGAGCGCTATTTTGCTGCCCTGGAGTCGGAAGAATCCCGCGAACCGTCCTTCGCCCGCGTCACCCCGTGAAGTGGCAGGGACGGGGGGACAGGTTCCTTGTCCCTGTAGAACTGCCGGGTTACACCACTTTTTGTCAAAGATTTCAACAATATTTCTATCTTTCCAGATATACGACGCGGTCACACCGTTTTGCCACCCGGTCATCATGTGTCGCTACGAGCACCGAAGCCCCCCGTTCCTTGATCGAGAGGATGAGGGTCATAACCTCTTGGGCGGTTGCTCCGTCAAGGGCCGCTGTCGGCTCATCGGCTAACACGACGACCGGGTCATTCACCAGTGCCCGGGCAATGGCCACCCGCTGCCGTTCGCCCATCGACAGTCGCGATGCATTCTTTTTCAACGCCCACCCGAGGTTGACTTGATCAAGCATCGTTTGAATCCTTGACCTGCGTTCCTGTCTGCCAGGCCTTGGGTTTGCATACTCGAGCGGAATCATTACATTACGCTCTACGGTTTCGTTCTCGATTATAGCAAAGTCCTGATGCACAAAACCAAAAAATTTGTTGCGCAGCTGAGCACGGCACCGCTCATTGCCTCCTGCTTCGGTCCCCTGGATGTGCACGCTGCCCTCAGTCGGCCGGCTGATCAAGCCCAACACCTTCAGTAACGTCGATTTTCCGCTCCCCGACGGTCCTATCAGGGCGACGGCCTCACCCGCGGTAATGTCAAGGGAAACGTTGTGTATGGCCACAACCTGAGTGCGGCCATACCCGTAAATCTTGGACACGTTGCATGCCGTAAGGACTGTTTTCATATTAATCTTCCTATCTAATTTGATCTTGTACACGTACTTCGCGTACGGATGTAAGCCACAAGAAAAAGAAACTGAGAACAACCGCCAACATGACCCAGAGCGCTCCAGCCGCAAACGGTCCGCCGATCATTACAAGAAGAGAGAGTAAGGTGACCGGCAGCGCCAGGACCACGGCGGCCAAGAAACCGCCGATCTGGATGCTGATATGCATGGGCGTGGCACCGCACATTTCTCGAATCTTGAACGTTCGATACTCCTGGCGCATGGTCAAACGAGCTGACGACAGGAAAGTGGCCAGGGCCAGTATGAGAAATCCCAGCATGCCAACAATATACATGGCAGAAGTCATCATGATCTCGCGGAACCTTTGGGGCTGATCTACAGCCACATCGTGCGGGATTAGAGACAACCCTCCCTGCAAACACCCGGAAACATACGCGTCCACTGTTTCGCTGGTTGGAGCAAACATTACCGCACGAGTTAACGCTTCCTCTTGTTCGATGGGTTGGAGTGAGGAGAGCGTTTCGGTCGGCGCCCTTATGAGAATGCGGTTATCCAGAGGCAAGCCGGTAACATTTACATCAAAGAAGGTGGCCCCTGCCGGCAACGTTTTCACAATCGGGATATCTTCTCCGGCCAGGCTTACCGCTTCGATACCCGGCTCCGCCAGTTTCGCGCCGCTCATGGCACACGGCGCCGGTTCATCCAGCTGGAGATCCGGGAATAAGTCCGGAAGGATGTCTCCGAACAGCACCAGCGAAGGGTAACCGCCGGCAAAGTCGGGGTCGTCAAGTCCCATGTTGAACACGATTGCGGTATAAGCCTGCTGCCGATCGATCATGTCAGCCAGGAACTGCACGGTAACCTCATCGACGCGGCTACATGGTCCGTGCGGGTAGTACGCCGTATAGGTTACCGCATGACGTTCACGGAGTTGTTCGGCTCCTCTGAGTACAGCTACCTGGGACAGCACATCACTCAGGGCAAGGGATAAGACCACGCAGGCGGCAGCAATCATTCCGGTGAGCAGAAGCATCGTGGACCAACGCCGCAGTGCTATGATAAATCCTTTCCATACTTCACGCATCAAGGTTCACCTCGTAACGCGCTCTAATAACAATATAAAGGGTAGTTGACCACGTCACCGTTGCGACAATGATTGCGATGACTCCGGCGATAGCAAGCGTTTGGAAGTTGCTTGCAGTGAGCGTGACGTGACCGATTGCTGCAACCAGAGAACCCGAGACAATCACTCCTGCGACGCTGCCCGCCGATAGGCCGGGCAGCCCGCCCACCAGGTTTCCCCCAATGAGTTCCCGTGGTTGTGCGCCGTGACAGCCCCGAATGGCGAACTCGCGAGTCCGCCCCCCCAGGTAGAGCGACCAGTACAGCATAGTGCAGATGTGCCCCATACAGAGAAAGAGCACAGTAATACTAAATAGAGGGTTAAGGGCTAGGTATTTAACCAGCGGAAGCGTTTGCACCTTCCGTTCGGTAAGTCCCATTCGCTGTAAAAGACCGAGGATATGTTGCACCTGGCCCGGATCAACTGTATTGATCGTGTAAGTACCGGGCTCCAGCGGGTCAGATGTGATCTGCCTGGCGTACTGCAGGTCGCCTGCACCGGGCGGGGCCTCAATAACTCCTGCCGGTACGACACCCTTTGTCAAAAGGGGGGCGGTGCCGGCACCCGACCACTGGCGCTCTGAATAGGTGCCTCTAAAAAGGTAGGCGGCACTTTCCCCGGAGTGAAGATCCCCGGGGTTGGCCTGGGGGAACCATGAGAGCAAGCTATGCGGGTCATAAACAAGCATCTCCGGGCGCCCGTCTCCGGAAGAGGAGATAATCAGTGCCAGTGACTGGTCGCGGAGGTATTCTTTTAACTCTTCTTGGGCAGATGCTGCATCGGCTACGGCAACATTCTGTGGTCCCTCGGCCACTGAAAGCACGGTGCTTTCGCCCGGCATGTCAAAGGTTAATTCTTTCCTGGATTCCAGGGCCCACTGGAGGGACCACACCATGAATGCCGTCAGCACCCCGAGAAAGAGACTGTTAAGCGCAAGTCTAAAATTCATTAACAACCGCTGATTTGCCGGCATCTCACCGCTCCCCCTCACCATATGCTCCGATCTGTGGAAGCCTGTCAATTCATTGCTACAAGTTGGATTTTAGAAATATAAGAATCTATAATACCATTTGGTGGTGTACTTGTCACCCCATAGTGGAGAATCCCAGACCCAATCCTCTCGCCACCGGATAGTGGGGTCACTTGGTGAGTAGGCCGTTGATGTGTATAGACGTCCAGTATCAAGTGAAGGACCAGCCTCACGCATGAACCGTTGGTATCCTTGCTTGGCATGTCGGCCGTAATCGTTGTATGAGGCCTGGATCTGAACATAGCCGTGCCTCTTTGCACCGAGCAACGTTTCCCAAGTACGGGCGTAATTCCCACCAGTAGCTGCCATGGCGGTTATTGCGATACTGGTTAAAACAACTGTAATTCCAATAACCCCAAGGATAATTTTGCTTCGCATCTACATTCACCTCCTCTCTTTACCATTAGTGTTATATCGTGTTAAAACCTTATTTTGAATTAATCACCCTCCTTTTGTGAAACAGATTATAGTCCGATTAAACAATGCTTACTAATAAAACGTTTAAGGGGGGCGAAACGTTACAAAACATTTATATATTTACAAGACCTTGCGGTTACAAATTAATAACTGGCAGGGACAGAGGGACATCCTCTCCTGCTCTTATTTTTTCCTTACTGGATAACATAGATTTTATCTTGGAAATTGAACCGCTTGAACGTGACTTTGAACGCATAGCAGTACTCTCAATATCGCGGTGCAGGCGGCGGAACATTAGTGGGACAGGTGGGACGGAGGGGCAGGTCTCTTGTTATGAAACTCGCGGATTTATTAAGAATGCATTGGTCACAGACTTGTATGATGCTGAGTCAGGCATTCTTCCAGGCTCGTTTGCAGAAACAATCAAATAATAACGGGAGCAGGCGGGCGAACTCAGTTCACTTCCACAACGAATGGGACAAACAGGTACGTCCCCGGTGTCCCGGTTAGCTTTCGAAAATGAGAAATTGCCCCGGTAAAAGGGGGCGCTCATTTACGGTCACGCCTGGTTTTGCTTTCACCGTCACGGTGCTCCCGGTTTCTTTTACCATATTTTCCCGGCCCCCGTAGCGCTGCTTTTCCGAGTTAAAAATTTCTGTGCCCGGCAGGTGCGGCACAGTTAAGGTGATGGGCCCCAGGTTGGCTAAAGCTGTAACCATTCTTCCGTGGCTCCGGCGGGTGATCTTTACCAGCCGCGATTCAGGGTCGACCTTAACCGTGGTTCCAGTCTTATCCGGCACTTTTAAGACCGGGTGCTCCCGGCGCAGGTAAATGAGATCCCGGTAATAGTTGAAAATTTGCTCCTGGTGCGGCCGCCACCTTTCGCGGGGAGTTAACCTGGAGGTAAAAAAGGTGGAGTCTTCTTCTGGATTGGGGATATCCCCCCATCCGAAGGCGGCGAACTCCTCCCGCCGTCCCTCCACCACTGCCTTTTTCAGCTCCGGATCTTGGTAGTCGGTAAAGAAAAGAAAAGGGTTCTCTTCGGCGTACTCTTCACCCATAAACAGCATGGGGATATATGGAGCCGTGAACAGCAGCCCCGCTGCTGCTTTAAGGTATGGAAATTTGACCAGGTGGGAGAGACGCTCGCCCTGGGCACGGTTGCCGACCTGGTCGTGCGTCTGGATAGCCACAACGAAGCGGGAGCCAGGCACCTCCGCGGCGTCACTGCCCCGCTGCTTCTTCCAGAAATGCGAATATTCCCCGGTATAGAGGTAGTTTAGATAGACTTTCTCCAGGTCTTCGATCTTGCCGTAGTCCTGATAATAACCCTTATCTTCACCGGTAAGCACGGTATGGACGGTATGATGGAAGTCGTCCATCCACTGGGCGTGGAGACCGTAACCGCCTTCTCTGGCCGTCTTAATTAGCCTTACATCATTGGCGTCGCTTTCGGCAATGATGACCACGCTGCGGCCGAGCTTCTTCTCCAATGCCCGTGCCGTTGTGGCGATCTCTTCTAGAATATGGGGCCGACTGTGATCTTTAATTGCATGAACGGCGTCGAGCCTGAGTCCGTCAAAATGGTAGCGTTCGATCCAGTGGTAGACGCTGTCGAGGACCATTTGCCGCGCCGTTTTACAACCGGAATCATCGTAGTTAACGGCTGCTCCCCACGGCGTCTTATATTTCTCCGTAAAGTAAGGGCCGAATTTACCGAGATAATTTCCTTCGGGGCCGAAGTGGTTGTAGACAATATCGAGAAGCACGGCCAGCCCTTTCTGGTGGCAGCAATCGATCAGATATTTCAGCTCGTCGGGGGTCCCGTATTTATGGTTGACGCTGAACAGGTTGACCCCATCGTAACCCCAGTTCCAGCGGCCGGGGGTTTCGGTCAGCGGCATCAGCTCCACGGTATTAATCCCGAGTTCCAGCAGGTAGTCAAGTTTCTCAACGGCGCTGAGAAAGGTTCCCCCCGCGGTAAAAGTGCCCAGGTGCAGTTCGTAGATTAACGCTTTCTTCCATTCGATACCCGGCCAATTCCGGTCGCCCCAGCTATAGGCATCGTGGTCAACAACCTGCGAAAAACCATGTACTCCCTCAGGCTGGTAATGACTATAGGGATCGGGGAAGGCTTCTCCCCCGGGCCCTTTTAATAAGTATTTATAACGCAGTTCCAGCCCGCGTCCCTCTACCACGATGCGATAGAGAGACCTACCGGTGCGCTCCATCGGTATCTCTTCAGATAATCCTTCCAGGTCCAACAGTAGAGATACTCCCGGCTGCCTTTCGGCGTAAACGGAGAATTCAACTTTACTGTGAATCCGTTCTAGAATAGAAGCTCCCAACTGTTCCATACTAAATAATATAACCGATAAGTAGAACTTCATGAACGTTACTGTAGACGTGTGGATAAGGCAGCAGTGTTAAAGTGTCCTGTCTCCCGAAGGGCAGAGCGAATTTGTCGAGAAGAGGGGTCTATTATGGAGCTGATTCAACCGGAGCCGAAAAGCTTCGCCGATTACCTCCCTTTTATGGATGAGGATGTCCTTGAAGAGATTAATTACCTGGCTGGCGAGCTGAAAGGTAAAAAAGTGGCTGTAATCAATGCGACCGCCTTCGGTGGGGGGGTGGCGGAAAAATTGTATGCCCTGCTTCCCCTGCTTAAAGATCTGGGGTTGGACCTGGACTGGTGGGTTTTAAAGGGTGGTTGTGATTTTTTCCAGGTAACAAAGCTATTCCATAATCGTTTGCAGGGGCAGGAAGGGAGCCTGACCGATTCTGAAATTGAAGTTTACCGTCGATATACCCGGTTAAATGCCGCCTTTATGGAAAACTGGCACTATGATTTTGTAATCTGCCACGACCCTCAGCCTGCAGCTTTAATCGATTACCGCAACAATCTGCAGCAGCGGTCCAAGTGGGTCTGGCGCTGCCACATTGATACCTCCACTCCCAATCCGGAATACTGGGATTTTATCTACCAATATATCCGGCAATATGATGCCGTCATTTTTACGATGCATGATTTTGTCAGTGAAGAAGCAGATCTGCCCAATCTCACCTTGATGACACCCTCAATTGATCCCCTCAGCCCCAAAAACATACCTCTTGAACCTGAAAAGGCTGCTGGTATGATCCGCCGTTTTGGTGTAGAGCAGGACCGGCCGCTAATTGCTCAAATTTCGCGGTTTGATCCCTGGAAGGATCCGCTGGGAGTAATCGAGGTTTACAAGATGGTTAAAAAAGAATTTCCCAGCGTGCAACTAGCCCTCGTCGGCTCCATGGCCACCGATGATCCAGAGGGCTGGGATTATCTTTACCACACCCTCCGCCGGGCGGGGGAAGATTATGATATCAAGATTGTAACCAACTTTAACGGGATTACTAATATCGAAGTGAATGCATTTCAAACCGCGGCAGAAATTGTTTTGCAAAAATCGTTGCGTGAAGGATTTGGGTTAACTGTGGCTGAAGCCATGTGGAAGGGTACGCCTGTAATCGGAGGTAATGTCGGCGGGATCAGGTTACAGATTGAAGACGGAGTCAACGGTTACCTGGTCGATACAGTTGAAGAGTGTGTCGACCGGGTCCTGACGCTTTTACGTAACCCTGCGCTGGCACATGAATTTGCCGTCGCCGGTAAAGAAAAGGTGCGGCGTGAATTCCTGGTGACCCGGAATGCCCTGGCCTACATGCGCCTGCTTCACAAGCTCAACTATCTCCCCTAGCTGCTCCCGGGCCGGTCAGGGCGGTGAAGGATAGAAAGGATGGATTCGAAATATCACCTGGGTTACCTGGATTACCATTTGCCTTATCAAAAGCTGACTTAATAAGCTAAATTACTGTAAAACAGGTCAAAATGTTCTCTGAATTTTGATATAATAAGAGATATTAGGTACCTTCTCAATTGAACATTTAGTCGGGAGATAAGGAGGAACAAAATGATATCATGGAATGAGATTACCAGCCGGGCCGAAAACGAAGGAAGAACCTACCTCATGGAGCATGAATGCAAAGAGCTTTTGGAGAAACAGGGAATTCCCACTACCGGTGCTTCTGCGGCCCGCTCTTCGGCTGAAGCGGTAGAGATAAGTAACCGGATTGGATACCCGGTGGTTTTAAAGGTTTTATCACCGGAGGTGATCCACAAATCTGATGCCGGTGGAGTAAAATTAAATTTGAAAAATGCCGCCGAGGTTGAGCGCGCTTTTAATGAGATTGAAACTGCCTTTGCGGATAAAAAACTTGCCGGTGTGGCTGTGCAAAAGATGGCCTCACCGGGGCTGGAAGCAATTATCGGTGTGAGCAGAGATCCCACTTTTGGCCCGGTGCTCATGTTCGGCCTGGGCGGGGTTTTTGTTGAGGTGCTTAAAGATGTTTCTTTCAGGATTCTGCCGGTGACGGAAGCGGATATTGATGCCCTGATCAGGGAGATCCGGGGTTATACCTTGCTTCGTGGATATAGGGGCACGTCGGTAGATCTTCCGGCCCTGAAAGAGCTTTTGCTTAAAATTTCCGAGATGGTAATGCGCTACCCGGAGATCAGGGAGGTTGATCTGAACCCAGTTTTTCTCTATACTGACGGTAACGTTATCGTAGATGCCCGTATATTCCTGGAAAAACCGGATGCGGCCGCTCCCAGGTTATCTCCGGAGCGAGAGAGCACCAATCTGCGGGGTCTCTTTTACCCTGAAAGCCTGGCGGTTGTGGGTGCCTCAGATACACCGGGAAAGCTGGGCTGGAATGTTTTTGACAACCTTTTGCGTCACCGCTTTACGGGTAAGCTTTACCCGGTTAATATCAACGCTAAAACTGTCCAGGGGGTTCCGGCCGTGGCCAGTGTCCGTGAAATAGATGGGCCGGTCGATGCGGCGGTCATCCTGGTCCCGGCGGCGCATACTCTCAAAGCTTTCGAGGAATGTTGTCAAAAAGGAATAAAGTTCATCGTTATCGAATCAGCTGGATTTGCCGAAACCGGAGAAGATGGTAAAAATATCGAGAAAGAGCTTCGGCGGTTGGCCGAGACTTATCACTGCCGTTTTGTGGGCCCGAACTGCTCCGGCATTATCAATACCCACCACCAGATGGTTCAGTCTATCGGAACGGTTGGAGAGCTACGCCAGGGGAATATAGGGCTGATTGCTCAGGCAGGGGTTTATGCCGCCGGGATGCTCTGGGGGTTGCGGCATACCATGGATTTTGCCATTGTGGCCACGATCGGTAATAAAGCTGATATCAATGAAACCGATATCCTGGAGTATCTTGGTGAAGATGATTTTGTCGAAGTGGTCTGTATGTACCTGGAAGATGTTAAAAGCGGGCGCAGGTTTATCGACGTAGCCCGGGACGTTGCCGCGAAAAAGCCGGTGATTGTTCTAAAATCCGGACGGACGGAAGCCGGTAAGAAGGCGGTTTCTTCACATACCGCCTCCCTGGCGGGCGATGACCAGATCTATGATGCCGCCTTCAGGCAGGCGGGAATTATTCGGGCTGCTGATAACGAGCATATGTTTGGATTGGCCAGGGCTTTTTCCAAGCAGCCTCTCCCCTCCGGGGATGGTGTCCTGGTCGTATCTTATACCGGTTCCTGGGGCGTGGCTGCTGCTGATGCTCTTTCACTGAGCGGAATGAAGCCGGCAGAGCTGGACGATGAAACTTACCGGCGCTTGAAAGAGATTCTTCCTCCGTATGTCGGTTGTCACAACCCGGTCGATTGCACTTTTGACTTGAATCCGGTACAGCTTAGGGAGATCATAGAAGTTGGCTTGCAGAGCGGTAATATCAGCAGCTTCATTGTCATTCTCCAGGCCGAGATCTTACAATCTTATGTTGAAGAGCTAAAAAAGATCGATTACCAGGGCAAGCCTATCCTGAGCTGTGTTCCGTGCAAAGAATTTGCTATCAGCGAAGTAATCGCCCTGGAACAGGCCGGTTTTCCGGTCTATTCTACCCCGGAAGAGGCTGTGGCCGCGCTTTCGGCAATGTACCGCTATGCCATGGGTAACTGTTGAGTGGAGGGGTTGCATACCCTGGCATTACAGCCGGGTCAACCCGGGGGATGGGTGAAAACTTCTAATAAAGTGACGCTATTTAGCGGCTAAACTGTAAGAGCCGGATAAGGCGAGAGCCTCAGGCCGGCTTGTGGAAGGGTGGGGGTTAGATTCTCCACCCTTCTTTAGGGCCGTTTCGTCCCATGCCGGCATTGCCAGGGGTTGCGTCTGAAAAGCGGTGATCCTTATTTCACGTAAAAGAAGAGCGTTAAACAAAGCCTTTTAATTTCTCTTCCACAGTTCCCGCGCCTGTGCCTCCCACGGCGGGAAGTCAGCCGGGTTCTCCGGGAAGCGCTCGTAATGCTTCTTAATGGCCTCCGAGCTGTTCATCGCTTTCATCAACGCGGCGAATCCTTCTCTAGAGAGCTTCCCGCTTAGCCTGCCGCCGAGAAGGGCTGCTGCAGTTTTAAGCAGCCTCCCCGGTCCCATCTTCACCCAAAAGTAACGGTTCATCTGTTCAAAGTCGTAGCCGGAGAAGATAATATCGCGGCTGAAAAGGTAATTAACATCGTTTCGCGAAAGCTCTGCGGCAACCAGCAGCTGGGCCATCAGGCCGGCAAACTTGGCCCCCTGGTCCCTGAAATAGCGCACATTTAGCGGCCAGAGTTGCTCCCGGGAGGTGTCTCCCTTTTGCAGCGCCGCGTCTGCTGTTTCGACGGCAATTTGGCAAGCGGTGAAGCCGGAGGTAACCCCTTCGCCGGAGAAGGGTTTGGTCATAAAGGCAGCGTCGCCTACAACCATGAATGAATCGGCGACCAAGGAAAACGGCGGGCGGCGGTAAGGGGTCCGGCCCCAGGTCTTCTTCACCAGCCGGTATTTCACGCCGGGGAAGCGCTCTTTAAGAAACTGCTCTTGTACCTGCGCGGCGATCTCCAGCTTCTCCGGTTGGCCGATGCCGACAATAGCCCCCTCGCCATAGCCGGGGTTGATAAAAGCCTTGTGGAAGGGGTAAAAATTTAAGCCTCTGGGGAAATCTTCTTCGAGATCATCCCAGTACTGCAGGATAACATAGAGAAAATCCTGCGGATCGATCGGATCGGTCTCCACGCCGAGCGAGGCAGGCAGGCTGACCCGGCCCACTCCGTCAACACCCGAGGCGTCGATCACCAGCGGCGCCTTGATGATCAGCTCTTCGCTGGCGGTGCGAGCTTTAATTCCGGCCGGACGTTCTTCTTCAAGCAAAAGGCCGGTGAACTCTGTTTCAAAAAGAATCTGGGCGCCTGCTCCGGTGGCATAACTTTGCAACCTCTTGATAAAAAGGGGCATCTCCATGACATAAAAGGGGTAACGCACTATCTGGGCTTCGTCGCCATCCGGAGGCCAGGCTCGTCCTTCGGGGTAGTAGCCGATCAGCTCATCCCCTTCGGGCAGTGGGATTCCGAACTGGGCAAAACGAATTTCATCGACATGGAAAATACCGATATGGCTGCCGGGTTCACCGGCTTTCTGTTTCTCGACCAGGTATACCCGGTGTCCCCTCTGCCCCAACCGCCAGCCCAGGTAAGACCCGGCGGTACCTGCTCCGATAATGACGAGGTCCCCTTCCATTACCCGGCTCACATCAATCTCCTCCCCATTTAATTATCTATGGACTATATTTCTCGGACATTATAGTGATCCCTGCTCTTTAACCTTAAATTAATGGAGGTTAAAGGGGATTCTTCATCTTAGGTTTTAAATGGCTTAGAAAAGCACCGGTTGAAGGCGGTTTAGGGTGACAGCGCTTACCCGTCCCGGTGAGGGCTAGATTTCTAGAATTTCACGGAGGTCATCCTCGCTCATCGCCGAAAGGAAGGTTTCACCGGGCTGAATCACCCGGTCGATCAGCTCTTTCTTCTTCTGCTGTAGCTCGTAAATCTTCTCTTCAATGGTATCTTTGGCCAGCAGCCGGATCACCTGGACCACCTTTTCCTGGCCGATGCGGTGCGCCCGCCCTGCGGCCTGCTCCTCCACGGCCGGGTTCCACCAGAGGTCATACTGGATGACGATATCGGCGCCGGTGAGATTAAGTCCCGTCCCTCCGGCTTTTAAAGAGATTAAAAAAATCTCGGCATTACCGTTGTTGAACGATTCGATCATCTGCAGGCGGTCTTCCGTCTTCACCGAGCCGTCGAGGTAGAAGTAGCGGTAGCCGTCCCGGTCGAGCATGGCTCGAATCAGCTGTAACATCTTGGTAAACTGCGAAAAAAGGAGGATGCGATGGCCGCCGTCGACGGCCTCGCGGAGCAGCTCCTGTAGTTGCAGCAGCTTGGCGCTCTCACCTCGATAATTTTCGACAAAAAGGGCTGGATGGCAGCAGATCTGGCGCAGTCGTGTCAGCCCCGCCAGGATCTGAATGCGGCTTTTATTAAAACCTTCATCCCGAATGCACTCTCTGGTCTCATTGCGTAGCCGCTCCAGGTAAGCTAGGTAGAGCTTCTTCTGTTCTCTGGTTAGCTCGGAGAGTAAACGGTGCTCGATTTTGGGGGGCAGTTCAGAGAGCACCTCTTCTTTCAACCGGCGCAGGATAAAGGGGCGCACCTTTGCCGCCAGTGTTCCGGGACCGTCTCCTTGCTGCCCCGGGTTAGTTGTTGTTCTCCCGCCGTATCTCTGCATAAATTTCTTTTGCGATTGCAGGTAGCCCGGCATGATGAATTGAAAAATGGACCAGAGCTCAGTCAGCGAGTTCTCCATGGGCGTGCCCGAGAGGGCAAAACGCGGTGCTGCTTTAAGCTTGCGCACGCACTGGGCTGTCTGCGAATTTGGGTTCTTGATATACTGGGCCTCGTCAAGAAAACAGCAGCTGAAGTGCAGAGCGGCGTAATCGGTGCTGTCCCGGCGGAGCAGGGGGTAGGAGGTGATCGCCACGTCAACATGGTTAATCTGGGAGAGCAGCTCTCGCCGTTCCTGTTTTGTCCCCGCGATGACCAGTGTTTTTAACTGTGGAGCAAACTTCTTGATCTCCGCCTCCCAGTTGTAGATCAGCGAGGCTGGGGCCACTACCAGGGCCGGAGGTAATGGCGCGGTGCTTTCCTCCCGTTCAGAGAGGATAAAGGAAATTGCTTGCACCGTCTTCCCCAGCCCCAGATCATCCGCTAGAATTCCACCGAACCCGTAGCGGGCCAGTGACTTCATCCACTTAAAACCAATCTTTTGGTAATCCCGCAGCACGTCCTTCAGCGACGGCGGAAGCTGATCCTCTGTTTCAGCCGGATGGCGGATCCGGTGGACCATTTCGACAAGCTCTGCACTTTCTTTAACGGTATTCATTTCATAATCTCGAAGCAGCTGGTCCAGGTGCAGAGCCTGGAATTTGGGCAGCGGTACTGTCTCTTGTTTCAAATCTGAAGGCTGTAGTTCCAGGGCCCCAACCAACCGGGCAAATTGCTCCATATCCTCACCTTGAAGGGGGAGGATGGAGCCGTCCCGCAGGCGGTGGTATTTGCGTTTTACCCGGAGCGATTGCCAGACCTCTGCCAGCTCCCCCGGCCCAACACCTTCCAGTTCCAGCTCCAGCTCTAGCAGGTCGAGGTTCCAGTCGATGCCGACCCGTCCGGTAAAGCGGGGGGCTTTCCGGACTCCGGCCTGTTTGAAGCGCTCGCTATAATAAACGACGGCATACTGTTGCAAATCGGGAATCATTTCATAAACAAAGCGCCAGATATCTTCATCTTCATGGAGATGCATAGTCCGGCCTCTGACGGTAAACTCGGCCTCCTCAAAAAAGCGCATGACCCTCTGCTCGGCAACCGTATCCCGGATTAAGATAAGGCTACTGGGCTCTTGTTCACCAGGCTGCTCTGCCGGGGCGAAGGGATCTACGGTGATCTCACCATAAATGAACTCGAGCTGCGCCAGGAGCTCGCCATTATCGTAATCGAGATATACTTTAGCCCTGGGGGACGGGCGGTAGAGACGTTTTTGTAAGGATGGAGAGACTGTCACTGCAGCTGTCTTCTCGATAAATGGGTATAGCTCTAAGAAAAACCGCTGTTTCTGGGTTTTTTTGATTTGCAGGTCTCCCCCCGCTATTTTTTTCTGAGCCTGCAGTAGCGGACAGAGGACTTTTTGTGGCGTGGCGGGCAGATAAAAGATCTGTTCTCCATGTAAAACAAGATCGCATTCTTTGGTCAACGGTTTGATCTCGGCATCGTCTTGGAGCTTCAGGATCAGCCCCTCGGCGCTTTCTTGCAGGGAAAATCGCAGGGGTAGTTCCGATTCGGTGACGGTAATTCCTCTGAAAAGCTGGCGATCCATTTCCAGAGTGAAAGGATACCCCTTGGACTCGAGCAGTAGCCGCTTGAAGAGCTCACCCGATAGTTGAACCTCCCTGCCTTTTAAAATGCCCGCGTGGCCGGACCAGTTGGCTTGCTTTTCAATCTCGTGGATCCGGATAAAAAAATCAATCACCCGGCGACTGCTCGGCGAAAAATAGTGCCTGGTCGGATCAAAGGTAAACTGCTTTCCAAAATAAAGCGGTTCCTGCTGCACGATAGCGCGGATCAGCCGGTCAATACTTCTAACCACGTATTTTCTGGACTCGCCTATCTTTAAAGAAACACGGTATTGCGACGAGTCGTTATAGTAATATGTGCTGCGGATGCGCACAAAAAGATCGAGCTGCACTTCTGTGCTTCTTTCGCCTTCCATGATATACCCGGAGTATCTGTCCAGAAGACGATCAACCTGTATTTCTTCGGTAGTTTTGAAATTTCCCCGGGGGAGCCCTTCAGTAATGGCGAGAAGTACAGCAGCAATATGTTTGCAAAATCCGTCATAGTGAGCAAATGCAGAGCAGTTGCAGGATGCAGTAATGTTGTTGCCATTGTCAAGGTAAACTTCAACAATATACTGCCGGGTACCCTTAACCAGGGCCTCAAAACAGCCTTTATTCTCGTTAAAAACGAGTTCCTTGATTGCGCCCCGGCGGTAGTAGTGGAGCCCCCGGGTATAGACCCCCTGGTTGGGGCACAGACGACCGATCTGCTGATGTGATAATGTAATCATCATGGCTCATCCTTTTTCCGTAAACAAATCATGTCCAAGTTTAACATATTATTAAGGGTATTGTCAGCAGGAGAGAAGAGATGAACGAAAATTAAAAGGTAGCGGCTGGACCATTAAAGCAAGAAAGGAACGATCCCCGGGGATCGTTCCTTTCTTAAAAACACTACTGTTTACGCCATCCGTCTTCTTCTTAACAGGTACGCCAACCCGGTTAAGCCGGTGCCAGCAATCACCAACCAGATTGCTGCAGTATATGTGCCGGTAGTCTTCGGCAGGTCTCTTAACTCTGCGTCAGTTTTAATTTTATCCAGGGTTGCTTTGGCATTTACCAGCGCGTTGATTACTTCGTCTATATCTGTGGCGGCGTCGATAGCGGCCTTTCCTGCGGCGATTATGGCGTTTAGTTCTGCTTGCTGGGCTTTTCGGTAATTTGCTGGGTCTTTGTAGGTGTCCAGTTTATTTTTTGCTGCTGTTTTTGCGGCGGCCAGTTCAGCTACTGCTAATGCATAAGCCTGCTCTGCTTCGATTAAGCCTGCTTCGTTGGTTACCAGGCTCTTTTGTTCTTCTGTTAAGAGGTCAAACGCTTCGCGGGCTACGGCAATTCTCTCTCCGCACGCATCACCGGCATCTATCTCGCCGATAGCGTCGATCAGACGGATGACCTCATCGGCTGCTTCTTGGTTAGCTTTGGCGATGGCAAACTGCCAGGTGAGTACCGGGAAACCGCCGTTGACCAGGTAGCTGTCTTCAATAAAAGGTTCACCCAGTACCGACGCCAGAGCTTTCATCTCATTGGTAGTCTTGCTCTCCGTTTCGTCCGGAGCTCTCTCCGGGAATGTGCAAAAGCCAATTCCGCTGTGAGCTTCATTTTCTAGATAGTAGTTGCCTGCGCTACGGTAGTTGGTGCTCCAGAAGCCGACCACTGCGCCGATACGGGTTGCTGCTTCTTCATCGGCTGAGCAGCTTACCGGGCCGACGTTATAGCAGTTTGAGATCCGTTCTTGATTAAGATACCCGGCGATGCCGCCGATGCCGGTTTTAGTGTCGCTTTTTTTACCGAGCACCGCCCCGGTGTTATAGCAGTTGCTGATAAGTTTGTAGACATACCCGGAGATACCGCCAACATTATTTTCATCCGCGCTCACTTCCCCGGTGTTAACACACTGGTCGACAGAGAGACCGTCTTTACCGCCGTTGTTTTGGCCGGTGATACCTCCAACCCTGTCTTTGTTGCCGTGGACCTGGCTGTGGTTGATACAGTTCTGTATAATAGTAGTGCTGGTAGTCTGGCCGCAGATACCACCGACAGACTGTGTGCCGCTGATGGAGCCATAATTGGAACAGCCCTGGATTACGCCGGCCCCTCCGGCGAAGCCGGCAATGCCTCCAGTGTTCACTTTTGTACCCTGGACGGTGGCTTTATTCACACAGTTTTCTATCGTAGAATTCATCGCTAGGCCTGCAAAAGCGCCAACCCATCCTCCACCGTTTACCTGCCCGGATACGGTCAGATTTTTAATGGTGGCATCTTTGGTATAGCCAAACAGCCCCTGGTAGTTATCCTCGCTGTTTACATTCAAACCGCCGATCTCATAACCGTTGCCGTCAAAGATTCCGGAATAATTTGTTGAGCTGTTACCAATAGGTGTCCACGAGGCATTTTTCAAATTAATGTTGCCTGTTAAGCGCCCCTCGATAGCTTTGAGACCCTTGATATTAACCTGCCTGGCAAACCAGAACAGATCGTCGGCGTCAGCAAGCAGGTAGACCCCGTCCCGGCAGGCCGGTTCCTTCTCAGGCGGCGCCTCGGTTATTTTCAACGTGACTTCTTGTTCATTGGGGTAGTAATTAGTATTACTCAGTACCAGCGTATACTCGCCGGGCTCGCCAAGCGCGCCGGTGGCGAAGTAGCTTGCTTTAATCGTCAGTTTGCCCGGTTCAGTGCGATCCAGATAAGTGGCCGAAACATTCGTTTCATTAATTTTTGCTGTAATGTTAGCCTGGTAAGCCCGGGTGGAATCTTCAAAGGTAAGCACGATATCCTTGTACATGGGATAACCGGTTGCCATGGTAATCTCGGGCGCAGTACCCTTCATCGTGCGTGATATTTTACGCGTGGCATAGCCGGCCGCTTCGAAAGTCAAGGAATGACTGCCGGTGGTGTTAAATAGATCACTGGTCAGGGTAATAGTTTTATTTTCGTTATCGACTTGGTATTCATGGTCGGCGAGTTCCCTGGAGGTGCCGTCCGGGTATCCTAAAGTGATCTTTATGATCTGGTCGGTCCAGGTGCTCCATTCCTCCGGTGTCACCTTTGCTTGGGCTTCGAAGATAACGTCTTCGCCAAGCCGGCTGCCGGCAGAAACACTTTGGAATGTCGGTGCAACCTGGTAATATTGCATGGTCTGCGGGCCTTTATCGTCATATCCCTCACGGACCGTGCGGGTATAATATTTAATCGGGTTGGTCGACAGATCCAGGCCGGTTACATCGATTGTAAATGGATCTTTATACCTGGTCTGCGCTGAGCTGCCGATCCCCTGTCCGTCATTATAATAGATCGTGGCTTCAGGCATGTTACAGGTCAACGTCACCTTCAACAATGTCTTGCCGCCGCTTTCTATTAGTTCATATGAGGGCGCCGCCGCCGGCACGGTCCCTTTGGACTGGACCGCAGGCGGGTCTGCCATCTTCAGCTTGATGGCGTAGATCCACTTGAAGTTCTCACTGCAAGTGCGCATACCTTTCATGAACTGCTCATAAGAGGTCGGTATGTAAAGGGTTAACGCCTTGTCTGTATCCAGGTGCTCAGCCAGGCAGCCCCTGACTTGGTCATTGTTCGCCATAATATAATCCAGGATCCCTGCACTTGTCTCCGATACATTTGTTGTTGTTCTGCCGCTGTTCGACAGGGGAGAGAGAACAACCGGCATAATTTCTCCATCTAACCAGGCCTGTTCTTTATATGCCACGGCGTCGTCATGTTCTAATTCAAAATCCTCAAGCCAGCCCCCCTCGTTAAAGAATAACTTCCAACCTTCATAAAGACCGTCCACGTATTTTCGCTCAACGCCGGTTAGCTTTTCAGCAGTATAATTACGAGTCCATATGCCGAAGCTGTCATCGGCCATGAAGTACATTCTGTCTTGCCCTTGGTAGGTTAATTCTCCCATTTCTGAGCCGCTCGTGGCCAGATGGCTGTTCAGGTAATTAATCAGCTCACCTGTGGTAAAGCCCTGTGCTTCAGCATAGCAAGTGGTTGGCAAGCTGTCTATGCTGGAGACTGCGTAATTTTGACCGCCGGGCATCGGGTGTGAAAGGGCTCTAATTTCTTCAATCGGTGCCGCCCTCACCAGAATATCCTTACCGTCTGCGTTGGTGACATAAAAAAATACTGTTTCTGCCTCCTGTGCCTCCACGGTTTTTGCCACAATGTAGGCGGCCGGAATAATGCATAGGATTAAAGCTACTGCCAGTAGCCAGATCCGGTTTTTGTTAACAAATCCTTTCAACTCTTAAACCTCCTTTTAATTAAACCAAAGGGCGATTGCTTTAACAGTTTCAGACAATCTTTCCTGCTTCTCTCTTTGCCTGGTACCGGGGCTTCAATTGCTTGTTCCCGGGACGAATTCAATCTCGACAACCATGCGGACCCATTTGCTTGATTCTGCCTCCGGAATAAGCACTCTGAGCGGCGCCTCATGTTCGGAGAGCGGGTTTTTGCCGTCGGCTATCGCTAGAATGATGGTATACTCCTGCAGATCTCGAGGGCCAAGGGTGATCGTATAGTCGTCTTTGGCCCGGAAAATGATTTTCTGAAAATCGGTTTGGTCCTTGCCATACTGCGCCAGAAATGTACCCAGTGCAGGGCCGACGCCGTGAACCGTGCCTGCTTTTTGCGTTCTTCCAGTGGCAGACTGCGCTGTGCAGTCAAGCTCGGCCAGCTCGTACGGGGTTACGGTGAACTCTTCAGCGGCGAGGCCGCTGATTCGGATTGGTTCGTCGCCGTAGGCAGAGAGATCTGCTTGAACTGAGGTGCCGCACCCGGTTGCAATCCACGTAATCAGGCAAAGGAGCAGCAAACTAAATACTGTCTTTCTCATAAGATCGACTGGTGCACCCCTTTCTTTTTGCTTATTCTTCAGCAAATAAATAGACTTCTCCGGTATCGGGGTCGATGTAGATTACGCCCTTGCCCAGCTCTTCAAGCTGTTCCAGATCTACCTCCTTGCCGGATTCGACCTCTTCGATATCCTCCAACTTCTCCCGGGTCCCCTGTTCGGTTTGCTCAGGGTCAATCTCTATGTTCCAATGGATGACTAGCGCCAGCATAACCCCTACGGCAAGGACAAGCATGGCGTCGGCAAGATTCTGCAGGCCATCCATCGGGTTGGCTACCGGTTCTCTAAACCGTCTCCGCCTCAATCTTGATTGGCTCAGACGCTTGCCCGGCATTCTTTTTTTCCACCTCCAATACAGATTCCATGACCGCTTCCAGCGCGGACATATAATTATCGTACCAACCCCGGCGAATCATGGAGACGACCATGGCCACGGCTGCACTGATTAGCCCTAGAATGGTGGTATCAAAAGCGGTCAGTAAAGACTGCGAAAGAGTGTAAGTATCCCCCTGCCCCATGGCAATAATGCCGGGGCCCAGCGGGATTAGCGTTCCTAGCAGGCCGAAGATGGGGCCAAGCTTGGCTACAAGATCCGATACTTTAACAATCTGGTCGTAGTGCGCTTGCTCTTCCGTGATCAACCTTACGGCCAGCGCTTCTCGCATGATAGCGGTCAACTCCGGATGCCGGGTAAGCTCAATGAGGGCCTGTTTTTGCCTTTTCAATAAGCCGCTGTTACGAATGCATTCTGCGGTAGGTATTTCTCCACTGTTTAGCTCATCAAAAAGCTGTGGCAACTTAACCTTTAAACGGATATGCTCCGTGAAATACTCGGCTAGAAGTGTTCCTACCAACACAATTGATACCGCTATCAGGATTAGAAGTACCACTATATCCGGCACTTCTAAAGATTGGGCAATTGTGTACATGACTTGGTTTAAATACTCTTTAGTAAACATATTTCTCCTTTAACTGTTAGATTGCCAGGTAAAATTCGGCTACCCGTCCGATAATTGAGATTAGCAAAAGAGACAAAGCGGCAATCAGAACTGAGCATATGGAAACCTGGTCATCGATCCGGCCTAAAGGCACGGCTGTATTCGCCATCTCTGTTTTTCGCCAGTTCTGCAAGGCACCCTCATCGCCTTTATTTTCTTCGCCGTCGGCATGCCCACTGAACAAACCTTTAGCCTGGTTTACATTCTTAAAACGCAGCGTGAAAACCGTGCTTGTTGAAACAACTAGATCCGGCTTTTCCCCGGGGTTAAGGATGGCCTTCTTTTTTAGCGGCTTATGAGACCCCGCCTTCTTTTTTTTCAAGAATGCAATGGGTAAGCCGGAGCCTGTACCTCCGGGTGGAGATATTGTGCCTACGAAGATTTCGTCTTTATCGCCTGGTTGCTCCGGTTTCTTTTTACCATCGTCGGGCTCACTCGATTCCGGGCTGACCCCGGTGATCCGAACGGTTGCTGCGGTAAGCAATTCTCCTGGGTTATCTTCTTTATAGCAGGATACCGTAATCACAACCTCGCCCTCGCCCGTAATGGTGACGTTACCCTTACTGTCAACTGTGGCCACGCTGGGGTCGCTGGTAGACCAAACAAGGTTTTTTTTAATCTGCTCAGCGAGCAGATCATCTGCTGCGGTAACGGTTGCCGTGATCCGGTACTTGCTTCCCACCTCCTTCTCCAGCACGGAGACGTCTGTCGTGATAGCAGGGGCCCCTCCGAGCATCACCTCGATGGAATGGACCCACTTGGCAGATCTGTTGGCGGTTGAGGTATAAGTATCGGTTTGCCCGAACAGCAGGCGAAAACGTGTCTGGGTCCGCTGCGCTGAGTCAGAGTAATCGATTTCGCCAAAATCGTCTGGTCCGGGCAGGTGCCGCTTCCAGCTGTCTGAGACAGCCATCATGGCTGGAACCGGGATGGCTCCTGCGGCGGCCTGTTTATCCATTCTGTCTTTTTCAAAGTCCGGCTCGTAATAACGAAAGACCAGGTTGGGATAGTAGTAGCGGGTGGTATCGAGTAGCTCTTTTTTAGTCCAACTTGTAAATTTACCTCCCTTGTTGTCATTAGTATAAAAATGGAAACTTTGAATCGAATTGATATCGATTCCGGCCGCCTCCATGATGGTGCTCAAAGGGACGCCCCGGGCATAATTCAGGCAGACCGCGGGCATACGATCAATGTAAGAGTAGACCGCTTCCTCTAGTCCGAGCGCTATCAGCTCATCGACTGTAAATACCTTCTTCTGATAATAGCGAGTACCGTAATAGCCGACGTTAATGGTCAGGGTATCCGCCTGCAAGCCGGAGGTTTCATCTTCTTCGGTGGCTAACGCTACCCCCGTGGGCGTACAGATTAAGGCCAGGACGGCGATCAGAACTAGTAATAGCGCAGCTGATTTTTTACCCATATTTCTTCTTCCCTCCCCTCTTTCAATGGCATCGTTTTGATGGCCGAAGTAATTTGCGGGCAAACTGCCAAAACAAAAGCCGGAGTGCGGATATGCACCCCGGCTTTAGCCGGCAAGCTTTGTTGTAACTCCTTTCCGCACTGGGAGGTGTACTCGTTTCCGGGGACACCCTGTCGGCCCGACCGCCATGGCAATTGCTACAGGACAGTGGGCTCGGAGTATATATTTTATTGCTCTAAATGAATAATTCGATATCTTTAATAAATATCCTTCCAGGTTGTGAAAACTATTTGAGAAAACTACATTTTTCAGATTAAACTCTGATATCAAAATGTTTATAGCAAGACCTGGTTAAAGGGGTAGGGGCAGGGTTTGAAAAGAAAAACGGCTGAGTTACCGTCGATGAACGGTCTGAAAAGGTAATGCAGTCTTTTCGGTTTTACCGGGCTTCGATATTACGATTTTTTGGGCCCTTCATTTGCTTGCCTCCTTATTTCGGGAGCTAGAAAATAAGCCAGCCCTTCTTGCTCCAGCAGTTCAGCCTGTCTTAAAAGATAGCGGCGCTGCCGCGGGCGGTGACGCGAGGTCTCTCTTAATGCCAGGGCGACTTGCTCGGTCAGCCGAAATTCCAGGTTTCCCTGGCCGGTAATTCGGCCATACCGGGTCATCAGCTGGCGGCATAAAGCGGCCTTTGCGGGGGTAAACATGGGGTCGGTATCGAGTATGGAGGCGCAGATCTGGCCGATGTCCCGGGCCGGATCGCCCGGCGCTGTCTCCTCAAAATCAACTCCGTAGAGAGAGCCGTCCGCCCGAACAATGAAATTTCTCAAAATAGAATCACCCTTAATCAGGAACTCTCCACCGGGGCAGCTGAAGCAGCGGTGAAAAGAGCCGTACCAATCGGCCAACTTATCCGCGTATTCCACCAGGCAGCGGCGGTTAAGCAGATCGCAGAGATTCTCCCCGGGAATATACTCCAGCAGCAAGGCCTTCTTCTCGATAAAAGCGACCGGTTGCGGCACGGCTAATCCTTTCCGACAGGCCTCCTGCAGCACCCGGTGTTCCACGACGGAGCGCCGGTGATGCGGCGCCCGGTAGAGCTTCAGGACAAAGTGGCCTTCTTTGCTTTCTACCAGGTAGACCCGGTTTTTCTTGCTCTTCAACCGGCGCAGTAACTTAAATTCGCGGTTAAACAGGTGTAAGATCATTGATATTACCTCTACTTAATTAATCAACATCCTCGCCGTTGATATTCTATGCATAGACCAGGCAGACAGGCGGATGCTTTAGACCAGATTGCCAGCCGTATTATCAATAAGTTTACTTTCTTTAAAGGAAGCCCATTAACATTATTATTCTCGTTCTAATTTCATTTCCCCTATGATCACAATATTAATGGAGCGAGGACCCGTCTCCCCTTTCCACCTTTGCCGGGGCTAACGAGTTGCTTGCCAAAGAGGGGGCAGGAGTCGGGGAGAAGATTCCCGAATTAAGGAGTTATTCGAAGCAAGAAGGAGAGGCAGGTTTGCAGACATTCCACCGGATTATCTACCAGGATTCGCGAAAATTTCATCCTTTGGAAGATGAGAGCATCGATCTTGTGGTCACTTCACCGCCGTATCCCATGGTCAAGATGTGGGATGATCTTTTTACCGGGTTAAATCCGGATATCGGTATTTGTCTTAATCAAGGCGATTATCGAAAAGCTTTCGAATTAATGCATCAGATTCTTGATGAAGTTTGGGTTGAACTTTACAGGGTCATGAAAGCAGGAGCAATAGCCTGTATCAATACCGGCGACGCGACGCGTTCAACCAAGAACCGGTTTCAACTATTTGCCAACCACTCGCGCATTCAAAGCAAGTTCATGGAGATCGGTTTTGATGTTTTACCGGTTATCTTGTGGCGCAAGCAGACCAATGCGCCGAATAAGTTTATGGGTTCGGGGATGCTGCCTGCAGGGGCCTATGTTACATTGGAACATGAGTTTATTTTGATCTTTCGCAAAGGCAATAAAAGAGCTTTTCACTTGCCTGAAGAGAAAAAAAGAAGGAGAGAGAGCGGTTACTTTTGGGAAGAGAGGAACAGGTGGTTTTCGGATCTCTGGGATTTTAAAGGGACCGGCCAGGAGATCAGCGGGCAGAATCTTAGAAAAAGAAGCGCAGCCTATCCCTTTTTACTGCCTTTTCGCCTGATTAACATGTACTCGGTTTTTGGCGATACGGTGCTGGATCCCTTTTTAGGTACTGCGACTACCACCCTGGCGGCGATGGCCTGCGGGAGGAACAGCGTCGGTTACGAGATAGAGCCCGGTCTTGCCGGTTACGTAAAGCAGAGGCTGGACAGAGAGATTGCTCAGATCAACAATTACAATCTGCAAAGGTTGAAAAACCACGTCGAGTTTGTTCGGAAGCATGTTCAGGAAAAAGGTAGTTTAAAATATCTAAACAGCTTTTTGGGGTTTCCGGTGATGACCGGGCAGGAACAAGAGCTAAAACTGTCCTTCGTTAAATCAGTAGAGGAAGTAGAAGAAAATCTTTTTAAAGCCACCTACCTGGATGATGACTATATTAAGGATCTTGATATTGATGAGGTTACCCTTGAACAGCTCCGGGTAAACGGCGGAGTGCGCTAGCCGATTAATTTCCAAGATCTTTGCCGGGCACTTTTAATTTAATGGAACCTGATTAACCTTGTCGATCAACTAGTTGGGGAAATGGTAAGGGAGGTGCTGTTTACAGCAGGGATTTCAACAGCAGGCCGCCCAGAATAGCCAGCAATGTGCTCAGCAGAGTTCCGGCCAGGTAGTATTCAGCAAAGTCCCTGTCTTCCAGTTCTTTATAGCGAGCAATTGATTTGGCTGTTAAAACGAAGGCGATTGAGGTAAAGGCACTGGCTAGAGTAAAGGTTAAGAGCAACGCCCGCTCGAGCATGCCGATATAGCGCCCGGCCTGGCGGGTATTGCCGGCAGAAGAGCCGGCGGAATCGGTCAGGCGTAACGCTTCCAGGTCCAGCACTTTGCGTACCAGCACTGCTCCTCCGAAGATGACATAGCCGTACACCGTGGCTATGAGCAGGAGGGAGCCCGGCGCGATATCCTGGAAGAGATACTGAACTATAGAGCGGCCGGCCGGGGTAAGCAGACGCTGATAAAAAGATACTACCGGTTCGCACAGGGGCGGCCCTGTCCATTGCCAGGTGCAGAAGATCAGTAGAAGATGCAAGGTCTGATCCAGCAAAAAGATCAGTGCATCGGCCGGATGCGTGGGGGAGAAAAGGCGATTTTTTAGCCAGTCAACGAGCAAGTGTGCCGCGGGCAAGATCAGCCAGAGGATTACCAGTGCTGGCGAAAAGAAAGGATGTGTTAAAAGGGCCAGGGTGATAAGGTGTCCGGCAAAATGAAGCAGGTAACCTCGCGGAAGCCCCTGGCATTTTTCCTCAGCAATTCGTGGGCTTTGCAGCAAAAAGTCGGCGATTACATGGGCTAGGATCATTGACAAAAGCAGCTCCATCAATGATCCTCCTCTTTAATATAAGCGGCCAGGAAATCCTCTGCCTTTGCTACTGCTTTCCAGGCGGCGGCCTGGCAGCGCTTGGCAACATTTTGAGGGCTGATTCCCAGCTCGATGGCGGCGGTTGCAAAAGTACCGGCACGTTCGTAAGCATCGACAGCCTGCCATTGCTTAATGCTCCAGCGATTCTCAATGGTATCGATAAGGCCGTAAAAGGCGTTGACCGTTTCCCATTTTTTCAGCTTCTCACCGGCAAAACAAGTTGCCGCCGACCGGCGGTTTTTGATCTCATCAAGGGCTGCCCGTGAATGATGAAAGGCGCTGCCGTCCATCTGCCAGGCGTATTCTTTTTCCAGCCCCGTGGTAATACCGCCGGCACCCACGCCAATTCGCAAATCTAAACCGAGCAAATAAAATCGCAGGTGGCGGATCAACCGAACAATATCCGCGGTTCCCCCGAGAGCTCCCTGGATCTCATCGCCGCGGTAAAGTGTAAAATCCGCCTTCAACTCGGAGCGGTAACGGGCATTGAGAGCGGAGAGGCCGGCCTCAGCCAGGGAGTTAGCATTCTCATGTTTTCGTGAACTGATAATATCTGTGGTTATCACGAAGAAGTCTATCCCGGCCACCCTGGATCACCTCCCGCATGGTGATTTTGTTAGATCACCCTTCTAATGGCGACAATATTATTATTGTGACGTAAATTCTTGCAACTACCCCATTGAAGCGTGGAGGGTGTTTAGATCTCCACCGGGGCTCCGGGGAAACGCATCGTCGAGAAATAATCGTCAATGGTTTCGGCTCGCCGGATCAGCTGTACCGTTTTGTTTTCCCGGAGCAGCAATTCGGCCGAACGAAGCTTTCCGTTGTAGTTATAGCCCATCGAGTATCCATGGGCGCCGGTATCGTGGATCACCACGAGGTCACCCGGTTCAATTTCCGGCAAGGGCCGATCGATGGCAAACTTATCGGCATTTTCACAGAGCGAGCCGGTGACATCATAGAGCCGCTCATGGGGCCAATTTTCCTTGCCTGGGACGGTGATATGGTGGTAGGCACCGTAAATGCCCGGGCGCATCAGGTCGGCCATGCAGGCATCAAGCCCGACATACTCTTTATATTTGCTGGTTACATGAAGCACCTTGCTTATCAGGTAGCCGTAGGGACCGGTTACCATCCGTCCGCATTCAAAAACTACTTTGATCGGGTCGAGGGACGCCGGAACAATTATTTCCCTGTAAAGGGCGGAGATCTTGGTGGATAATTCATTTAAGTTGATTGCTTTCTCTTCAGGCCGGTAGGGGATGCCGATGCCGCCGCCTAAGTTAATCGTTTCGATGCGAATTCCCGTTTCCCGTTTAATCTTAACTGCCAGCTTAAAAAGCAGGCGTGCAGTTTCAACAAAACAGTTCGCGTTAAGTTCGTTGGAAACAATCATCGTATGCAGGGCAAAGCGTTTTGCTCCTTTTGCCTTAATGATCCGGAAAGCATCGATAATCTGATCCCGGGTTAGCCCGTACTTCGCTTCCTGCGGCGAGCCGATGAGAGCATTACTAAAGCGGGCCTCGCCTGGATTATAACGAAAAGAAACCAGTTCGGGGATCCCGGTACTCTGCTCAAGGGTTTCGATATGGCGGATATCGTCAAGGTTAATTACTGCGCCGAGGCGGGCCGCTTCGACAAATTCTACCTCCAATGTGTTGTTGGAGGTAAACATGATCTCTTCACCCCGGAAACCGATCTTTTCGGCAAGGAGCAGTTCTGTTAAAGAGCTGCAGTCCGCCCCCATTCCTTCCTCTTTTAATATCTGCAAAATTGTTGGATTAGGGCAGGCTTTTACTGCAAAATAGTTCTTGAAGCCGGGAGCCCAGGAAAATGCCTTGTAAAAAGCACGGGCATTTTCTCGAATAGCTTTCTCATCATAAAGGTGAAAGGGGGTGGGATATTCTGCGGTGATATTATCAAGTTCTACTTTTGATAGGGGAATCTGTTTGCGGTTAATAATACCATCCTCCGTGAAACTGGTTAAATTTTCTCTAAATAAATCTCTAAGCTAAGCTTAAAGGTTGCTATAAAAGAATTCTGTTTACAATACTTTCAACAGCCTCTTCGATATCGGGCCGGTGGCCGAAAGCACTCAAGCGAAAGTAACCCTCTCCCGATGGGCCGAAACCCGAGCCGGGGGTTCCTACTACGTGCGCTTCGTAAAGAAGCTTGTCAAAAAACTCCCAGGAAGAAAGGTCGCCCGGAGTTTTCACCCAAAGATAGGGAGCGTTTTCACCTCCGTAAACGGTTAAACCACATCCCTGCAGTCCTTCCTTGATGATACGGGCGTTTTCCATGTAATAGCCGGTAAGCTTTCGGCATTCCTGTAAGCCCTCGGTAGAAAGGACGGCCAGCCCCCCGTGCTGGGCGATATTCGAAGCGCCGTTAAAAAAGGTCGTTTGGCGGCGCAGCCAGCACCGGTGCACCTCTTCCGGCTTGTTATCTTCGAGAATAAGAGTTTTAGGGACAATGGTCCAGCCAAGACGGACCCCGGTGAAGCCGGCAAACTTCGAAAAGCTGCCGATCTCAATAGCGCATTCCCTGGCCCCTTCGATTTCGAAAATAGAACGTGGCAGGTCCGGATCGGTGATAAATTCAGCATAGGCGGCGTCAAAGATTAATACCGCCCGGTGTTTCTGGGCATAGTCGATAAAGTTTTGCAGCTGCTGGTGATTGACAACCGCCCCGGTAGGGTTGTTCGGGCTGCAAAGGTAGATAAGATCCACTGCTTCGACAGGCGGTTCGGGAATGAAATCGTTTCTTTCGCTGCAAGGCATATAGATAAAGCCGCTGTAGTGGCCCTGCCCGGGATCATAAGATCCGGAACGGCCGGCAATTACATTAGAATCGACATAGACGGGGTAAGCCGGATCCTGAAATGCTACCAGGCTGTCGGTACTGAATATCGATTGGATGTTACCGGCATCAGGTTTAGCCCCATCACTGATAAAAAATTCATCCGGCTCCAGGTTTGCTCCCCGGGAAGAGTAATACCGGGCGAGTTTAATGCGTAGTTCCTCCTGGCCCTGCTCGTCGCCGTAGCCGGTGTAAGTTTCGACCGCTGCCAGGCGTTCAACGCCGTCTCTAAGGCCCTCGATTACCGTCGGTGTCAGCGGTTCGGTAGTGTTGCCGATACCGAGACGGTGGATCTTAACAGACGGGTTTCTCTTCTGAAATGCTTCTACCCGGCGCTCTATTTCGGGGAATAGATAGCCGGCAGTTAGTTTGCGATAGTTGCTGTTAATCCGGGCCATCTCTCAGGTTGCCTCCGCGATATCGAGACCGGCCAGAGACTTCCGAATCAGGTCGTAATGTTCTTCCTTTTCCAGGGAACAGAGCGGTAGGCGGAAGGTCTCTTGGCACCAGCCTTTCATAGCCATAGCTGTCTTAATCGGTATCGGGTTAGTTTCAACGAAGCAGGCTTCAAAAAAGGGCATCAAGCGTTTTTCCAGCTCCCGTGCTTTTTTGAAATTACCGTCCAGGGCGCTGTGGACCATCTCTTTCATTTGGCGGGGTATCAAGTTGGCAGCTACTGAAACCACACCGTTACCGCCGGCCTCGATTAAATCGACGGTCATGTTGTCATCTCCGCTGAGAACCGAAAATTCTTTATGCCGTAAATTAATTAAGCCTTTCACCTGGTCCAGGCTGCCGGAAGCCTCCTTGACCCCGATAATATTTTCATGTTCATACATCAGCCGGAGAAGGGTTTTGTTTTCCAGGTTAACCCCGGTGCGGCTCTTGATATTATATGGTATACAGGGAATGGAAACAGACTCGGCGATCGCCTTAAAATGCAGGTAGAGCCCCTTCTGGGTTGGCCTGACATAATATGGGTTAACCAGAAGGACCGCATCAACCCCTGCCTGCTCGGCATGCTGCGAAAGCTGGATCGCTTCGCTGGTTGCGTTGCTGCCCGTGCCGGCAATTACCGGCACCCGGCCTGCGGCAAATTTAACGGTCAGGTCAATAACCCGATCGTGCTCCTCGTGAGACAGCGTCGAACTTTCTCCGGTGGTCCCACAGGGGACCAGCCCGTCAACACCCTCGGCGATCTGGTACTCTACCAGCCTTTTGAAAGCGCTGATATCTACTGCTCCGGTTGGAGTAAACGGAGTGACCAGCGCCGTAAAAACTCCTCTAAACATATTACTGATCGTCTACACCCCCGATTATCGAATTCATAAAATCATTGATATCGTACAGGCCGCTCCGGCCGTAGATCCATTCAGCGGCCCGCACCGCTCCTTCAGCAAAGCCGCAGCGGCTGCGAGCGTTATGTTCAAGGACGATTGTATCAACTTCACTGTCGAAAATGACCCGGTGGTTTCCCGGGATCGCCCCCCCCCTGCTTGATGATAGATGTAGCTCATGATCTTCGAGCTGGCGGTCCGGAAGCTCATTTAAAATAGTTTTTTTTCGGTCCAGCTTATCTAGAAGAATATCGCCGATCATTTTGGCTGTGCCTGACGGGCTGTCGACTTTTCGACGATGGTGAGATTCGTGAACGAAGAGATCGTATTGGGGAAAACGATTCATCATTGAAGCTGCCGTTTCAACCAGCCGAAAAAACAGGTTGACCCCCAGGGAGAAGTTGCTCGACCAGATCAAGCCGATGCCGCTCTCTTCAACAATAGAGGCTACCTGTTCCATCTGTTCATACCAGCCGGTTGTGCCGATTACCGCCGACACTTTCAGTTCTCCATAACGCTCGATATTTTTAACAGCTGCCTGCGGCGAAGTGAAATCTATTATAACATCAAGCGGTGGAGATAAACAAGTCAATTCTTTTGCGGTTACTTCTTCTGCATTGCTCTGCGGGTCAATTACTGTCGGGACCAGGTGTCCCCTGGCCAGAGCCGTCTGCCGGATCAGCGCTCCCATCTGTCCATAGCCGGCTATACCGATTCGCATAGACTCTCAACTCCTTTTCTCTTGCTGCGGCCAAATCGCTCGCGGCAAGGTCTAAAAGCATCCCGGCCCCGGTTGATGATCCTTGCCGCCGCCGGCATTCGATTTTTTCTGCCTTTTACTCCTGCCCGTTATCATAACTATACTATATAGTAAAAATTCGCCGGTTTAAACCTGGTATCCTTCCTGTCCGGAAAGGTTTGTCTCCTTCTGGTAGTGTTCCCTTCTTTGAGGAGACAGGGGCATCTCGGGAGATAAAACTGGGGAAGAAAAACCGTTTTTCCGACTAAGCGAAGCAGGTAAAATATCTTAATGGGCGAGACCCTGCTAGAATATAGAAGGATTATTTGTCCGGGTAGCAGAATTAGTTTATTCAGACGATTATGCACATTTATTCTGTCGTTGACAGACACTAATCAGGAGGTGGCCTTTTTGCTACTCAATCCAAAGCTTCATGACCGGCCGTATCCCGATGAGGATTCACGGGAGATCATGCGGCGGACGATCGATTTCTTTGAAAGCAAAGGTAAAGTAAAGTTAAAGGAAGATGACCGGGAGCGAGTCTGGTATGATGATTTTTTACAATTTGTGCGCGACAACGAGATTTTTTACAAATTGCTGACCCCGGATCAATACGGGGAGAGCGGTTGTCGCTGGGATACTTGGCGTAACTGCGAGTTTAACGAAATCTTGGCCTTTTACGGGTTGCATTACTGGTATACCTGGCAGGTCTCGATACTCGGCCTGGGGCCCATTTGGATGAGCCAGAATGAAAAGGCCAAGCGCCGTGCTGCGAAGCTGCTTAAAGAAGGCCATGTCTTCGCTTTCGGGCTTTCGGAAAGGGAGCACGGCGCCGATATTTACTCCACCGGGATGGCCCTGACCCCTCAACCGGACGGGACTTACCGGGCCAACGGCGAGAAATACTATATCGGCAATGGCAATATTGCCGAGATGGTTTCTACCTTCGGGAGAATTGCCGGTACAGATGAGTACGTGTTTTTTGTAGCCAATTACAAGCACAAAAACTACGAACTGGTCAAGAATATTATTAACTCGCAGTCCTATGTCGCCGATTTTGTTCTGCGCGACTACCCGGTCACCGAAGACGATATCCTCTCTCGCGGTTCTAAAGCCTGGGATGACGCCCTGAACACTGTCAACGTGGGCAAATATAATCTCGGCTGGGCCTCTATCGGCATCTGTACCCATGCTTTTTACGAGTCGATCAACCATGCCGCCAACCGCAGACTCTACGGCATCTATGTAACCGATTTTCCGCATGTAAAGCAGCTGTTTGTCGACGCCTATACCCGCCTGGTGGCGATGAAGCTCTTTGCCCTGCGTGCAGCAGACTATATGCGGGTGGCTTCTCCCGATGACAGGCGCTACCTGCTCTATAACCCTACCATGAAGATGAAGGTGACCACCCAGGGCGAAGAGGTGATCAACCTGCTCTGGGATGTGATTGCGGCGAAGGGCTTTGAGAATGATACCTACTTCGAGATGGCGGCACGGGATATCCGGGCCCTGCCGAAGCTCGAGGGGACCGTTCATGTGAATATAGCCCTGATCAACAAGTTTATCCCCAACTATTTTTTCAATCCGCAGCAGTATCCCGAGGTGTCGCGACAGGACCAGCCGCAGCACGACCGGTTTCTCTTTGACCAGGGGCCGGCCCGGGGCCTGGGGCGGATCCGTTTTCACGATTACGCTCCTGCTTATGATCATTATGATCTGCCAAACGTGCATCTTTTTAAAGAGCAGATCGCCCTTTTTAAAGAGTTTCTGGTCAGTGCCGCCCCAAATGAAGAGCAGCAGAAAGATACTGATCTGATGCTCACGTTGGGCGAGATCTTTACCCTGGTGGTTTACGGCCAACTAATCCTGGAAAACGCCGTTATCTATGATATCGATACTGATGTCATCGACCAGATCTTTGACTTCATGGTCCGCGATTTCTCCAAGTTTGCATTGCAGCTTTACAGCAAACCGGGCAGCACCCCTGCCCAGGCAGATCGGCTGAAAGAGATGATCCGGAGGCCGGCTATGGATACGGAAAGATTCAAACGGGTCTGGCGCGACCGGGTCTTGGCGCTGAAAGATACTTATGAAATGAATCCCTAACCGGAGACAGGAGGAGAGGTTCCTTGTCTCACTTGGGAGATTGAGAAACTGTCCGGATGATTAATGATCAATTAATTAAGCCGGCTGGCCCCATCATCGGGGGTAGGAACTGTACTCATAAACCGCCGTTTTGCTCCAGGCAAACCGGCGGTTTTGATTTTACTTTAAAAAATCACCAGGATAGATCTGTTTATAAACGTAGTAGATGTTAACTGTAACAAAGGTGAGCGATGGCTAATAATTAATTTATGAATTTTTATGGAAGCTTCTTTCTAGGAAATGGCCTCCCCGGTGAAAGCTGGACAGAAAATCTTTTATCTTGCAGTTTACATATTATATTTTGTATAATAAAGGTACAGCGCGATACAAAGAAGAAACATAACAGGACAATCTACACCGGAATCCGACTGCAGTTCTTTAAATTGGCTTTGCTGAAAGCAGATGCCGTTTGAATAGGAAAATCATCACGGGTTGCCGGAACGGTTTCCCCAAATCCTGATGGCACCCTTAGTTGATTGTAACTTCTTCAACATCGCCGTCCGGCAACCCCGGCTACACTTTACGGGCATCCTGTTAAAAGAGGAGGTGGTCTTCTCCACCTGTTGTAATTATCTCACAAGGATTTCCTGAGAAAGGAGAGATCTGCTTTGAAAGGGAACATCGTTGTCACGTCATCGAAGTGTATCGGTTGTCACAGTTGCGAAATTGCCTGTGCCGTAGAGCATTCCCAGAGCAAAAACTTATTCCTGGCTATCGATGAGCATCCCCGGCCGCAAAAAAGGGTCCTGGTAGAAAGTTACGGCCGGTCTAACCTACCGCTGCAGTGCCGTCATTGTGAGGATGCGCCCTGTGTGCAAGTTTGTCCGACCGGCGCCCTGGTGAAGCAGGGTGTGGAAGAGGCGGTGGTGCTGAACGATAATCTTTGTATCGGCTGCAAGTGGTGTGTCCTGGTCTGTCCTTTTGGCGTGATCATGACGGCTCCGGATGATCACATCATGATTAAATGTGATCTCTGCCGGGAAAGGTCGGAAGCGGGCCGGCTTCCCGCCTGTGTGGAGAGCTGCCATACGGGTGCCCTGCAACTGGCTTCTACTGCGCAGATGGCCAGAATGAAAAGGAGGGAATTTCTGGTCGAGTTTTTGCGGGATCAGTAATCCGCCGGCCGGGATGCCATGAGAGAACAAGTGGAGCAAATTATTGATAAGTACCGCGGTGACAGCACGGCGATGATCGCCATTTTACATGATCTTAACGCAGCTTTTCGCTACTTGCCCCGGGAGGCTCTGGAAATAGTTTCGGACCGGTTATCTGTTCCATTGAGCTACCTTTACAGTGCTGCTACTTTTTATCGTAGTTTTGATCTGGAACCTTGCGGTGAGCATGAAATCCAGGTTTGCCTGGGTACGGCCTGTCATGTCCGGGGCAGCGAGCGAATTCTAGATGCCCTCAGCCGACGCCTGGGCATTAAGCCCGGTGAAACCACCGCAGACGGCAAATTTACCTTAAAACGGGTCAACTGCCTGGGCGCCTGCGCCCTGGGTCCCCTGGTCTCTATTGATCAAAAACACCACGGTCATTTAACTATTCACCAGGCGGAACGTTTGCTGGAGGCATATAAAGATGAACACGATTAAATCCCCGGAAGAATTGGAAGCGAAAAGAGAGGAGATAATCGCCGCCAGGCAGCGAGATGGCGCGGCGGTGGCAGTCTGTTGTGGTACCGGTTGCAGTGCCTCCGGGGCTGGTTCTGTAGTCGCTGCTTTGCAAGAATACCTGGCCCGGTGGAAGCTGGAGGTGCCGGTTAAAACCAGAATTACCGGGTGCCACGGTTTTTGCGAGCAGGGTCCTCTGGTAGTAGTAGAACCGGGGAATATCCTCTACTGCCGGGTTAAACCCGAAGATGTCCCCGAAATTGTCGATACGACTCTGGTTGGTCAAGAAGTGGTTGAACGGCTTCTATATATCGATCCGGTTAGCGGCAAGCCGGTGCCAACGGAGGCAGAGGTTCCTTTTTACCGAGGGCAAAGGCGCCTGACCATGGGCTGGAACGGGCGAATAAATCCGGACCGGATAGAAGATTACCTGGCGGTTGGCGGTTACCGCGCCCTGGCGAAGGCCTTGTCGGAAATGAGTCCGGAAGAGGTCATCGACAATATCAGGGAATCCGGTCTGCGAGGACGCGGTGGCGGCGGATTTCCTACCGGCCGCAAGTGGAAGCTCTGCCGGCAAGCCACCGGTGAGCCCAAGTATTTAATCTGTAACGCGGACGAGGGTGATCCGGGCTGTTTCCAGGACCGGAGTCTCCTGGAGGGCAACCCTCACCTGGTGCTGGAAGGGATGTCCATTGCTGCCTATGCCATCGGTGCTGCTCAAGGTTATATCTATGTGCGCAACGAGTATCCCCTGGCGGTGAAGCATGCCGGTATGGCTCTGGAACAAGCCCGGGCCTGGGGCCTGTTGGGCGAAAATATCCTGGGGAGCGGTTTTAGCTTTGATATCCGGCTCACCCGCGGCGGCGGTGCTTTTGTCTGTGGCGAAGAGACCGCTTTGATCAGCTCTATTGAAGGCCTTTCCGGGGAGCCCAATCCACGGCCCCGGCCGCCCTACCCGGTAGATAAAGGCCTGTGGGGGAAACCTACCTTGATCAACAATGTAAAAACCCTGGCGGCTGTTCCAATGATTACAGAGCGCGGCGGTGACTGGTACCAACAGATCGGCACGGCTACGAGTAAGGGGACCATGATTTTTTCACTGACCGGTAAGGTCAACAACACCGGGCTGGTAGAGGTGCCGATGGGGATGACCCTGCGGCAGGTAATCTATGAAATTGGCGGCGGTATTCCCGGAGGAAAAGAATTTAAAGCGGTGCAAACAGGCGGCCCGGCAGGCGGTTGTTTGCCGGCTTCAAAGCTGGACCTGCCTCTTGATTATGAAAAGCTGACCGAGGCCGGTTCAATCATGGGCTCTGGCGGCATGATCGTGATGGATAACACTACCTGCATGGTCGATGTGGCCCGCTACTTTCTTTCTTTTACGGTGGACGAGTCCTGTGGAAAATGTACTCTCTGCCGCGAGGGAGGACGCCAGATGATGGCTTATTTAATGGAGATTACCGCCGGAAGAGGGAAACTTGAATACCTGGAGCGGCTGCGTGAACTGGCCGCGGCCATGCAAGCCGGCAGCCTCTGTGCATTGGGCCGGCTGGCGCCAAATCCAGTTCTGACAACTCTGCGCTATTTCAAAGACGAATACCTGGCCCATATAGAGGAACGGCGCTGTCCGGCAGGCGTGTGCCGGGATTTGATCACCTATTCCATCGATACAGAGGCTTGTACCGCTTGCGGCAGGTGTATCCGGAACTGTCCTACCGGGGCAATTAGTGGGCCGGATAAAGAGGTGCCCCTTCTGGACCAGGAGCTCTGCATACGCTGTGGGGCCTGCCTGGATTTATGCCGGTTTGATGCAATTGTAGTGCAGTAAGCAATGAGGTGAAGATGATGATTGAAGTTAAGATAAATGGAAAACCGGCGGAGGTGCCGGCGGGGACAACCATCCTGGCAGCGGCCCGGAGCTGTGGCGTGAACATCCCCACCCTCTGTCATCACGAAGCGCTGGAACCGTTTGGAGCCTGCCGTCTCTGCCTGGTGGCCATAGACGATGCCGGCCGGCAGTCCATTGTTGCTGCCTGCAATTACCCGTTGGAACACAGCGGGCTGGTCGTAGAAACAGGTACTTCTGCTGTCTGGCAGGCGCGTAAAATGAGTTTGAAGTTATTGTTGGCCCGCTGTCCCGGAGTGAAGGTATTGCAGGATCTGGCCCGGGAATGGGCCGTCGATACGAAAGATTTACTGCTGACGGAAGACCGGGGGGAAGAATGTATTTTATGTGGGCGATGTGTCCGGGTATGCCGGGAAGTAATCGGTAAAAGTGCCATTAGCTTTGCATTTCGCGGGGTAGAGCGCCGGGTCAGTGCACCTTTTGATCAGGAGCCAGATGCTTGCCTCGGCTGCACGGCCTGCGCTTTTGTTTGCCCGACCGGTGCGGTTAAGGTAATTGAGCAAAATGGCCGCCGCCTAATTGCCCCCTGGCATAGCAATTTGGAACAGGTTGCCTGCAAAGAATGCGGCAGGGCGGTAGCCCCGGTCAAAATGCTTGCTCACCTGCGTGGCCTGGCGGGAGAAGAAAATGAGCAGGCGGGCGAAGGGGTCTTCTGTTCCCGCTGCCGGCGGTTAAAGACAGCTGCTGCCGTAACCGCGCTGCCGGAAGTAAAATTTCCCGGACCCTTCATGATACCCTGAAGCTGGTTCGAGTAGAACGCTGCAGTTAGGAACCGGCTTCTGAGGAAACAACCCGGGCCGGCGAAGTTAAAAAAAATGAAAGGAAGGAGAAAAGGTGGATCAGGAAAAGCGGAATCAGAAAAGTATAGACCCTGCTTCTCTGGAGATGTTGTCCAGGGCCGAAGAGGCAGGCCTGGAAACCGCCTGGGAGCGGTATGACAAGCAAGAGCCGCAATGCGGATTTGGGCTTCTCGGCTTGTGCTGTCGGAATTGTAATATGGGACCCTGCCGGATCGATCCTTTTGGCGGCGAACCGGCAAAAGGGGTCTGCGGAGCCGATGCCGATACCATTGTTGCTCGTAACTTGCTAAGGGCCATTGCGGCGGGGGCAGCCGCCCACTCTGACCACGGGCGTGATGTCGTTGAAACGCTGCTTCATGCTTCCACGGGGCAGGCGCCGGATTACCAGATTAAAGATCGGGATAAATTAATGGCGCTTGCCACCGAGCTGAATATTGAAACGGCAGAACGTTCGGATCAGGAAATTGCCGCCGAAGTTGCTTCCACGGCGCTGGATGAGTTTGGAACCAGGAAAGGAACCCTGGCCTTTTTGAATAGAGCTCCTGCGCCAAGAAGGGAAGTATGGAGCAAGTTTGGAATTGTCCCGCGCGGTATCGACCGGGAGATCGTGGAGACAATGCACCGGACACATATGGGGGTTGATACCGATTATGTCAACCTCATTTTGCATGGCTTACGTACCGCTCTTTCCGATGGCTGGGGAGGCTCGATGTGGGCTACCGAATTATCCGATGTTTTGTTCGGCACTCCTCAACCGATAGAAGGTGTCAGCAACTTAGGTGTTTTAAAGGAAGATGAAGTAAACATAATTGTACACGGCCATGAGCCGACCCTCTCCGAGATGATCGTGGAGGCGGCCCGTGATCCGGAGCTGCTTGAACTGGCTCGCTCCAAGGGAGCAAAAAGAATAAACATCTGCGGAATGTGCTGCACCGGCAATGAGCTCTTAATGAGACATGAAGTCCCTGTTGCTGGTAATTTTCTACAGCAGGAGCTGGCCATCATCACCGGGGCGGTAGAGGCCATGGTCGTCGACGTGCAGTGCATCATGCCTTCCCTGACCGGGTTGGCCGGCTGTTACCATACGGAGATCATCTCCACCTCTCCCAAGGCCCGGTTTCCCGGAGCACGGCATATTCCCTTTGAAGAGCAGAATGCTTTAAAGATTGCCAAAGAAATAGTTAAGTTGGCCGTAGAAAATTACCCGCGGCGAAATCCGGACCGGGTATTCATTCCGGAAGAAAAGATGGAATTCTTAGCCGGGTTCAGTGTAGAGGCGATTCTTTCCGCCTTGGGCGGTTCCCTGGACCCATTACTCAATGCCATTAAGGATGGTAGTATCCAGGGCATTGTTGGCCTGGTCGGATGCAACAACCCCAAGATCACACAAGATTACGGGCATATCACTTTAACCGAAGAGCTGATCAAACAGGACATCCTGGTAGTGGAAACCGGTTGCGCGGCCATAGCCAGCGCCAAGAGGGGCCTGCTGTTACCGGAAGCAGCCCAGAAGGCCGGCCCCGGCCTGCGTGCCGTCTGTGAAGCCTTAAAGATACCACCGGTTTTGCATATGGGTTCTTGCGTGGATATCAGCCGGATACTGGTCGTTGCCGCTGCGGTAGCCAATGCCCTGGAAGTGGATATCAGCGACCTGCCCCTGGCCGGTGCTGCCCCGGAATGGATGTCTGAAAAGGCGGTCAGTATTGGCGCTTATGTTATTGGCTCAGGGATCTACACGGTCCTGGGAACAGTACCGCCGGTGCTGGGCAGCAAGAAGGTTGCTTCCCTCTTAACGGAAGGGGCCAATGAAGTGGTAGGGGCTGCTTTTGCGGTGGAGAGCGACCCGCAGAAGGCTGCCGGCTTGATCGTGGAGCAGATCAACTACAAGCGTAGCAGGTTGGGTTTACCGTAAAAGAGGCAGTTTACTTTAGGTATTATTAAGACAGGCTGCCGGGGTCTTACCCCTGGCAGCCTGTTATTGTGCTTTTCGTAAAGTTTTCGGAATCGTGATCATGGAGCGCTTCTCTTGGCACCCTGGCATAAAGATGTCTAGCCATATACCTGTTACAGATACCCGGTATTGTAGAAAAAGGTTTAGATGATGCTCATCTTGATATGCTCCAGGCTGCCTCGGCGCCTTCTTCGGTCGCTTCAATAATGCGCCTTACCCGGCGGGCATCTCCGACAATGTAGTAAGGGACACCCTTCTCTTTTAAGGCCTCCTTCAAGACCTGGTTGGGAACTGCTCCCGTGGCCAGCACAACCTGGTCAACCGATAAGACAAATTCTTCCCCGTGGCTAATTAAAACAACGGAGTTAGCGGTTATTAGCTTAACCTGCACATTAAAGAGCAATTTGCAACGGGCTTCTTTGATCCGTTTATGAAGGATATAGCCCTGCCCGGTTGCTTTAGAAACCGGTGAACGATCCAGGGCTTCGACAATTGTCACTGCGCTTCCTCTTTCAGCTAGATAATCAGCGGTTTCCATTCCAGTAAAACCGCCTCCGATTATTACGACATTCTTGCCGGGGGGAACCTGGCCGCCGAGTATCTGCAGGGCGTCACAAACCAGCGGTTGATTGCTCCCCTCAATGTCCGGCCGGCAAACCTTGCTCCCGGTGGCCAAAATCACCGCGTCCATCTTACCGGTGCCGAGTATCTCGCCGGTAACCGTGGTACCGGTTTTGAGCTGCACCCCTTTACTTTTTACCTGCCGGATCAGCCAGTTAATCCATTCTGCATAGATCTGTTTTCCGGGTGCTTTACTGGCATAGCGGATTTGCCCTCCGGCGTCCTCTTCTTTTTCAAAAAGTGTGACCTGGTGTCCCAGCCTGGCCGCCTCATCTGCAGCGGTCAATCCGGCCGGGCCCATTCCGATTACCCATACTTTTTTACTTTCGGGTGCTGGTTTACGGGGATAAACTAGTTCTTGGCCCGTTTCGGGGTTAATGGCGCAGCGAATACTGCGGCCCGGCTCTAACATCAACCTTTCAATACAGCCCTGGTTGCAGGCCAGGCATTTTCTAATCTCATCGAACCGGCTTTCTTTAGCTTTAATCAAAAAGTCGGGGTCAGCCAGTGTTTGCCGCCCGAATGCAATTAGATCGGCGCTGCCCCGGGCAATAACGGCGTCAGCCAACCGGGGATCACTAAAACGGCCCACTGCGATTACCGGAAGATCGGTTACCTCTTTTAACTTTTCAGCGCGCCAGGCATTCCACCCTTCTTCAAAATGTAGCGGGGCGGAGGTGATACCGCCGGGGCTTCCATGCGTTCCCACGGAAGCATGAACGGCATCAATACCGGCGTTGACGAAGTCCGGCAAAATGGTTTGCATATCTTCTACGGTATAGCCATTTTTAATATACTCTTCGGCAGAGATTCTTAACAACACCGGGTAATCGTTGCCGACAGTTTTACGCACCTCCGCGATAACCTCGATTACAAAACGGGCACGATTTTTTAAACTTCCGCCATATTGATCGGTGCGTTGATTGGAAAGAGCGGAAAGAAACTGGGCTAACAGGTATCCGTGTGCGGCATGCAACTCAACAGCATCAAAACCGGCCTCCCGTGCTCTTCCGGCGGCCTGGCCAAACGATCGCGTTATTTCGTGAATATCATCAAGAGTCATCTCTTTGGGCGCTATTTTATTAACCAGGCTTGGAATAGCGGAAGGAGCAAGTGCAGTGCCTTTTCTCAACTGGTCGTAAGCCTCCCGCCCGGCATGATGCAGCTGGAGTGCCCCTTTTGCCCCGGCCTGGTGGATAGCCCGGGCCATCTCTTTCAAACCGGGTATGAATTTGTCATCAGCCACACTGAGGCCAATAGTTCCGGAAGGATGCACCCCGGTAATCTCAGTAATGAATAGGCCGGCTCCGCTTTGAGCCCTTCGCTTTACATAGGCCAGGTTAGCATCACTGACGCTTCCATCCCGGTTTCCCAGGTTGGTGCCCATGGGGGGAATTACACACCTGTTGGGCAGCTCCATTTTGTTAATGGTAATGGGCGAAAAAAGGTTTTTTAAAGTATTCATCATCAAGTTCCTTTTTAATAAGTAAGTAAATCGTAAATACCGATTGATAAAAAAGAATTGTAAAACATCTTTATCATATCATATTGTCTATTTTTAAGCGCGTCAATTTGATTAGAAAGAGAGCCATTTGCGTTGCTCCCGTTTTTGTTACCGGGGGATAGTGCTAAAAGAAAGAGGGCCTGTATTTATCGGGTAGCGGTGATGAAGAGAGGTGAGGCCGGGTTGCTGCCGATTTTACGCAAGGAGAGGGGTAACCGGCAAAATGGCGATGTAGATTAAGATAAATAGACTGCCGGGGGTTGGGCCACCAACCCCCGGCAGCAAGTTGATTTGACTCCGGATGCTTGATCGTGGAGTGATCGTGGAGTAGATCAACTACAAGCGTAGCAAATCGGGTTTACCGTAAAAGGTTGTAGTTGAACAACCTCTTGCGGCTTTACGGTTATTTGAGGGTAATTTTTTTGAATCCTTCGTTATACAACTCGATCATCTCTTCAAACAGCGGCTTGCCTAGGAGAAACTGGTAGATCTCATCTGCCATTTTGGCCGGATCGATATCCTTAAACTGATCGGGGTAGATCACTTTGCCGAGATAGTAGGCATCGGCTAGGGCTGTATCGATATTGGTCCAGTACCAGTTGTAGGGGATCAGGCAGTAGATCTCGCCATTTTTTACCGCGGAAAGGGTGTTGTAAAAGGCGGCGTTCTTTTTGTAATCTTCCCTGACCAGCTCCAGGCCGCCAGCGTCAATAAACAGGATCTCCGGATCCCAGTCGATCAGCTTCTCCTTATCAATTGAGAATGAGCCTTCTTTACCGGTTTCATCGACTACATTTTTACCGTTAATCGCTTTCAGGGGCGGATACTTGCCGTAACTGCTTTCGATCCCATGAGCGCCTCTAGCGCTTACCCCCCCGACATAGACAGAAGGCTTCTCTTCTTCAGGAATATCTTTCGTCCTGTCGTTTAAATCTTTCTCACAGTTCTTCAAATAATTAATGACCTCTTCTGCTCTTTTTTCCTCGCCGGTTATCTTGCCGATAATTTCAAAGGAGCTATACATTTCTTCGCTGAAGCAGGACAGTGTGCCGTAATTTAGCACCACCACTGGAATCCCGATTTTCGCTTGAAGTTCATCTGCCTTGGCTTGTTCCAGGGAGAGGCAGGTGAAGACGACATCGGGCTTAATGCTGACCAGCTTCTCTGCATCCGGTTCAGAACCGGGCCCGCCTGGCCCGATCGTGGGAAGCTTTTGCAAATCCTGATTGGCCATGAAATACGGTCTTCCCGTAGGATTATTTTTTTCCATCTCTTCTACTCCGATAACCTTGTCAGCCCCGTTAATGTAACAGACCAGCCTTAGTGCCCCGGGGCCGATGGCGACGATCTTTTCAGCGGGGCCGTCAAGCTTGACCTCCCTGCCGCACATATCGGTCACCTTGATACCTTCTTCTCGCGGAGTCTCATTTGAGGTAGGCACCTCACTGCAACCGCAAAATGATACTGCCATCAAGAGAAGAAGAACCGTTATCAAAGCCAGGAACGGGATTCTTTTTTGCATAGTTTCACCTTCCACGTTAGATTATTTTGGACATCTTTTCTGTTTATGTTTTACGGTTATTGTTCAAGGCTCACCTCCTAAAGTAGAATTAAGATCAGGCCACCACTGCTTGCCCGGGTAAGTATAAAACTTCGGCCTTAAATTAATTTATAAAGGAACCACTACCGGGATCGCCCGGAAACTTTCTACGGCTACCGGAACGGCATAAACCTCTTCAATGATCTCCGGTGTGATTATCTCAAAGCCTCCGGCGGCAAAGATAGTGCCTTTTTTTAAGAAGATAAACTTGTCAGCAAACCTGATCGCCAGGTTCAGGTCGTGCATAGTCACAATAGCGGCGATCTGCTGCTCTCGGACCACGTTTTGAATAATATTAAGCACGTCCAGCTGATTTTTTAAATCGAGGTTGCTGGTGGGCTCATCGAGCAGAAGTACCCGCGGCTCCTGGGCCAACGCCCGGGCTATGACTACCTTTTGGAGCTCTCCGCCGCTTAGTTCATCGATATAGCGCAAAGAGAAAGATTCCAGGCCGAGCATTTTAATAATATGGTTCACTATGGCCATATCCCGTTCGGTTACATCCCAAGTAATATGCGGTTTCCGGCCTAAAATGACGGCATCAAACACTGTAAAGCGGCCGCTTTCCTGCCTTTGGGAGACGTATCCAATTTTCTGGGCAACTTTTCGAAGGCTCAGCTTCGAGATTTCATCTTTTTCTACAGTAATAACTCCTTGTTGGGGCCGTAATATCTTATTAATGCATTTGAGCAAGGTAGATTTCCCTACGCCATTAGTGCCAAGTATGGCCAGGCAATCGCCGCGCTCAACCTCGAATTTAACGTTTTTTAAAACATTGTGACTCGGGTAACGAAAATCGACATTGTTTACCGATAAGATCATCTTTTTTTAGCCTCCCTGGAAAGAAGCAAATAGAGAAATAACGGAGCCCCCATAAAGGAGGTAATTGCTCCTACCGGCAGCGTTAAGGGTTTGACCATCGTTCGGGCCAGGGTATCTGCAGCCAGGAGCAGCAGGCTTCCCATCACGGTAGCTCCTGGGATTAAAAAGCGGTGATCGCCTCCGATAATCCTTCTCATCATGTGCGGAGCGACCAGTCCGATAAAACCAATAATCCCCATAAAAGCGACGGCTACCGAGGTAATCAATGAAGAGAGCGTCATCCCGATAAGCCGCAGCTTATCGACCTCGACGCCAAGCCCCTTGGCAGTTTCCTCTCCGCTATCCAGAGCATTATAGTCCCACCGGTGGAGCATAAAATAGAGTAACGCCGTGATTGTCAGAAAAAACATTATGTTTACGTTGTTCCAGGTAACCCTGCCTAGATCTCCAAAGGTCCAGAAGACGATGGCGGCAATCTGGACGTCATGCGCAAAATACTGGATGATAGTGGTTGCCGCAGAAAACAGCGAGCCCAGGGCCACGCCAGCCAAAACCATGGCTTCCGGCTTAGCCCCGACATGTTTGGCCAATGCAAGAATGACCATTGTCGCGGCCATGGAGCAGGTAAAGGCTGAAATAGTGACGATGTAGGGGTTGCTGATAATGACCGCATCAGCAGCTCTGCTCTGCATGCTGCCGGCTCCTAAAACAACAATGGCCAGCGCTGCGCCAAAAGCGGCACCCTGGGAGATGCCCAGGGTAAATGGAGAAGCCAGTGGGTTTCTCAAGATGTTTTGCATGACACAACCGGCCACGGATAAACTTGCTCCGGCGATAATCGCTGCCAGGATCCGAGGGAGCCGGATATTCCAGATGACGACCCGGGAGTTTTCATCCCCTTTCCCCAACAAGGTCATAATAATCTGAATTGGGTTAAGTTCGGCAGAGCCTGCATTAATAGCCAGCACCACTAGAACGCAGGTCAGCAGAGCTAAGAAGACAATAGTAGCCGTTTTTCTGCCCGTATATTTTAAGTAACCTTCCGGTATTTCTTGAGCTATTTTTGTTTTCATCAGAGACCCTTTCCGTTATGAATCGACTTGGACGGTTAAACCGGTTTAGATATGGTTGAGAATATTACGCAGCTCTTGCCTGAGAGGTTCTACGTTTAGCGGTTCTCCGGCCAGGTTAGCCTCGGCAATGGCCGGAGAGTAGGGTAGAACTCCGGCAATGTCGATATTCATTTTTTCCAGCATCTTTTTCAAGCGAGGTTCGGTCTTTTCATCGACCTTGTTCAACACTACTGCAAAAGATTTCCCGGCTTCTTCAGCCAGCTTGGCTGCTTTTTCAGCGAGGATCACGGCTTCATGGGAGGGATCTATCACCATCAAGACAGCATCTGTTCCTTCGAGGACACCCCGCCCGAAATGTTCCACGCCTGCTTCTGTATCGACGATGACCCATTCTTTTTCGTTATTTTTAAGTTTATTTAAGAACTCGCGGGCCAGCGCTCCCATGGGACAGGCGCAGCCCTCTTTGCTGTGTTCAATTTTACCAATCTGGATCAGCCCGGCCTCTCCTGCCCAGATAGTGCTTTCCGGAGGCAGCTCACTAAAGCCAAAGTCCTCCGAAAAGATCTTTACCTCTTCTGTACCCTTACTTTTTATTGCCGCCATGAGCTTTTCGCCGACCACTTTTCTGCCCCCTAAAGTATCCATTAATGTTTGGGCGGGTGGGCTAAGGCCTAGCATCTTGCCGAGGCCGAGGTTTGATTCGTCGGCATCAACTACCAGCACCTTGCCTTTTTCAGCCAGATGGTGGGCGAGCATGGTCGTCAGGGTGCTTTTGCCGCTGCCTCCGCGTCCACAAATAAGTATTTTAGCCATGGTTAAATCTCCTTTGTTTTTTGAACCAACCGATCTTTACCCCGCTAATACTGTCCAAATCGCTGGAATAAGGCTTTAAATCCAGCAGCGGACTGCCGTCCAATGCATCAATACCCTGAACCAGCAAGCGATTCCCATTTCTGTGGAGCAACGTGGCTATACAGAAAGCGATCGGATTTGGCCGGGATGGTGAGCGGCAGGCAAATACACCTCGCAGCTCCGAGCCGAAAGGTGTTCTTGTCTGAAGAAGATCCCGGTCGGCAAGGTGCAACCAGTAAAGGACGATCAAGTGAGAGGCTTTTTCGATATCCTTAAGGCCGCTAAGGTAATCCGAATAGATCTCCAGCTCTACCCGGTGCTCTGAAAACCGCCCCTGGCGTGGAGCATCTTCAATGGTTTTATAAGGGCTGTGAATGATCCCGATAGGTTGCAGCTTGATATTGTTCACCCCTTTTTCTAGGTATAAAGCTTTCAGGAAAAAGCAAGATCAATGGAGCACTTCATGATGGTGTGTTACCTAAACCGAGATTCGTGTTACCAGTATAGCACCGCTATAATTAATTGTCAATAAATAAAACACTATAAAAAAATTTGCTTAATTCCAGATGGGTAATCTTTGACATAAACAGGGGCCCGAAGTTAAACTTCGGACCCCTGTAGTTACTTTATGGTAAAGGACTTATCCTGCATTCACTATCAACGGAGAAACAAAAAGGGTTCTCTCAATTAAGCGTGAAGGTAGAGGAGGTTCCGGTATAAGGATATATTTTGCCGTTCCATCCGTTCTTATAGTTGCCGTAATGAACGATTCTGTATGTGCCGGGTTGGGTCTCCAGGGGTATGTCCCATTTAATAGTAACCTGGGAAGAGCCCCAGAGAGCATTTTTTCTTTTCCAGATATAGCAGGTCTCCCAATCCCAGTCGCTGGCCACGGTGATCCACTGGTTATCTTCAAGTCTCTGCACTTCTAAAAATGTGGAACCGGTTTTCAGGTCATTTTTAGGATGTCCCCCCCAAAAAGTAACCGTAGCCGTATCGCCGCTGTAATATGAATTATTGACGTCCACAACGATATCTCCAAATTTCTTTCCAATGGGAGTGTTGTCCAGCACTACTCCCGTCTGGAAGTTCATCTGTTCGTCTCTAAGGTCGCGCGGCACAGGTCCGCTTTCTACCTCTGTGCCATCAGTCATCGCTGTGGCCAGCTCAACGAACTCCTGGATAAATGCGGCGAGAGTCCAGGGTCCGAATATGGTTGAAGCTCCTTCGTAATGCTGCATCAAGTATTCTTCCCTGGTAGCAATATAATCGGCATATGCATTTGAGGGACCGGCAATGAGACAGAGCCCGTCGCTGTCGCCAAAGATCGATTGCACCTCTTCCGTTAATCTCCGGCCGGACATGGTGGTAAACTCTCCCGGCACCGCAAGAAGTTTCAGCTGGCCTATTTTAATGATCTGCACCGGCAAAACTTCAGGGGTCCACGGGTACGGTTCTGCTTGCGAGGTGGCAAAGAGAATCGGCTTGGGCTCGTGAAGCGGCCAGAGCCAGGGATAATTGATCCCCACTATTTTGTTAAGTACCGGAAATAGCCCGACAAGATTCTGAGCGATGCTCACGATGTTGGTGTCATCAATGGGATAATCTTCAGTGGTCATCCCTTCATGGAACATATCGATGCCACTAGGGCCGTCTTCGGCCCCTGCGGCAAATGAATAGCCCAAAGCGGCAGGAGCAGTGTGCCGTTCTTCTCCATCGGCAAATGCCAGCGCTACGGTTAAATCGGAGAAATCGGCAAACTTGTGCCTGAAATCTACTGAACCGACGATCAGCTCGGTGGCGGAATCTGCCAGCTCCAGAGCTTTTTCAAACTGTCTCCGTCCGGCATAGGCCGTACTTTCAAAGTCATTTTCGCCGTAACCTTCTTCACCGCCGTATATGTTTGGAGATGTGTCTCCCTCGTTACTCTGGGCAAAGGCGGCGATAAATGTTTTGCGGGCAGAGTAGTCGGTGCCCTTATATTTTTCATACAGGTAGGAGGCATAGCCCTTGTTGTCACCACTAATCAAGCCGTTATCTTTGCCCATGGAGGTGCAGTGAATGGGGAACCAGCTGATAATGCCAAGTTCCTCTCCCGATAAACTTTCAAACTTGATCACAGTTATAACCCTGTCCACATCATGAAGATATTTCGCTCTCTCAGCGGCGGAATTGTTCAGGTAGGCCTGGGGGGAGCGGTTTATGGTCACCCCGTCAAGTTCTCCACTGTTAATCTTTATGTAACCGGGCTCAAGATTGAGGTGAGCCTTTTCAATGGACCGGTATATCCCGTCCACGATACAGTCGAAGTTCTCTTTAATGAAGCCCAGGATGGTGAAATTATAGAGGGCGTAGTGTGAGTAGCCCCCGGGTCCGCTGTGTGTATGGGTAGCATTTAGAAGAACATTTTTTTCGGTATAAAGATCGCCATACTTGTTTTGCAATTTTTCAATGACCTGTTGCTGGATGCCCTGGGTAATAAAGGCGATGTCAGCGGTAACGTAGACAACCCGGTTGCCGCTGGAGGGCTCTTCGATAACAAAGGCCCGGGACCAGAGCCTGGTATGGATGCCTGCGGTGATCTGGTCTGTGTCTGCATAACCCATCATCCGCACCTCTGCGGCAGGACCGGTGATATCATGTATCCCTGCCCCGATATTGTACACTCCTTCAGCGGGGCTATTGGCAGAAACCAGGCCCGCTGCCACTAACTGAAGACAGAGAAGCGCTGCTACCAGCATCGTTACCCGCAACCATTTAGTCTGCTTTCCTGTAACGGCAACTTTCATTTTTGAACCTCCTTACAATATATTAAACTATTCACATTATACAAGATATTTGTATTAAAATCTATAAATATCCAAGGAGGCTCCTCCAAATCTCCCTCCCCCTTGAGGGGGGAGGGTTGGGGTGGGGGTGATGGTGATGGGAGAGGGGGCTTTTCACCCCCGGCTTTGACAGCTCCTACAGGTTCTCTTCTTTTAAGGCGTCGATGATATTATCGTGTTTCAGCCTGGCGCCGGCTTGCATCATGGTCATAAAGACGATCCCGAAGACCCCGGCCACGCAGATGAAGATCTCTTTTCCGGGCAGGGCAAACGCAAACTCGAACATATTGCCGAAAGCGTTATACATCCAGACGCTGATCAGGATGCCTACCGGCAGGCCGTAGAGCAGGGCCTTCAGGCCGTAGAAGATGCTTTCGTAGTTAAGCATCCGGTTAAAGCCCCGCGGGGTCAGCCCTACCGATTTTAGCATGGCAAATTCGCGGCGGCGCAGGGCCACGTTGGTGCTGATGGTGTTGAAGATATTGGTGGCCCCGATCAGGGTGATCAGGGTGATGAAGCCGTAAAAAAAGATGGAGATCACTGTGGCGGTGCGATTCATCTCTTCTTCTACCGCTTTGACATCGTGAAGAAAGATGCTGCAGTGGCTGAAATGATCCTGATGAACAGCGCGGATCTGCTCCGCCACAGCGGCGCTGTCGCTTGCACATAGATAAATCGTTCGCATCAGATCGCGGCCAGGTTCCACCTGATGCTCGCTTTTCTCCTGTATCAGTGAACAGATCTCGTTAAAGAGCTCTTCAGAGACGATTAGGTTCACCGCCCCGAGGCCGGCGGAGAAGACCCCCAGGGGGAAGGCGGCGGTTACCGCGCCGATCTCCATGGCAAAACCGGGGGGGGTAATCTCCGGATCTTCCGGGTCACCCGGTATCTCCGCCGCCGCCAGCCGGAGCGTTTCGCCTGCCTTCAGGTGCAGCGGCTCATACTCGGCATAAGTGCCTCTTTCCTGCAGGATATCTTTATTGATGAGGATCCCCCTGAAGTTCTGGGTATCTTTGAACGCTTCCGCAGCGAGCCCGTTTGCGGCGGCGTAGGCGTTAAATTCGTCTTCGCCGAGCGCGACCAGGCGAAAGGTGCATTGGTAGCGGCCGGCTTCGTTTACGGGAAAGAGCTTCTGATCGATAAAATTCTTTTGAATGTAAGGTCCGAATTGGGCCCCCTCCAGCCAGGATTCAGCAACCGCTTCTCTGATCACGGCGCATCGCTCTACCCCGTCCAGGGCGGCAACCTGCGTCGAAAAGCTTTCCAGATCCTTTGGAGAGCCGTCGTAGAGGGTCACCGCTAAATCGAAAGGGATGAAAGACTCCCCGTAATAGAGGTCGGCACTCTTAAACCCGTAGTTGATGAAAGAGGAGAAAGAGATGAACAGCACGATGCTGATGAAAAGCGAGATCACCGTGGCCCGGTAGCGGTGGCGGTTGCGCTTCAGGTTTTTTAAGGCCAGCTCTCCCTCGATCCCGAAGAGCCGGCGGGTCAGCCGGGAGGTTTTAACGTCTTTCCCCTTGATCTTAATATCTGCGCTCAGCCGGATCGCTTCGATGGGGGAGGTGGCTGCGGCCCGCTTGGCCGGCAGGTAAGTGGAAATAAGGATGATCAGCCCCACGAAGGCGATCGTGCCCCAGACGGTGACCGGCGAAACTACCAACCGGAGCGCGATATCCTGGTTATAGATGGACTCGAGCAAGAGGCGGTTGACCACGGCGAGGGTTACGCCGATGCCCCCGATGCCGGAAAGAAGCCCCAGCGGTGTGCCGATCAGCCCCAGGATGGCCCCTTCGAAAAACACGGTGTTCCGGATCTGGCCGGGGGTGGCCCCGGTGCTGGCCAGCATGCCGAACTGTTTTTTTCGCTCGCTTACCGAGATGGCGAAGGCGTTGTAGATCACCGTTACCGAGCCGACTACGATCAACAGGATCACGATCCCGGCGACGGAATAGAGCATGGCCATGGCCTGGTAGTTCTTGGAGATGCCCAGATATTGCAAGAGCTCGTTATTGTAAGTATAGCTCAGCCCCCCGGCGGCGGCCGCTATCTCCGGGACCCGGTCGTAGATCTGGCGCGGGTTTTTTCCTAAGATGGAGACGTTGACCTTATCCCCGGGGCCGAGCCGGCCCGGATCCAGGTAGGCGATCGCGGTAAACCCGGGGACGCTGCTGAAGTTTTCAAAGTGCGGCTTGGCGATGAGCCCGGTGACGGTATAGGCCCGGGTGGCGGTGGTGACAAATTGTTCATCCTCTTCAACCACGCTATCATCCGGCAGCGGCTGCCCTTCCGGATCGATCCGTTCGCCCAGGTCGAAGGCGATCGTTTCGCCGATCTGGTAGGCCTCGCCGCCGCTCTCAACAGCTTCCTCCGAAAGCAGTATCTCGCCGGTTTTTTCGGGGTAGCGGCCGGCGGTCAGCTTGATCGGCATATGCCGCAGGGCGGTGGCGTCATACTCTTTAATAAAGAAGTAAGGGCGGTATTCTTTGGTGGACTGATCAAAACGGGCAAAGCCCAGGTTCCGGCTGAGCATCGCCGTTTCGGTATAGGCGTTCCCGGTGATATATTTGATCTGCTCCGGGTTGACGTCATAAAAAGTGGCGTGAAAATTTCCATCGGTCTGTTTCGCTCGCTGCACAAAGAGGTCTTGAAAGCTGACCGCGATGGTGATGGTGGCGCAGATCATGGCCGCCGAGAGGATGATCCCGATAATGGTGACGATGGTGCGCTTTTGATTCAGCTTCAGGCTGCGCCGGGTGAGCGTATTCAAGATATTCACGGCCGGATCACCTCGTCTTTGACGATCCGTCCATCCGCCAGGGTGATCATGCGGTCGGCCTGCAGGGCGATCTCGTGGGCGTGGGTGATCATGATCAGGGTCTGGTGATAGCGCCTGTTAGACAGCTTCAGCAGCTCGACGATCTCCTTCGAGTTTTTGCTGTCGAGGTTGCCGGTCGGCTCATCGGCCAGGACCAGGGCCGGGCGGTTGATCAGGGCGCGGCCGATGGAGACTCTCTGCTGCTCCCCGCCGGAGAGCTCGTTGGGCAGGTGAGCGGCCCGCTCTGCCAGGTTGAGAGTCTCCAGGAGCTCATTCAAGAACTGCGGATCAATCCTTCTTCCGTCGAGAAGCAGCGGCAAGGTGATATTTTCTTCTACATTCAAGATCGGCAGCAGGTTGTAGAACTGGTAGATCAGGCCCACCTGCCGGCGCCGGAATATGGCCAGGTTGGTTTCGTTAAGGCTGTATATGTCTGTATCTTCTACAAAAACTTTGCCGGAGGTGGGGCGGTCCACGCCTCCGATCATATGCAGCAGGGTCGATTTGCCGGAGCCGGAAGCCCCGACCACGGCTACAAATTCACCCCGGTTCACGCTGAAGGAGACGCCGTCGACCGCCTTGACCTGGGCGGCGCCGCTTCCGTAAACCTTGCACAGGTTCTCTACCCTTAAGATTTCCATAAGTCCAGCTCCTTCTCTTTTGGTGTCCTACATTTTATCTGTCCAGGGTGACGCTGCGGTGACAATTTCGGTGACATTTTAGTCACTTTCTTTGCATTCAAGTACTAATTTTTCCAGCCAAACCTGTTTTGCCTGCACCTTTTCTTGTCATCACGGCCCCGATTAAGGATTGTAGGGGCGGCTCATGAGCCGCCCAAACCCGTACCAGCAATAAAAACAACACCACGCTTAAAGAAAAAGCCACAACTAAAGCAAAACCTGTACCCAACCAGCGGGCGAGGCATGCCTCGCCCCTACAAACACAAAGGATTTTTTATCTTATAAATGACTTTTGGGGCAGTTCCTTAGATCTTTGTCATTTTCTCCGACTTCTGACCTCCGACTTCCGGCCTCCAATATGCGAGGCATGCCTCGCCCGGGTGATCATGGGGACAGTGATTTTGACTCATAGCTTGATTCGGAGATTTGTGTTAAATTTCACATCGGGCGGGGGTGGAACCCCGCCCCTACACTTCTATATGGAATGGGGGCCGGGTCTAGAATTCGGTAAAAGACTTGCTTTTAATTATCCCCGGCCCCGCCGGCATAAAACTTAATCGTGAATTCTGAGCCGCGGCCCGGCTCGCTTGTTACGGTAATATCCCCGCCTTGCTTCTCCACGATGGTCCGGGACATGGCCAGGCCGATGCCGACCTGGTCGGCGGCGGCATCCTTACCCTTGTAGAAGCGGTTGAAAATATGGGGGAGATCCTCCGGCGCGATACCGGTGCCGCTGTCCGCAACCGTGATCATAGTATAGAGCGGATTTTGCGCAAAAGAGATCTGCAGACGGCCTTTCTCCGGGGTATGCTCGATGCAGTTCTTTAAGACGTTGATCAGCGCTTCACAGCTCCACTCAAAGTCGCCGGTAAAACTGATATCTTCATTACCTTCCAGGCAGACCGGCAGCATTTTGATTTCCAGCGGGATGCTCAGCGAAGCCAGCGCCTTCTCCACGAGGGCGCTTACCCGGATCTTCTCCTTTTTCATGGTCACGGTTCCCGCGTCCAGCTTTGAAAGTTTTAACAGGGAGCTGACCAGCCACTCGATCCGCTTCAGCTGTGCTTTCATCCGCTCCAGAAAGAGGGTCCTCTTTTGTTCCGCAGGGTTCTCGGAGAGGAGGTCATTCAAGACCAGAAGGGAGGTCAGGGGAGTTTTCAGCTGGTGCGAAATATCGGCAAGAAAATCGGCCAGGAAAGCCTTGTCCCGCTGCAGCGTTGCGGCCTGCTCTTTGAGCAGCGTGGTAATTTTATAGATCTCATTTTTCAGGATGCTGAGATCGCCTTCGCGGTTATCCCGGATATCGAGAGAGTAATCTCCCCGGTTGATCTTCCCGGTGTAGCGGGTGATCTCCCGGATTTGACCGTAATGTGTCTTTAAAAAAAGCACGGTCACGAGGGCGAAGGCGCTGCCGGAGAGAAGGGCGAGCAAGAGGTAGATGAGCAAACTCTGCCGAAAATAGCCTTGCAGCAAGGGGGTCTCCAACCCCAGGTTGCCGCTGTCAATGCCATATCTTGAAAGAATATCCTTTCCTCTGGAGGCGGTCTCTCTATCCGGATCCATGATCCGCTTGATCAGGTCCGGCTCCGCTGCTGGATATTTTTCAACCAGGGTGCCGATAAGCGAGGCCTGGCTGTCAATGATCGTCTTCTTTAGGTGATGCCGGTCGGCCAGGCCGAGCAGAAGGGCGGTGATGAGCAGCCCGGCCAGCAAGAAGGCAAACCAGGCCAGCAACCTGTTCACTTCGGGGTTTCGGGAGAGCTTTATCTTAATCACCCGCCTTGTAGCCCAGGCCGCGCACGGTATGGATTATTTTTGACTCCCGGGGATCGTCCTCGATCTTTTCGCGGAGCCGCTTGATATAGACGGTGAGGGTATTGTCGCTCACGAAATCGCCGGCCAGGTCCCAGATCTCGGCCAGGATCCGGCTTCTCGTCAGCACCTGCCCCCGGTGGCGGGCCAGGGTCAGCAGCAGCTTGTACTCCAGGGCGGTCAGCGGGATCAACCGGTTGTTCTTGTAGACCCTGGCCTCGGCCGGGTTAATCCTGATATCCCCGATGATAATTTCTTTATCCTGCCCAGGCGGCCGGTTATACCGGCGCAGAACGCTGTTGATCCGGGAGATGAGTTCTCTTACCCGGAAGGGCTTGGCGATATAGTCATCCGCTCCCAGGTCCAGCCCCATGATCGTATTGACCTCGTCATCGCAGACGGTAAGAAAGATCAGGGGAGTGTCTCCCCTCGACCTGGCCAGTTTACATAATTCAAAGCCGTTTCCGTCCGGAAGGTTAACATCGAGGATGATTAGCAGGAAATCCCGGCCCAGGATAGCCTCTCTGGCGCTGTGGAAGTCATAACAAAGATGGGCCGAGAAGCCTTCGCGGGTCAGGGCATACTCGATACCCATGGCGATGGTTTGGTCATCTTCAACGATCAAGATCTCGTTCACCGGATTGCTCCCTCATTTTTCGGACCTAAATGCAGCTCAAGTTCATTTTACAGCAAAACCTGGTCTGCCGCCAGTGATGGTCGGTCCGGTAATAGTCGCCAACTGACAGGCAGCTGAACAAATCAAAAAAGCTCCAAAACTTTTACAGCGATGGATTGGCTGGCCCAGCTTGTAACTCACATCCCCAACAAAGGAGAACAACTGGTCCGCTATTACGGATATTATTCAAACAAGTCGCGGGGGCTTCGCAAA
>FZPS01000190.1_pt27 | contig 77885 bp, 70 predicted proteins | sample 1817821 | NCBI WGS metagenome assembly FZPS01 (sample SAMEA104158645, study PRJEB21678) | metagenome | place: Germany | collected 2015-04-21
CAATTTTATTAGTAATCCTAGCATCAAATTGCCTAATGAAATCTCTATTAGAAGGTTATCAGGAGTAAAAAGTAGTTCTGGAGAATCTCAATCAGTTATTATTGAAGATAGTGAAAGTGGTAAGATTTTATATAGATTTTTAGTTAGTGAAGACGGCTTTAATCTTAATAAAGAAGATTTAAACGTTAAACAATTAATCTTTACTAACTTAAGAATTTTATATGTTAAGGGTGATGGAACACCACCACTTGAAGGTGATTATAATAATTTTCCTGAAGAAGTTAGTTTTGATGAAATTAATAGAACACCTGATCCAAAATTAAAAAGAGCGGCATTAGTCGAACTAGCTAATTCAATTGAAAAAGGATTTGGAAAACAAAATGCATTTTATACAATCATGACTTATTCCACAATTCAAATTCTTATTTATATAGTTTTCATCTTTATTATATCTGGAGTATTACAATTATTTAGATTTGGCTATGTTAAATTTATGAGTTATTTTGACGGTATGAAAATAGTAATAGCTACTATGACAATACCATCATTTATCTCATTTATTATCGGTTTTATAACTCATGCGTTAGCACCAATTATATTCCAATTTGGAGTTGGAATTATCTTAATGATTGTCATGCTTAAGTATGGTAAAAAAGAATTTAGTGCATAGAAAAAGGACCAAGTTTGGTCCTTTTTATTTTAAATTAGTGTTGTTTTCTTTTTCTAATAACTAAAATAGCTGTAGTTAATAATCCTAAACCAATAACTGATCCTAAAACTAATCCATTGCAACCTTTATTAGTAGAAGAAGTCTTAGAAAAATCATAAGGTGCAGCATCCGGGTTATAGTTAAATGTTCCGTTATCTTCAACTAAAATTAATGTACTAAACTCAGGCATAGTTAATTCGACATTAGCGTTAACTTTACTAAATCCATGAGCATTGGCATCACCTCTAGCGTTAGTAATTCTGATATATTTTTTATCAGTAGTATAACTACCAAATCTAGAGTTAGTGTGTACTACAACAACATCTGGTTCGTTATTTACACCTTTAATTTTATAAATAATTAAATTATTATTTGTTGGATCAATAAATTCTAATCTTTCTCTAATTTGTTCAGAGTCTGCTAGTCTAAAGCTTGGTACAACACGTCTTAAAGCAATTAAATGACGGTAATATTCATAAACTTGATTATATTTAGCTTTATCAGCCCAGTTTAATTGGTTAACTGAGTCAGGTAAGTTATATGAGTTTCCTGATGTCCCTTTAACAACGCGGTTATCTTCGGTTGCTTCTACATCTTTTCCAACTGGTTTTGATCTCATGAAATCAACACCAGCATGTAAGAAAGGAATACCTTGTGAAGTTAATACGAAAGCGTTTGATTGTTTTTGCATTAGTTCCAAAAATTCACGGTCAGTTGTATTGTTGTTATAGTTCCAGTCTCTTAATGTTTCATCATCGTGTGCTGAAACATAGTTAACAATTTTATGTGGTTCGTGATGATATGTAGCTTTTCCGCCTTCGGCTTTAGCATAATCAGATGAAACACCACCAGCGACACCATATCTAATTGTATTAAGGTTATCAAGTTCAACATTTTTGTTGTTCCAACCTTTTTTAATTGCGTCTCTAGTATTATCATTAAATGATGCAATATTATCTTTAAGTTTTTGCATATTATTTTTATTTGCTTGTTGGCTTCCAGCAAGTGGAGAAGAACCACCCATCCAAGGTTCACCGTATAAAATAATAGTTGGATCAATTTCATTAACGGCATCTCTAATTTGATTCATTGTTTCAACATCGTGTAATGCCATTAAGTCAAAGCGGAATCCTGAGATATTATATTCTTTTGCCCAGAATTTAATTGAGTCAATCATGTATTTTCTAAACATTGATCTTTCACTTGCTGTTTCATTTCCAGTTCCACTACCATTTGAAAATGAACCATCTTCATTTTGTCTAAAGTAGTAACCAGGCATTGATTTTTCAAATTGAGATCCTTGGGTTTCACCAGTATGATTATATACAACGTCCATTACCACTCTAATATTTTTATTATGTAGAGCTTGAACCATTTCTTTCATTTCCTTAACTCTAACGTATCCGTCAAATGGGTTAGTAGAATATGCTCCTTCAGGAGTATTAAAGTTATATGGCATATAACCCCAGTTGAAACCGTGAACGTTCATATATGCTTCATCTTTTAATCTTGTTTCATCAACATAACCAAAATCAAAGATTGGTAAGAAGTGAACTGCGTTAATTCCAAGTTCAGCTAAATGGTCTAATCCAGTAGTTACTGTTAATCCGTTTTCATCTGTATAAGAAGTACCGCTTTGGGCAATTCCTAAGAAAGTACCAGCATGCGCTCTATTTCCACCCCAAGTTTCGTGAGTCGTTAAGTCTCTAACATGAAGTTCATATAGGATATAGTCGGTCATATTAGCAATAGTATTAGGTCTTGAATCATATTTCCAACCTTTTGGATTAGTTTTCTCAAAATCCACTACTTGAGCACGTAAACCATTAGCTCCAGTTGAATAAGCATATGGGTCAACGAATTCGTGAGTTTGGTTATTATATTCAACTTCGAAAGTATAATATTTACCAGCTAAGTCACCACTAACTTCGACTTCCCAAACACCCTTGCCAATATCAGTCATTTGTAATCTTTCAATTGGCATCTTTTCTTCACTGGCATTTCCGTCTTTATCATAATTAGGGTGACCTTGATTATAAAGTAGAAGATTTGCTTGTTCACTGATTGGTGACCATAATCTAAATGTTGATTGTGTCTTGGTATAAATAACTCCTAAATCACCATCATAATGGAACGCATTAACAAACATTTGAGTATCATAAAGTTTTCGAAGTGAAACCGCATATCTAGCGCTTTTTTGAGAACCAAATAATAATTCAATTTCATATGTTTTATTAATATCAAATTGATCTAGTGTTACTTTATAACGGTAATTAGTTTGTGCACCAAATTCTTTAACTTTTACACCATCAGCATAGACTGTTGTTTTAGTAGGTGCAGCAGTTGCATAAACATTAATGCCTTTTTCTTCATCAAAGTAAGCATCTAATACCTTATCACTCGTATCAGCATCATTTACATCATAATAAATAGTAACATCTTCTTGAACGAAATAAACATTACCAATACCAGCTTTAAATGTTATTTTCGATAAATCAATATGTCTATCTCCGCCTGGTTCTCTTGGCCCATCCCAGCCAGCACCCTTTTTAATAATAATACCAACTTGAGTACTACCACTATAAGTAGCATCTTTTAAATCAATTTCCAAACTCATCCATCTGTTATTTGGATCAGTGCTTTTACTAAACGTATGTTCTACACCGTTGCCGCCAACTGGCTGGTATTGCCAGATCCATGCTGTATGCATATCATTATGGCCAAAATATCTAAAATAATTAACGATTAATTTATTTTGTGTATTTACCGCTTTAACACTAAAAGAAGTAAACACTAACAAAAATAAAAATGAGAAAAATGATAATATTCTTTTCATATGGTTTATAACCTCTCTTTCGTAAATATCATATCATAATATGATTTATTATTCTAATTAAGGTTATCTTGCAAGCGGTTTCAATAGATTTCCAAAGGAAACGCTTACATTTTTCCTGTGTTTTGTATATAATGTAAGTAGTATGATTAATAAATAATCAACCATCATATCAAAGGAGGGAAATGGAGATATGAAAAGAATATTATCATTTGTTACTTTACTACTCCTAACTACGTTTCTTGGCGGACTAGTTGTTAAGGCTGTATTGCCTGCACCAGAAGCTGGTGAAGCTACAGTAGTAGTTCACTTCCACAAGTGGGATGAAGACTACGAAAACGTAGGCGGTCACGCGTGGGGCGGAGAAGTATTAGTAGAAGTTGGCGGAGCTTACGAGAAAAAAGGTGAAGGAGTTCAACCAACTGGAAAAGACGATTTTGGAATTTATTTTACATATCGTTTTACTGCAGGCGCAACCGCACCTGATTTAGGATTTATTCCTGTAATGGCAAAAGCGTGGAATGATGATGGAACAATTGTTCAAGACTGGGACAAAAAATTATCGTCACAAGACGTTTTAATTCCAGTTAACGAATATGCAGCGGGTTCAACACACCATGTATATGTTTTTGAAGGCTCAAAAGGTAAAGATGCTAAAGTTGAAGAAGGCGAAGTTCCTTATTTAATCGCTGATCCTGAAATGGTTAACTTACTATTAGTTTTCTATGATCCAAATAACAACTATCATGAAAACTTAGGAGTTCACTCATGGAACTGGATTGAAGAACAAAACGCATCTGGATGGAACTCACCATTACATGTATTTGTAAACGTTGGTAATATTGGTTCAGCACCAGTTAAAGCGGCTATGTTTAAACAAACTAAAGAATTAGTTGGTGGTGCCGGCTTATTAGTTTACCATGGTGATGGCGACAACAGTAAATACAGTGGGGATATTGGAATCTATGCTGCTGATGTTGAAGTTGGATCAACTACTCCAGTATTTGTATTAAACACCGGAGCAGGAAATGCATCTAACGATAACGTATATTATGGTGAAACTCTTCCAAACTTTGCAGTTGAAGCATTCTCATTTAGATTTGATTTAGGTAGTTTTGCTAATGGAGCAGGTACATTTGCATTTAACAAACGCACTGTTTATACAATGCTAAGTTTATCAATCGTTACTGGCTTTGTTAAAGGAAACTTAACTGATGAACAAAAAGATGCTTTCAAACAAGAAATGATTTCAAGATTCTCAATCGTTGAAGTTATTAATGGTGAAGCGACTACTAACACAGTACCTATTACTGAAATTAACTTTAACGAATTTGCTGATGATACTAAAGAATTCATTTTAACATTAGGCGAAGATTTAGATGCTACTAAAGATTACCGTGTTGTTTATCAAGCACCTACACCAGAACAACCAGTTAAACAAAGAACAATTAGATTTGAAGTTACTGCACCAGCAGGAACTCCAGCGGTTTACGTTGTAGGTAGTTTAAACAATTGGACTCCTGGTAGTTCTAACTGGAAATTAACTAAAGGCGCTAATGACGTATGGACATTAGAAGTAACTGCAATGTTATCACCACAAAACTTCGAATACAAATATGTATATGCACCAGATTGGCCATATGAAGAAGATGTAGCTGATAACCGTGTATTAACTATTGGTGATGCAGCTGAAGTTGTTGTACAAGATACAGTTACTTGGAAAACTGCACCAGTTGATGGAGCTACTTATCCAGCAGAAGCTGAAGCATTTGTTTTAGCTGATGAAGCATTAGTTGAAATTGTTACTCCAGAACCTATTTTTGCTGAATTAGATTTAGATAGAGAAGCACCAAAATTAATGATTCAATCAGAGGTTGATGGTGAAACTGAAGATGGTATTCCATTTATTTATATTAAACAATATTCTAAATGGGACCAAACATTATTCCCTGACTTTATCGTAAACGATAATAGAGATGGTAGAATTACACACCGTGTATATGTACCAGCTGATACTGAGTTTAAGATCTTAGATACTAACAAATTAGGCGATCAAAAGATTTTATTACGTGTTACTGATGACTGGGGTCACGTAACAGAAGTAGTGTTTATCTTCAGGGTTGTTGCAAAAATTCCAAAGAAATGAGGTAATGACTAATGAGAAACGCTAAAAGATATTTATTATTTGTACTAGTTGCTTTAGTTTTAATTACTGCAGCTGGTTGTAAAAAAGAAGGAGATGTTGTAGACTTCTCAGAAGTATTAAGACAAAAAGAAGAAATTAACGTATGGTTAGACGATGAAGGCGGCGAATATGCAGCTGAATTAATCAAAGAGTTTAACAAAACTCCAGAAGGAAGAAACATTACTGTTAGATATCGTCACGAAGGTTCAGTAGAATCTAGAGATAGATTAAAAGTTGTTGGACCTACTGGTGGTGGACCTGACGTATTCCAATTCCCACATGACCATTTAGCTCCTGCGATTATGGAAGACCTAGTGTACGCACTACCTGCTTCTACAAGAGAATTAGTTGAACAAAGAGCTCACCCACTAGGTGCTCAAATTGCTCAAGTTCAATATAATGAAACTACTAAAGAATATGGTCCTGGTTCAGGCGCTGAAGTTATGTTATATGCTATGCCAACATCAATTGAATCAGTTGGATTATACTATAACAAAAAATTAATTGATGAAGCTCAAGTTCCTGAAACAATGGAAGACTTAATTGCAAAAGCACAAGTATGGAATGCCGAACTTGCAAATGACGGATCAGGATTAACAAACGCTGAAAAGGGTTGGAGATATTTAACTACATCTAGCCACTTTGCAGACTCATATTTCATGCAAGGTTTCTATTCATCATTTGGATATCGTCCATTTGGTCCAAACCTTGACAAAAAAAACCAAGTTGGTTTTGAATCTACAGAAATTAAAAATGCTTTAGCATGGTTCAAAGATTCATTAAAACCAGTAGTATCTGGAGATTCGACAGATACTAAAGGATATGGTACAGAATTTGAAGCTGGAAATATTCCTTTAATTATTGCTGGTCCATGGAACATTGAAGCATATAAATCTAAATCAGACGTTATTGATTTAGGTGTTGCTCAAATGCCAACTGTAGGTGGTAATGAGGTTCAAACTTATGCTGGTGCAATTATGACTGCGGTTTACAAATATTCTAAGAACCGTTCAGCAGCAGTTAAGTTTGTTGAGTTCATGAACTCAGATATAGCTATGGAACTTTTATACAAACATAAAGGTAAATTACCAGCTTTAAAAACTGAATTACTTTCTAATATTCCAGGTGTAACAGCTGACGAATTATTAATGGCAATGTCAAAACAACTTGAAACATCAATTCCAATGCCAACTATCCCAGAAGTACAACACTATTGGGGTCCTGCTCAAAAATTAATTGAGGATATTTGGAAAGGTGTAGATATTGCTACAGCTACTAAAGAAGCTCAAGAATCATACGAAGCTTTATCAAGACTTGGACAATAAAAAAGTCAATAGTTTAAATTAAAAAAATAAGTGATGGCGGTGTCAATTTTTGACATCGCCATTACCTAATTAAAAGGTGAAAATATGGAAACTGAAAAAATGCAAAAAAACCCTTCAGCAAAACGTAATAGAAGTATTTTAAAAGCTATTGCTTCGGGTTTTATTTGGGGGTTAGGACAACTATTAAATAAACAATACTTAAAAGCAGTATTATTCTTTGTTATTTTTGCTGGTTTCATTGGAATTGAATTAGGAACTAGTAAATATTTTCAAAAGACAGATCCATATGATAAAATAACCGGTCAAGATTTTGTTAGGGGCGAACGAAATCAATTCTTACCAAACTTTATATCTTTAAAGTATACTGAGGCTCGTGATTCTTACAGTGAGCATAACTTACCAGAATCATTTAGAGATTTTGATGAAAGATTTTTTAAGAATGGAAGATATGTTTTAAATACAGAACAAGAATTAATTGATTTTATTGCCTATGATTTAGTCAAACAAAATCCTACCTCATATAATAATATCTTCACACCTAGCAACAAAATAATTATTGAACGCGGTGAAAATGGAGAAGACATTGATCCATATCTTAAATCAAGACAATACTTAGCATTAAAAGAAGTATTATATCGTGATTCTGAACAATTATTTTATCGTGAAAGAAATTACCAAGTTGATGGTAATGAAGTAAAAGATTATGTTGAGGTTAATTTTACTACGGGAGAAGAAGTTAAATATGCTGATGATCAATTAAACGTAGTAACTTCAGTGGCCGGCTTTTCTAAATATGAAAAAACCGGAGCATCATATATTATTGGTGATAAATTATATGTTGCAGTAAAAGTTGATTTTACTGATGACCCTAACATTCCAGTTTATATGAATGTCTTTGATAGCACAGAAGAACCAATATTTATACTACCTGATGGATCAACTCAAGTAACTAATAAAGGTCCACTATATTCAATTGATGGATCAGTTTATGAGTATGTTAAACCAGGCTTAGTATATAACGGTGTTAGAAAACAATTTGTAGCAACTCCGTTTACTAAAGTATTTACTGATTATATGCATTACCGTTATAACCAAATTGGTAACGCATATACTAATGATGACTATACTAGATTAGTAATCAAAATACACTTAGCAATGCACCCAGAAGAAAGGGCGACATTTGAGCGTGAATTTGATAATTTCTTTTATGATAAAGCTGGTTTATTTGTAAGAAGTTACTGGGGTGTATTTACACTAGGTACAACTAAGAAGATTGAATTTAGAGAGTATGCAGCTTTTGCAGACGCTCTAACGATGCATAACGGGACAAGATTTGTTGATATTGATGAATCTCACCCTGTATTAGGACACGTTTCAACGCATGTGTTACTAGAGGGATTAATTGGAGTGATCCTTTCATTGTTTTTCTTTATCTTTATGATTTGGTCAATTGTTGATGCATATCGAACAAGTGAAAAGATTTATAAAGAGGAAGAAGTATTAGGTGGAACCGAGTATTTCAAAGAAGTATACGAATCAAGCTTTGAATATATCGTATTATCACCAGCATTATTCGTATTAGCATTCATTTCAATTATGCCAATTATCTTTGGGTTCTTACTAGCGTTTACCTCAATTTCAGGTAAACAATCAATGATTGACACCTTCGATTATGTTGGCTTTAAAAACTTCTTTGCATTATTTAATTTCACTGATGGATTCGGAGCGTCATTTGGTAAAGCGTTCTGGAGAGTATTATTATGGACAATCATTTGGGCCGTTTTCTCAACCGGAACAGTTTTCTTTGGCGGGTTATTCCAAGCACTTATATTAAATAGTGAAAGAGTTCAGTTTAAGAGATTTTGGAGAACAATTTTAATTCTTCCGTGGGCGATGCCAGCATTACTATCTCAAATGGTTTTCTCAGTTATGTTTGGGGAAACAGGGTTTATTAATAACCTCTTTAGACAAGTTGGACTGTATGACCTCTTTATGAAACTCGGGTGGCTTGGACGCGACTTTAGTATGTTAGAGGGTGTTGAAAAACTATTCTATATTGGTCGTGATAATATCCAATGGTTTACAAACCCATTTAACCCAACATTCGTTAAAATTATTTTAATTATCGTTAATATTTGGCTAGGATTCCCTTACTTCATGGCTTTAATGAGCGGTATTATGACAGCTATTGATAAGTCGTTATATGAAGCAGCTGATATTGACGGTGCAACTAAATGGCAAAAATTACGTTATATTACAATGCCACTTATTTTATATTCAACCGCACCAATTTTAATTATGACATTCTCAGGAAACTTTAATAACTTTGGTGTAATTTATTTCATCACTGGAGGCGGGCCAAACGCGGGAAGCTACTCCAGGGGGTTTGCGGGAGATACAGATATCTTGATCTCCTGGATGTACAAACTAACGGTAGATGAATCGATATATAACATCGCTTCGGTATTCTCCGTCTTGATCTTTATCTTCGTTGGTTCAATTACGGCCTGGAACTTATCTAGAACCAGAGCATTTAAGGAGGATTAATTATGAGAACAAATAAAAAATCCATACTTAAACTAATTTTAGTTGCCGTACTTTTCTTGGGAGTATCACTGCTATCTGGATGCGTTAAAAGATCAGATGATGTTTACTTCTTAAGAAGTGTTGTTAGGGAACATACAGTTGGATTCCAAGAAGGAAACGACGAGAGCTATGTAACTGGCAATGTAACGTTAGATAATAATTATGAAGGCGTTGAGATTACTTGGAAATCAAGTAATCTTAACTTAGTATCTGAAACAGGCGTTGTAACCCTTCCTGATAAGGATGAATATGTTACATTAACTGCGACATATAAAATCGCAAATCATACTAAGAATAAGGCATTTAAATTACATATTATCTCACAAGAATCAATTGATAATATTAAATCAAGTGATGCTTTAAACCGAATAATGCTATTAGAAACGACTAATAACCAAACTAACTATTTAGCTGCTAAAGCCGCTTTAGAGTTAGTTCCAACGTCGCATTCTACTAGGGAAAGTTTAGTATCTCGTTTTCTAGTTCAAGAAAAAATTAGAGAAGCTGATCAACGTGTTAAGGATTTCTTAGCTTTACCAACAACCGAAGAATTTAATGCAATTATGCAAACATTAAATGAACTACCTGAACACAATCAGTATGTGGTTAACTATAAGAGTCAATTAAATCAAGTTGAACCTCATTTAACAGTTGGTGATAAGGTAAAAGCTCTAATCGAAAATAAAACACAAGCAGCTTATGATGATGCATTAATTTCTGTTAATGCCATTGAACCCGCATCAAATCCAGCTAGAACTAGTTTAATGTTAAAATTAAATCTAGTTAAACAATATCTAGAAAATCTGGCTAAACTTAATTTAAATAATACTACTCAAGAAGAATTAGAATTAATTATTCATCAAGACTTTGATAATCAAGTAATATTACCACTTGACAGAGCTAATTTAGAATCAAATTATAATACTAATCAACAAAGATTATTTAATGCTCTTCCTGATAAAGGATATAGTTATGTTGATTCAATGATTGAATCATTAAGAGAAAAACAATCTTTATCAGCAGAAGAAAAATATCTATTAGAACATTTAATCTATAGTTATTATTCACCAAAACAAGACGAGTTAATTGCTAAACATCGCATTTTAGTATTATCTAAAGATCCGACAGAAGATAATTTATGGTTTACTCAAAATGCAAATAACGAAGTTCAAGATGTAGAAGTTAAAGCTCAAAATCAAATTATTATTGATGACTTTGCATTAGTAATTAGTTTAAATGAGAAGTTTTCAGAGTTAGATCAAATGAAAAACGGAGATATTGTTGTTTCAGAATTAAACGACAAGATTTTGGAAGTTAAAACTGACGGATCTAACTTAACTTTACCTAAAAATATTGAATGGTTTGAAGGTAAAGTCGCTATGTATGATGTAGTCCATGAAATTATTGCGGGCGCCAATGAAATTAAGACAATTCCATTAGCTCACGCAGGTACGGAACTACATCCACTAGTAAAACAAATTAGTGATACTAAGGTATTAACTAACTCAACAGTCTTATCAAGCGAACATCATTTAAGAAATGAACTTGTTAATTTAATTGAAGCTAATACTTTATTGAGATTAGAAGAAATAAAAGAATTAAATGAAACTGAAAAAAGTGAAGCTAACCGCGTCTTAATTGGGCAACTATTAGGTCAAACAGTCTCTAAAGATTATGGTACTTATATGATTCGTTCATATAAAGAAGGACTAGATAGAGATGTTAGATTATCTCAATCAAGTGCGCTAGTTGGTAAGATTGTATTAATCTTTATATTAATTGTTGTATTCTTTGTATCACAAGCATTAACTGCTGATTATGCATCTAAGAAAGGTTATGAAGGAATTGTAGCTTCATTAATATCATTAATACCAATCGGTGGTTGGTTATATTTCTATAAACAACCAAAGAGAAGAAATATTTCTAAATCGGGTATTAAATCTGTTTATAAACCTTCTGAGATTTTTGCTAAATTAGTTATTTATGCACAAATCGTATTTACTGCAATTATTGTAATTGTACCAATTGTTTATATTTTCGGTATGGCGTTTTCAAATATGAAAACTGATATTCCAAACCAAATTTGGCCAACTAACCCTAACTGGGAATCATTTAACTACTTGTTTAATGAAACCAAGTTTAAGACTTGGTGGTTAAACACTGTATCTATTGCATTAATTAACATGCTTGTTGGTACTGTATTAATTACTGGAGCTTCATATGTCTTTGCGAGATTTAACTTCAAAGGCAAAAAAGCAGGTCTAATGACAATCCTAGTATTACAATCATTCCCATCATTTATGGGATTAATCGCAATGTATGTATTATTCGATAGATTTGGTTTACTAGGCCAACCTCTAGCACTGACTATTCTATATATTGGTGGAGGTATTCCAGGTAATATTTGGTTAATTAAAGGATTTATGGATCAAATTCCGAAAGACTTAGACGAGTCAGCAATGATCGACGGTGCGAACAAACTTCAAATCTTCTTTAGAATTATTATGCCACTTGCGGTACCAATTCTAACGTTTGTTGCAGTTAACATGTTCATGGCACCTTGGATGGATTATATGTTACCAGGTTATTTATTAAATATTCCTCGTGCTGGTGCGCCAATTGATTATGATATTACAGAACAATGGACGCTTGCTGTTGGTTTATTTAAACTAATTAATGACCCTAATACATTAAACTATTCAGCATTCGCTGCAGGAGCCTTAATTGTAGGTATTCCGATTACATTACTTTATATGTTCTTCCAAAAATACTTAATCGAAGGTATTATGGCGGGAGCAACCAAAGGTTAAAATTTAATAATTTTAAATTAATAAATACCGCTTCAATTATTGAAAGCGGTATTTACTTTTTATAAAGAGTATTTAATGGAATATACCTTATAAATAAGGTATAATATAATCTGGAAGGATGTGTACTTATGGCTAAAAATACTAATATTAATTGGCGTAAAAAAATGATATATCAAGTTTTCCCAAGACAACACTCAAAAACAAGAGATTTTAACGGGGTAATTTCTGATATGCCTAGAATTAAAAAACTAGGAACTGATATTATTTATTTATTACCAATTCATCCAATTGGCGAAATTGCCAGAAAAGGTGAGGTTGGTAGTCCTTATTCGATTTCTGATTACTATAAAATTCATGAAGAATACGGAACTATTGAAGATTTTAAAAAATTAGTTGAAGAAGCACACAAACAAGATATGCTTGTAATGATTGATATCGTTATTAATCATACTTCAAGAGATTCAATATTAACAAAAGAACATCCGGATTGGTTTTACCGTACCGAATCAGGTGAGTTAAGAAATAGAGTTGGCGATTGGTCTGATATTACTGATTTAGATTTTTCTAAGCGTGAAGTTTGGGACTATTTAATTGACGTTTTAGTTTACTGGGCGAAAATTGTTGACGGGTTCCGCTGTGATGTTGCACCGCTAGTACCACTTGATTTTTGGCGTGAAGCAAAAGAAGCGGTAAATAGAGTTAACCCTAACTTATTTTGGTTAACCGAATCAGTTCATCCTGGATTTATTAAATATATTAGAGATTTAGGCTTTGACGCACATTCAGATAGTGAAATGTATCAAGTATTTGATGCTTGTTATGATTATGATATTGATGAGTATTACCGTGTTTTTGTTAGCGGCAAAGGAACACTTGAAAAGTGGTTATCGGAAGTTGAAAGACAAGAAGTAACTTATCCAAAGAACTACATTAAAGCAAGAAACTTAGAAAATCATGACCAAGAAAGAATTGCTCATTATTTTAAAGATTTTCATAAATTAATTAATATTACAGCACTGAACTTTTTCTTCCGCGGGATGCCGTTTATTTATGCTGGTCAAGAATTTTTGAATGATAATAGACCTAGCTTATTTGAATATGATCCAATTAATTATAATACTGGATTTGATATATCTTCAATTATTAGAAGATTAAAAGAAATTCACGCTGATGATTTAATTACTAAAGGAAATATGTTTTTCTTAGAGAAAAAAGAAGCAGCAGTAATTAAATACGAAGATAAAGATAACGCAATTATAGGTTATTTTGATTTAGGTACTAAAAATAAAATTAACGCCCATTTAAAAGATGGAGTATATAAAAATATAATTAATGATACTATGGTTAAAGTAGAAAAAGGAAAACTTCATTTTTCTAAAGACCCAATTATTATTAAAGTAGGTAAAGAGTTGTTAAGATGAGAGCATTTATAGATAATTATAATTTAATTAGAATTGTTTCAGAAGAAAATATTAATAAAGTTACGATGATTGGTTTTAGAGGTGTTTTAAAAAAGCTTGATAATAAAACAAGCCTTTTTACCCTTGATAAAGAACTTGATTTACATCAAGATTATTTAATCTTTATTAACGATTATAAAATCCCATTAGAAATAGGATTAATTACTACTACTGAAGAATTTGATAAACGTAATCAATATCAAGGTAAGTTGGGGGCAACATATCATAAAAATCATACTGACTTTTATGTTTGGTCACCAGTGGCAAAAGAACTTGAATTAGTTTTAGATGATAAAACTTACCCAATGGAAGTTAAAGATGGCGTGTGGCACGTTAGAGTTTTAGGTGATCATCACTTAAAGCCATATTACTATAACGTAAGAATTCTTACTTTCTTTGAAAAAGTATTAGACCCTTATGCTAAAGCTGGAACTAATGAGTTTTCATACGTAATTAACCCAAGAAGATTAAGTAAAGTTGTTGACTCACCAATTAAGACAGATGATAAAACTAAGGCAATTATTTATGAAGGTCACGTCCGTGATATGACTATCGGGTTAGATTGCCCTGATAAAGGCTTATTTACCGGTTTAACTAATAAGAGTAAGACTTTAGGTCAAACGGTCTTAGAATACATTTATGGACTTGGAATTACCCATTTACAATTACTACCAGTTACTGACTTTTTAGGGGTAGATGATCATGATAAAGACAATCTATATAACTGGGGTTATAACCCACATCAATTTTTCTTATTTGATGGCTGGTACTCAGCTAATCCAGATGATCCAATTTTAAGAATTATTGAATTTATTAAAGTAGTTAATCATGCTCATAGAATAGGTTTAGGTATTAACTTAGACGTTGTTTATAACCATGTTTATGACTGGGCTAATTTTTCAGTTAATAAATTAGTTCCTAACTATATGTATCAATTTGATAAAAAAGGAATTTTAACTAATTCAAGTGGTTGTCAAAACGACGTTGCAAGTTTTAGATTTATGGTAAGAAGACTAATCGTTGACAACTTAGTCTACTTAACTAAAGCCTTTAAAATTGACGGGTTCCGTTTTGATTTAATGGGACTTATGGATATTGAGACAATGCATCAAATTGAACAAGAGTTAAAATTAATCAACCCAAATATTATGTTATATGGTGAGGGTTGGAATATACCAAATACTATGCCAAGAGATACAAGAGCTAATATGAATAATCAAAAACAATTCAAAGGATACTCACATTTTAATGACCAATTTAGAAACCATATGAAAGGAACTAATAAATTTGGTTATGCAATGGGTAATAATGAACACTTTGAAACACTTAAAAACTTATTATTAGGTTCACTAAATATCTTTGACCATCCACATCAATCAATTAACTATGTTGAATGTCATGATAACTATACATTCTATGATGAAATAAGTATTAAAACAGATTATGATGAATATAAAAAGTGGAACTATCAAGATTTTGCCACTCACTTAGTCTTAATTTCTCAAGGTGTTCCATTTATTCATGCTGGTCAAGAGTTTTATCGTACTAAAAATAAAGTTGAAAACTCTTATAAATCACCAGATGAGATAAATATGGTCGTTTGGAATCATAAATTAAATAGTGTTGAAAAATTAAGAGAATTAATTCAAATTAGAAAAACATATAAAATTTATACAAACTCTAATGCAAAAACAAAAGAAGTAATTCAAAAAGGCGGATTTGTCGTTTATACACTTGAAAATCACCGTCAAAAAATTACTCATTACTTACAAAATGATTATCAAACAAGAAGAATTACACTAGAAGAAGGACAAGAAATCTTATTTGCCTCACAAGACTTCTTATTAGATAAACATCACTTAAAAGTATCAAAACCTGGAGTTTATGCAGTAATTGAACATTTATAATGAAAAGTCCCAAGGGTTAAATCCTTGGGACTTTTTTCATTTTCTAGATGATTCGCGTTCAACTAATGAGACATCGATAATAACGTGAGGGTTTTCAATTTCCTCGTTTTTCATTAATTTATGTAATAAGTTAAAGGCAGTTTTCCCCATAAATGATGGAGATTGTTCAACGGTTGTTAGTGTTGGTGTTGAAACAGTACTAAAATAGTTATTATCAAATCCGACAACCTTAACATCATGACCGATTTTCTTTCCTAATTTGCGAAGTGATTTCATTGTTGAAATAGCTAAAGTATCACCATATGCAAAGATCCCATCAACGTCAGCGTGATTACTTAACACATTTTCAATTTCATGAGTATCAGGTGTTACTAAATCAAAGTCATAATAAGTACATCTTACGTCAGGATGATTATCTAAAAATTCTTTAGCGCCGATTGTTCTTTCGATAGTTGTTGGTAAAAATGATGGCCCTCTAAATAATAAAATATTTCTAGCTCCGGCTTTAACTAAACACTCAGCAGCTAACTTTCCACCTTTAATATTATCACTTGTTACTGATGGATAAGTCTCATCTAAAGTATGGTCAACAGTAACAATCGGGGTGTTCATTTCATGAACTGTTTTAAAGCTGTGGAAGTCTGATGCGATGATTAGCCCATCAATGTTATATTGCTCCACGAAGCGTAAATAATCTAATTCTCTTTCGGGTTTATTTTGTGTATTACAGAAGATGATTTTATACCCATAAGCGCCAGCTTGTGACTCGATACCCTCTAGTAAGTGACCATAAAATTCTGGTCCAATATGTGGTACGAATACCGCAACCATCTTACTTGAGTTAGAGGTTAAACTTTGAGCAAGTTTATTAGGAACAAATCCTAATTTTTCAATTGCTTCTAAAACTAACGTTCTTGTTGATTCATGAACTGAATCTTTGTTGTTAATTACTCTTGAGACAGTTGAGACACTAACGTTGGCCTCTCTTGCAACATCTCTAATTGTTGGTTTCATGTAATTTCACTCCTTTTTTAATATATAAAAGTCAAATGGTTTGATTGTTTTAATTTCGCTAAAATCTAAGACTTTATTATTTAGAACATCTAAATATTTATTATCAATTGATAATTTTTGTTCCTTATCAGTATTATTAATTATTAATCTTAAATCACTTGTTTTTAAAACTAAGACGTCGCCATGTGATAAAACTTTCATTTCACTATTATAGTTGTGATACTTCTTTCTTATTTTAATTAATTTTTTAATAAAATTCAAGAAGTCTATGTCCCATTTTGATTCATCCCAAATCATTGGGCGACGATTATTTGGATCTTGTTTTCCTTCCATTCCGATTTCATCACCGTAATAAACACTAGGTGTTCCATGTGATAAGAAGAGTAAAACATGAGCGATTTTAACACGGCGCATATCATTATCGACTCTTGATTTAATTCTTTCAGTATCATGAGATGAAATTAAATTATATTGATTATTAATAATATTTTTAGGTGTACCAACTAAATAATGTGTAAGTCTATTTTTAAACTCTATGTTAGTAATTTTTAAATCAATAAAATCCCAAATGATATTGGTTAAAAAATAATTCATTACTGCATCCATTTGATCTCCGCCTAACCAAGGTAGAGCTTGGTCCCAGTTTTCACCCAAAATATATATATCAGGATTAGATTCTCTTGCAGCTTTTTTGATTTTTCTTAAAAACTCAAAACTAATTTCATTGGAAACATCTAAACGCCATGCGTCAATGTTATATTCATCAATCCAATATTTTACCACCCCTAATAAATAGTCTTCAGTAGTCTTAGAAGTAAAATTCCACTTAGGCATATAAGGAGTAGTCGCAAATGTTTCATAATTAATATTTTTTTGCGATTGAGCAAATATTGTGTAATCATCATAATCAAAATCGACTGCTGGCCATTTTTTAATTACGAATGCGTCAGCGAACTTGCTATTTTCGTTGTTTTTAACGACATCTTGAAAATATGGATGGAAGAACCCGGCATGGTTAAACACGCCGTCTAACATTACTTTAATTCCTAATTTATGGGCTTCTTTGACTAACTCTTTAAAATCTTCATTGGTTCCAAAGCTTGGATCAATTTGATAATAATCAACCGTATCATATTTATGTGCGGTATTAGCTTTGAAAATCGGTGTTAAATAAATTCCGTTAAACCCAACCGATTTAATATATGGTAATTTTTTAGTAATTCCTTTTAAGTTTCCACCATAAACTTCATTATTTCTAACATAAGTATTATTCCAGTCGTGTTGAGATGGATTATCGACATTACAAAATCTATCTGGAAATATTTGATACCAAATGGTATCTTTTACCCAAGAAGGGGTGTTATTTAAATCTTCTTCGTGCATATAAGGATAATTAAAGAAGAAGTTTAAATTATTTGATTCTAACGCTTTGGAAACTTCACTAAATCCTTTTGAATAATAAACTAGTGATTTTCCTTCATAATCAACTAATAAGAACGCATAACGAATTCTTTTAGTTGGAACTTTTAATTCGATAAAATAATAATCAAATAATTCATCTTGATATTTTAATTCCATTTTTGCATCTTTCATATCCCAGCGATATTTTTTATTTTTTTCATCTCTTGTCCAATAAAAAGGATCACCAAATAATATGGTTACCTCTTTTATATCATTTTTCGCTGTACGTAAAAGAAGATGGATAGTTTCATCATTAATATGATAAGAATACTCCGAGTGGCTCTTGTGCCAAATTGCATATAAATTCATTGTTATCACCAATTCAATTATATCACATATAATGTGATAAAATAGTATTAGTATGAATAAAGAGGTAATGCACATGAAGAGAAAATGGTGGATGGAATCATTCGGGTATCAAATTTACATTAAAAGTTTTTATGATACTAATGGTGATGGCATCGGTGACTTAGAAGGAGTCTATGAAAAATTAGACTATTTACATGAACTAGGAGTTAACTTAATTTGGTTAGTGCCATTTTACAAGTCTCCAATGGATGATAACGGATATGATGTTAGTGACTTTTATGAAGTTGCTAGCGAATATGGCACACTAGAGACATTTAAGAAAGTTTTAGATAAAGCTAATAAGCTTAATATTAAAGTTATTATTGACTTAATTTTAAACCATACATCTGATGAACATTATTGGTTTCAAGAATCAAGAAAATCATTAGATAACCCATACAGGGAATACTATATTTGGCAACCACCAAGAATTATTGAAGGTAAAGAATATGAACCAACTAATTGGTCATCTTTTTTTGGTGGAAGTTGTTGGAAAAAAGATGAAATTACTGGATATTATTTTATGAAGATATTTAGTGATAAAATGCCAGATTTAAACTGGGAGTCAGAAAAAGTCCAACAAGAAATGATTAAAATGGCTAAATGGTGGCTAGATATGGGAATCTCAGGATTCCGTATTGATGCCGCAAGCCATCTATCAAGAGCTCCTTTTGAAGATTCTAACATGACAAATGATCGTTATGTTCCTGATTTTTCTAAATATTCTAATTTACCAATGGTTCACGAATATTTAAAATTATTAGATGACCAAGTATTTTCTAAATACGATATTATGACAGTTGGTGAAGTTGGAGGAGGAGCATCAGTTGAATCTGGTCTTCGTTATGCTTCAAAAGATTATGGTCAACTAGATATGGTCTTTAATTTTGACCATAACTGGTGTACTAAAAAGGTAAACGGCGAAGAAGTTACTGACGTTGTTAGGTTAAAATATGTTTTTAGAAAATGGATTTACGGTTTCAAGGGTAAAGGATGGAACCCGCTATACTGGTTAAATCATGATCATCCGCGAGTAATGAGTATGTATGGTGATATGGATTATTTTGAAAAATCAGCTAAGATGTTGGCTAATACCCTTTATTTTATTAAAGGAACACCTTTTATTTATCAAGGTGAAGAAATTGGTATGACTAATTATCCGTTTACTAAATTAGAAGAATTTAGAGATGTTTCAACAATTAATCATATTAAATTTTCTTTAGAAAATAATCCTGGTTTAACTGAAGAAGAAGCTGTGAAGTGGCACGTAGGAAACTCGCGAGATCACGCAAGAATCCCTATGCAATGGAATTCATCTAGAAATGCAGGATTTACTGAGGGAACACCTTGGATTAATGTTCATCCCAACTACAAAGAAATTAACGTAGAAAACCAAATGAAAGATCCAAATTCAATTTGGAATCACTATAAAAATATTATTAATTTAAAATTAAATAGTAAATATCGTGAAGTGTTAATTTATGGTGATTTTGAAATTGTAGACTACAATAATCCACATAATTTCAGTTATATTAGAAGATTAAAAGATAAAGCGATTTTAGTAGTTAACTCATTTAGCAATCAAAATCGTAGATTTATGCAATCTAAAATCAAAGGATATGAATTTGACGAAATTATCTTTTCAAATTATGAAGATTCACATATTTCGCCTAAATCTATCCCTTTAAGACCTTATGAAGCAGTCGTTTTATCTCTTAAATTGACAAAATGATGAAATTAACCTAAAATAAGATTATGTTAAAAAGGAGAGAGAATTATGGTATTTGAAAAACTTAAAAATATGATCGTTAATGATTTAGGTGTTAGCGAATCAAAAGTAACTTTAGATGCTAGATTATCAGAAGATTTAGGTATTGATTCAATTGACGCTGTAGAAATCGTTATGTTTATTGAAGATGAATATGATATATCAGTATCAGATGAAGATGCCTTTGCTTTAAAAACAGTTAAAGATTTAGTTACATACGTAGAAAATTTAATTAAGTAAAATTAACAATTTATATTAAGAGGATGACTAATCATCCTTTTTTTATTTTTAGTGTTATTGAATAAGAAGTTTAAATCGTGTTAAAATTAAGATATATCAAAGTATTTATTTGGAGAATAAAAATAGCAAAAGGAATTATATTGATAATATTACAAAGTTATTAACGTTTAACGTTAATTTTTATGGTAGTTCTACTATTTACTAAGTATTATCCTTATTTTCTGATTCCGTTTTTTATTTCAATTGTGTTATATCTTGTTATCTCGTATTCATTTTGGCATTATACTAATAAAATATCAAATCGAGAAAAAGAAAAATTAATTAAGTTCAAAATAAATAAACTAATAAAAGAAAAATCTGAAATCTCACTTACCTTTATTAAAAATAATGATGAGTGGACTTGCGAAGAATATGACTATTTATCTCTAAATCTAGCGGTTTATTTGTTTCAAAAATCTTTTATCAAAGCGTGGTTAATTAGATGCGTTCGCTATGAAATTATTAGTGAAAAATTGAAAATAAAAGCATTATACAAGAAAAAGCTTAGACTAAAAAACATAAAAAGATTAAGAGTAAGATTTATTAAAGGTGTAAATGTTAAGGAGTATTTTTTAGTTAAGGACTATATTTCTAAAAATACACCAATATCTAGAATGATTACAGATTCTAAATCTTATGGTTATGTTATTGGTATGAGACAAATAAGGCATTTATATGAAGTTCAAAGAATTGATGAATCAATTTATCTTGGCCGAAGATAAAAAATAAAAGACATATGTCTTTTCATGGTATAATAAATAATAGGTGATTTTTATGTTTTATGATTTTCAAAAAATAGAAAAGAAATGGCAAAAACATTGGTTAGAAAATAAATCATTTAAAACTTTAAATGATGAATCATTACCAAAGTGTTATATTTTGGATATGTTCCCTTATCCAAGTGCTGAAGGATTACACGTTGGACATATTGAAGGATATGCCGCAAGTGATATTTATGCCAGATATAAAAGAATGCAAGGATATAACGTCTTAGTTCCAATGGGCTTTGACGCTTTTGGTCTTCCAGCAGAACAATACGCAATTAAAACTGGTAATCACCCTGAAGAATTTACTTATAAAAATATCGAAAACTTCAAGCGTCAAATCATTGAGTCTGGAAAGGGAATTGATTGGGACAGGCAAATTGAGACATGCAATCCTGAATTTTACAAATGGACTCAGTGGATTTTCACTAAACTATATGAACATGGTTTAGCTGAAATTAAAGAAATTGATGTTAACTGGTGTGAAGAGTTAGGAACTGTATTAGCTAATGATGAAATTGAATTAGTTGACGGACTAATGGTTTCAGAACGCGGTGGTTACCCAGTAACTAAACGCGCGATGAAACAATGGGTTTTAAAAATTACTAAATACGCAGAAAGACTACTTAATGATTTAGATTTACTTGATTGGTCAGAATCATTAAAAGAAATACAAAGAAACTGGATTGGTAAATCAACTGGAGCAACTATTACTTTTGATGTTGCTAATACAAATGAATCATTTGAGATCTTTACAACAAGACCAGATACTTTATACGGTGTTAGTTATTGTGTATTAGCCCCAGAACATCCACTAGTTTTAAGAATTACATCACCAAGTGAATACGAAGAAGTTAAAAATTATATCGACTTAACTAAACAAAAATCAGATTTAGATCGTGAATTAGATAAAGAAAAAACAGGTGTCTTTACTGGCGCGTTTGCGGTTCATCCGTTAACTGGTGAAAATGTACCAATTTGGATTTCTGACTACGTTTTAACTTCATATGGTACAGGTGCCGTAATGGCAGTACCAGCTCACGATACAAGAGACTATGAATTCGCTACTAAATTTGGTTTAGATATCATTCCGGTTATCGATTCAGATATTGATGGTGAAGCATACACCGGAGACGGCATTCATATTAATAGCCCATTATTTGATGGTCTTGATATTGAAGAAGCTAATAAAGTTATTATTAGATATTTAGAAACTAATAATTTAGGTTATAAAACTGATAATTATAAATTACGTGATTGGGTCTTTTCACGCCAAAGATATTGGGGTGAACCATTCCCGGTATTATTTTCAGAAGACGGAGAAATTAAAGTCTTAAAAGAAGAAGAGTTGCCATTATTACTACCAAAACTTGATAATATTAAACCAAGTGGAACTGGTGAAAGTCCACTTGCTAATGCGCATGACTGGCTATATGTTGAAATTGATGGTAAACAATATCGCCGTGAGACTAACACGATGCCACAACTAGCTGGAAGTTCATGGTACTACATTGGCTATCTTCTAAAAAATGAACAAGGAATGATTCCACTTAACTCAATTGAAGCTAAGGAAGAAATCGCAAAATGGCTACCAGTTGATCTTTATATCGGTGGTAAAGAACACGCGGTAGGACACTTATTATATTCAAGATTTTGGCATAAATTCTTATATGATATTGGACTTGTTCAATCACCAGAACCATTTAAAAAACTAGTTAACCAAGGAATGATTTTAGGTGATAACGGAGTAAAAATGTCTAAATCACTAGGTAACGTAGTTAACCCAGATGACATCGTAAAATCACACGGTGCTGACTCTTTAAGATTATATGAAATGTTTATGGGACCACTTGAAAGTGATAAGCCATGGAATACTAACTCATTAGATGGTTCTAAAAGATTTTTAGATAGAGTTTATCGTATGTATCATCAATTTGAAATAACTAATGAAAATGTTAAAGAACTTGACTATGTTTATCATCAAACAATTAAAAAAGTTACTGAAGATTATGAAAAATTATCATTTAACACGGCAATTAGTCAAATGATGATCTTCGTTAATGAAACGTATAAGTTAGAGAAAATTGATCGTGAAAAAGCCATTAATTTCTTAAAATTATTAAACCCAATTGCTCCTCATTTAACAGAAGAGTTAAATCAAGTTATTCTTAATAATGAAGAAGAAATTTTATATTCTAAATGGCCAACATATGATCCGCAAATGATCGTATTAGCTGAAGTAGAAATGGTTTTCCAAGTTAACGGAAGAGTTCGAGCTAAAGAACGAGTTCCAAGAGATTTATCAGAAGCAGAATTAAAACAAATTGCATTTGGCTTAGAAAACGTTAAAGCTCATTTAGATGGATTAAACGTATTAAAAGTTATTATTATTCCTAATAAATTAGTAAATATCGTTGCAAAATAAATGTCTTTATTAAGCCGAAAATAAAAACTTTTTATAAATATTTAAGCACATCTTACATTAAACAATTAAGATGTGCTTTTTTGATATAAAAATATATTGAAACCACTAGATGACATTAAATCTGGTAGGGTTATTGATTCTGAAATTGCGCTTAAACAGTTATTGGAAAGTATGGATTAAATTAAAACTCACATGCAGCCAATTGCGGTATTAATAGGTGGTACTGATGCCGGTGAATTTGGCAAGATTGGTGTTGAAGCCACTACCATTATGGGTATGCCTTGTACAAATGACAGCCGCAGCGCGGTATATCATACACCAAAAGATACTGTTGATAAAGTATCTAAAGATGCAGTGGCCGCTAAAGCTAATATTTTCCATCAGTTTATTATCCAAAAATATAACGAATAAAAATAAAAGGAGGACATTGTTAAATGTTCTCCTTTTTTAATAAAATTATATAATCTTGAATGATGCTTTCATCATAATTAATTAATTCAACAGAATAATTTCTGATATTATTAATATATTTAAGTAAGTCTTGACTTTCAATTTGACCTTGGGGATGTTTAGGATAAACAACTATTAAAATAAATTTTGCAGTGTGATCATTTATCATTTTTTCTAAGGTAGAGATAGTTGTTTTAGAAGTAGTAGTAATTGATTTATCTCCAGTTGGTAGATATCCTAAATTAAAGATAACACCATCATAATTTTGTATGTATTTATGATAGTTTTCGTGACTATCTAAAATGAGTTTAACATTGGTGATATTTTTAAGTGTTTCTTTTGAATTATTTATCGCCATTTCTTGAATATCAAATCCAATAATTTTAGTTACTAGATTTGATAAAAATAGTGAATCATATCCATTACCTAAAGTGGCATCAATTATGATGTCATTTTTATTTACTAAAGATTCTAATAAATCGTGTGCGATTCTTACAATCTTACTCTTTCTCATATAAATCACCTTGGAACCAATTGTTCTCTCTTAACATTTTATCTATATCATTTAAGACAGTAAACTTTTTCATAATCCATTTAGGCTCAATTAAATAATCAAATTTACCATCACCAGTTAATCTGTGGATAATAATATCTGGTCTTAATAGTCTTATTTGATTTACAACAATATCAATGTATTCTTTTCTTGAAAGAATTGGCCAGGGATTTTTTAAATATGCTTGTCCCATTCTTGAATTGGATAATATATTTAACATATGAATCTTAACGCCTTGGATATCAAGAGTATTTATGTGTCTAATAGTATCTAACATCATTTCTTTAGTTTCATTTGGAAGACCATTGATAATATGAACCACAACTTCAATATTCTCTTTTCTAAGCCTTTTTACCGCGTCATTAAATGATTTTAAATCGTGCCCACGATTTAAATCTTTTGCAGTTTCATCGTGTATAGTTTGCAATCCTAATTCAATTTGAACTGGGATTCTAGTATTAAGTTCACTTAAGTATTTTATAACATCATCCGGAAGTGAATCAGGTCTTGTGGCAATACTTAATTCAACAATGTCAGGATCAAGCGTGATAGCTTCTTCAAAAAGTTCTTTTAACCTTGATACTGGGGCATGAGTATTGGTATTAGCCTGAAAGTAAGGTATATAATAAGCATCTGGCCACTTTTGATGCATCATATGCTTAACATCTTCAAATTGTTTTTTAAGTGGGTCGTGTTTAGATCCGGCAAACTCACCGCTTCCCATTGATGAACAAAACGAGCATCCACCAAACGAAACAGTTCCATCAATGTTAGGACAAGTAAATCCTCCATTTAATGAAACCTTAAAAACTTTCTTACCATATATATGTAAGTAATAATTATTTAAAGTATTATAATGTTTTTCGTTAGTAAAAAGCATAGTTAACCCACCTTCTTTATTTTACCATAAAATGTGTGAAAATTTTGATATTTTAATTGGTTGATTATTCTATTTTTATGTGTTAATATACCTTTACAAGTAGGTATAAAAATGTCAAAATTCAAACTGTTCTTAGAACAATCAAAATTTGAATCAAAAATTATTAACGAGTCTAAATTAGATAGCTGTGAAGTCTCAAAACGAGATAAAACATGGACTTTAAATGTTAAATTAAAGGAAGTTGTTTCAGTTGCTGATTTAAAACCTTTTTTAAGTAATTTAAAATCTTATTTTTTATTACCAGAAGTAGTAAATAAGGTTAAAGTTAAATTATCTTTTGATAAAATCAAAAAACTAAATGATTTTGCTCGTGATTATTTTGAATTTATTTGTCGTGAGATTGCCGATGAGAAATCTCGCTTTTTAGCATTTTTATCATTTAAATTTGATTATAAAGATGAAAAGTACACAATTCATTTAGATAAAGATAGTGAATATCTAATAGATTTAGTTTCTGAATTAAAATCTAGGTTTCATGATTACGGTTTAACGGTTGAAGTGGAAGCTATAGTTGATGAGGAAATGAAGACAACTACTGAAGCGATTAAAGAAAACATTCAAACCCAACAAGAGTTAAGTAACCAACAAGCTAAAATTCATGAACAAAGAATGAAAATTGAAAAGAAGAAAATATACGATAGAAAAAGATCTAAACCAACTTCTGTATCTATTTCCGAAATTCCGATTAATCAATATAAACTTCATCAATATAAAAATGAAGTTGGAGATACTAGATTTGTCGTTGAAGGAGAAGTTATTTCATCAGAAGTTAGAAAACTTCGTACTACTACTCTACTTCAAATGATAATTGCTGATAGTGATGATGCGATTGTTGTTAAGAGATTTTTAAATAGTGAGACTCAAATCTTAGAAGCTGAATCAATTAAAGAAGGCGATTTAGTTCAAGTTGAAGGTAATGCTGAATATGATCAATATTTAAAAGATACAACAATCATGGCCTCAACAATTACTTTTACTGAAAACTTAGCTAAACAAGAAAGAGTTGACCGTGCTAAAGAAAAACGTATTGAATTTCACGTTCATACTAAAATGAGTCAAATGGACGCGGTGACTTCAGCTGAAGATTACTTAAAAACTGCAGAAAAGTGGGGGCATAAAGCTATTGCTTTTACCGATCATAACGGACTTTACGCCTTTCCAGATATACATAAAGCTGCAAAAGGATTAAAAATTAAACCTATTTACGGCGTTGAAATGGAATTGGTTGATGATGAAGGATTTAAAATTACTAATGATGCAGATGATTTCAATTTAAGAGAAGCAACTTATGTCGTATTTGACATTGAGACAACTGGACTTTCAATTACTACTGATAAAATTATAGAAATAGGTGCCGTAAAAATTGTACAAGGTGTAGTAACTGATCGATTTGAAACATTTGTTAATCCGCACCGTAAATTATCAACTAAGATTTCCGATTTAACAGGTATTACTGATGATCAATTAGTTGATGCACCATCAATTGAAGAAGTTTTACCGAAATTCTTAGACTTCATTAAAGGTACAGTTTTAGTTGCTCATAATGCTCATTTTGACGTTGATCATATTAGACATAACGCATTTAATTTAAGTTTAGATGTTCCGCAAAATCCAGTTATTGACACACTAAATTTAGCAAGATATTTTTATAGTAATGAGTTAAAGAGATTTAACTTAGATGCAGTAGCTAAATATTTCAAAGTAAGTAGCTTTACTCATCACCGTGCTGGTGATGATGCTAAAGCAACATCAGAAGTATTTATGCTGATGTTACTTGATTTATACAAATTAGGTATTGAAACTTTTAGTGGCATTAATGGCTATTTATCTAAGAGTGAAAAATATAAACATGTTGCATTCCCGCCACATATTAATCTTTTAGTTCAAAATCAAATTGGATTAAAGAATTTATATATATTGGTTAGTGAAGCCCTTACGACTTGTTTTTATCAAGGGCCAAGACTATTAAAAAGATTACTTGAAGAACATCGTGAAGGATTACTTGTAGGTAGTGGTTGTTATGAGGGAGAAGTTTTTGAAACGGCCCTTAATAAATCAAATGAACAATTATATGAAGTAATGAAATTTTATGATTATATTGAAGTTCAGCCACCGCAAGCATACGCACATGTTGCTGAAGATATTGGTGAAAACGGAAAAGAAATTGTTAAGGCAACAATTCTAAAAATAATTAATGCGGCTAAATCATTAAATAAATTAGTGATTGCTACTGGTGATGTTCACTATTTAAACAAAGAAGATAAGATTTACCGTGATATTTATATTAATGCACCACTTATTGGTGGTGGAATCCATAAGCTTTTAAGATCGAAAGAACGTCCTGATCAACATTTCTTAACTACAGAAGAAATGTTGAAATCATTTTCATTTCTACAATCTGATTTAGCTTATGAAATAGTAGTAACTAATACTAATAAATTAAACGATAAAATTGAACCAGTTAAAGCATTCCCTGATGAATTATATAGTTTAGATGATGATGCTTTTAAAGATTTATTAGGTGTTAATTCAATTAATGAAGAAGTAACTAGATTAGTTAATGAAAACCTACATGCTCAGTACGGTGAAAACCCGCATCCACTTATATTAAAACGTGTGGAACGTGAGTTAAATAGTATTATCTCTAACCATTTCGCACCAATTTATTATATTTCATATTTACTAGTTAAAAAATCATTGGAAGATGGTTATTTAGTTGGCTCACGTGGTTCTGTTGGTTCAAGTTTAGTAGCGACACTATTAAACATTACTGAGGTAAACCCACTACCACCACATTATTACTGTGAAAATCATGACTTTACAGCATTAAAATTAACTCAAGAAGAAATTGCGGAATTTGGTCAAACTAGTCAGCAAATGAAATTTGAAGAAGTTTTAAATAGTGTTGAATCTGGTTATGATTTGCCGGATAGAAAATGCCCAATTTGTAAAGCACCACTTAAAAAAGATGGACATAGTATTCCGTTTGAAACTTTCTTAGGTTTCAAAGGGGATAAAATTCCTGATATTGACTTAAACTTCTCAGGAGATTATCAAGCGACTGCTCACGAATATGTACGTGAATTATTAGGAGAAGACTTCACATTTAGAGCGGGAACGATTGGTACGGTTGCTGCAAGAACCGCCTATGGTTATGTTAAACGTTTTATTGAAGATCATGAACTAGAAGTTCGTGATGCTCAAGTAAATAGGCTTGCTAAAAAGGTTGAGGGAGTACGACGTTCAACAGGACAACATCCTGGAGGGATAGTTGTTGTACCAAAGAGTCATTCTATTTATGATGTCACTCCAGTTCAATACCCTGCTGATGATATTAGTGCAACTTGGAAAACGACACACTTTGATTATCACTCATTTGAAGATAACTTATTAAAACTAGATATTCTTGGTCATGATGATCCGACCATGATTAAGTTTTTAATGGATTATGTTCATGAGCATCCTGAAGATTTCCCGTTTTCTAGAGCTCAAGATATTCCGCTAGATGATCCAAAAGTTTATAAGTTATTCCAAGGAACAGAAATAATTGGTGTTAAACCAGATCAAATTTTAAGCGGAGTTGCATCATATGGAATTCCTGAGTTGGGAACTCAGTTTGTTCGTGAAATGCTTCAAGATACTAAACCAAATTCTTTTGCTGGTTTAGTTAAAATTTCAGGCCTATCACACGGAACTGATGTGTGGTTAAATAACGCAATTGATTTAGTTAAAGGCAATACTCCGCACGGCCCAATTCCATTTGATGACTTAATTGGTTGTCGTGATGATATTATGGTTGTTTTAATAGAAAATTATAATATGGAACCATATCAAGCATTTGAAATTATGGAGTTTGTAAGAAAAGGTAGACCTTCAAAACAAAAAGCTAAGTGGTTAGAATATGTCGAAATTATGAAAAAACATAATGTTCCAGAATGGTATATTGAATCAGCTGGAAAGATTAAATACATGTTCCCGAAAGCCCACGCTACTGCATATATTATTATGGCGATGAGAATTGCTTGGTTCAAAGTGTATAAACCTGAATTATTTTATAGTGCGTTTTTCTCAAAACGTGCAGTTCAGTTTGACTATGAAGTAATGATGGCAGGAGTTAATGCCATTACTAATAAGTTAAATCAACTTCAAGAGAAATTTAACAGAACAGCTAAAGAAAACGACTTAATTGTTACACTTGGATCAGCTCTTGAAATGCTACAAAGAGGTTATAAATTCTTACCAGTTGATATTCATAAATCAGAAGCTAAAGATTTTGTTATTGAAGAAGAGGGCCTTAGAATGCCATTTGTTACAGTAGATGGTTTAGGTGAGGTTGTTGCCTTTGATATCGTTAATAGACGTGAGGAAGAACCATTTAAAAGTATCAATGACGTCAAGAATAGAACCAGAATTAATAAGACCTCATTTGATAGATTAGAAAGCTACGGAGCTTTCAAAAATCTAAATGAGGAAAAAAATGTGATTAATGATGGTTTGTTTGCGTTCTTATAACTAAAGTTATATAATATACTGAAAAGGAAGTGATTTATTATGAGACAAAGTTCAAACCCTGTATTTAAAAGTTTAGCTAAACACCAAGAAGTTACTCTAGACACTGCCTCAATTAGTGGTGTAGCAACTAAATCAATAATTTTATTAGCATGTACTATACTAAGTGGAATATTAAGTGTTATTTTTGGATTAAAAGCCGTAGCAGTTCCAGGTGATGGAGCACAATTTTCAATTCAACCATGGTTGATTGTAGTGATTGCTTTAAGTGGAATTACATCATTTGTTTCAGTGATGTTAGCTAATTTCTTCCCAAGAGTCGCAATGCCGTTTTCAATTTTGTACTCACTATCACAAGGTGCAGTATTAGGTACAATAACTGTGATTGTTAACTTCTTTATTCCAGGTGCAGCAATTACTGCATTAATTGGAGTTGGTTCAATCTTTACGGTGATGTTATTTTTATATACTTCAAAAGCATTTAGAGTAACTAATCGCTTTAGAAGATTTATGATTGGAACACTAATCGCATTAGTAGTAGCATCATTATTTATTGGAATCTTACAATTAGTAGCACCTGAATTAGGAATATTCAATAATGTTCCACTTGCAATTTTCTTAACAGTAGGATTAATTATTTTCGGAGCATTTATGTTACTGTTAGACTTCGATTATGCTGATCGAATTGTTCAAGCCGGAGTTCCAAGACATTATGAATGGGTGGCAGCATTAGGATTAATGGTTACATTAATTTGGATTTACGTTCAAGTTTTAAGATTAATTATTCTTATTGCAGGTAGAAGAGACGAATAAAATTAATACAAAAATATTTAAGGTACCCTTGTGGTACCTTTTATTTTGTAAAAAAATAAAAAAAACTAGAAGTCAGTTAATTCCAACAAAGATTAACATATGATATATGTTATAATATAAAAGTGAGGTAGATAATATGAAAAATCAACTTGAAAACTTAAAAAATCAAATAATTCTAGACATTAACAACGCTAATAACCTTGAAAATTTAGAAGTTGTTTACAACAATCACTTCAGTAAAAAAGGTTCACTTAGCCAAATGATGGGTAACTTAAGAAATCTTTCGCCAGAAGAAAGACCGGCTTTTGGAAAACTTGTTAATGATACTAAAGAAGTAGTTTTAAATCACTTTAATTTAAAAAAAGAAGAATTAGAAACTGCTCATTTAAATCAAAAATTAGAAAGTGAAAAAATAAATATTCACTTACCAGGAGACAATTTAAAATCTGGATCAATTCATCCACTTAACTTAATTATTGAAGATATTTCAAATTATTTTGTCAAAAATGGCTATGAAGTAGTCACTGGACCAGAAATTGAACTAGACTTATATAACTTTGAAATGATGAATTTACCTGTAGGACATCCTGCACGCGAAATGCAAGATTCTTTTTACTTTGACCCAAACGTTTTATTAAGAACTCATACCTCACCAGTTCAAGCTAGAACGATGTTAGCTAAGGAAGGTAAGCCACTTAAAATAATTTGTCCAGGTAAAACATATCGCCGTGATGAAGATGACCAAACTCATAGCCATCAGTTTATGCAAATTGAAGGGTTAGTAGTTGGTGAAGGTATTAGTTTTGCTAATTTAAAACATACACTTCAAGATATGCTTAATTACTTATTTAAAGGAGAAGCTGAGATGAGACTTCGTCCATCATACTTCCCATTTACTGAACCAAGTATTGAAGTAGACGTTTTATTTACTAAAAAAGACGGCACTAAACAATATATTGAAATCTTAGGTGCAGGTATGGTTCACCCTAATGTTTTAAAGATGGGTGGATATGATCCAGAAAGATTTACTGGATTTGCTTTTGGGATTGGTGTTGAACGCTTAGCGATGCTACGCTATCAAATTGAAGATATTAGAAACTTCTATACTAACGACATTAGATTTTTAAAACAATTTACGGAGGAATTTTAAAATGATTATTACAAAGACACAATTAGAAAAATGGGTTAAAATTCCTAAAAATATATACGAATTAACTAATGAACATATTACTGAAGTAGATAGCTTTACTTCTCAGTACGTTGAAGCTACAGGCTTAGTTACAGGTTATGTTGTTTCAAGAGAAAAACATCCAAACGCTGATACATTATCTCTTACTAAAGTAGATATCGGAAATGGTGTTATTAAAGATATCGTTTGCGGAGCCAGCAATGTTAAAGCGGGACAATATGTAATTGTTGCCCTTGTTGGCGCTGTTTTACCAGGTAACTTTGTCATTAAAGATGCGGTAATACGCGGCGCAAAAAGTGAAGGTATGATTTGTTCACTTCAAGAATTACACGTCAAAGATATTCCAGAAGAATATCAAGACGGTATTTTTGCATTCCCACATCCAGTTAAACTAGGAGAAAATGCTTTAGAAGCATTAAAGTTTAATGGATTTGTTATGGAATTAGATTTAACTCCAAATGCAGGGCATTTACTTTCTACATTAGGTTATGCTTACGATTTAGCGGCAGTAACTGGACAAAAGATTACACTTCCAAAGTTTGAAGTTAAAGAAGTAGATACATTAAACCCAATGAAAGTTACTATTTTAGATGAAGGTTGTACTGTATATCATGCTAGAGTTGCAGAAGTTACAGTTAAACCATCACCATGGTGGCTCCAAAGTGAACTTATTAAAAGGGGAATTGAACCAATTAATAACGTTGTTGATATTTCAAACTTCGTTTTATATGAATACGGAACACCACTACATATGTTTGACTATGATCACTTTGGCTCAACAGAAATAGTGGTAAGAAGTGCTCATGATAAAGAAGTAGTTGAATCACTAGGTGATAAAACATACACATTATCAAGTGAAGATATAGTTATTACTAATGGTACAACTCCGATGGCAATCGGTGGTGTTGTTGGTTTAAAAAACTCAATGGTTTTAGATACAACTACTAAAGTTATTATTGAAGCAGCTCACTTTATGCCTGCACGCATTCAAAAGACCGCTGCTAAATATGGTAGAAGTGAATCATCACTACGTTATGAACGCGGTGTAGATCAAAGTATCGTTAAATTAGCTTTAGAAACAGCTGCATATTTACTTTCAGAATATGCTGATGCTAAAATTTATCAAGGTATCTCTACTGCTCAAACTAAAGTTCTAAAACCACATACTATTACTTTTGAAAGTAAGTATATTAATAAACTTTTAGGAACTAGATTTACAACTCAAAAAATAGTTTCTTTTCTAGATGCATTACAACTAGAAACAAAGGTTAAAGAAAATACGATAACTGTTAAAATTCCACTAAGAAGACCAGATTTAAAAATACCAGCTGATATTGCTGAAGAAGTAGGTCGTTTATACGGTTTTAACAACATTAAAAATAAAGCATTAGTTGATTCTTTAGAAGGTGGAAAAACCCTAACTTCTAATAAAGAAACAATGTTACGTAATCACCTAGCATCACTAGGTTTAAATGAAACTATTACCTACAGTTTAATTGATTTAAAATCGATTCATGATTTTAATAACATCGGAGATCCTTATCAAATCTTAATGCCATTAACTGAAGATAGAATGGTAATGAGACAGAGTTTATTAAACGGCTTAGTTAAGACCTATCAATATAATGTGTCTCGTCAAAATAAAGTGGTAAATATTTTTGAAATTGGTAGTGTTTATACTAAAGAAATTGAGAAAAAATATCTTTCGATTTTACTAAATTCAAAACTAAATCATAACTTATGGCAAAAAGACAACTTGAAAATTGATTTCTATGACGCCAAAGGATTACTAGATAATTTACTAGCTAAACTTAAGGTAGAAGTAACACTAAAAGAAAGTGAAAATAAATCACTTCACCCATATCGTCAAGGTTATATTATCCATAATGAAAATATTATTGGAATAATCGGTGAATTACACCCTAAATTAATTAAAGATGATAAAGTTTACGTTATCGAATTAGACTTAGAATATCTACTTAACCTAAACTACGTTAACAACTACGAACCTGTTAGTAGATTTCCAAATGTCGAACGTGATATCGCGTTCGTTATCTCAAAAGATATTAACATTTTAGAAGTTGAGACAATTATTAAACAAACAGCTCGTAAGTATTTAGTTAGCTTAGAGTTATTTGATATTTATGAAGGTGAACATATAAAAGAGGGTCATCAATCACTTGCTTACAGATTAGTCTTTAATAATAAAGAACAAACCTTAGAATCAAGTGAAGTTGATAAAGTAATGAAAAGTGTGATGAACAGATTATCTCACATTTTTAAGGCGGAAATTAGATGAATTTAATCCATAATTATACTTTTGAAGATTTACAAGAAATATTACTAGAAAATGGTTTTAAAAAATATCGCACATCTCAAATATGGGATTGGCTATATGATAAAAAAATTAACTCATTTGAGTTAATGAAAAACCTTCCTAGTGATCTTTTAACATACTTAAAAACTAATTATACATTTGAATCACTAGAGTTAGTTGAAAGACAAACATCTAAAGATGGAACTGAGAAGTTTTTATATAAATTAAGAGATGGTAATTTAATAGAATCAGTTGTTATGAGACATCATTACGGCAATAGTATTTGTATTTCAACTCAAATTGGGTGTAATATCGGGTGCTCATTTTGCGCATCAGGTCAAATAAAAAGAGTGAGAAACTTAGAAGTTGGCGAAATGGTATTACAAGTTTTAGAGTCTGAAAGATTAATTGGTGAAAAAATTGATTCTGTTGTCTTAATGGGAATTGGAGAACCATTTGATAACTTTGATAATGTTATTAAACTTTTGAAAATACTAAATCATCAAAAAGGATTAAATATAGGGGCTAGAAAATTAACTGTATCAACTAGTGGTATTGTTCCAAGAATCTATGATTTTGCTGATTTAAAATTGCAAGTTAACTTAGCAATTTCGCTTCATGCACCTACTGATGATGTAAGAAATAAGTTAATGAAAATTAACAGAATTTATAGTATTGCAAAAATCATTGAAGCTCTAAAATACTACTTAGAACAAACAAATCGTAGGGTTACAATTGAATATATCTTAATTGAAGACGTTAATGATAGGGAAATTGATGCCCTAAATTTAATAGAATTATTAAAAGATGTAAATGTATACATTAATTTAATTCCTTATAATAAGGTACTAGGGACTAATTATGAAAGATCCCCTGAAAAAAATCAAAAGAAATTTTTACACATATTAAAACGTGGAGGTTTAGATGTTACTCTTCGTAAGGAGCAAGGTCATGATATTGACGCTGCTTGCGGACAGTTAAGAAGTAAAACGGAGAAGAATAAATGAAGAAAAAAGCTTTAATTACCCGTCTTATAGGTGGAAACTACACTATTGTGGATGTAAAAACTAAAAAAGAGTTAGAAGCTAAAGCTAGAGGGGGCTTACGTCATATTAAAGTAGACCCTACCTCAAGTTTTCATCGCACCGTTTCAAGAAGGACAAAAAAAGAAGTAGAATTACTTCAAATTAGTCCTAAGGTTGGTGATTATTGTTATTATGATGATTCTGAGGATGTTATTTTAATTGATGAAATTCTTCCAAGAAAAAATGAATTATCACGTCCTGATATTGCCAATATTGATCAACTGTTGCTAACATTTTCGGCTGTTGAACCAGCATTTAGCTTCCATTTACTTGATAAATTTTTGATTTCTAGTTATCAAAACAATTTAACTCCAGTAATTTTAGTTACTAAAATTGATTTAGCAACTAAAGAAGAGTTAAATAATTTAAAGCGTGATTTAAAATATTACGAGAAAATAGGAATAGAAGTCCATTATGTTAATAGTTTAGATATCGAATCAGTAAATGAGGAAAGACTATTTTTAGAAGAAAAAGTAACAGTATTAGCTGGTCAAACTGGTGTTGGAAAATCAACATTTCTAAATGCTTTAAAACCAAGTTTAGAATTAAGAACTGGAGAGATATCAAAAGCCTTAGGTCGCGGGCGACATACGACAAGGCATTCTGAGTTATATAAAATTGGTGGTGGCTATATTGCAGATACACCAGGGTTTTCCAAATTAGATATTGATATTCATCTATTTGAGGAACTTAAAAATTACTATCCTGATTTTAATAAATTAAGTAGTGAGTGCCGTTTCGGAAACTCATGTAATCACATTAGTGAGCCAAAATGTAAAGTTAAAGAAGAAGTCGAATCCGGCAACATATTAAAATCTAGATACGATAACTACTTAAGTTTTATAGATGAGATTAAAAACAAAAAAATAATATATTAAGAGGTGAATTTATGTTAATAGCTCCATCAGTACTAACTGCAGATTTTGCAAAATTAAAACAAGAGATCGAATCAATCGATAACGCAGACTATATCCATTTAGATATTATGGATGGTAATTTCGTTCCAAATTTATCATTTGGGCCGCACATTGCGAAAATAATTCGTAACGAAACTGAAATTCCATTTGATACGCATCTAATGGTGTTAGATCCACTTAACTGGATTCACACATTTTCAATCCCAGGAACTGAATTTATTACAGTTCATTACGAATCAGAAAACTTTTTAGAAGCAATCAAATTAATTAAAGAACAAGGTATTAAAGCTGGAATTTCAATTAAACCTCAAACTGAAGTTGAAGAAATTTTAGAATATCTTCCGATTGTTGATCTGGTTTTAGTAATGAGTGTCGAGCCTGGGTTTGGTGGACAAAAATTCATGCCAGAAGCGATAGCTAAAATTAGCGAATTAAACCGCATTAGAGTTGAACAGGGATTAAATTATTTAATTGAAGTAGACGGCGGAATTAACGATGAAACAATCCAACAAGTAAAAGCTGTTGGTGCTGATATCGCTGTTGTAGGTAGTTATCTCTTCAATCAAAAAAATAGAAAGAAAGAAATTAAAGAATTAAAAGAATTATAATATATTATAAAAAATAAAAAAAAGCCGCCGGCTTTTTTTTAATTTAGATTAATTAATTTAAATTACGCACGAGTTAAATTGTTTTTCTTAAGGGCACGTGCAGAAACTTTTACTCGTTTAACGTTTCCATTTTCATCTATAATTTTAACAGTTTGTAAGTTGGCTTTCCATTTGCGACGTGTCGCACGTAATGAGTGGCTACGCTTATTTCCAACCATTGTGCCTTTACCTGTTACATAACATTTTGCCATATTAATTTCACTCCTTTTACAATTTTCCTAATATAATTTACCATAATTTTACCATAATTGCAACAATTTACATCGTGTTTCATTTACATTTTACATCTTGTGCTATAATACTTGTGTAAAAAGAGGCGATATTGCGGTAAATATCGCAAATTAAGGTATTTTGGTTCAAAAATTTACAAATTTTGGTTGTATATATATTATACACCAAGGTTAATTATAGGAGGAATATTATGGCAAACTATTCAGTTGGCGGTAAGCTCTTTAAGAAAATGATAACTAACGGAGCAGTAAACTTAAAAAATAATTATAAAGAAATAGATCACTTAAACGTATTTCCAGTACCAGATGGAGACACAGGAACAAATATGCAAATGACAATGATGGCTGGTATTAGAGAAATTGAAAGTAAAGATGAAAAATCAATTATAGATATTTCAAAAATTTTATCACGCGGACTATTAATGGGAGCAAGAGGTAACTCAGGAGTTATTCTTTCTCAATTTTTCCGTGGAGTTTATTCTGAGATTGCTAAGATTAATAACGGTACAGCAACAGTTAAAGAATTTATTCAAGCTTTAGTTGGTGGTTACCAAATGGCATACCGCGCAGTTATGGACCCAGTTGAAGGGACAATTTTAACAGTTGTGAGAGAAGCAGCTGAAAAAGTATTAGAAGAAGAAAATAATTTACATACTATTGAAGAAGTAATGGACTTATATGTTAAACAAGCTCATGAAACATTACAAAAAACACCAGAAATCTTACCGGTATTAAAAGAAGCTGGCGTAGTCGATTCAGGTGGAGCAGGATTTATTAAAATTATTGAAGGTATGCAAATGGCATTAAACGGTCAAATGTTAACAGAAGTTGATGCTCAATCACATCAAACTTCAACTGTAATACCTGAATTTGTTGATAATCACGCATTTGAATCACTTCAAGATATTAAATTTGCTTATTGTACAGAGTTTATCGTCCAATTATTTGATCCAGAAAAATTCAATGATACACAAATTAAAAAGCCACTTATGCAAATAGGAGATTCATTAGTAGTAGTGGTAATGGATGACTTATTAAAAGTTCACGTTCATACAAACCAACCAGGAGTTGCATTAACTTTAGCTCAAAAATATGGTGAAATTCAAACAACTAAGATTGAAAATATGAAAGTTCAACATAGCAACATTGTTGAAAATCATCACACTACTGAGCCAACACCAGAACCAGTTAGATCTAAAGAAAAAACTAAATATGCAATTATCGCAGTTGCAAGTGGTGAAGGAATTAAAGCTTCATTTAAAGAATTAGGCGTTGATTATATTATTGATGGTGGTCAAACAATGAACCCATCTGCAGAAGAATTCGTTAAAGCAGTTAACGAATTAAACGCTGATAATATTATTATCATTCCAAATAACTCAAATATCGTTTTAACAGCAGAACAAACAATCGATTTATTACCTGAAAGAACAATTAGAGTTTTAAAAACAAAAACAATCGCTCAAGGTTACGCATCATTAATGGTATTTGATCCAACTAGAGAATTAGATGAAAACTTAGAAGAAATGTCAGATGTAGTATCTGATGTTAATTCAGGTGAAATAACATACGCAGTTAGAGATACTACAGTTAACGGTGTTGAAATTAAAAAAGATGACTACATCGGAATTTATAATAATAAGATTGCCGTTTCTACAAACACTAGATTAAAAACAACTAAAAACTTATTAAAACAAATGATTACTGATGAAGCAGAAATCGTAACAATCTTCTTTGGTCAAGATGTATCTGAAAAAGAAGTTGAAAAGATCGCTGAATACATTGAAAATATAGCACCAGATGTAGACGTAGATATCATTGATGGTAAACAAGACATCTACTCATACATTATCGCTGTAGAATAATTAATTTGAATTTAAAGGCAGCATCAGCTGCCTTTTTTATTTAATAAAACGATATTTATATATATTGTTATATAATATATATAAGCGGCAATGGCGGAATTGGTAGACGCGCTACCTTGAGGGGGTAGTATCCAAAAGATGTGCAAGTTCAAATCTTGTTTGCCGCACCATAAAAAAGATTGGAAGTGATTGTAAATGATGATGCATGATAGAGAAACCCTACATTTTACGGAAGATGTTATCTCTAAACCACTAGCTAACATCTTAATTATTCATGGTATCGCTGAACACTCAGGTAGATATGATCATGTTGTAAAAGCCTTAAATAAAGCTAAATTTAATGTGTTCCGCTTTGATTTAAGAGGACACGGTAGAAGTGGCGGTAAAAGAGGATGTGTTAAAAACTTAGATACTTTGCTAACTGATGTTTATCATTTAGTTGAGTATATTAAAGGGAAGTATCGCGGCAAGATTTTTTTACTGGGGCATAGTTTAGGTGGAGGAATCGCTAATATTTATGCAAGTCAATATTTTAATATTGACGGATATATCTCTAGCGGAGCGGCCAGTGATATGGTTCCGCAAATGAAACCATTTAAAGTAATACCTTATCAACTAATTAAATGGGTAACAATTAAAAATAATTTATCAAATAACTCACTTGCAACCATTAAAGAAGTTGAAGATAATTACCAAAATGACCCTTATGTTCTAAAAAAATATAAGATTGGTTATTTAGCTGAGGTAATGATTAAAGGCAGTAAATTATTAAAGAAAAATTATGATAATATTACTGTTCCTGTTTTAATTATGCACGGATTAGGTGATCCAATTGTTCCAGCTGGGTTTAGTGAAACGTTATACGAAAAAATTGCTTCAACTGATAAACAGTTAATTATCTTTGAAAATTCACTTCATGAAATATATAACGACGTCGAACGCGAAGATGTGATTGAAGCGACAATTGATTGGTTAAGAGCTCATGCTTAAAGAATATATTATTGCAATTGATCAAGGAACGACTTCTTCAAGAGTTGTAGTGGTAAATAAAGAGGGAGACGTTTTATTTAAAGAAGGAATGCCAATCGGCATTGAAGAAACTAAAGATGGGCAAATCCTTCAAGATGCCCAAGAAATTATTGATTCAGTAAGAGTTTTAATCGATAGAATCTTTAAAAGACATCAAATCGATCCAAGCCAAGTAAAAGCAATTGGTATTACTAATCAAAGAGAAACGACTATTATGTGGAATAAACATACCGGTAAAGTTTACTATAAAGTAATTAGTTGGCAATCAAAACATACAATCGATATTACTAATAAATGGATTGAAATGGGATTAGAAGATAAAGTTCTATCTAAAACTGGATTAAAAATTAACCCTTACTTTAGTGCCTCTAAGATCAAATATATATTAAACACACAAAACTTAAATATTGATGATGTAATGTTTGGAACGGTAGATACTTTTTTACTTTGGCATTTAACTAATAAAAAAGTATTTAAAACTGATATTACTAATGCTTCAAGAACGATGCTTTATAATATTCATGAGGAAAAATGGGATGATGAATTATTAGAGGCATATAAAATTCCAAAATCAATTTTACCAGAAGTAGTTTCAAGTGATGACTACTTTGGAGATTTTGAATATAACGGTTTTAAAATACCAATTACCGCAATGATTGGTGATCAACAATCATCACTATTTGGTCATCAATGTTTTAATAGTGGCGATTTAAAAGTTACATACGGAACTGGTTGTTTCTTACTACTTAATACCGGAGATGAACCAATCTTATCTAAAAACGGACTTTTAACAACTCCAGCATGGAAATTTAACGGAAAAACTACTTACGCTTTAGAAGGATCAGTTTTTATGGGCGGAGCCATCGTTCAGTGGTTGCGTGATGACTTAAAAATTTTAAATAACGCTAGTGATTCTGAAAGACTATCCTTAAAATCTAATACCGATGATGTTTATGTGGTTCCGGCATTTGTCGGACTTGGAACACCATATTGGGACTCAGATGTTCGGGCGACTATCATGGGAATGAACCGTAAAACGAATCAATTTGATATTATTAAAGCGGCACTTAATAGTATCGCATATCAAATTGAAGATGTTTTAGGAGTATTAAAGAAAGATACTAATCATGAAATCAACTCGATTTCATGCGATGGCGGCGCATCAAGAAATAACTACTTACAACAATTCCAAGCTGACATCTCACAACTTCGAGTTATCCAAACAAAAGAGACGGAAGTAACCGCACTTGGAGCGGCTTACATGGCTGGATTAAAGATTGGTTTTTGGAAAAGTTTAACTGAAATAGAACGCAATAAAAAGATTAAACAGTTGTTTTATCCAAGAATTAGTCCTGAAAAACGTAATAAATTATACGGAAATTGGCAAAAAGCAGTCGAAGCGACAATTAGTTTCAAACCTGTAAAATAGTATTATTATATATAAAATTTATAAAATATGATAAAATAATTAAGAAAGGCAGTGAAATATATGATTAATATTTTATTAAACAAAAAAACTAAAACTGAAGTAGTTTTAGTATTTGAAAACAGCTTACCAGAAGAGGTAAAAGCACTTAAAAAAGCTAAATTATTTAGCGGAAAATCAGGAGAAATTTATACTGATTTACAAGTTAAAAGAGACGGAACTATTTTCTTAGGTCTAGGTTCAAATAAAAAATTAGACAATGAAGAATTACGAAATGCCGGATTTAAATTAGGAAAAGCTTTATTTTCAAACAAAGTTTCGAAAGCGCACATTAACTTTAAAGGAAATAAACTTGCAAAAGATTTAGTTTTCCATTTAACAGAAGGATTACTACATTCAAATTACGCTTTTGATAAATATCTATCTAAAAAAGAAGAAAACAAAGCAGTAGTTGAATTAAGTTTTGTTGGTTTAGGAAATGCTGAAGGCTTAGTCCAAGAAGCAACTAACTTAGTTAACGCGGTAAATATCGCAAAAGACTTCGTTAATACACCACCAATTGATTTATACCCAGAATCATATGCTAACGCTATTTATGATTTATTTAAGGGTACAGATGTTGAGGTTTGGGTATATGATAAACCTCAAATCGAACAAATGGGTATGAAAGCCTTACTTGCAGTTAATGCAGGGAGCGATAAACATCCAAGATTTGTCGTAATGAGATATTTACCAAATAAAGATGTTCAAGAACATATTACTTTCGTTGGTAAAGGATTAACTTATGATTCAGGCGGATACGCAATTAAACCTGCTAATAGTATGGCAACAATGCATTCAGATATGGCTGGATCTGCAGCAGTAGTTGGTGCAATGAAAGCTATTAGTGATAATAAATTACCAGTTAACGTTGTGGCAGTTACAGCATTAACTGAAAACTTAATTAACGGTTCAGCTTATAAAAATGGTGATATCGTTTCATCAATGAAAGGAACTACTATCGAAATTGGTAATACTGATGCTGAAGGTAGAGTAACATTAGCTGACTCTATTTACTATGCAGCAACTAAATTAAACTCAACAAAGATTGTTGAACTTTCAACATTAACTGGTGCGTGTATAGTAGCATTAGGTACTGAAATAATTGGTTCGACAACTAATAATCAAACATGGTTTAAAGAAGTTCAACAAGCAGGAGAAAGAGCAGGAGAAATGATTTGGCAATTACCAGTAACTGATTCTTTAACTAAAGCAGTTAAAGGTGATATTGGTGATCTTAAAAACTCAATTCCTGGTGGCGCAGGTGCCATCACTGCTGGTATTTTCTTAGAACACTTCGCAGAGAAAAAACCATTCGTTCACTTAGATATCGCTGGTCCATCTTGGGGCTCAGGTAGAGGATATATCTCTAAAGGAGCTACAGGTGTTGGCGTTAGAACATTATATGAATTAGCCAAAAAACAATAAAAAATACTAAATTAATAAAGGGGATATTAACGGCAAAATTTAGTATTATTATTAACTCAAGTACAGACTTACCAAAAGATGTCTTTATTTCACACGGTGCTGACATTGAAGCAGCATTATCAGTAAAAGAACAAATTGAAGATTTAGGCTTTGGCTTTAAAGTTACTTTAATTAATCACATTGGGCCAGTTATCGGAGCTCATGCTGGACCTGGAACAATCGCTGTATTTTACGCAACCCAAAGATAATTAATAAGTAAGGCTTCGGCCTTACTTTTTAATGGGGCCTTAGCTCAGCTGGAAGAGCGCATGGATGGCAGCCATGAGGTCAGGGGTTCGATCCCCCTAGGCTCCACCATTAATAATAAATGAGCGACTGCTCATTTTTTTATTGAATAGTAAATTGTAATTTACTTTCAAAAAAATAAAAAGCACGAAATACGTGCTTAAAAAACTAACTAAATAGTGAATAATATATTATTCGTCTAATAACTTATTACAAATATCTTTAGGGACAAGGTGTCTTTAAGTTACAGTTAGGACACCAATCAATTGGAAACGGAAGACTAAACTCTTCCATATCCATAGCATAATTGCCAAATTGAGTTTGAAACTCAAATCCGCAATTAAGACACTTCATATCTACATAAGTATTTAAATCAGGAGCACTTTTAAAGATTTCCCAAGAAACAGGCTCGTAATTAATTCTTTTACAAGTGCGCAAATATTCTTGATATTGAGCTCTTAACTCTTCACGATTTTTCTCAATTTTAATAACATTAAATAAACGTTTAGCCATAATCAATATTCCTCTTTTCATTTTTATATGTAGGTAGATATGAATATTCCCAATTTAAGATCATCTTATGCCCACATTGGCATAAAATAGGATCATATTTAAAACATCTGATAATCATTTTATGCCAAGTGAGATTAGATTTCAATTTATTACGATGAAAGTAATTAGTCTTTTTAGTTAATTTCTTAGCTCTATTGGTACGATTTGAGTAAAATCCGTAGTATCTAATTTGATGAAAACCTTCATCAAGAATATGTCTTATTAATCTTTTAATAAGATTATGAGGGTGTTCTTTGATAATTTCTGGAGTTCCGTCCCCATCATGAGGAGTGTATTTCCAAGTGATTTCATTAGTTTCACTATCAAGAGATAGTAAATTAGACTCAGCTATAGGGGGATGAGAAGCATATCTAGCTAAATATTTAGCGGTTTCATCAGTAGAATCAAACTTTTCTTCCTCTTTAATCTTTGGTCCGTAAGTGTAAAAACCTTCTTCATATTTTTTAGATATAAAGTTACGAAGTCTTTGAAAATTATTATAAAGAGATTTATCACCAAAATCTTTTAAGCATTTACTCATATTATTGATAAATCTAAACATAAAAGTTTTTCTTAATCTTTCGAAAGGAAAGAAAAACAACCTCTTCATATTACCATGTTTATCAACTGTGGCTTCAGCAATTAAGACATGAAGATGAGGATGACAATTAAGACTTCTGCCAGAAGTGTGTAAAAACGCAGCAAATCCTAATCTCCTGTCAAGTTTTTTATCTAAACTTGATTTAGTTATAGAGAGATGAAGTGCCTCATTAACACTTTGAAATAAGACATCAAATAAGTTTCTACATTTCCAAAAGAAAGGTCTTAAGTCATATGGAACAGAAAAGACAAAGTGTCTATGAGGAACATCTAACAACTTAGATTTGATAGCGAGTGCCCTTTCATCACGATATCTATGCCCACAAGAAGGGCAAAACCTTGAGTTACAAGACAATCCAGTTAAATGAAAATTATCACAATTAGGGCACTCGTAAAATAAATACCCTTTAGTTAGATCTTGACAATTAATCATAGCCTCAACATTTTTGATTATAGAGGGTCTTAACTTATCACCATATTTTAGTTTAAAAGAAGGCCAATATTCTCTAAAGAGATCTTGGATTCTAACATGTTTACTAGTTATAGAACGAATATATTTTAGATTAACTAATTTAGTAAACTCATTATTATAAACGTTAGCTCCTGCAAGACGAGCAACGTGTAAGGCATCTTTATAATGATATTTGATATAGTTATTGATATTCATACTTTCATTATAAGATATTAAAGAAAAAAAGAAAAGGCGATTTTAAAAATCGCCCCAAGTGGAATTTATTCCGCTTTTAGTTTTATTATAATATTCTCGTAAAATGGTTGTTATTCTCGTATAAAGTGGTATAATTTATGTGAAAGGTGGTTATTTTATGAGAATATTTAATTATTCAAAATACGAAAACTACAAATGGGATTCTGAAATATTAAAAAAAATATCTAGTATTTACAATAATAAGGGGAGATTGGAAGTTTTGCTGTTGCAAAATTCTTTAACGTTTAATAAATTAACTGAAAGTGCTAAATTTGAAAGTATTGTTGGAAGTAATACCATAGAAGGAATTATAACCACAACCCATAGGTTTAAACAAATAATTAATGAAAATAGTACCCCAAAAAATAGAACTGAACAAGAGATTTCTGGCTATAGAGATACTTTAAACATTATTAATGAGAATTATGAATATATAGAAATCACACCAAACTATATTTTGCAGCTTCATAATATTTTGTATAAGAATGTATCTGGAAATTCTTTTGGTGGTAAATACAAAAACGTTCAAAATTATATTAGTGCCTCAAATGAAAGGGGAGAGAGGTATACTTTATTTGCTCCTCTTGATCCATTTGAGACACCTAAAGCTATAGAGGATATATGTAATGAATATAATGAAGCTATTAAAAAAGGTGTTACTAACCCTTTAATCCTTACTTTTATTTTTATTCAAGATTTTTTATCAATTCATCCATTTAATGATGGAAACGGGAGAACAAGCCGACTCTTAACCAATTTAATGTTATATAAACTAGGATATTTTGTTGGCAAATACATCTCGCTAGAAAGTAAAATTGCAGATAGTAAAGACTCATACTATGATGCCCTTTATGATTCACAAAAAGATTGGCATTTAGGCGAAAATAATCCGACTCCTTTCATAAACTATATGTTAGGCATATTAGCTAAAGCTTATATTGATTTAGAAGAAAAAATACAAATGTCTAATCAAAACATGTCGGCATATGAAATAGTTAAACATAGCCTAATCGGAAAAATAGGTAAAATAACCAAATCAGAACTAACCGAGATGTGTCCTACATTATCTACTAGTTCAGTTGAAAAATCAATTAAACAATTAGTTGAAGAAGGAAAACTTGAAAAACACGGAAAAGGTAAAAATACATTTTATGTTATAAAATTATAAGAGGAGAGAGTATATGAAAAAAGACCCGTTTATCGAATATTTAAAAGAAAAAGAACCCTCAAAACAACAAAAAAAATACTCTTGGTATACGGCAGTAGGCTTGCAAAAAGTTGATGGATTAGATACTTCGGATTACTTAAAAGAAATAGCTAAGAGGAACATTGAAGGTGATATAACTTTAGATGAATCACAAAAATTAATTGAATCTTACTATGAGCAAGCATCTGAAGCGGAAAAATCTACAGAAGAAGCTGATAAAGTGTCAATTAAAATTGCAAAATTATTGTCAAATACAGCTTTTACTTTTTCGGTTGCCGAATATATAAATATTCATAAATTTTTATTTGGAGATGTTTATGATAGAGCTGGTAAAATTAGAAAATATAATATCACCAAAAAAGAATGGGTATTAAATGGGGATACTGTTATCTATGGTAATTATCCGACAATAAGAGAAACTTTGGAATATGATATTAATCAAGAAAAAAACGTTGATTATTCTAAGTTTTCTAAAGAAGAAATAATAACTCATTTAGCTAAGTTTGTGTCAAATATATGGCAAATCCATCCGTTTGGAGAAGGGAATACTAGAACCACAGCAGTATTTCTAATTAAATATTTAAAAACATTAGGATTTGATGTTACTAATGACTTGTTTGCTGAAAATGCATTTTATTTTAGAAATGCCTTGGTAAGAGCTAATTATAACAATATTTCTAAGCAAATCTATGAAACTAATAAGTACTTAGAAATGTTTTTAAGAAATCTTCTTTTCAAAGAAAATAATGAACTGTTAAATAGATATTTACACGTTGTTTATAGTGAAAAACCGGACATTGGAGGAAAAAAACCAGACATTGGAGGAAAAAAACCGGACATTGGAGGAAAAAAACCTTACATTGAATTAGCTAAAACTTCATTAACCAATAAAACAAAAGAAAATATTTTTAGGCTGTATCAAACGATACAACAAAATATTTTTGGAAGAAAAGATATAATTAAAATATTAAATTTATCTCCATCAAGATCTTCTGAACTTATTAAACAAATGTTAGAATATAATTTAATTAGTCCCGTTTCTGGATTTGGAAAAGGTAGATACAAATTTAATTTATAGTAGGGTTATAAATTTATTGGTAAATAATATACCGATAAACACTAATATGTTAAAAGAAGTAAAATCTGGAAGAAGATTATACTATACGGTAGTAATTTCAGGGAACCAATTAAAAGATAAAAATATAACTGATGTAACATCAATTAAGTTTAAATTAAGAGCTTACAATCTAAACGGAATTAATCCGGATTACTAGAATCAAAGTTTTGAATATATACCAAAACATTAAAATGTAAAGGTTAAATAATAAAAAGAGATTGCGATATTTTCAATCTCTTTTTTCGTCCTTTTTATAATATAAAAACTTTTAAGAAAGTGATAAAGAAAATCTATAATAAAAATGATATAATAATTAGAGAGGGATGTTTATGAAAATACTAGTTATTGGTGGAACCAATATTGATATTAATGCAACTTCAATAAATGAGATAGTATTAAAAGATTCTAATATCGGTAATATAGAAATATCTATCGGTGGAGTTGCTAAAAACATAGCTGAAAATTTAGCAAGACTTGATTTGGATGTTTCTTTTTTAACGATTTTAGGAAATGATCATTATGCTGATGTTGCAATTGATTATTTAAAAGGATTAAACCTTAATTTAATTTATGACAAATCAAAGAATCATCCAACTTCAACATATCTTGCGGTTTTCGATCAAAATCATGATATGGAAATTGGAATCAATGATATGAAGGCGACCGATGAACTTGATTCTAATTTTATTAAAGAAAAGATTAATTTTGATTTATATGATTTAGTAGTAATTGATTCCAATTTATGTCAAAAGACATTGGAGTATATCGCTAAAAACTGTCATAAACCAATATATGCTGAATCAATATCAGTTAATAAGGTAAAAAGGTTAAAGCCGTTATTATCGCATTTCAAGGCGATTAAATGCAATAAAATTGAGGCGCTTGCGATAACTGATAATAAAAATCACGATAGTATCGAATCAATTGCAAAAGATATTGCAAGTCAAGGAGTTAAAGAAGTATATATAACTGATGGTGGAAATGGTAGTTATTTATATAAAGATAAAAAGTTATACCATATGCCGTCATATCAAGTTAATATTATCAATACAACCGGTGCGGGAGATGCGTTTTACTCTGGGGTAATTTACGCTAAAGCACACGGTCTAAAAGAGTTAGTATACGGGAATGCTTTAGCGAAAATTACGTTAGAGTGTGCCAAATCAAATAATCCAAAGTTAAATAAAAAATTAGTAGAAAGAGTGGTTAGAGAAAGTGAGAATTGAAGTAAAACAAGAAGTGTTAGATGCACTAAATGAAGGAAGAGGAGTAGTTGCGTTAGAATCAACTATTATTTCACACGGTATGCCTTATCCAGAAAATTATGAGATGGCTAAAAAAGTTGAAATAATTATTAGAGATAACGGAGCGACACCAGCAACTATCGCCATTATTGATGGTGTTATTAAAGTTGGACTTGAAGAAGATGAATTATTATATTTATCACAAGCGAAAAACGTTTTAAAAGTTAGTAAAAGAGATTTTGGATACTGCGTATCTAAAAATTTAACCGGGGCAACAACTGTATCGGGAACGATGATCGTTGCTGATTTAGTTGGCATTTATGTATTTGCTACTGGTGGTATCGGTGGGGTTCACCGTGAAGGAGAAAATACATTTGATATTTCTCGCGACTTAGAAGAATTAGCTAACTTAAATGTTGCAGTAGTTTGTGCCGGAGCTAAATCAATTTTAGATTTGGGTTTAACTTTAGAGTATTTAGAAACTAAAGGGGTAGAAGTTATTGGTTATAAAACTGATAAATTACCAGCTTTCTTTACTCGTTCAAGCGAATTTAACGTAACTCATAGACTTGATACACCAAAAGAAATTGCCGAGCTATTAGATGCTAAATGGCAAATGATTGATGGTGGAGTAGTAGTGGCAAACCCGATTCCAGAAAAAGATTCGTTAGATGAAAAGATGATTAATAAAATTATTGATGACGCTTTAATTGAAGCTAAAGAAAAAGGAATCTCGGGTAAAGAAACGACACCTTTCTTACTTGCTAAAGTCAAAGAATTAACTAAAGGTAAGAGCTTAGAAGCTAACTTAGCTTTAGTTTATAATAACGCTAAAGTTGCTGCTCAAATTGCTAAAGAGTTAGAGAAAGTGGCTAATAATGAATGAAAAGGACGAGCGACAACTAAAAACACCATACTTTAGCAAATTAAAAGAATATACCGAATCAAAACCTATTTCACTAGATGTTCCTGGCCATAAACTAGGAAGATTGGATAATGAATTATTAGAATATGCTGGAGCTAATATTTTTAAGCTTGATGCTAATGCTCCAAGAGGTTTAGATAATTTATCAAAACCTAAAGGAGTAATTAAAGAAGCTCAAGATTTAATGGCTGAAGCTTTTGGAGCCGATCGAGCATATTTTTTAACAAATGGAACGACTCAAGGAATTTTAGCGGTTATTATGTCAGTATGCCGTGCTAATCATAAAATATTAATTCCGAGAAATGTTCATAAATCTGTAATTAACGCGTTAATTTTAAGTGGGGCTATCCCAATTTTTATGAAGCCTAATATTGATAATAGTTTAGGAATCGCTAATGGGATATCAGTTGATACGGTAAGAGAAGCGATTAGTGATAATCCAGACGCAAAAGCGATCTTTTTAATTAACCCGACTTACTTTGGAGTTGTTAGTAATTTACGTGAAATCGTTAAAATTGCTCATGAACATGATATGAAAGTAATTGTTGATGAGGCACACGGAGGACACTTTTACTTTTCTGATAAATTGCCATTAGGGGCAATTGAAGCGGGAGCTGATTTAGCGATTGTTTCTACCCATAAAACAATCGGCTCAATGACTCAAAGTTCAATTATTTTAACTAAAGGCAATAGAGTTGATCATAACAGGTTAGAGGCGACATTAAATATTTTAAACTCAACTTCACCTAGCGGAATTTTAATGGCTAGTTTAGATGTTTCAAGAAAACTGATGTATTTTGAAGGTCCTAAAAAACTTACTAAATTAGTTGAAATGACTAAAACGGCTAGAGATAAAATTAACCAAATACCCGGTATTGAAGCCATTACCGAAGACTACTTTTTGAAAAAAGGGGAGTATGGTGCTGACAAATCAAGAATTATTGTTAAGGTATCAGATTTAGGTATTACTGGCTTTGATGCTTATAATGAACTGCGTGATGTTTACAATATTCAACTAGAACTAGCGGAAACTCATTTAATTTTAGCGGTACTAACTATTGGTACTACTGTTGATGATTTAAAAGGATTTGTCTTGGCATTAAAGAAAATCTCTGAAAAATACTTAAAAGAAAATAGAGATCCAATTCATCAAAAATTAACATATAACGAACCTATTTATTATATGAGACCGCGTGAAGCGTATCACAGATATAAAAAATATGTTCGCTTAGAAGATGCAGCTAACGAAGTAGCTGCTGAATCAATTATGGTATACCCTCCGGGAATACCGATAGTTATTCCGGGTGAAGTTATTACTGAAGAAGTTATTAGCGATTTACTTCAATACCGTGCTAGTGGTTCAACTATTTTAAGTGATTCTGATGGTTATTTAATTAAAGTGGTTGATTTAGATAAATCAGGTGAGGAGGAAGATTAATATGAAAAAGGTAGACTTATCATTTCAAAGTTGTAATGCTTTATACAAAGAAAGTGGTGTTGTAATTTTCAGTGTTCCCCTTGATACAACTACTTCATATCGTCCTGGCACTAGATTTGCTGGAAATGCAATTAGAGTTGAATCAATTGGTATTGAGTGGTATAGTCCGTATCAAGATTTAAACTTAAAGAGTTTTAAAACTTGTGATATCGGTGATATAGAACTTCCAATGGGTGACGTTAAAACATCACTTGATATTATCTATAAGACAACTAAAAAAATATTAAAAGATGAAAAAGTGCCGATGATGGTAGGTGGTGAACACCTAGGATCATATCCAGTTATTAAAGCTTTATATGAAAAATATCCTAATTTGCATGTAATTCATTTAGATGCTCATACTGATTTACGAGAAGAGTTTTTGGGAATGGAGTTTTCTCATGCGACATTTTTAAAACAAGCTCATAAATTTTTAGGAGACGGGAAAATATTCCAATTTGGAATTCGTAGTGGTGATGAAGAAGAATTTAATTGGATTAATAAAGGACATGTATTCCAACAAAAATATAATTTAGATGGCCTTGATAATGTAGTTGAAAAACTAAAAGACGTTCCGGTTTATATTACTATTGACTTAGACGTGTTAGATCCTAGTGTTTTTCCTGGTACAGGTACACCTGAACCAGGCGGAATTACTTATAAAGAATTATTATGGGCTTTTAGCCAATTTAAAAAATTAAACCATATCGTTGGTGCTGATTTAGTAGAATTAGCTCCTAATTTAGATTCTAGTGGAGTTTCAACTATTGTTGCGGCTAAGAGTTTAAGAGAAATGGTTTTAATTTTACAAGATAATTTAAGGGGGAAGAATAAGTAATGAATGAAACAATCAAAGCAATTTTAGAACGAAGAAGTATTAGAAAATTTAAAAATACACAAGTTAAAGAAGAAGATTTAGATTTAATCTTAAAAGCGGGGACATACGCCGCTAGTGGTAGAGGAGCGCAAGCGCCTCTTATTGTATCAATTCAAGATCAAGCGGTAATTAAAGAATTATCAAAAATTAATGCTCAAGTTATGGGGCGTGAGATAGATCCATTTTTTGGAGCTCCAACCGTAATTATGGTATTAACTGATAAAGAAAGAAATACTGGTGTTGAAGATGCTAGTTTAGTTATTGGCAATATGATGTTAGCGGCTCATTCAATTGGTCTTGCATCTTGTTGGATCCACCGCGCTAAAGAAATGGTTGAGTTTCCATATGTTCAAAAAATGTTAGCGGCAATTGGGATTAATCATGAAAAATATCGTGGTGTTGGTAATATGATTTTGGGATATAGTGATATGCCATTACCACAACCAGCTAAAAGAAAAGATAATTATATTTATAAAATTAAATAATGAGAAAATATTTAATACCTAAAGACGGAAAGTTTTATAAAGCTAACCTTCATGTTCATACTACCGTAAGTGACGGAGTAATGACGCCGCATGAAGTTAAAAAGATGTATCAAGATGAAGGCTACTCGGTTGTAGCTTTTTCTGATCATGAAGTAATGGTTCCGCATAATTATTTAACTGATGATAGTTTTTTGGCAATGACCGCTACTGAAATTAGTATTAACCAGTATTGGGGATGGGATTTTGAATTCCAAAAAACTTATCATTTTAATCTTTTATCGGGAGATCCAGAAAAAGATTTTTATAAAGCTTTTAATAAAAATAATATATGGTTAGGTAACTCTTTTGATTATATTAGCGAAAACCAAGAAAAACATTCATTTATTAAAGAATATCAAATTGATAATATTAACGAAGTTATTAAAATGTCTAATGAAGAAAACTTACTAGTTACTTATAATCATCCAGTATGGTCACTTCAAGATTATAGTGATTATATTAATTTAGAAGGCCTTTGGGGTGTTGAGTGGTTTAATAATGGGTGTGTTCAAGGTGGGTTTATTGATTCTATTAAACCAGTTGATGATTTATTAAGAATTGGGAAAAATGTTTTCCCAGTGGCAACTGATGATGCCCATTATCCGGTTACTTGTTTTGGTGGGTTTGTGATGGTTAAAGCAGATTCATTAACATATGATACGATTTTTAAGGCGTTAAAAGAAGGAGATTTTTATTCGTCAACTAAACCACTAATCGAAGAGTTATATATAGAAGACGGAATAATAACGATTAAATGTAGCCAAGTTACAAGAATTATGCTAACTACTGAAAGAAGATATACCCAAGATGTAATTGGGAATAATATAACTGAAGCTAAATTTGATATTAATAATTATTTAAGAAGATCTACTAAAAATGAATGTAAGTATCCGTATATTAGATTAACTTTAATTGATAAAGATGGAAATGAAGCATACACCAGGGCTTATCACTTATACGAATTAAGATAAATAAAATGTAAATAATGTAAAACCTCAGCTAAGAAATGTGCTGAGGTTTTTATTTTTCTAATAATTAAAGTGAAAAAAATTGACATTTAAATCGAGTTATAATATAATATACGTGTTGCCCGAAATGCGCTTAAAAATTAAAACTGAATTAACGGCTTTAATAAGCCAATAGAAGCATAATAAAACACGTGGGTGCGTGAATATAAGAAAAGGAGACTAAAATATGCCAACAATTCAACAATTAGTTACAAAAGGTCGTCAAGATAAAACGACAAAATCTAAATCTCCGGCATTAGGATATGGTTTTAATAGCCTTCAAAAGAAAACTAGCTATTACAACTCACCTCAAAAAAGAGGAGTTTGTACAAGAGTTACGACAATGACTCCTAGAAAACCAAACTCAGCTTTAAGAAAATATGCAAGAGTTAGATTATCAAATGGTACAGAAGTTACCGCATATATTCCTGGAATTGGACATACACTTCAAGAACACAGTGTAGTTTTAATTCGTGGTGGTAGAGTTAAAGACTTACCAGGGGTACGTTACCACATCGTTAGAGGAACTCTAGATACAGCTGGAGTACAAAATCGTAAACAAGCACGTTCTAAATACGGTGCTAAGAGACCTAAGAAATAAGAAAGGAAAGGTGACTACACATGCCAAGAAAAGGACATATACCTAAAAGAGATGTATTACCTGACCCAATTTACAACTCTAAATTAGTTACAAAAGCTATCAACGCTATTATGTTAGATGGTCAAAAAGGAACAGCTCAGTCAATTATGTACGGAGCGTTAAAGAAAGTAGAAGCGGATACTGGTAGAGACGGACTAGAAGTATTTGAACAAGCATTAGGAAACATTATGCCAGTAATTGAGACAAGATCTAGAAGAATTGGTGGGCAAAACTATCAAGTGCCAACAGAAGTTAGACCTGAAAGAAAACAAGCATTAGGCTTACGTTGGTTAGTACAATACGCTAGATTAAGACATGAAAAAACAATGGTCGAAAGATTAGCTAAAGAAATCTTAGATGCTTCAAACGGCATTGGTGCCTCAGTTAAGAAGCGTGAAGATGTTCATAGAATGGCTGAAGCTAACAAAGCGTTTGCTCACTACCGTTGGTAAGGAGTAAATAACCATGGCGAGAGATACGAGCTTAGAAAAAACAAGGAATATCGGCATCATGGCTCACATCGACGCTGGTAAAACAACTACTAGTGAAAGAATTTTATACCATACAGGCAAAATTCATAAGATGGGGGAAACACATGATGGGGCAGCTCAAATGGACTGGATGGAGCAAGAGCAAGAACGTGGTATTACTATTACGTCTGCTGCAACAACAGCTTATTGGAAGGGCTATAAGATTAACGTAATCGATACTCCGGGCCACGTCGACTTTACAGTTGAAGTATCACGCTCATTAAGAGTATTAGATGGTGCAGTAACGGTATTAGATGCACAAGCTGGGGTTGAACCTCAAACAGAAACTGTTTGGCGCCAAGCAACAGATTATAAAGTACCAAGAATTGTTTTCGTTAATAAAATGGATAAAATTGGTGCTGACTTTGAAAACGCAATTAAAACGATTCATAATCGTTTAGGTGTTAAAGCATATGCAGTTCAGTGGCCAATTGGTGCTGAAAGCAACTTTACTGGAATCATTGATTTAATTACGATGAAAGCATATCATTATGATGGTGGAATTGATGAAGAAACTACAGAAATTGAAATTCCAGCAAATTTAGTTGATAAAGTAGAAGAAAAAAGAACTGAATTAATTGAAGCAATCGCTGATTTTAATGAAGAATTAATGATTATGTATCTTGAAGGTGAAGAAATTCCTGTAGAGATGATTAAAGAAACGATTAGACAAGCAACTCTAGAAGTTAAATTCTTCCCAGTATTCTGCGGAACTGCATTTAAAAATAGAGGAGTTAAAAAAATCTTAGACGGTGTAATTGATTACTTACCAGCTCCAACTGATGTTGAAGGTATTGTTGGTTATACATCAGATGGTAAAGAAATCGTTAGACATCCAAGTGATTCTGAACCTTTCACAGCTTTAGCATTTAAAGTTATGACTGACCCTTATGTTGGCAAACTTACATTCTTTAGAGTTTACTCAGGATCAGTTAAATCAGGAAGCTATGTAAGAAATGCTTCTAAGGATACGCGCGAGCGTTTCGGTAGAATCTTATTAATGCATGCTAACCACCGTGAGGAAGTTAGTGAAGTATACGCTGGAGATATTGCGGCAGTAGTTGGATTAAAAGAAACAACAACCGGGAATACATTATGTGGTGAAAAAGATGACATCATCTTAGAATCAATGATTTTCCCTGAACCAGTTATTGATATTGCAATTGAACCAAAAACAAAACAAGACCAAGACAGAATGTCAACAGCTTTATCTAAACTAGCTGAAGAAGACCCAACATTCCGTACTTATATTGATAAAGAAACCGGACAAACAATTATTGCTGGTATGGGTGAATTACACCTTGATATTATTGTTGATAGATTACGTAGAGAATTTAGAGTTGACGCAAACGTTGCTGAACCTCAAGTATCTTACCGTGAAACTATTACAACACCAGCAACAATCGAAGGAAAATTCGTTCGTCAATCTGGTGGACGTGGTCAATATGGTCACGTTGTCTTAGAATTTGAACCAAACCCAGGTAAAGGTTTTGAATTCGTTGACAAAATTGTTGGTGGGGTTGTTCCAAGAGAATATATCCCAGCAGTTCAAAAAGGGTTAGAAGAAGCAATGCCTAATGGTATTCTTGCCGGATATCCAGTATTAGATATTAAAGCGACTTTAATTGACGGATCATACCATGATGTTGACTCATCAGAAATGGCATTTAAGATTGCCGCTTCAATGGCATTAAAAGAGTTATCAACTAAAGGTAACCCAGCAATCTTAGAACCAATCATGTCAGTTGAAGTAGTAACACCAAACGAATACGTTGGTAACGTAATCGGCGACTTATCAAGCCGCCGTGGCCGTCTTGATAGCCAAGAAGGAAGAGGTACAGCCGTAGCAATTAAGGCTTTCGTTCCACTTTCAGAAATGTTTGGTTATGCGACAGCCTTACGTTCTAATACACAAGGTAGAGCTAACTTCGTAATGCAATTTGCTCACTATGAGCCAACACCGCGTCAAATTACAGACGAAATTATTAAAAAACGTGGTTCTAATTAATAAATGGTGGCTTTTTGCCACAAATGTAACTAATAACTTGCAAAAACAAGTAGTTTAAGATACAATATTAAGAGTAGTATTAATTAATAAATTAATAAATAAAAAATCAAATAAAATCTTATTTAGGAGGAAAAAATAATGGCAAAGAAAAAATTCGAAAGAACTAAACCACATGTTAACATTGGTACAATCGGTCACGTTGACCATGGTAAAACAACTTTAACAGCAGCAATTACTTCTGTATTAGCTAAAAAAGGATTTGCTGAAAAGAGAGATTACTCTCAAATTGACGGTGCTCCAGAAGAAAAAGAAAGAGGAATCACTATCAATACATCACACGTAGAATACGAAACTGAAAATCGTCACTACGCACACGTAGACTGCCCAGGACACGCTGACTATGTTAAAAACATGATTACTGGTGCTGCACAAATGGACGGCGGAATCTTAGTTGTTTCTGCAGCTGACGGTATGATGCCTCAAACTAGAGAGCACGTATTATTAGCTCGTCAAGTTGGGGTTCCTAAGTTAGTTGTTTTCTTAAACAAAGCAGACTTAGTAGACGACGAAGAATTATTAGAACTTGTTGAAATGGAAATTAGAGAATTATTATCTGATTACGATTTCCCAGGTGATGAAATTCCATTCGTAGCTGGATCAGCATTAAAAGCTTTAGAAGGCGATGCTAAACACGAAGAAAAAATCTTAGAATTAATGGCACACGTTGACGCTTATATTGATGAGCCAGTTAGAGAAACTGACAAACCATTCTTAATGCCAGTTGAAGACGTATTCACTATTACTGGACGTGGAACAGTTGCTACTGGACGTGTTGAACGTGGTCAATTAAAAGTTGGTGACGAAGTTGAAATCGTTGGTATTAGACCAACTGCTAAAACTGTTGTTACTGGTGTAGAAATGTTTAGAAAATTACTAGACTACGCTGAAGCTGGAGACAACATTGGAGCATTATTACGTGGTGTTAAACGTGAAGATATCGAACGTGGTCAAGTATTAGCTAAGCCAGGTTCAGTTAAACCACACACTAAATTCGAAGCACAAGTTTACGTGTTATCAAAAGAAGAAGGTGGACGTCATACTCCATTCTTCTCAAACTATCGTCCACAATTCTATTTCAGAACTACAGACGTTACTGGTGTTATTAACTTAAAGCCAGGTGTTGAAATGGTTATGCCAGGAGACAACACTGAAATGATCGTTGAATTAATTCATCCAATCGCTGTTGAACAAGGTACTAAATTCTCTATCCGTGAAGGTGGTAGAACAGTTGGTGCTGGTTCAGTAACTAAGATTATTGAATAATTTAAACTAAAATCAAAAGAGGCCTTGGCCTCTTTTTTTGTATTAAATGGTAAAATAAACTTGACAATGTTATAACATATGTATATACTTTACTTAGAGGTGATTATATGAAAACCCAAATTAAAAAGATTGGAAATTCAAAAGGAATTATTATTCCGTCAGCCATTATAAAAACTTTAGGATTAGAGGATAAAGATAATTTATTATTAAAAGTTGACGGAGATAAAATCATAATGAAAAAAGAAGAAAAAACTAAACCGTTAACTTTAATGGAAGTATTTGAAGGATATAACGGAGATTATGATTATGATATCGCTTTTGATGATGTTATGGGAGATGAAGTATGGTAAAGCAAGGGGATATTATATTAGTTAACCTTAGTCCGACTATTGGATCAGAACAAAAAGGAAAAAGACCAGCATTAGTTGTATCGAATAATGATTTTCAAAAATTAACTAAAAAGTTTGCAATTGTAGTACCAATTACGTCAACACGTAGAAATAAATTTCCTCTTCATGTTACACTAGATAATAGAACTAATACGAAAGGCGATATCATGTGTGAACAAATCAAAATGATAGATACAGTCGCCAGAAATGTAGAAGTAATAGAGTCAATTTCAAAAGATAAATTAGAAGAGGTATTAAATTTAATATCGTTGTTTTTCTAAAATTAAGAGAGGCCTCGGCCTCTTTTTCATTAATTTAGCGATAAAATCCTTTTTTCATAAAGAGTAGTGCTTTTTCTTCAGTAATTTCTTTTGCATTTTTCTCGATATCTGCAACTTGGAAAGCTTTCGACCAAGATTCACTAGATGGATCCCACACTTCTGCACCATATGTATAGTGCGCTGCCGTTGGGTCTTGTGCCACGCGGAATAATTCTTCCTAACGCTTATCAGCATAATATCGATACTTTACTGACATAAATACCCTCCTTTACCTTTATTAAATAATAAAGCTTTTCAAAAATAAACTTGTAGTTTAAAATAATTTAAAAGTCTTGTTTTTACAAAATTTATATGATAAGATACTTATGCAAAAAAAATTGTTTGTGGCTGAATAAACCTTTGTCGGGGTTAAGGCACGCCGAAAGAAGAGCTCTTGAGGTTGGAACACCTTCATACTAGAATGTATCTGGGAAAAGACGGCGGTGAAAACAATTAACTATATCTTATTGCAATCTCGAAACTGGCTTCTGGGCTTGCCGAGTAGTGACGCACCGGTTAGGCGATGTCAACCAGAGGTGGTCGTTGACGTATAGTGATATACTATAACAGTTCTGTCGAGATGTCTGTTGCTGAAAGCGACCGGGTATAGCTCTTAATGATCCTACTGGTCAGACACAGTGGCGGTTCCGAAAGGATAGCGATAGTACCTAATTGATCACTAGGTATGCTATGGCAGAATAAAGGTGTAGTTAGTTAGAGTTGGAGAGGATGACACACCCTCTTCCAAACAATTTGTTTTTGTTAAAAAAAGAGTTTAATAACTCTTTTTTTATTTGATTGTGGTTAATTAAATTACTGTATTTAATTAATTGACTTTTATATAAATATTTGATAATCTATTTTTGTAGATCTCCGAATCATTCGAGTGGGGAAACCGGTATTTTGGGGTGAATCTCTTTAGAGTAAGGGAACTTAATTCTCTGAACCCGTCAGCTAACCTCATAGGAGTGATTAAGCGTATAACATTGTTATGCGTTTTTTTATTATCTAAGAAGAGGAGAGATGTAGATGGAGTTGAATTTATTGTTTAAAGTCGCTATTGTTTTGATAGTCGGCTTTATCGGAGGGCAAGTTGCTAGAAAATTAAAATTACCAAACGTATCTGGTTACTTGCTATTTGGATTATTATTAGGACCTTCACTAGGGTTAATTATTCCAGAGTGGACAGGATTAATTACTGGTAAAGATCAAATTACACTGCAATTTATTAGTGAAATTGCCTTAGCCTTTATCGCATTTAGTATTGGTAGTGAATTCAATATTAAAAGTGTTAAAAAGATGGGGAAAGAAGTTAACGTAATTACTTTGTTAGAAGTAACAGGCGCAGTTATGTTAGTATTCCTATTTATGCTTGTTATGCCAAAGCCTCAAAGCTTTAATTCGCATTACGGTATAGGAGGGTATAATCCGTTTGCTAAGCCAAATGTCGCTTATTCATTAATTTTGGCAAGTATGTCTGCTGCAACAGCACCAGCAGCAACATTAATGGTTGTTAGACAATATAGAGCATACGGACCAGTTACAAAGAAAATCTTACCAATTACTGCAATGGATGATATTTACGGAATTGTTGTGTTTGGATTCTTTATCTCATTTGCGCAACTATTAGTTCCAGCCGGAGAACAATTACCATTATGGTTAATGATTTCTAAACCATTTATTGAAGTATTTGGATCACTTTTAATCGGAGCTTTAATTGGATATCCGCTAGCTATTTTAGCTAAGAAGTTCGACAGAGAACGTGATGATATTCAAGTATTAGCAATTTCGGCTGTTGTCTTATCAATTGGTTTAATTAGTATTTTAGACCATGAAAAAGTATTAGGACAATATGGTATTAGCTTTTCTGCGTTACTCTCTAATATTATTACAGGTGCAATGATTGCTAACTTAACTAGAAGACCAACTAGAACGTTTAATGCAGTTAACGATTTTACTGCACCGTTCTTCGTAATGTTCTTTACTCTAGCGGGAGCTGGATTAGATCTTGCTATTATTAAACAAGAATGGTTAATTGCTGTAATTGCTTTAGTCTATATTATTGGTAGAGGTGTTGGTAAGTATTTAGGTACTCGCCTAGGCGCTACAATTATGAAGAGTGAAGATAGTGTTAAAAATTGGTTAGGTCTTGGACTCTTACCACAAGGTGGAGTTTCAATTGGACTTTTAGTCCTTGTTAGAAAAGCCTTCACAGATTTAGCTGAAGGGCAATTAAGTCCAATGTATAGCCTAATTTATACTATCATCATGTTAAGTATTTTAGTTTATGAAACATCAGGCCCAATTTTTGCTAAGATTGCAATTAGTAAAGCCGGAGATATTGGTGGTCTTGATAAATTTGAAGAATTATCAAGTGTAGAAGATTTAGTTCCATTTGAAGAAGGAGGAATGTAAGAATGAACGTATTATTTATTGTATTAAATGATTTGGCATATCTAGATGAAATTTTAGAAAAATTTGTTGACTTAAAAGTTAGAGGAGCAACAATTATTGAATCTCAAGGAATGGCTTCAGCTATTTTAAATAGTGAAGGATTAAATTTCTTAATGGGTGGATTATTCAAAGGAAGAACTGACGAAGAACAAAAATACTCAAAAACTATCTTTACAGTAATTCCAGATGAAGAAACATTAAATAAAACTGTCCAAGCAGTTCAAAAGATTGTTGAAAGAAGTAAAAAACGTACAATTGGGTTCATGTTTACAGTTCCTGTAACTGGAATTTTCCCACTTTCACCAAAAGTAAAATAATAATTAATAATAAAAGCTACCAACCAAACGGTTAGGTAGTTTTTTTATATCCTATGATTTTGATCCTAAAATAATAAATTCTAACATCATTTGAGTAATTTAAGTAACACTAAATTTATTTTTACCCTCATCGTACCAATAACAAATTGTTTCATAGAAAATGGAACAAATAATATTCGCCTTATAATCTAAAATGTTTTCTGGTTCGTTAATTTCTAATTTAGCGTATTTTAAAATTAATTCCTTTAGTTTGTTTTTAAACTTAATTTGGAAGAATAAACTACCGTTAGGTCCTAACAAAAAGTTTAGTTTATCTCCTAATAATTTTTCGTGATCGGCAAAGATTTCTAAAATTTTCTCGCTATTTTTAGTAAAAGTCGCTTCTTTAAGGTTTGCAAATTGTTCTTCGGTTGGCAAAAATTCATTTTCAATTTGTTCGTGTAAATCCGGTATATCTAAAAAGTGAGCGTAAAAAGTGCCGCGGTTATATTCTTCGGCTTTATCTGTTATAATTTTAACTGTAATCTTATCACGTTGGTTGGAAGTATATAAGTACCAATATGCCATTTTTAAGTTTTCTTTAGTAAAAGATGTCGTATTTGTCATAATATATCAAAAATTAGCAATACTTTGCGGAGGTAGAGCAGCTGAAGAAGTTGTCTTTGACTCAATTACTACGGGAGCTTCTAATGATATAGAAAAAGCAACTCAAATCGCAAGGAGCATGGTAACAAGATATGGTATGTCAAATAAGTTTGGAATGATGGCGCTTGAAACAGGCGGAAACACTTATTTAGGCCATTCTGGCCAATCAAGTGTTTCACCAGAAACAGCTAGATTGGTTGATATTGAAGTGCAAAATCTTATTAAAAATGCATATGAAATAGCGAAAGATTTGTTATTAAATAATCGAGAAAAACTAGACGAACTAGTAGCATATTTAATGGATAAAGAAACTATTACTGGCGAAGAATTTATGAAAATATTAAATAAATAAAATATATTAATTTATTAATATATAAAGTATTTTGTCACTTAATTTGACAATTAACATCTAATGTTATAAAATACTATCGTTGGTAAAAAAGCAGGCCATGCCAGTTAATAACAATAATCCCTACTCTATAGGAGCTCGTAGTAACTTATTTACTGCTTATAAGCGAGGCGGATATCGGGATTACTTATTAGAAGTCATTGCAATTTTTACCACTAAAAAATATAAAAGGAGGTAAAAATTATGTCACGTTACACTGGACCAACATGGAAAGTTTCACGCCGTTTAGGATATTCAATTTCTGAAACAGGTAAAGAACTTCAAAGACGTAACTATGCACCAGGACAACACGGTCAAAGACGCTCTAAGTTAAGCGACTACGGTCAACAGTTAGCTGAAAAACAAAAAGTAAGATTTACTTATGGTGTTTCAGAAAAACAATTCCGTAAAACATTTAACGAAGCAAGAAAAATGGCTGGAGTTCACGGTGAAAACTTTTTAAAGTTATTAGAATCACGTCTTGATAACGTAGTATACCGCTTAGGTCTTGCTAAAACTCGTGCTCAAGCTAGACAATTAGTTAACCACGGACACGTTTTAGTTGATGGAAAGAAAGTAGATATTCCGTCATACAGACTACAACCAGGACAAACAATTTCTTTAAGAGAAAGATCACAAAACTTAAAGATTGTTACTGAAGCAAGAGAAGGACAATACGTTACAATGGATTTCGTGAATTGGGATGACGACAAGAAAGTTGGAACATTCTCAAGATACCCTGAAAGAAACGAAATCTTACCAGAAATCAATGAACAATTAATCGTTGAATTCTACAACCGTTAATCTTAATTAACTAAAAGGAGCGTAATTCGCTCCTTTTTTTGTTAATACACATTAACAAGCATAAAATAATAGATTATAAATATGATAAAATAGTATTGGTGGTAGTATGTATAAAAAATTAATTTTAATCCGTTTTGGCGATTTAATGCTAAAGGGGAAAAACCAAAAAACATTTATTAACGCAATTAAAAGATTAATTAAAGATAAACTAAGTGATTTAAATGTCACTATTATTAACACATATAATCGTGTTTATTTAGATATTAATGATGTTAGTCCTGATTTAGTAGTTAAAAGATTAATGCTAGTATCCGGCTTGCATTCTTTTAGTTTTGTCTATAAAACATCACTAGAACTTGAAGATATTAAAAATACCGCAATTAAATTAATTGAAGATGAATTAACTGACTTTAATCACTTCAAAATCGAAACGAAACGCGCTTATAAACAATTTCCGCATACAAGTTTAGAATTCTCTAAAATAATTGCACCAGCCATTTTAAAACGCTTTGAAGGCAAGATTACAGTTGATGTTAAAAACCCAACTGAAACTTTAACCATTGAAATTAGAGAAGACGGGACTTACTTATTTTTAAAGACTATTAAAGGATTAGGTGGTTACCCAGTTGGTACTGGTGGCAAAGGACTTGTTATGTTAAGTGGTGGAATTGATTCACCGGTTGCAGCATTCCTTGCCCTAAAGCAAGGTGTAGAAATTGAACTATTACACTTTGAATCAAGTCCACTGACTCCACTTGAATCAGTTGATAAAGTAATAAAGATTGCTTCGAAAATTGCTAGATATATGCCAAAAGGCCAAATTAAGATGCATATCTGTCATTTTGCCAATCTTCATCATATGCTACTTGAAAATGTACCGGATCCATATATTATTACCATTATGCGAAGAAAAATGTATGATATTGCAGAAAAATACGCTAAAAATAATGATATTCTAGTTTTAATTAATGGTGAATCAATTGGTCAAGTCGCAAGTCAAACTTTAGAAAGTTTAAGTGTTGTAGAAGCGGTAACTAGAATGCCAATTATTAGACCACTTGCTACATATGATAAAAACGATATTATTAAAATTGCTCATCAAATCGATACATATGAAACATCAATTATTCCATTTGAAGATTGTTGTACGGTATATGTACCTAAAAAACCTGTAACTAAACCTAAGCTGCATATTTGTGAACAAATAGAAGAATCCTTTGACTTTAAGGTAGTTCAAGAAGAAACAATTAAAGGAATTACAACATTCACTGTATATGCCGATAAAGAAATGAAGTTAGCTAATTACGGATTTGATTTTAATGATGCCTACGAGGAGTGGAAAAATGATCACGAGCCGTCAAAATGAAACAATTAAAAAATATCTAAAACTAAAACAAAAAAAATATAGAGATTTAGAATCTCAGTTTTTAGTTTATGGTGATCATTTAATTGAAATGGCTTTAAAAAGAGGTAATATAGAGTTAATAATTACTTCAAATGATAAAAAGGAAGGATTGTTAGTTTCTAAATTGATTATGGATGAGTTTAGTCAAACTGAGACAACCTTCGATTCACTTGCAGTATGTAATAAAGTTAATAATCAAATTAAATCTGATAAGATCTTAATTTTAGATGATATCCAAAATCCAGATAACGCAGGAGCGTTAATTAGAAGCGCGTCAGCATTTGGATTTAGACATATTATTTTTAGTTTAAAAAGTGCTGATTTTTATAATGAAAAAACTATCCGCGCTTCTCAGGGAGCGATCTTTGATGTTTATCATGAAAGAGTTGATTTAGTTAGTAAAATAAAACTATTAAAAGAACAAGGTTATTTAATTGTGGGAGCTACTGCACATGGTAATTCTTTAATTACTAAAACTAGCGATAAAGTCGCGTTAGTTTTAGGAAATGAAGGCGCAGGCATTTCAAGTAAGATCGAAGCTTTATTAGATTTAGAAAACACGATTAAAACCGAAAACGTTGAAAGTTTAAACGTTTCAATTGCCGGTAGTATTTTAATGTATGAATGGAGTAAATAATGCAAATAGCTAGTTATTTCGATTATTACAATTGGACACTTGATAAACAAATCAAACTCTTTAAAGATAATGAGCTTGATTATTTTATCCTAAGAAAAGTAAATGGATTAGGCTTTACAAATTATTTAAATAAACTTAATGAAGTTGAGTTTAAATTAAAAAAAATAAAAGTCGGTTTTTTTGATCCACTTTTAGCTCCAATTGATTTTGATTATGAAACGAATATAAATAATTTAAAACTAGCCGTTAAATTTGCTAAAAGAGTAAAAACTAAAAATATCGTTATTTTAATTAAACCGTTTAATAACAAAACTACAACTAAAGAACTTAAAGCGTATTTAAAAGATATCTTAAAGATAACTAAAAGATTAAATGTCTTTATTAAACTTGATAATCAAAATGATATGTTTATCTTTCATAAGATTGCTAATGAGATCAAATTAAGAATAATTAAATTAATCTTTAATCCCGCAACTATTTATTTAAAAAATAATTCACCAATTAGTTCATATTCACTAATTAACCGTAAGATGGGCTTATTTGAAGTAGCCGATGTTAGCGAAGACGGAGAAGATATTTTAGTTGGACACGGAGTAATTGATATTAAACAATTATTTAAATACTTATATTTAAGTAGATATAAAGGATTAGTGACTCTTAACTCTAATTTAGAAACTGTTTTTAAAAACTTTGGAGTTAATCCGTTAGATGTTAAAAAGAAAGAAAAAAGAGAAAACTTAACTAAGTATCTAGAAACAATTCAAAAGATGGGTTATGTTTTATATGATAAAGAAAACGAAGTTTCATTTGAAGATATTATTTCTCATCAAATCAAACTTCTAAAGATTGTTTTTAAATAAAAAAAGACCCCATTAGAGGTCTTCATCATGAACTACTTCAAATGCTGGCGAAGCATTTTCTAGTTTATCAAATAATTTTGAAACAAATAAAATTCCTTCTAAGTGGTCGAACTCGTGTTGGAAGACAATTGCTGGATAACCACTTAATCTTAATTTATTTGGTTTAGCTTGATTAGTTTTTGGATCGAAATCTAAAAACTCAATTTCAATTTCTTTAGCTCTAGGTGTTAGGCCTTCAGTTTCATAATCAACACTTAAGCAACCTTCACCACCAGGTAGATAAATTAACTCTTCACTTTTATAAGTAATTACTGGGTTAATAACGACATAAGAATACATCTCGCCCATAAAATTAAAGTGAACAGCAAACATTCGTTTTAAAATGTTTATTTGCGGAGCAGCAATTCCAACTGCGGCTCTTAAGTTATATTTATCAGCGATTTTAGGATCTTGTGAGTTTACGACAAATTCATGTAAATCGCGTGCTAAACGTTTATCACTAAAAGAAAGCGGCAGTTTAACCGGCTTTGATACTTTTAATAGATTTGGATGTCCATCTACAATAATATTACGCATTGTAATCATTTTATCACCATAAATAATTATATCATAAGGAGGCATATAATATGAGTAAAAAGGCAATCATCTACACTTCATACCATCATAATAATACAGTTAACTTATTAAAAGATGCAGTTAATGAACTTGAATATGATTGGTATAATTTATTAAGGGATAAAGATGTAAAAATTCCCATAAATGATTATGAAACAATTATTTTTGCCTCAGGAATATACTATTCCAGAATGCATAAAATAATGGTTAGATTTTTACTTGAAAACAAAGACGAACTTGAAGAAAAGAAAGTTTTAGCGGTTATTACCGCTGGTAAAAATCCAAGTGGATATGCCAAAAGAGTCAAAACTCATTTTAGAAACTTAGGTATTTTAAATATCCACGTTTTCTCATGTTTGGCTTTTGATACTTATGGACCACTTAAATTAATTGGTGGAGTTAACAAAGGAAGACCAAATAAAGGTGATGTTAGTAAATTAACTAGCTTTTTAGAAGAACACATATGATAAGACTTGATCGACTACTCGTTAACATGAAGTTCGGCTCAAGAAAAGAAGTTCAAGACTTGATTAAAAATGGCGAAGTTTATGTTAATGGTAAAATTGAAACTAAAAAAGATCGAAAACTAAATCCAACAAATGATAAAGTTGTGGTTTTAGGTGAAGAGTTATATTATAAAGATGAAATTATTTTAGCGGTAAATAAACCAATCGGTTATTTATCCGCTAATATAGACCCTATGCATCCAGTAATAATAGACCTGTTAAAAGAACCATACCATCGTCATGATTTTAAAATTGCCGGAAGACTAGATCTAGATTCACAAGGATTATTAATTCTTACTACATCAGGACATACCGTTCATGAAATAACTAATCCTAATAAAAAGATAGTTAAAACTTATGAAGTTACCACAGATGAAATAATTGATATTAAAATGTTAAATCGTCTTTTAGAACCGATTAAAATATTAGATGGTAATAATGATTCTTATATCACTAAAGCTTTAGAAGTTAAACTATTAAGTGATAAAATGGCATTAATATCACTTGACGAAGGAAAATTTCATCAAGTAAAAAGAATGTTTCGGGCAATTGGTTATGAGGTTATAAACTTAAAAAGAATTAAAATTGGTAAATATTTAATGCCAAATATCAAGCCTGGAGAGTATCTTGAAATTAAAAAAGATGATATATTGTAATAGGGGGAGATACATATGACCAAAGAAAATCAAACAGAAAGAGTAGCTTATATTATTTCATATTCTAGCAAGGCTATTTTTAAGCGACTTGAAAAAATGCCAGTTAAAATATCTTATGTATCAGAAGCTAACAACCAAGTATTAGTTTATTTTGATAAGAGATTTGTTGGTGATATTGAAAATAAATTAAAGAAAGCTAAAGGATTTGTTAGTATGGAAGAATCCGCTTTATTCCAAGAAGAAGTATTAAATTTTTAAGTATATTTATATAAATATAAAAATATTTAAGGGTGTTAAGTGTTTTTACTTGACACCTTTTATTTTATTTAGTATCATATAGTAGTAAAAATTATTAAAGGAGTGAAATAAATATGGCAGTTAAAATTAGATTACAAAGATTTGGTGCTAAAAAAAGACCATTTTACCGTGTAGTTGCAAGCGAATCAACAAGAGCTAGAGATGGTAAGTTCTTAGAAATCTTAGGAACATATAATCCACTTGAAGGCGAAGTTAAAGTTGACGCAGAAAAAGTACAAAAATGGTTAGACAATGGTGCACAACCAACAGACACTGTTAAAAGCTTACTTAAAAAACATAACGTATTAGAAAAATAAGAAAAGGGGGATTATCAAAATGGCAATAGATTTTGAAAAACTAGTTAAAGATATTGTTAAGCCATTAGTAGTTTACCCTGATGATGTTTTGGTAAAAGTTTTATCAGAAGATGATGACTCTGTAGTAGTTCAATTACTAGTTCATCCAGATGATTTAGGTAGAGTAATTGGACGTGGTGGTCGTACTGCAAGTGCGATTAGAACTATATTATATGCTGGTGCGACTTTAGAAAATGTTAGAGTCAAACTAGATATAGATTCGTATTAAGATATGTACCGCGTAGGTAAGATTGTTAATACGCATGGTATTAAAGGTGAAGTAAAGGTTATGTCAACTAGTGATTTTGACAGGTTTAAAAAAGGTAACACGCTTTATTACTACAATAAAAAAGAAAAAGTTAACTTAAAAATTAAATCAGTTAGAATGCAAAACGAAATATTTCTAATCAAGTTTGAAGGATTTAATTCTTTAACAGAAGTTGAAGATTTAAAAGGATTAGAACTATTTACAAGTGATAGACCTGAACTAGAAGAAGATGAATATATTAAAGAAGATCTAATTGGACTTTCGGTATACTCAACTGAAGGTGAGTTAATAGGTAAAGTTATAGATCTTAGATTTTTGCCATCACAAGAACTACTTGTAGTTAAAGGTGAAGGCAAAAAAGAGATATTAATACCATTAATTGCGGAGTTTGTAGTAAGTATTAATGATAAAATTATTGTCAAGGTAATTGAGGGATTAATATGATTGTAGATATCATTACCATTTTTCCAGAAATGTTTAATGACTTCCTATCGACATCGATTGTTAAAAGAGCAATTGAAGATGGACGTTTAACAGTCAATTTACATGACTTAAGAGAATATTCTCATAATAAACACCGTAACATTGATGATACTCCGTATGGCGGAGGAACTGGCATGTTAATGGCGTTTCCACCTTTTTATGATGTCATAACTAAATTAAAAAAGGAAAACTCTAAAGTTATTTATTTATCACCTCAAGGGAAACTTTTAGATCAACCAAAAGTTTTCGAAATTGCTAAATACGAACACTTAATTTTAATATGTGGACATTATGAAGGAATTGATGAAAGAGTCTTAAATTTCGTTGATTTAGAGATTTCTATCGGGGATTATATCTTGACTGGCGGTGAATTAGCAGTAATGGTATTAGTTGATGCTGTTACTAGATTAATTCCAGGTGTTATTACTGAAGAGTCAGTTATGGAAGACTCTTTAACTGATGGGTTATTAAAATACCCGCAATATACAAAACCGAGAACATATAAAGGTTTTGGGGTTCCTGAAGTTTTACTTTCGGGACACCACGAAGAAATTAATAAGTGGCGCAAACGTGAAAGTTTAAAAGCGACTTTAACTAAGAGACCAGATCTCTTAGAAAAAAAGTCTTTAACTGATGCGGAACTTGAAATAATTAAATCTATTAAAGATAAATAAATATTATGTTATAATATTAAATGTATGAAAAAATAGCACGGTGGTCCGCTGTCAAATACGTGATACGAACATCGGAAGTATAAGGAGTGAAATTTATGTCAAGACCAAAAGGGCAAGCTTTAATGGAAGCTGTTACTAATGATTATTTAAAAACAGATATTCCTGAATTTAATGCTGGAGACACGGTAAAAGTTAACGTTTTAATTCGTGAAGGTAACCGTGAAAGAGTCCAAGTATTTGAGGGTCTCGTGATCAAAAGACAAGGTGGAGGAATCGAAGAAACATTCACCGTACGTAAAGTATCTTACGGAATTGGAGTTGAAAGAACATTCCCTGTTCATTCACCATCAATTGCGTCAATCGAAGTTGTACGTCGCGGTAAAGTTAGAAGAGCGAAACTTCACTACATTCGCAAATTGTCTGCGAAAGCGGCTAGAATCAAAGAAAAAAGATAATTTTAGCATTAGTAGGAAGAAGGCAAAAGCCTTCTTTTTTCTTTGATTTTAGTGATAATTATCTAATTTTTACCAAAATATAGTATAACTGTAACTAAAAATGAAAAACTTTCAGTAAATAGCAAAGTATTATTGAAAGCATTTTCAATGTATGTTATAATTATAATGTAAAAATTTCGGAAAACAGAGGTATAAATTTATGTCAAATAACGTTACTATATATGATGTTGCTGCTGCATCGGGGTATTCACTAGCTACTATTTCTAGAGTTTTAAATCATCCTGAGAAAGTTAAACCAGCAACTAGAGAAAAAGTCTTAAAAGTTATTGAAGAATTGGGGTATCGCCCTAATATGGTTGCAAGGGGACTTGCATCAAGAAAAACAACTTCAGTTGGCGTGATTATCTCAGATATCACTAGAGCGTCTGTAGCTGAAATGATTGGCGGGATTATGGATATTTCTGATACATATGATTATTCAATTAAGATTTTCCAAATCCACGATGATATTCAAGTTAAAGATGTGATGAGAAACGTAGTTGCTGAACAAGTAGACGGAGTATTATATTTAAACGATGAACTATCTGATTCAGCTACTGAAGAAGTTAAAGAGGCTTTAAAACAAGCAAACATTCCGTTTGTTTTTACAAACGTAATTAATGAAGATAAAAATACTGCATCAGTAGCAATTGATTATTTAAAAGCGGCTTATGATATGACCAAAGCTTTAATTAATAAAGGTAAAAAACATATTTACTTATTATCAACAGCTAGACGTTATACAGTAAATATCGCTAAAGAACAAGGCTATATTAATGCGATGAAAGAATCAAACTTAGAACCAATGGTATTTAGAACTAGTGGTAAAACTTCGATTAACGAAGTTCACTTTAAAGAATTCTTCCAAGGTAAACCAATTGATGCAGCAATTGTTGTTAGAAACTCAATTGCCGTATCATTTTTAAACGTAGCCCAAGATAAAGGATATCGCGTTCCGGAAGACATTTCAGTTGCTAGTTTCCAAAACACTAGATATGCCGTACTAGCAAGACCTAAGTTAACTTGCATTGATATTCCAGTTTATGATATCGGCGCAGTAGCGATGAGACTTTTAACTAAATTAATGTCTAAAAAGTCTAAAGATGTTGGAAACACAAAAATTATCTTACCGCACAACATTATTATTAGAGATTCAACTAACTAATTATTACTAAAGAGTTATTACAGGAGGATATGAAATTGAAATTATATGATGAATTATTATGGCGAGGAATGATTAAAGATGTTAGTGATGAAGAACTCGCTAAAAAAAGAATAAATGAAGAAAACTTACACTTTTATATTGGGTTTGACCCAACTGGAAAGTCACTAACAATTGGGCATTTAGTTCAAATTGTTAGAATGCGCTTAATGCAATTACGCGGACACCATCCAATTGTGTTAATTGGTGGTGCTACTGGATTAATTGGAGATCCAAGAGAAACTAGTGAAAGAAAGCTATTAACTTTAGAAGAATCATTAGAAAATGCTAAATTAATTGAAAAACAAATTTCAAAATACTTAGATCCAAAAGAAACATCATACGTTAATAACTATGATTGGATTAGTAAAATTGATTTAATTAGTTTCTTAAGAGACTATGGAAAACACTTTAATATTAACTACATGTTATCAAAAGATATTATTTCAAAAAGATTAACTACAGGTATTTCATATACTGAATTTAGTTATATGATTTTACAAAGTATCGACTTTTTAAATTTATATAAAAATCACAACTGCCAAATGCAATTTGGCGGTAGTGACCAATGGGGAAATATTACCGCTGGTTTAGAACTAATTAGAAAAGTTGTAGGCGATAATGATGCCATTGGTATTTCAAGCCCACTGCTACTTAAATCAGATGGTCAAAAGTTTGGAAAAAGTGAAGGAGGAGCGATTTGGCTTGATCCTGAGTTAACTAGTCCATATGAGTTATATCAATACTTTTTAAATACTCCAGACGAAGACGTTATTGAAGTATTAAAAAAATTAACATTATTAGATGTTGAAGAAATTATTAAGTTAAAAGACGAAGTTAAAAATAACCCGGAAGCCAGACAAGCTCAAAGGGTAGCAGCTGAAGAAATTGTTAAATTTGTTCACGGCGAAGAAGCATTAAAAGAAGCTGAGTTAATTACTGAAGCTTTATTTAGTGGCAACTTTAATGACTTAACTGAATCTAATTTTAAAGAATTAGTTAAAATTATTGATGGTATTAAAATAGAAGAAGGTTCTAGTTTAGTTGATATTTTAGTAGAAACTAAATTAGCTAGCTCAAAAAGAGAAGCTAGAGAATTTATCACTAACGGTGCTATTAGTGTTAACGATGAAAAGATTAATAACACTTACCACACACTAACAAAAGAAAAAGCGTACTATAAAAATTATTGTGTTATTAAAAGAGGACGTCGCCGTCACGCGGTAACGTATTTCGGGTAATGTATTTAATTTTATATAATCCTATTTCAAGAAATGGTGCAAACACCAATATTGTTGAAAAAGTAGTTAAGAAAATGAAAAAAAAACACGAATCCGTTCGTGTTAAATCACTTCTTGAAATTGAAGATAAAAAGGAATTTTTATCTAATTTAGATCCTGAAACTAAAATAATTATTGTTGGTGGCGATGGCACCTTAAATCGAGTCGCTAACGAAATTAGAGGTATTGAAAATCTGCCAGAGATATATTTATATAAAGCCGGCACTGGAAATGATTTTCTAAGGTCACTTAAGAATAAAAAGAAATTAACTAGAATAGATCAATATTTAATTAATTTACCAAACGTAACTTTTAAAAATGAAGATATTGTATTTTTAAATGGTATTGGGTTAGGATTTGACGCACTTGTTTGTCACACTGTTGAAGAATCAAAAAAGAAGAAAAATAAATTAAACTTCTTTTCAAGTGTTTTTAAATCACTTAAAAATTTTCAACCATTTGATTTTGAAGTTGAAATTGATGGTAAAAGACAAAGATTTGAAGACGCATGGTTCGTTAGTATTATGAACTCAAAATACTTTGGCGGTGGTATGAAGATTGCTCCTAAAGCGGATAGAGAAAGTGATACTTTAGAAGTAGTAGTTATTCACGGTATTTCAAAATTTAAACTATCACTATTCTTCCCATTAATTTATTTAGGTTGGCATACAGGTATTAAAAACGTAAAAGTTTTTACTGGTAAAAATATTAAAGTATTTTCAGATTTACCAGCATACGTTCAAATTGACGGAGACGTTTATGATAACGTCTTAGAATTAGAAGCAAGGAGATGATTACGTGTATTGTCATAAATGTGGTGAAAAATTAAAAGAAGGCAGCAACTTTTGCCATAATTGCGGAACCGCAATTGAGGAAAAAATTACTGCCAAGGAGAGTGGGTTTATAGACACGCCTCAAACCAATGAACAATTTATGGCTAAGCCAAAACCAGTTCCTAAATCAAATGCGGGACTTGTTATGGGGATTATTTCACTATTCTTTTTAGGTATTGTTTTTGGTTCTTTAGCGATTTATTATTCTTATAAGCCGGAAGAAGATAATAAAAGTGCTGCAAGAGCATTAGGAATAGTCGGATTAATTTTTGGAATTGTTAAAATCTTAGGATTTTTACTTCCAATAATTTTAATACCATTAATTTAATTATTTCTTACGTCCAAGACCTACTTTATGATAAACTTTTTCAAGTTTACGATTAGAAATTATAATAGCGCGGTCGCGTCCGCGGTCTAATACTTCATCTAAGTATTTGCTATTTAAAATTTCTTTATATCTTTCTTGAATTGGTTTTAAATAATCAACGATTAAGTTACCAAGATCTGATTTGAATTCTTGGTAACTTTTATTTTCGTATAACTTTTCAATTTCTTCAACTGATTTATCAGAAAAACCAGCATAAATAGAAAGTAAATTAGAAATACCAGGTTTATTTTCTTTATCAAAATAGATTTTAGTATCAGAATCAGTTACGGCGCTACCGATTTTATTTTTAATGCGGTTAGGCTCATCATCTAGTAATATAAATGAGCGTTCAATTTCGTCAGATTTGCTCATCTTTTTAAGCGGATCAGCGAGTGACATAATTCTTACTACATCTTTATTGTAATAAGCTTTTGGAATTTCAAAAGTATTTCCGTATTGATTATTAAATCTTTCACCAACCATTCTCGTTAATTCAAGATGTTGATCTTGATCATCACCGATAGGTACTAAATTAGCATCATATAATAATATGTCGGCTGCCATCAGTGCTGGATAGGTTAGTAAAGACGTTTTAATTCCTTCAACTTGTCTTTGGCGTTTATCTTTATATTGAGTCATACGCTCCATTTCACCAATGTATGCAGTAGATTCCATAATATATCCTAACTGGTTATGAGCTGGTACTTCAGATTGAATAAAAATATTAACCTTATCAGGATCAAGTCCGCACGCGATATACATTGCCGCTACTTCACGTATTGATTGTCTTAATTTCAATCTGTCTTGTGTTACTGTAATAGCGTGTAAGTCAGCAACAAAGAAGAAGAATTCAGCTCCTTCGTATTCATCTTGAAGTTTTACGAAACTTTTAATTGCTCCTAAATAATTTCCAATTGTTAATTTTCCACTTGGTTGTACCCCAGATACTATTCTTTTCACCATATTTAAAATCCTCCTTAAAAATATAAAAAGCGCCCTTAGATATTAATCTAAGGACGCATAAATTGCGCGGTGCCACCTTAGTTCTATACTATGTATAGCCCTCTTTTGGTTAATCTCGCTCCTAAGTCCATTCGCATATTTTAGTTCCGCTTGGCTTCCACCGTCCCAAACTCTCTTTAGGCTATAAATATGTTACTATTCTTAATCATTGCGATTATGTTAATAATACCATATTATTTACCAAAATACAACAATATTTATCAGGTTTTTTTCATTTGAAAGCATTTACATTAATAAATTTTAAAAATCATATTGAAATATGCTATTTCATAGGTTATAATTATAATGCTATTTAGATTAAATAAGAAAAGGAGGTATGAAAAATGATTACAATTTACACAACACCAAGCTGTTCATCATGTAGAAAAGCTAAGAAGTGGTTAGACGATCATCGTATCCCTTATTCAGAGAAAAATATATTCAACGAAAACATTACTGAAGACGATTTGGATTTAATGTTAGAGCATTCTCAAAATGGTTTTGAAGACATCATCTCAACAAGATCAAAAATTATTAGAGAAAGCGACATTAACATCGACGCCATGAGGACTAATGAATTAAAAAGATTCATCCTAGACAATCCTAGTGTCTTAAAAAGACCAATCATGATTGATCCAAAAGACAATAAGATGCAAGTAGGATATAACGATGAAGAAATTAGAGTTTTCATTCCAAAAAGATTAAGAGAATTAATCGTGTATTCAAGCTTCAGTCAGGGAGATTTTACTTATCAAAAAGCTTTAGAAATATATTTCGATGAAATGGATTCACGAACTGATAAATCTAACTCATAAAAAATAATGGGACGCCCATTATTTTTTTTATTTTTATACCATTTTCTACCGACTTAATATGACTTATTAAAGGCTTTTTAGTTCAAAAAACGTGTGAAAATCGTAAAAATTTGAAAAAAACATAACATTATTTAATAAAGTATGATATTATAATACTATAAAGCCATTTTAGTATCGGAGGAATGTATAATGAAATTACTTAAATTAGACGAAGTAATCAAAATTAGGAGACAAGAATTTGCAGTCAGTAAACTTATTGACAGTTTGATTAATTTACCGAGTTCTGAGGTTAAAGCTTTTTTTGAAACACAAGGATTATCTCTACCTAAATCAGTAAGAATCGCGGTATTACAAAATGTATTAAAAGATCCAGTAGAAAAAACACTAGGTGAAAGAGCTCATCTGGCTGATGAATTGGGATATCGTTTAACTTGGGTTGAGTTCTTTTCTGAATATCAATTAGAAAATTTACTTAAGTTTTATAATGCAGTTAGTTTAAATAAAAAATATTTAACTGAACTATGGTTAAATCTACTTTCTTTTGCAATTGAAAAGAAAGTTGATGATAAAGTATTATTAGAATTAGTTGATAAAGCTAAAGGAAATAAACACTTACCAGCTGATATTCTAGCTTATAACTTAGACCTACATCCAATTTTCTTAGATGAAAAGAATGAAATTGATGGAATTTCTCAAGATCAATTTAGAACAGTACTTTATAAAGCATCAACAGTAAATGAAATTAGAGAAATTGGTAAAAAACATGGTGTTAATGTTCCAAAAAGACTTAAAAAAGAAGAATTAGCAAACATTATTATCGGTGTTTTAAAAGATAGAAAAGAACATACTCCTGAATTAGAAGAACGAGTTAGATCACTTTCTATTGTTTTACTGCAAAGATTTGCTAAAGATAATGACATTAAAGCTTCAATCGAACTTAAAAAAGAAGAAGTTATCGAATATATTCTTGCTAATGCAAATCAAACTAAGGATAAATATGCTCTTCCAGTAGACATTTCAGTTTATGATAGAGAATTAAGATCTAAAGAAAAAATTGAAGCTAGAGCAAAACAAATCGAAGAAGCTAAGAAAGCTGAAGAAAAACCAGCTCCAGTTGTAGTTAAGGAAGAACCAAAACCAGTTGCACCAAAACCAGTTAAGGTTGAAGAAAAAGTTGAAGTAGTTAAAAAATCTAAACATTCTCCACAATATGAAGAAGTAGTCAAAGAGCTTGCTTTATTAAGAGAGGAACTATTACATCATATTAATAACTGCAAGTGTACTGCTTCATTAAAAGAGAAAAAATAAAAAATAAAACATAATCGTTTAAAAAAGTGATAATAAAATTACTGGCAACAGTAATTTTGTTTTCTCTATGGATACTGAATATACTCAAATGTCAATTACTTATCCAACTGTCGATGTATTCCCTAACTTTACAACGATTAATGGTATCCATCATCAT
>FZPS01000229.1_pt186 | contig 77574 bp, 69 predicted proteins | sample 1817821 | NCBI WGS metagenome assembly FZPS01 (sample SAMEA104158645, study PRJEB21678) | metagenome | place: Germany | collected 2015-04-21
TATCGCGGTGCTGGCATGCAGTCTCTAGCACATTCGTTTCGTCATGTTTGTAATGTAACCCTAACTTCGTTGCGGTGAGCCAGAGCGTCTCACTTTTTGGGATCTCGACCTCTTGGTGGTTTTCCGCGCGCGTATAGGTGATCGAAATTGCAAATCAAGGCGACACGCCGAGGAAAAATGTTACGGATGTGGCAATTGGTAGCAATGTGACTAATGTTGCGATAAGTTAGAGGGCGATACAAACAATTGATCTGGCCGGCCTATGGCAGGTTCAGAAGCCCATCTCGTAACTGGAAAGTTTTAGTTCAGTGAAGAAGTTGTTCCGAGGGCGCGGATTTGTCGCGCTAGTTGTGTCTGCAGGACTGTTCATCGCAACGCCTGGTTTGGCGGTTGCTGACCCAGATAAGAATCCGACTGATTCTTACGCTGACATGTCGGTCGCACAGATTGAAGTTGAACTCGCACGCGTCGCCGCCGCATCAAATGAGGCGAACATTGAGGTTCAAAAGGTTGCGGAAGAGCTCGCTCAGGCTCAGGCGGAACTCAGTGAAGCGAAGGCTGATGCCGCGGCTGCAAAGCAAGCGGTTGATGATTCTTGGAAGAAGTACGAGGAAGAGCGCGAGACGCTGGCTGTGATTTCGCAGTCTGCTTACCGCAAGGGCTCTGGTAATGCGCAACAGCTTGCCCCGTACTTGGCTACTGATGGGCTGGCTGACATGGAACGCCGGTCCAAGATCGTAAACACTGTTTCTCATATCACTGACGCCAGGCTTCAGCGCGTTTCCGCAATGTACCAGGTTGCGAAGGCGATGGAAGACCAGGCGGGTGAAGTCCAAGAAAGGCTTGAGGCCGCCGAAGCTAAGGTGCAGGAACGCTCCGCTGAAGTTAAGGCGATCGCTGATGGTAAGCAGGCTGAACTCAATGATGTTCAGCAGCGTCGCGATGCGCTGATCACTCAACTTGCTGATCGTCGTGGCACCACTGTTGATGAGGAACGTGCTCGTCAAGATCGCATTGAGGCGTCCCAGCTTCAGCGTCAAGAAGCTTCAGAGCGTGCTCGTGTTGAACGCCAGCAGGCGCACCTACACCAGGCTGAATCCGCACGTCAGGCTGAGGAAGCAGCTCGAAACGCAGGCGCTGAGCGTGCTGCTCGCGATGACGAGGCCGCCCTGGCTGAAGCCGCTGCGAAGCGCGCTCGTGAAGAGGCTGCCGCCGCCAAGAAGTCTGAAGCCGAGATTCGTGCTGCAGAGCAGCGTGCCGCTGAAGAGGCTCGCAAGCAAGCCGCAGAGGCTGAGCGTCAACGCAAGGCCGCCGCGGAAGCTGAGCGCCAGCGTAAGGCCGCTGCTGAAGCTGAACGTCAACGCCAAGAAGCTGCCGCCGCAGCGGAGCGTCAGCGTCAGGAAGCCGCCGCGGCTGCTGCTGCATCGCGTGGTGCAAACGTGGTTGCTTTCGCTAAGGCCCGCGTTGGTACGCCCTACCTGTGGGGTGGAACTGGTGCAGGTGGATACGACTGCTCCGGTTTGGCGATGACGGCTTGGGCATCTCAGGGAGTTAGCCTGCCGCGAACTTCCAGCCAGCAGTACTGGGGAACCCAGCGCGTGTCGTTGAATGCGTTGCGTCCGGGTGACCTGGTCTTCTTTGGAACCGGTGGCTCTGCAAATGCGATCTACCACGTCGCGATCTACGCAGGTAACGGTCAGATCGTGGAAGCAACTGTTCCCGGTGACTACGTGCGCGTGAACCCGATGCGCTACTCCGACTTAGTGCCGTTTGGTGGACGTCCGTAATAGTCACGTTTAGTGTCGATTGGCAGGTTTGTAACAAGCGTCAAGTCGCGCAGCGTGTTCGTAACCGCACGGTAAGTCCGACTTAGCCACGGTCACTAGCAGACAGACACGAAAAAGGAGCGGCTCCCAAATGGGAGCCGCTCCTTTTATGTCTAAAACCTAGTTCTGCCTAACCATTGCAGTTAGCTTCTGCGGTCTGCAGTATCCAAGGCCCAGAAGGCTCGCTAGTTACTACTTGTTGTCCTTCTTGTAGTAGCCGGCTTCTTCGGCGCGACGGTAGGAGTTGCGAATCTCTTCTTCAGCAGCTTCACGGCCAACCCAGTGTGCGCCTTCAACGGACTTGCCGGGCTCGAGGTCCTTGTAGACCTCGAAGAAGTGCTGGATTTCTAGGCGGTGGAACTCGGAGATGTCTTCGATCTCGGTGCGCCAGGAAGCGCGCTGGTCGCCTGATGGGATGCAGATGACCTTGTCATCACCGCCGGCTTCGTCGCGCATGCGGAACATGCCTAGTGCGCGGCATCGAATCACGCATCCGGGGAAGGTGGGCTCCTCTAGAATCACTAGCGCATCCAGCGGGTCACCGTCCTCTCCAAGCGTGTCATCAATAAACCCATAATCATCGGGGTAACGGGTGGATGTGAACAGCATGCGGTCTAGGCGAATGCGGCCGGTTTCGTGGTCCACTTCGTACTTGTTGCGGTTACCCTTGGGGATTTCAATTGTGACGTCGAACTCCACCGTGATCTTTCCCTTCACTCGGTTATGACTTCCAGGTTACCTGACGGGACGTAAAGAAATACGATCTACACTTGGTAGTGTTGACCGCAACCTGGAGGGCACATGCCAAAAAGAACTCTTACCGCGATTCTAGGCACTTTTGTGCTACTTGCGGGCGTTGGTGGGTATGTTTATGCCGATATTCAAGATATTGCGCCTGGATACTTGACCAGTGAACCCCCAATTGTTGGCGCGGAAGCCCCTGATCGTGAGCCGGTTCAGGCCTCCGGCGCTCTGCCAGCTCGCGTCCTCGTTGACGTTCCACCGATTGTCCCCGCGGACGTGCAGCCGGCGTGGAATAAGCTCGTTCAGGCCGGTAAAGACCAAGAGTTCACCCCCGGCGCGTATGTGATCGACGCCATGACAGGGAACGTCCTCCTAAATGGAAATGGCGAACAGGGCATGACGCCCGCGTCCGTAATAAAAGTGTTAACGGCGCTGACAACTGTGAATTCGATGAATCCTACCGACACGTTGGCGACGTCCGTTTTTATTGACGAGGACGGTGCTTTGCATCTGGTTGGGGAGGGCGACCTGCTCCTGGCAGAAGGTACGGGTGACCCGACGGAGGTTAACGGTCACGCGGGCCTGGAGGACTTGGCGAAGGCTACCGCGAACGAACTTGCCGATAAGTACGCCAACCGCGATGTCAGCACACTGGTTTATCATCCAAAGATTTTTGAGGGCGAGACTCGCGAATCGGCGCTCGCGGACGGGCTTGAGCACTGGATTGGTCACCTGTCAGCATTTGCGGTTGATCGCGGTGAACTGCCGGGAGTGGGGTATCAGCCCTATCGGGACGATCCGGGAACTCACGTGGCGGAGGTTTTGCAACAGAACCTGAAGGATCTGGGCGTTAATGTGCAGATCCAGAAATCTGATGAGCCCTTCGAACAGGTCGGTGGCACGCTGGTTGCCGCGGTTAATTCAGCGACGGTTGGTGAGGTCACGCGACTCATGCTGGCGGATTCTGACAACACGCTTGCCGAGCAGCTTTGTCGCATGAGTTCGGCTGCCGCTGGTGACGGTTCGACTCTGCCGGACGCGACGGAACATCTGGAGAAGGTCCTGGGAGAAGCCGGCGTTTACAACGACAATCTGGTGGTGCATGACTGCTCTGGCCTTAACGAGAAGAACAAGGTCGCCCCGCGAACCATTGCGGAAGCCCTGCGCGTAATCTGGACGTCGGAAGAGCCCGCCGTTGCACAAATCATGCGCGATCTGCCGATCGGTCACTTCACTGGAACGCTCGACAGCCGGTTTGACGGTGATGCCAACGGAGTTCGCGTCCAGGCGAAGACGGGGTCACTTGACGAGGTCTCCTCGCTGGCCGGCTACGCCACAACCGAAAAGGGGCGCGTACTCATCTTCCACGTGCAGTCAGGTGGGATGAAAGAGGGCGCATTTTTCACCCGCCACGCTGTTGAAGAGTTCGCGATGGATTTGACGCGGCTTTGATTTGAGAACCGTGTAATGACAACTGATAAGCACCTGGTTTCCGACCTAATCGGCTCCACTCCACCACGGCATACGCGCGCGGTAACACTGGCGTTGCGCCACGCCGCGGAAAGGTATGGGCTGTTGGAAAGGCCGTGGACAGTGGCGTGCTCTGGCGGTCCGGACTCGTTAGCGCTGGTGTTTGCGGCGGCTGACTTGGCTTCCCGCAAATCGGTTCCGCTAAATGCAGTCATTGTTGACCACGGGATGCGGGCGGAGTCTGCCCGCGAGGCCGCGCAAACCTCCGCCCTACTAGATGAGTGGGGGATCGTGAACCAGGTGCAGCGAGTTGAAGTTTCCCAAAGTGGGGGTTTGGAGGCCGCGGCTCGGGAAGCCCGCTATGAGGCGCTACGCGAAAACACTGCGCCAGGCGGAGCGATCCTACTTGGCCACACCATGGATGACCAGGCGGAGACTGTACTGCTGGGATTGGGTAGGGGATCTGGAACAAGGTCGCTTTCGGGAATGCGTGAGTATGTTGAGGACTCGCACGCGTGGGTGCGGCCCTTACTTTCTGTAAGGCGCTTTGACACTGAGGGAATGTGTGAGGAACTCAAGCTGACCGCGGTTGAGGATCCGTCGAACAAAATCGATGGTGGGTGGACCACCAGGGCGGGCAAACCCCTTCCCCGGGTTGCTGTTCGGCATCGGGTGATTCCGGAACTCTCACAGGCCTTGGGCCGTGACGTGGTTCCACTGCTTGCTCGTTCTGCCGAACTTCTGGATCAGGACGCAACCGCGCTGGAACAAATAGCCGCGCAACACATTCCGGAGCAGCAGTCCGAAACGCGTCAACGTGAGCAATTAGCGGCGGAGCGTATTTGTGGACAACAGTCCGAAACGGGTCGACGTGAGCAATTGGTGGCGGACCATATGCCTGGACAGCAGTCCGACGAGCCTCGGCTTGAGCGACAGATGGATTCACACGAGGGTGCCAGCACCGCCCTCGTGGTTGAAGAATTGGCAACGCTACCCGCTGCGATTCGCACGCGGATTTTGATGGACGCCGCGATTTCGGCTGGATCGGGAGCATTAGAAGCGAGCCATGTGAACGAACTTGACCGACTTGTCACGGATTATCGCGGGGGCGGGCCAATCCACCTTCCTGGTGGTGTGCGCGCGTGGCGGGAGAAGACTGTGGTGGACGGAACTGTTAAACGACGTATCCGAATACTCAAACGAAGCTGAATTGTGGAACACTGGAAACACGCCAAAAACTGGGAAATAGGAGATGGATATGGAAGCGTCCGACATGGGCGATGACCTAGAAAAGGTCCTCATCACAAAGGAAGAAATCGATACTCGTCTTCGCGAGATGGCAGCGCAAATCGATAAGGATTATGAGGGCAAGGAACTCCTGCTCGTTGGCGTCCTACGCGGTGCCGTCATGGTTATGGCAGATCTTGCCCGCGCAATCTCAACGCCACTGGAAATGGACTGGATGGCCGTGTCCTCATACGGGTCTGGCACGAAGTCTTCCGGTGTCGTGCGGATTCTGAAAGACCTCGACTCGGACCTGACAGGCAAGCACGTCCTGATCGTGGAAGACATCATCGATTCGGGACTGACGTTATCGTGGCTTAAGACAAACCTCGCTTCGCGTGGTCCGGAGTCCGTGGAGATTGCTACGCTACTTCGCAAGCCCGAAGCCGCGAAGGTAGAGGTTGACGTAAAGTATGTCGGATTTGATATTCCGAATGAGTTCGTAATCGGTTACGGTTTGGATTACGCCGAAAAGTACCGCAACCTGCCCTTTGTTGGGACTCTGGCCCCCCACGTCTACAATTAGACAATTCAAACTCGAGCATTCTGAAAGGGTCTTCGCGTGAAGCATCCGGACCATAAGAACGATCCGAAGTCGAAGAAGAAGGGTAAGAACAACTGGGTCGCTATTGTTCTGCCCGTCATCATCGTCCTTGCGCTTGCATGGACCGTGTGGAGGCTCTTCCAACCCTCCCAGATTGAAACGTCTGAGGGCATGGAACTGCTTCGTGGTGACACTGTCGAACAGATTGTCGTGAATGATCCCGCTCAGCGCGTCGACCTTGAGCTTTCCAAAGACTTCATCCACAAGCCTGCCTTTAAAGGGGATCAGGAAAGGAATTACGGAACAAAGGTTTCGTTCATCTACTCGTCCGATCAGGGCGAGTCTTTGATGAAAATGGTGGAAAAGAACGACCCTAAGCGCGGCTACAACGTTCTGAATCCGCAGCCTTCCCTAATCGGATCCCTACTGCAGTTGATGATCCCCATCCTGCTGCTGCTTGCCGGTTTCTACTGGCTCACGACCAAAGCGTCAGGCGGCCGGATGATGGGTGCTTTCGGGCAGTCAAAGGCCAAGGAGTTCAACCGCGAAAACCCAGAGGTCACGTTCGCGGACGTTGCTGGTGAAGACGAGGCCGTGGAGGAACTCCAAGAAATCCGCGAGTTCCTAGCCCAGCCCGAAAAGTTCACCGCTGTGGGAGCCAAGGTTCCGCGCGGCGTCCTCCTATATGGCCCCCCGGGAACGGGTAAAACCCTGCTTGCAAAGGCAGTTGCAGGCGAAGCAAACGTCCCGTTCTTCTCGATGTCCGGTTCGGAGTTCATGGAACTTTACGTGGGCGTTGGCGCATCGCGCGTTCGCGACCTGTTCGATAGGGCCAAGAAAGCCGCGCCCGCAATCATCTTCGTGGATGAGATTGACGCCGTCGGTCGTCACCGTGGCTCCGGCATTGGCGGCGGCTCTGATGAGCGCGAACAAACCCTAAACCAGATGCTCGTCGAAATGGACGGCTTCGACGATCGCACGAACGTCCTCATGATCGCGGCTACAAACCGCCCCGACATCCTGGACCCGGCGCTGCTACGCCCGGGCCGTTTCGACCGCCAAATCGCAGTTGAAGCCCCCGACATGCGCGGCCGCTTCGAGATATTGAAGGTGCACGCTCGCGGAAAGCCGCTCACCTCAGATGTTGACCTGTACCAGATCGCGAAGCGCACCCCGGGATTCACCGGCGCCGACCTCGCAAATGTTCTTAACGAGGCCGCCCTGCTAACCGCGCGTTCCAACGCGGACCTGATTGACAATCGTGCGTTGGACGAAGCGATCGACCGCGTCATTGCCGGCCCGCAAAAGCGCACCCGCGTGATGAACGATCACGATAAGGCGGTCACCGCTTACCACGAGGGCGGTCACGCCCTTTGCGCCGCGGCCCTTCGCTACACGGCGCCAGTTACGAAGGTGACGATTCTTCCTCGAGGGCGAGCCTTGGGCTACACGATGGTCATGCCGACGGAGGATCGCTACTCGAAGACCCGCAACCAGTTACTTGACGATCTGGTTTACGCACTCGGTGGGCGCGTGGCAGAAGAGCTCATTTTCCGCGACCCGTCGACCGGTGCGGCAAATGATATTGAAAAGGCGACTTCGACCGCGAGGGCGATGATTACTGACTACGGCATGTCGGATCGTCTGGGCCTAATGAAGCTTGGATCCTCCGATACCGAGCCGTTCGTTGGGCGTGAGATGGGGAAGCCGGCCCAGGAAAACTCTGACGCGGTGACCGCGCTAATCGATGAGGAAATCCGCAACCTGCTTGACGCCGCAATGCGTGAGGCCTGGGAGATCCTGACCCGCAACCGCGCTGTCTTGGACACGCTTGCACAGCGACTGCTGGATGAGGAAACTCTGAACGAATCCGAACTTGACGAAATCTTCAAGGACGTCATTAAGCAGGACGAGCGTCCGGTCTGGAACTACCAGTCCGACGCCGCAGTTCCGGGAACTAAGTGGGGTGACCCGGTCGGGCTTGATGACAATTCAGAAGAACCCAAGACTCCGGAGCAACCCGCTCCGATCCAGACTGGCGAGGCCTCGCAAAACGTGGCCGAAGACCAGGAATAGAAAAGACCAATGAAAGAAGCCATGAATAACTACGACGCAGCTGGTGTTGAACGAGCTGTTCGCGACCTCCTAACCGCCTTTGGAGAGGACCCCGACCGTGAGGGCCTGAAGGAAACCCCGGCCCGCATGGCGCGCGCCTGGGCGGAAATGACCTCCGGCCTGCATGAGGACCCATCCGTGCACCTGGAAAAGCACTTCCACGTGGATCACGAGGAAATGGTTTTGGTCCGCGACATTGAGTTCCACTCCGTGTGCGAACACCACCTGCTTCCCTTCTACGGCAAGGCACACGTAGCCTACATTCCGAAGAACAACACCGTTACCGGACTGTCGAAACTCGCGCGCGTTGTCGAAGGTTACGCCCGTCGCCCGCAGGTGCAGGAGCGGTTAACCTCGCAGATCGCAGACGCCCTCGTACAAAAATTGAATCCACAGGGCGCATGCGTGATTATCGAGGCCGAACACATGTGTATGACCATGCGTGGTATCCGCAAGCCGGGTGCCTCGACTGTTACCTCCGCGCTGCGCGGCGTCATGAACAGCCCCGCAACGCGCCAAGAGATGATGACCTTGGTCATGGGAGGCCGCAACTAAATGCGTTTCCCCGCGCCGAGCTTCGCAACTGAACTGCAGTATCCCCTCCCCAGCAATCGCACGCTGATGATGGGGATCGTGAATGTCACCCCGGACTCTTTTTCGGACGGTGGCAGGTGGTTCGGTGTCAATGAAGCCGTCGAGCACGCACTCGACCTCGTGGATCAGGGCGCGGACATTATCGATATTGGGGGCGAATCAACGCGCCCCGGATCCGTGCGTATCGATCCTGCGGAAGAACTTGGCCGGATTTTAGAGGTCGTTTCTACGCTCGTCGCAAGGGGTGTGGTGGTTTCTGTGGATACCATCAACTCCGAGACAGCACGAGCGGTTTGTGAAGCGGGAGCGCACATCATCAACGACGTGTCCGGGGCCTGCTGGGATCCCGATATGGCTTCGGTGATGGCTGAAACGGACGCTGTGTGCGTGATTCAGCACTGGCGCGGATTCCCCGGCGCGGCCGATGAGAAAATCCTGGAAAAAGGTTCGATAGACGTCGTTTTAAACGAGGTTTCCAAACAGGTCGACCGGGTGATTGCAGCCGGCGTGAAGCCCGAGCGGATCATCGTCGACCCCGGCCTGGGGTTTGCAAAGACCGTTGAGGCGTCTTGGGAAATCCTTGCCCACACTTCTGAACTTTTGGAACGCTGCCCGTACCCAGTCTTGATTGGGCATTCGCGGAAGCGGTTTGTGCAGGCAATAGCTGACGATACAATTTCAGTTGACGACCTAACTGCGGCGATCACTACCCTGGTAGCAGCGCAGGGTGCGTGGGCCGTGCGAGTCCATGAGGCAAAAGGAAACGCCGCGGCAATACGCGCTGGAACGCGTTGGCTTCGTGCAACGATGGAACAATAGGATTTCGAAGGGAGGCCCATCAATGAAACTGCTTAACACCAGTGACTTAGACGTAATCAAGATTTTGGGCCTCACCGCCACCGGCAAACATGGCGTATACCCGTCCGAAAGGCGCGACGGGCAACCCTTCCGCGTAGACGTAATCATGCACGTCGACACGCGTAGCGCCGCAACCGATGATGACCTTTCGCGAACCGTTGATTATTCCGAGGTCGCAGCTGACGTCAACGCCATACTTGCAGGCCCGCCGGTCTATCTGATTGAGACCCTGGCCCAAAGAGTCGCCGAAGCTGTGCTCAAGTACGAACCCGTCCAGATCGTCGAAGTTGAAGTCCACAAACCTGATGCGCCCATCGACTACGAGTTCAAAGACGTGTCTATGACCATTCGTCGTAGCCGGGAAGAACTTGACGAGAATCGCAGTAAGGGCCAGGAGCGTCCAACAGCGTCGGTAGCTGGCATGGGCCGCCCCCCTGGTGAAAAAGCGATCCCGGTAGAAGATGACGACCTCACGAAGCCGCCGCGCGATGAAGTGCGCGCAATCATTGCATTTGGCGCGAACCTTGGAACACCGTGGCAAACCCTGGGCCAGGCCGTGATTGACTTGGATAATGCTCCCGGCGTTTCCATTACCGGAGTTTCCGCACTGTTCCGCACCGCCCCCGTTCTAGGGGAAGAGCAAGATCCGCAAAACGATTACTACAACGCGGTCGCGGAAGTTCGTACGTCGCTTAGCCCACTTGGACTTTTGGCGGTTATTCAGCAGATCGAGTCCGACCACGGTCGCGTTCGTACCGAACACTGGGGTCCGCGCACGCTGGATCTGGACATCATCACGTATGAGGGCATCCGCAGTGATGATCCGAAACTTATCCTGCCGCATCCGCGGGCTCATGAACGCGCGTTTGTCCTAGAGCCCTGGCTACAGGTGGATCAAAACGCGACTGTTGGCCGGCACGGACGCGTGGATGTTCTGGTTGAGCAGGTACGGGACCAGGAAATCGAACACGTCGCGGACTTCTGGGTTGAGCAGGCCGCGCAGGGCATCTATCCGGGTGAGGAAGAAGTCCATGTGGGCCTAATCCAACCCAGTGAAAGTGTCCTCCACAGCACGCCAGTACCCAGTGAACACGCGCGTGCCTCCGTTCCTGCTTCCGCCGACCGCGGATACAACGGAACGCTGGGTCAAAGTAGCCAGGAGCCCGCGTCCGCGGAAAGCCCTTCCTCTTCCCGATCTGACGTTCGCCGCCCACGCCATGCCACCGACGGGGTCGAAGCACAAGCGCAAACCCAGGCTCAACAGATAGGCGAATCTGAGCCACGGCACCTGGCCGGCACCGAACCGCAAGCCAAGCGCGCCCTCCCGAATTGGCATCGCAGGAAGCCGCAACGCATTGTTGACGATGCTGACGAACTGTTCCCAATTGAACCTAAGCGCCCCATCCAGAGGAGGGCCAAGCATCGCCCTCGTCCCCGAATGGAAAGCGGATTAGCAGACGACTTTGCAACGGGACTAATCCCAATCACTGAACCGCCAACGCGGATTTCGCGCCGCACAATCATGCGCCCCACAGTAACCGGCGCAATCCCGGTCGTTAAACCAGGTGAAGAGGAAGGCGAGATCGAGTCGTGAAGCCCCTCAGCCTTCCCAGGTTGTTGATACCGGCGACGATATTTGCGGCTGTGGGCGTGGTGCTGCTGCTGGTATTTCCGACGATCATGTTCACGCCGTTTACCGGTCTTATCTTTGTTCTGGTCGCCGCCACGCTGTTTTATTTTGGCCGCAAAGTTGTCGCGTTCAAGGAAAAGGAAGACACCAGTATGACTGCGACGGGCGCGATGAATGTGGCAATGTTTGCGTATTCTTCCGCGTGGGTTTCAGCGGCAACGATCGGGTTTTTTGTTGGCGCGCTGATCTCGATGACGCGCTATATGCACGCCGATTACGTGCGGGCATCCATGCTGGGCGCCGTGCTGTCAGGCGCGGGAGCCATCATCTTGCTGATTGTCGCGATCATCGTGGAACGCTGGTGCCAACTGGATGACGATGACGAACAGCCGCCCTCAAGCGGTTTGGAACAGAAAGCGGGGTAACCGGTGAATAGTGACGATCGTCGACGCTCCCGTCCCGGTTCCAATAATTCTAGGCGTTCAGGAGGGCGTGCCACCGGACGGTCCGCATCTGGACGAAACGGAGCCTCCGGTTCCGGTCGAGCCGGGGCCGGTAGATCTGGCGTACAAGGTTCGGCAACGAGTGGATCGGGACGGGTCTCCGCACGGCGAGGCGGATCTGAACGAGCCGGGGCACCAAGTTCCGGGCGGGCAGGAACTGGCCGGCAGAGTTCGCAACGCTCAACGACTGGACGCCAGGCAGGACGTCAAACTGGACGGCCGAATGCTGGGCGTTCAGGAGCAGGACGGCAAGCTGGGCGTGCGGGTTCAGGACGACAAGATGCGAGTTCGAATGCTGGACGTAGCGGTCGCGAGAGGCAAGCCGCGCCCTCGAAAGGTAAGAAGAAGGTCCGTCAGAGTAGTTCTGCCGGTGGGGGACGCAATCGCACGATCCCAATCGCGGTGGTTGTGGTGCTGGTTATCGCGTTGATTGGCGTGGCTGGGTACATGTTGTTTTCGTCTGCTACGCGCAGTTTGGAGGAACGCCAGGCGATCCTTGATTCTGTGCAGGAACGTGAAGTTGCGGCTCCGATTGCGGAGTGCTCACCGGAAAATCTTGACTTCAAGGTCGGTGACCATTCCACCACGGCCAGTGTGGGATCCGGCTGGAACACGCAGATCACTGTTACCAACAAGGGTTCTGAGCCGTGCTTGACTGATGGGTCTGCAAGCTCTGTGGGGCTTGTTGTTGCGTCCGGTACGTATCAGCTGGTTGATACGACTGCGTGCGGGGACCCGGAGGACACGAAACCGCTTTTGATTGGGTCGGGTAGAAGCTGGAACACGACGGTTTCGTGGGACGGTAACGATTACCAGGACTGCAATCCTGGCGATGTGGCGGCCGCGGGAACCTACGTCATGAAGATCAAGTTCTTAGACGAGGACAAGGGCGAAATCACCGTTCAGCTACAGGACGTAGCAACGGAGTAGTAGGCGAGTTACCAGCGAGCGTGCATGGCTTGCACGAGCCGGGTTTAACTTAGCGCGTGCGAGCGTGATCGCTACCACCCGACGGATTCGGGGGAGGCCGCAGCGTACTGTCGCTGTAGCGACTCGCTGATTAGGCTGGCCCGGTAGGGGCCGATGCCTTCAATGGTTTGAAGTTCTTCAGCGCTGGCTTCGCGAAGTTTAGTAAGCGTCTGCCAACGTTCAGTGAGCGCCTCAATGATTGACCAGGGGAGTCGCGGAACCATCGTGAGTGAACGAATCCCGCGCGGTTCCACCATTCGATCCAGGTCCGAAGTATCTACCACCGGCTGCCCGATCGTGGCCGAAATACGACCAAGGTCAACAAGCGCTTCACCGTCCAGTTCAGACAGTGCCAACTCAGCTGCGGGGAGGCGCTCGGGCTGGCGGATATAGTCGCGGATCACCAGGGCTCGCTCTGAGGCGGCCCCGCGAACCAGATCATCCAGCTGAAGCTCAAGCAGACGCCCCTCAGTTCCTAGTTCTTCTAGGTAACCGGAAATCTCAGCGTGAATGCGGCGAATCATCTCCATACGTTGAAGTGTCGTCGCAACGTCACGCACTGTTACGGTTTCGCGCTGCTCCAAAATCGTGAGGGTCGTGAGGTCCTCGTCCAACCTCTGCGAGTACCGATCCAGCGTGTCCAGCGCCAGGTTTGCGCGAGACAGCAGGGTTTCAACCTCAATCAAAGTTCTGCGCAGTTTCCCTACGTAGACAGTGATTAGACGCATCGAAGCGGACAGGGAAATTACAGGAACACCGGTCTGTTGAGCCATGCGTTCAGCCGTGCGGTGGCGCATTCCGGATTCCGTTGTCGTGATCGCGGCGTTGGGGATCAGTTGAACGTTTGCGCGGCGAATCCGTTTCAGGTCGGATGAGACGATCACGGCGCCGTCCATTTTCGCGAGTTCCCTCAATCGCGCACCAGAGAACTCCACGTCAAGTTCGAAACCACCGGAACAAAGTGCTTCCACTTCTTTTGAATATCCGAGGACGATCAACGCGCCTGTGTGGCCATGCTGAATACGTTCCAGGCCCTCGCGTAGCTCGGTGCCGGGAGCCAGAGCCTTCAATGCTCTGCGCATGGTTTCAGCTTCTGGAGTCGTCATAACCTCTTCGTTCTATCCTCTGCCTTCATTATTATCACGAGGAAGGTTTCTCTAGTCCCACCCTGACCGCTGTTGCCAAGTCTGAAACAGGGTAGATAGTTAGACCTTCCACAGCACGCAAATCATCACTTCCAGTGGAAGGAACGATCGCCTTCTTAAATCCTAGCCGGGCAGCTTCACTTAGGCGTCGTTGCACGCCAGAAGTTGCCCTAATCTCACCTGTTAATCCCACTTCGCCCACGGCAATCGTGCCCTTAACCATCGCGCGGTTCCAGGCCGCGGAAATTATTGCGAGTGCCGTAGCCAAGTCAGCGGCCGGTTCAGACGTTTTCGCGCCTCCAACCGTGGACACGTAAACATCCGAAGATGAAGTATCGACACCAAGTCGCGCCTGACAAACTGCCAGCATCATAGATACGCGGGAGTGGTCGATTCCCGAGGTCGTTCTGCGCGGGCTACCAGCATTTGTGTGCGTAACCAGTGACTGGACTTCAGTTGGTATCGGTCGGCGTCCCTCCAGTGTCACAGTAATGCAGGTTCCGGGAGTATCTGAACCAGTTTGGGACAGGAACAGCCCGGATGGATCCGGTAGGCCAATGATGCCCGAGTCACGCAGGTCGAAGCAGCCGACTTCATCAGTTGGGCCGTAGCGATTCTTAACAGCTCGTAGCAGGCGAAGTCGCGCATGTCGGTCCCCTTCAAACTGGCACACGACGTCTACCAGGTGCTCCAGGATTCGAGGCCCAGCAATCCCACCGTCTTTCGTGACGTGACCGACGAGGATAACTGGAAGATTGAGCTCCTTAGCCACGTGGATTAGCCGCGCCGCCACAGCTCGAACCTGCGCTACTCCGCCAGCAGATCCATCAACATCGTGGCTGAAGATAGTTTGCACCGAGTCGACTATTAGCAGTGAAGGGCGTTGTGATTCGACGTGACCCAGGATGGTCTCAAGGTTAGATTCTGCAGCTAGTAACAGCTCGTCGTGAAGCGCGCCGATTCTCTCGGCGCGCAGTCTAATCTGCGAGGCCGATTCTTCTGCAGAAATATAGAGGACCGGTCCCATTCCGTGCTCTTTGGAGTCCTGCGCCGACTTGGCTGCCACATCAAGCAGGAGCGTTGATTTACCAACCCCAGGTTCGCCGGCAAGGAGTACGACTGCGCCGGGAACAATGCCGCCGCCAAGGACGCGGTCGAGCTCCGAGACGCCGGTTGAGCGGTACCTAGCCACATCGGCAGAAACCTGTGAAATAGGCGCGGCCTCCGACCTCGGCGTCAGAGGCTGGGAAACCGCAGACCTGCTCGGTGAAGCCACCACTGGCGTCTTCTCCTCAAGCGTTCCCCACGCCGAGCACTGACGGCACTGGCCAATCCACTTGGATGTAGTCCAGCCGCACTCCGAGCACTCGTACTGCAACGTTGGTTTCTTTGCCACCAAACCTCCTAAACCCGCAGAATCCTGGCTGATCTTTCACTAATAAAAAGACTAGCAGTCACCACGGACACAGCTTTGCCCCGCCCTCGAAAATCCGCTAACAGGCGACCAATATTCGCAAGTTACAAAGAAATGTCTAAGAAGTGGATAAATTGGCAACATGTCTGAAACTGATAATGTCATGAAGCAAGGCAATCCTCCGAAACTAGATTCGAAAGCATATCGAAAAGAGCTGGCTCGCCTGCAGGCCGACCTGGTCGAAATGCAACAGTGGGTAATCGCTAGCGGTGAGCGCATCTGCATCCTCTTTGAAGGTCGAGACGCCGCGGCAAGGGATCGGCTATCAAGCGCGTCACGCAGTATCTGAATCCGCGGCACGCGCGCGTTGTGGCTTTGCCGAAGCCGACAGATCGGGAACAGACTCAGTGGTATTTCCAGCGCTACATTGAGCACCTTCCGGCAGCGGGGGAGATCGTTATTTTTGACCGCTCCTGGTACAACCGTGCGGGCGTGGAGCGCGTCATGGGGTACTGCACGACGGAGCAATACCACAGGTTCCTACGGCAGGCCCCCGAGTTTGAACGCATGCTCGTTGACGACGGCATCCGCGTTTTGAAGTACTGGTTCTCCGTATCCGCAGAAGAACAGGAAGCGCGATTCAAGTCCCGCTCATCCGACCCGATGCGCAGGTGGAAGCTTTCACCCATTGACGTGGAGTCGATTACCCGCTGGGAGGACTATTCCAAGGCCAAGGACGCCATGTTCGCCGCGACTGATACGCCGTGGGCGCACTGGATCACCGTGGAATCAGAGGACAAGAAGCGCTCCCGAATCAACGTCATCAACGACATTTTGAAGCGCATTCCCTGGAAGCGAATCGAACCCGACGAAGTGGAAGTTCCTGAACGTCCCCAGATCGACGAAGACCACTACGAGCGCCTAGACCGCAGCAAGTACATCTACGCCGAAGACATCGCTGGCCCGCTTGAAAAAGAGAAGGTTCGCGCCCGCAAAGCCGCCAAGAAAGCGCGTAAGAAAGAACAGGAAGACAAGTAGCGCCTTCGGGAGCCGCGAAAGTTTACCGTACCGATTTCCTTCAATTTTCGAGGGCGCCTCGCACGGCTTTGTAAGCGAACTGAAGACGGCTCGCCAAACCTTTTAGTCGCTTACGGCCGGTTCGCGAAGTACTCCAGCAAAGCGCCGTCGCCAGACACGATAATGATGTCCTCACGGTCAATCCGAGTGTCGGCGGCGGCGTACTCAAATCCGCGGCCAGGTTGCAGGATACCCAGGACGTTGACGCCGTACTTGGCGCGAATATCAGACTCGGCAAGAGTGAAGCCCTGTACCTCTTTAGGCGGGCGCATCTTCATGATTGCGAAGCCCTGCTTGTCCATCTCGATGTAGTCAAGCATGCGGCCACCAACCAGGTGCGCGGTTCGTTGGCCGGCGTCGAACTCCGGGTAAACAACGTGGTGAGCCCCAATGCGACGCAGAATGCGGCCATGCTCGCGCGAAGTAGCCTTCGCCCAGATAGACGGCATCTCGATATCAACCAGGTTCGCAGTGATAAGAACCGACGCCTCCAGGGAAGACCCCACGCCAACTACTGCTGACGAGAAATCACGGGCACCGAGTTGCTCTAGGGCCTCCACGTTCGCAGCATCGGCCTCGACAAGTGGAATACGACCGGAAAACTGCTGAACTTTCCGCGGATCGCTTTCGACCGCGAGGATTTCGCGTCCCAACCGGTCTAGCGTAGCCGCAACCGCGGATCCGAACCGCCCCAAGCCAATCACCAGGGTGCCGCTTGATTGTTGCCAATCCGACTCAGCCACGAGTCCTCCTTACCAAAGCCTTTTCATCAAAGGACTGTCCTAATCGCCTAGTACAGTCCTAATGTTCCTAGTTTCGCACACGCAATAAACGATGCGTGACGAGCCGCGTGCCCGACTAGCCAATAATCGGACGCTCCTCCGGCATGCGGATAACGCGGCGACGTTCACGCAATGCCAGCGCAGCCGCGATCGTCATCGTTCCCGTGCGACCCAAATACATGAGTGCAGACAGCGTGTACTTCCCGGAATCTGGCAGATCACCTGTAATTCCCGTTGAAAGCCCGCACGTGCCAAACGCCGATATCGATTCAAATAACACCTGATCCAGCGAATACGACGTCGTTGACAAAAGAATCAGCGTCGAGACTCCAACCAGAGTCGCACCAATCATCGTGACAGCAACCGCGAGTCGCACCGTAGGAGTTGGGATTCGACGGCCAAACGCCTCAATGTCGCGGTCACCGCGCGCCTCCGCCAAAACTGCCAGAGTCAAAACCGCAATCGTTGTTACCTTAATACCGCCCGCTGTGGATGCCGATCCGCCTCCAATGAACATGAGGACGTCCTGGATGAACCATGTTCCTTGATTCATCTGCCCTTCATCGAGCACGGATATCCCCGAAGACCTGGCGTTCACACCCGCCAGCAACGAGTGCAGGATGCGATCCGTCACGGAAAGCTCACCCAAAGAGTTAGGGTTGGTCCACTCCGACGCCCCCACCAAAAGAGTTCCCACGAACGCTAAAGAAATGTAGGTAGTCAAAGTTAGCTTCGAGTGCAGGGTGAGCCTTCGTGGGGTCCGCCAATTCCTATTGAGATCCATCATAACGGGGAACCCTAGGGCTCCCACTGCGGTGCCGACGATGATTGGGGTAACCATCCACGCATCCGACACATGCGGTCCCAGGCCTTCTGGAAGCACGATGAACCCGGCATTGTTAAAGATCGAAATCGACGTGAAAAGCGCGTACCACACCGACTCGCCAAACTTGTAGTCAAGCGTTAAGAATCGTGGCAGCAGAACCACAAACAGTGCCAAATCTGCAGTCAACGCAGTGATGATGACCATTCGCAGAAGTGAGCCGACTTGGCCTAACTGCGCTGTTTTAGTTTCAGTTGCAGCAAGCATTCGCTGCGTTAGTCCGATGTGGCGCGACACGGCCAAACCCAGGATCGACGCCATCGTCATGACGCCAAGGCCGCCAATAGAAATCCCGATCGCTAGAACAATCTGCCCAAACAGTGACCAGTAGTTCGCCGTGTCCACAGAAGCCAAACCGGTCACCGATACCGCCGATGTTGCATTGAACAGCGCGTCAGCAAGCGGAGCGCGTTGCCCCGACTGAGTCGCAAAAGGCAGACTCAACAGCGCCGTCACAACCGCGATGATCGAGGCGAAAACAGCCAGCGCCAAACGGGCCGGATAGTTGCGAGCAATATGGTCAATCCGAGTTTGAACCCTTTCCACAATCGTGGGATCAACCGAAATTGCGGGCTTTCCAGTGGGGGAGTGCACCGTCGGGTCAACATGCATCGGCGGCGGTGCCGACGCCGGACGGTAAGACCCGCGGTTAGCACGCGTGAACCAACCTTTCACGCCCCGCCCCCTCCCAGCATGTAAGAAACGTTTTGAACCGAATCAAAAATGAATCGAAAGATCATTTCCGAGGGCGATCCCTCGTTTGGTGACCATATGGACACTGTATCGCGCTAACACACTGAGCCGCACAAACCTCAGCCTCCAGAAACGCTTGAACCCGATTGCACGCGAACGCGCAAAGTTGACCGCGCATGATTGCCTGGGCGAAACCGCGCGCATCACCGCGCGAACCTCACCCTCGCATCACCGCGCGAACCTCACCCTCGCATCATTGCGTGAACCCCACTCCGTGCACACAAACGACCTCGATCACGAGGAAAACATCGAAACTGTTCAAAATGTTGGATAAGTGATGCAAGAACTACCCGAACAGCGTAAACATCAACTAAGATGACCCTTGAGCACGGTATTTTGAAGCGGAAGCTTCAGTTTTCATCCCTACAGAAATGGATCGTAAATGGCGCTGCAGGATAAGCCGCAGTTTGTGACGGTTGCGGAAGTCGCTGACCTCATGCGCGTTTCTAAAATGACGGTCTACCGCATGATTCATGCTGGAGAGCTTCCAGCCATGCGTGTGGGGAAGTCTTTCCGTGTTCCCCAAAGCGCAGTCACCGCCCTCATTGAAGCGGGCCTTTCGGACTGGGATGGGGAAGAAACGGGTACGGCCGGACGCTGATTCCACGTTGATTTTTTGACAACGTGCCTGAAATCTTTGTAAATTCCCTTTGTTTGGGAGAAAAGTAAGGTAACACATTAGGAGGGCCAAAATGGGCTCCGTAGTAAAGAAGCGTCGCAAGCGCATGTCCAAGAAGAAGCACCGCAAGTTGCTTCGCAAGACTCGCCACCAGCGTCGTAACAAGAAGTAATTTCGCAATAGGAAAATGCCCCGGTACGGGGCCTTTTCTGTATTCGACACCGATTCGCAGAAAGGCGACGCCTTGCAAACCACAATCCACGTTATGCGCCACGGTGAAGTGGACAATCCCGACGCGATTTTGTACGGCCGCCAGCCAGGATTTGGCCTTACGCCCCTGGGGAAAAGAATGGCCCAGCGCGTAGCGGACGTCCTCGTGGAATCTGATCATCAGATCACCGGAGTGGTCGCGTCCCCTCTTTTGCGGGCGCAGCAAACCGCCGCCCCCACCGCGCGTGCCTACAAGCTGCCGATTGAATCCGATAAGCGGCTTATTGAAGCGTGGAATTCTTTCGAGGGCGTGGCTGTGAACAAGAATCGGGCGATGCTTGCTCACCCGAAGTACTGGAAGCGCTATTACAACCCGTTCAAACCATCTTGGTCGGAGCCCTACACGGACCTGGTTTCAAGGATGACGGCCGCTGTGTCCGATGCGCTTCACAAGTATGAGGGCGGAGAAGTCCTAATGGTTTCTCACCAGCTACCCATCTGGACGCTTAGGTCTTTCGCGGAACGTCGCCCGCTTTGGCACGACCCGCGCAAACGCGAATGCGCGCTGGCTTCCCTAACGAGCTTTCAGTTCGATGGCGCCACGCTTGAGTCAGTGACCTACTGGGAACCGGCGGGAGACCTATTACTACAGGCAGAAGACATGGTTCCGGGAACCTCTGACGCGGAAATCGCCACCGCTGATGAAGACGACGCGAATAAATCGAAGGCGATGCGAACTAATTAGTTGAAAATCTCGTGATTTTGCCTACGTCTCTTGGAAAAGGTAATCAAAATTCTAATAAACTGAAATGAATACCGAAGCAACACAGGGCAAATAGAGTTCATCCTCTTAGTTCGGAGACGAGTATGAAAGCATCAGGAAACCCAACCCAACCCGGTGCTAGGCATAGTATCGATCAGTCAGATCGGCGCAAGGAAATTGCCGCGCACGTAATGGAAGCGGGCGAAGTCTCTGTAGAAGACCTTGCCAAGTTCTGTGACGTCTCCATTATGACGATCTACCGTGACGTTGCAGTCCTTGAAAAAGCTGGGGTTGTCCACCGCAGCAGAGGAAAGGTCGTCGCATCAGCTTCCGGACTCCACGAAGCTACCGCCAGGTACAGGCTGTCCCAAGGTGCACAATCTAAAGAGGAAATGGCACGAGCAGTCGCCCCACTGATTGCGCCAGGAAGTTCCGTGCTACTAGATGACTCAACCTCCAGTGTGTGGGTCCTTCGCGAGCTAAAGAATATGGCTCCGCTTTCGGTTGTTACCAACTCCCTCCTGGTCGCATCAGAGCTACAGGGGAACTCGCGGCACTCCCTGCTTTTGCTCGGTGGTGAATACCAGGCGTGGGCGGAAGCCACAATGGGTCCGCTTACTATCAGGAACCTGGAGGGCATCCACGCTGATGTTTGCCTCATTTCGGCATCGGGTGTGCGCGACAATCTGGTATTCCACCCCTACGGTGATGTCGCTGCAGTCAAAGAAAAAATGATGCAGGTAGCAGAAAAGACCATCCTGCTTCTAGACCACACAAAATTCAGGCGCCGCGCACTACACGCCTTTGGAAAACTGACTGAGATCGACCTCGTCGTTGTGGACTCCATGACTCCCGCCGAAGAAATTGAGCGACTAAGAGATATGGACGTCGAAGTACTCGTCGGAAAGTAGTACTACCCGCCTAGCTAAGGTCCTGCAAGTAGCCAGGGACCTTCGGCTTGCTAAGGTCTCGCAAGTAACCACGGTCCCGCAAATAGCTAAGGTCCCAGAACTAGGTAAGGTCCTGCGAGTAGCCGGGGTTCTGCAAGGCTACAGAATCGTTGCTTTCACGCATAGGAAGACGACATTGCCGGCAGGCTTTAGCGCGATAGAAGTCCGTGGAATTGCCTTTATGGGCGCACTTATGTGATGTGAATGATTCACTAACATTGTGTTAATTATTGAGACAAAAGTGGCTTCCCCCACAAAGGGAAGCCGCTTTTTGTGATAATTGAGACGCAAGCCACGTGAAAAGTGGGGTCAAAAGAGAATTCACATAGAAGGTGTTGAAACTCCCGAATTAGATGGTATATTTAACCCTAGGCGTTTTGCTCAACTTATAACTCCAAGGAGGGAGAAGCATGGGCTTGAGAATCGTCGTTGCTGCAGATATTGCAGGATATGACTACAAGGAGGTCCTGAAGAAGGATCTCGAAGCTGATGATCGTGTAGACGAAGTAATCGACGCTGGCGTTGGTGAAGGCGAAGACATTGACTACCCCCACGTTGCTGTAAACGCAGCACGGATGATCGCTGATGGAAAGGCCGACCGCGGTCTGTTCGTCTGTGGCACCGGTATGGGTGTAGCAATGGCGGCCAACAAGGTTCCCGGCATTCGCGCGTCCGTCGCACACGATTCTTACTCGGTAGAACGACTTGTTCTATCAAACAATGCGCAGGTCCTAACGTTTGGCCAGAGGGTCATCGGCTTGGAGCTGGCACGCCGCCTTGCCAAGGAATGGCTCGGCTATGAATTTGACCCGAACTCGCGCTCCGGCCCGAAGGTCGCCGCTCTGGAGTCCTACGACACCGGAAAGACCGAAGGCGAAGCGGACGAAATCAAGGGTTGCAACTAACTCCTCTGCACGTTTGTTCAAACGAGCTTGACTCATGCAAAAAGTCACAGACTTTTGAGTAGGGTCGAAAAGTCAGCATCTTTCGCGCATGCTCGATGCTGAGTAAACGCGAAAATTCCCATACAACAATAGCCCCAGAAAGGCTATTCAAGACAAATAAGGTGGACAAATGACTCCAGACGCAGCCTTCGAATTCCTTGGAAACATGGACTTGTTCTGGCTTATCGCAGCCGCTGGTGGCGGCTTCATCGGCGCCGCTATCGGCGGTAACCTAGCATTTGGTTTTACAGGTATCTTCATCCTTCTTGCATTCGGCATCTCAATGGCCACGGGCTCGGACGTAGGATTCAGCTACGTAGCATTCGGCCCCGTATTTGGTCCTCACATTGCCTTTGCCGGTGCTGCTGCTGCAGCAGCCTACGCGGCAAGTAGGAAGGGCGAACTTAAAGAAACGGGCGCTGGGCGAGACCTGAACACGGCACTTGCCGGCCTCGGTCAGCCTGATGTTTTGCTAGTCGGTGCCGGATTCGGCATGCTCGGCTACGTCATCAACAACCTCATTGCACTGATCCCGTGGTTCGGTACACACACGGACACCGTCGCTATGACCGTTGTGATCCAGGGTATTATCACCCGCCTCGCATTCGGTAAGACGGCTCCATTTGCATGGGCTTCCAAGCTTGAAGGCAACAAGCACTGGATTGCATGGCAAGAAAAGCCGAGCCAGTGGATCACCATTGGTGCTCTCGGCGGTCTTCTGGGCGCCGGCATGTCAATGATGGTTTACTACCACGCACTAACCGGCGTAGATGAAGCAACCGCAGAAATCCTAATGGCCAATGCCAAGACGTTGCCCTTCGCACTGTCTGCAGTAACCATTATCCTGCTGTCGCGCGGCGTAACCATTCCGGTTACCCACCACATCACCATCATCGGTGGTCTGGCAGGCGTTACCTTCTTCGAGGTTTGGGAGAACGGCATCCTCGCCCTCATCCTGGGCGCCGTGTTCGGTGTCATGGCCGCTGCGATCGGTGAGCTTGGTAACCGCACCAGCTACTCGCCTGGCGACACTCACATTGATCCGCCGGCATTCGCCATCTGGCCGTCAACGACCATCGTTATGGCGCTCGGCGCAATGCTTATGTAAAGCACACATTTGAGAACAACCGCAATGGGTGCCGGTCGGAATCGTTAAATCGGTCCCCGGCGCCCATTGCCATACCTGGAACAAAACCGAGGGCACGCCACCTCTGGGAAAGGTGCGTATCCACCTCCGTCCTCCAATATTTAATGGGTGAAAATGACTGACACTAAATCTCACTTGAAGTTTCCAACCGAGTTTTACGATGCATACATCTTTGACATGGATGGAACTATCTACCTCGGAGACCACTTGCTCCCGGGCGTGAAACGGTTCATTGAAGAACTGCGCCGTCGCGACATTCCGATCCGCTACCTTTCCAACAATCCAACTAAGGACCCTGAGCAGTACGTCGAAAAGTTGGAAATGCTCGGCCTGCCGACGGACATTTCAGAAATCGCTAACACGGTAGTCACGATGACCGCCTGGCTGAAGGCGCATCACCCCGACGCTGTCGTGTTTCCCATCGCAGAGGAACCGCTCATCAACGCGTTCCGTGAAGCCGGCATCAAGATGAGCGACGATCCCGAAAAAATCGACATCGTCGTGGCGTCCTACGACCGCACGTTCACGTACGAAAAGCTACAGATCGCATTTGATGCAATCTGGTTCCACAAGCGCGCAATCCTCGTTGCAACGAACCCGGACCGGTACTGTCCGTTCCCGGGAGGCCGCGGAGAACCAGACTGCGCTTCAATCATCGCTGCGATCGAAGCGTGCACCCAAACCAAGTGCGAAATGGTCATCGGGAAACCAAATCCGGCGATGCTCGAGGCCGCAATTGTCGGACTCGACGTGGATCCGAAGCACTGCATCATGGTTGGTGACCGTCTGGGGACGGACATCCAGATGGCGGTCCAGGAGGGCATGCCCTCAGCGATGCCGCTAACCGGTGATTCCACTTTGGAAGAAGCGCTTGCTCTGGATGAAAAGGACCAGCCCACCTATCTAATCGACAGGCTTGATCGACTCATGCCCGCTGAGGTGTGGGAAGAACTTGGCTGGACCGAGGACAACTAGGGCCACATCAACGTGTCGCAGGGGTAGCTGGAATCCCACCGTGGTGGGTAACCCAGCTGCGCCCTCATGGATGCCCATTTTGGGCTGAAATATTCAAAACTGTGAACGCATGCGCGTTCGAAAAACCTCAAGAAACAAGAATCAACATCTTAAGTGGCTGCGACGAAGCATGCCACGTGATTCGGCGATGACGCTGAAAGGAAAAACAATGGTAACGCAAGCTTATGAAGGGCCTTTCCTGATGGGCATCGACTACGGCACCGAGTCGTGCCGAGTCGCCCTATTCGACCTAAAGGGTAGCCCGCTTGGATTTGCTGCCACTCCGTACAAAACGACCCACCCGCGGCCCGGTTGGGCAGAGCAGTCGCCCCTCGACTGGTGGGAGGCTCTGAAGGCATCGGTCGCAATGGTGCTGAACAACACCGGAATTAAGGCGCGCCAGATTGGCGGCATCTCCTACGACGCGACCACCATGACGGTCGTGCCGATGGACAAGTCCGGTAAGGAACTGAGCAACGCGATCATGTGGATGGACGTGCGCGCAACGGAACAGGCCGCACGCGCATCTGAAATCGACCACTGGGCACGCCTCTACAACGGTGGCGGAACCCTGGGCGCGACCGCGGAATGGTTCCCCTTCAAGGCAGCCTGGCTACGCGAAAACAAGCCGGAACTGTACAAGGCTGCTTACCGCCTGGTTGACGCGCCTGACTGGGTAACCTACAAGCTGACCGGCGAATGGTCAGTGAACATTAACTCCGCCGCAATGCGTGGCTACTACAACCGCGACTACGGCGGCTGGCCCGTAGACTTCTACGAGCACATCGGTTGCGGTGACGTCTTCGAAAAGGTTCCAGAGCGCGTTGTGGACCTGGGCGAGCCGATTGGCACGCTTTCAGCAGCAGCCGCTTCCGAGCTGGGCCTGGTACCGGGAATCCCGGTCGCACAGGGATCCGCGGATGCCTGGGCAGGCCAGATCGGCATGGGTGTAGTCGCTCCCGGCCGCATCGCGGTCACGACCGGCTCCTCGCAGGTTATTAACGGCCAGTCCGACAAGCCGCTGCACGGCCCCGGCTTCTTTGGAGGCTACACCGACGGTGTAATCAAGGGACAGTACACAGTAGAGGGCGGTCTGGTTTCATCCGGATCTGTTCTGAAGTGGTTCAAGGACGGGTTTGCTCGCGACGTCGTACAGGCAACCGAGCGCGTCGGCCTGAACCCCTACCAGTACCTAGATAAGGCTTGCGCAGACATTCCGCCAGGCTCTGAAGGCCTGATCGTGAACGAGTACTTCCAGGGCAACCGCACGCCCTACACGGACTCGAAGGCACGTGGAATCATTTGGGGCCTCTCACTGCGTCACACGCCTGAGCACCTATACCACGCGATCATGGAAGCCGTCTGCTTCGGCACCGCCCACACCCTGAAGGCAATGGGTGACGCCGGCCTGGTTCCCACTGAGCTAGTTGCAGCTGGTGGCGCAACCAAGTCGCGCTACTGGATGCAGATGCACGCGGATGTAACCGGACTACCTGTAGTCCTCACCGAAGTGGGCGACGCAGTCGTCCTCGGATCCTGCATGCTTGCAGCAGTTGGCTCTGGCTACTACTCATCCATCCAGGAAGCGGCCGAAAACATGGTCCACGAAAAGGATCGCATCGAGCCGAACATGGACACCCACGATGAGTACAAGTTCTACCTACAGCAGTACATGGATGCGTACCCGCAGATGCGCGACCTGATCCACAAGTCCGTGGACCACGAAGCCGCTAAAAAATAACGTCGTAAAGGAGTAGAAACTATATGTCTAGCGAACTGATTCAAACAGCACTCAAAACAGCAACAGAGACTCGCGAAATCGCGTTTGAAAAAGGCGCAGTCAAGAAGACCGGTGAGGTCTTCAAGAGGGTCTTCCCTGACAAGAAAGTTCTGGTTGTCGCAGACGGCAACACCTTTGCGGCCTGCGGTGACGAAGTAGTCAAGTCGCTCGAGGAAGCCGGCGTTGAAGCCGTTGCGGAACCGTACGTCTTCCCGGGCACACCCACCCTGTATGCGGGTTACGAAAACGTTGAAATCCTGCGCGACTACATCAAGCCGCTGGGCGACGACGTTGTAGTTTGCTCAATCGCATCCGGCACGCTCAATGACATTGCGAAGCTGGCAAGCGGTGAGCTTGGACGCGAATACATGAACGTCTGTACAGCCGCATCTGTTGACGGCTACGCATCGTTTGGCGCGTCCATTGCCCGCGACGGTTTCAAGATCACGCGTGAATGCCCGGCCCCGGCCGCGCTAATCGCTGACTTGGACGTCATGGCAGAAGCGCCGCAGCGCCTGACCGCAACCGGATACGGCGACCTGATCGAGAAGATCCCGGCAGGCGCAGACTGGATCCTGGCCGACGAACTCGGCATCGAACCAATTGATGACTACGTGTGGAGCCTGGTCCAGGGGCCGCTACGCGACACGCTGAACAATCCGGAAGCAATCGCAGCTGGCGACGTCGATGAAATCGCGAAGCTGGGTGAGGGCAACATCATGTCCGGCCTCGCAATGCAGGCCGCACAGTCCTCCCGCCCCGCATCCGGTGCAGGCCACCAGTTCTCCCACGTCTGGGAGATGGAAGGCCACGGCCTTGACTGGGAGCCGCCGCTATCACACGGCTTCAAAGTCGGAGTTGGCACCGTCGCATCGTGCGCAATCTGGGAAGAGACACTCAAGCTCGACCTCGAAAATCTTGATATTGAAAAGATCGTCGCCGAAACGCCGACGAAGGAAGAAGTCGAAGCGCGAGTACGTTCCATGCAAATCGATCGAATCGTCGAGGACGCAGTGACGCACACGCTTGGTAAGCACTTTGAAGGTGACGCGCTACGCGAACGCCTAACGAAGATCAAGGAAGCTTGGCCGGCAATCAAGGAGCGTTGCGAGAAGCAGCTGGTTTCTGCGCAGGAGGCGTGGGACATGCTCCGCAAGGCTGGAGCGCCCTACCACCCCGAAATGATTGAGATTGACTGGGATCGCTTCCGCGAAACCCACATCAAGGCGCAGCAGATTCGCCCGCGCTACACGGTTCTTGACGTGCTAACGGATGTCAACATGCTCGATGAAGTTGTCGATAGGCTATTTGCTGAAGACGGCTTCTGGGGCCAGCACAGGCACCCCGAAAACTAGGCATTTCGTCGCACAGGGGACTGATCAGTTCAAGGAGGAACACATGACCACTGACTCACCCAAATACGTGATCGGCATTGACCTTGGGACACTTTCTGGTCGCGCCGTAGTTATTGATACCAGCAACGGTGACGAGCTTGGATCAGCCGTGATGGACTACCCACACGGCGTAATGGACCACACTCTAACTGCTGGTGATAACCAGCAGTTGCCGCCGGAATTTGCGTTGCAAGTACCAGCGGACTACCTCGAAGTTGTATCAACTATCGTTCCGCAGGCTGTGGAAGATGCCAAGATCGACAAGAACGATGTCGTCGGCGTGGGCATTGACGTCACTTCCGCGACTGTCATCACCACTGATGGTGATGGAAATCCCCTGTGCGAGAAAGACGAGTTCAAGAACAATCCGCACGCCTACGCGAAGCTGTGGAAGCACCACGGAGCGCAGGACCAGGCGAACCGCATTGTCGACCTCGCCAGGGAACGAAAAGTCGATTGGCTTGAGCGCTACGGTGGGGAGCTGTCTTCGGAAATGCTGTTGCCGAAGGCCCTCGAAACGCTTGAAAAGGCGCCCGAGGTTTACAACGCTGCTGACCGCATCGTAAACGCTCTGGACTGGTTGACGTGGATCCTGACGGGTCGCGAATCCTACGCAGCTGGAGACTCCGGCTACAAGCGGATGTACCAGGACGGAAAGTACCCCGACGAGGACTTCCTAACCACCTTGAACCCCGACTTCGGTGGTGTGTTCAAGGAGAAGATGCCCGCCGAGGTTCTGCCTCTAGGCACGAGCGTTGGCACCCTAAACGAACGCGGCCAGGAGTTGCTGGGACTTCCCGCACACGTCGCTGTCGCGTCGGGTAACATCGACGCGCACGTCACCGCGGTTGCAGTTCAGGCAACTGAAGTCGGCCAGATGACAGCGATCATGGGCACGTCCTCCGTGTACGTTGTTTCGGGTAAGGAATTCCATTCAGTACCCGGAGTCTTCGGGATCGTCGACGGCGGCCTCGTTGATGGACTGTGGGGATACGAAGCCGGCCAGACCGCTGTTGGTGACATCTTCGCTTGGTTCGTGGAAAACTGCCTCCCCGGGGAATACTGCGAAGAGGCAAAGAAGCGCGGAATTTCGCGTCACGAACTGCTGACCGAAATGGCGGCGAAGCAGGAGGTCGGAGAGCACGGTCTGGTCGCTCTGGACTGGCACAACGGAAACCGTTCGATCCTGGTTGATTCGAACCTGTCGGGCCTGATCGTTGGACAGTCTTTGGCTACGAAGCCGGAAGACCAGTACCGCGCGTTGCTTGAGGCGACTGCCTTTGGTGCTCGTGTAATTATCGAAAACTTTGTCGAGCATGGCATTGAGATCAACGAGTTCATCGCCGCTGGTGGTCTGATCAAGAATGAGTTCTTGATGCAGATGTACTCCGACATCACCAGGTTGCCGGTTTCGATTGCCGTTTCCGCGCAGGCGCCGGCACTTGGCTCAGCGATCTTTGGTGCAACCGCTGCGGGCGTTTACGACACCGTGACGGAAGCTGCTGAAGCCATGGGCAAGCGCGTCAAGGCTGCGTACACGCCGAATGAGGAAAACGCGAAGAGGTACGACGAGCTCTACAAGCACTACAAGTACCTGCACGACCTGTTCGGCAAGGAAAATGACGTCATGCACGACCTGAAGAGGATCCGTCAAGAAGCCCGCGAAATCGCGGCAAAGAAATAAGAAAGGGCGAAACGATCAAACTATCCGAGCTCTCTGTTGAGATTCAAGAGGCCGTTCAACGAACTCGTGAGAACGTGGCCCGGCTTCACGCTGAGCTTCCCCGATGGGCGCTTGTCGTCTGGACCGCTGGCAACGTGTCGGAACGAGTTCCGGGCTCCGACCTCTTTGTCATTAAACCTTCCGGGGTTTCATATGACGAACTCAAGGCTGACAACATGGTTGTTTGTGACTTAGATGGCCAAAAGATTGATGATGGCACGCCAGCTAGCTTGGCGCCGTCCTCAGACACCGCAGCACACGCCTACGTTTACAAACACATGGATGACGTAGGGGGAGTGGTCCACACCCACTCCACGTATGCGACGGCGTGGGCGGCTCGCGGGGAAGAAATCCCGTGCGTGCTCACAATGATGGCTGATGAGTTTGGAGGCCCCGTCCCGGTAGGACCATTCGCCATAATCGGCGATGACTCGATCGGGCGGGGGATCGTTGAAACCCTTCGCGACCACCGGTCGCCAGCAGTGCTGATGCAAAACCACGGCCCGTTCACCATTGGGAAGGACGCAAAGGCAGCGGTCAAGGCCGCCGTCATGGTTGAGGAAGTAGCTCGAACGGTTCACATCGCGAAACAACTTGGCGACGTGATCCCAATCGAACAGCAACACATCGATTCCCTGTATGAGAGATATCAAACTGTTTACGGACAGAAGTCGTAGTAGCGGTAAAACTAAAGGTGGGGAGACGCTTTCGGGCGTCTCCCCACCTTTGTGTTTACTGTCGTTGGTTAGAAGTCCGTACAGGTTGTTGTCAAAACTAGAGGTGGTTCAGACATCCTGGACTATGCGTTGTTAAGGCAATGCGCACATAACGAGCACTGCGTCTGCGAGATAGACATCACCCAGCGGATACATGGAAGGTAGTTTTGAGCCGTATTTTAGGGGTGATTACAAGCTGCCGACCCAGATTCGGATCTACTCTTTTTCGTCGTCCTCTTCGGAGTCACCGCCATTAGGCCCAGTCCAGTCGGCACCGTTCGCCTCGTTCGTTTCATCAGCCACATCAGATCCACCAAGCTGATCTGGCCTATCAGACTCGCCAAACTGATCCGACCCATCGGGGCCACCAACCTGGTCAGAGGCATTGGATTCTTCCGAGTCGTCAGTATCGCCCTCGTCAATGGAATTGTTGTTGTCGGAGTCGTTGCCAAGGTTCTTTTCATTTTCGAGGGCGGCGATGGCTTCATCCATGCGGCGTTCGGCTTCGCGGATTTCTTCTTCGGAGCGGAGGGTGCGAAGTTCTTTCTCGAGGCTCCACAGGAAATCGGGGTCATCGTCAGGGGCGGGGGAGTAATACGGGTTGTGGTGCGGACGCCTGAAACGGGTCGTCTTGATTGCGGACTCGTCGGAGTACCACATGCCGCGGTTGATCTCTCCGCCGCGAGCTTCCGCCTGCGTTACCCGCGAAACAATAATCCAAGCCAGACCGCCCACGGGCGTCAGCAAAATAGCGAGCAGTAGCCACAGTGGTTTCGGGATTCGAGCGGGTAGCTCATCTTTCGGGGTCCGTGAAATATCTGCGACCGCGTAAATCGTGATCGCAACAGATATAACGACCATTAAAACCCGTGCCATTGAAAGTCAACTACCTCCCGCAGATGTCCCTCCATTGTATTAGACCAGCGGCGAGTGTTCTCATTCAGCCAGCAAATTTTGCTTTCAGCGCGAAAGTAACAACGCACGTTACGAAAACATCAATCCTACGCACACGAAAAGGCCCGTAAATAGTGTCAGGAAGCCGGTGTTGCGCAAGGACGCCAGCAACTGCTGGCCCTTCGCGCCGCGCAGGACCGGGCGGGGGATTAGGAACATCGGTATTGCAAAGACGATCAGGTACGGGATCAGCAGGTTCGTCTTTGCCAAGCCCAAGCCGGTCAAGAGTGTGCCAATGCCGACCAGCGCCGCGTAGGTTAGGCGGGATGCGCGGTCACCCAGGCGAACTGTCAGCGTCTTTTTGTTGCTGAGCCTATCGGTCGGGATGTCGCGAATATTGTTCACGAACAGCAGCGATATCGACAGGATTCCGACTCCAACCGCCGCCGTCCACAACCACCAAGGCGCTGAAAAAGCCTGCACCCACGTGGTTGCAACCGTTGCCATGAGGCCGAAGAAAACGAACACGAACAGCTCAGACAGCCCGATTCCCATGTATCCGTAAGGGGATTTGCCGCCGGTGTAAAACCACGCAGCGAAGACTGCGAGGACACCTGGAATCAGCAGGAGCCAAGCGCCTGAAATCGCAAGCAGGATCAGGCCCAGCACGGAGGCCACGCCAAAACAACCCAGAGCCGCGTAGAGGACAACCTTCGGGGAAACCTTGCCGCCCCCGGTTAGGCGCGGGGGACCGGTGCGGTGCTCATCGGTGCCGCGAATTCCATCGGAGTAGTCGTTAGAAAAGTTCACGCCAATCTGCAACAGCAAAGCCACAGCTAATGCAATCGCAGAGCGAACCAGTGAGAACTGTCCAAGGAAGTGCGCCGCACCCAGTCCAATCAGAACAGGAGCCGCAGCGGCCGGAAGAGTGCGCAACCGTGCGCCTTCCAACCAATCGTTGAAGGATGCCATGGCGTCAGCGTACCCACGCCTGCCCGGTGTCCACCAAATCGCGCAACAGGTTTACAACGCCGGAACGGTCAACTTTCCCCAGGTCTGTGGCGGGCAGTTCATCCACAACAGCAACGACTCGCGGTGCGTGATCGCGCCCAAGCTCTGCGCCTACGACATCGCGGAGGTGTTCCGCAAACTCAGCCAGCGGGGACTGTGCCTGCGCAAACATACTGAAACCTTCGGCTACAGATGCGCCCGCACCGCCCTCGGATATTGAAGGGCTTCCAGAGACCGACGATCCAGCATCACCCGAAGCGTTGACGCCCGCACCGCCCTCGGAAATCTGTTTGGAAAGTTCCTTGCTGACGACGGCGACGCCGACGACCTGGCCCCATTCGTCGTCAGGCAGGGCGACCACGCTGGCTCCCGAGACTTCTGGCAGTGACGTGACGATGTCGGCGACGCGCGACGGGGCGATGTTGACGCCACCGGAAATGATTACGTCGTCGGAACGGCCGAGTACGGTGAGGATGCCGTCGTTGATCTCGCCGGCGTCAGACGTGACCAGCCACTTTTTGCCGTCCTGTTCAACGAAAGCGGTCGTGTCCTTTTCGTCAATGTAGGTTTCCATGAGGACGGGGCCGGCGATCTCGATGTTGCCATTGCGGACACGGATTTCGACGCCCGGTAGGGGCTTGCCGTCGTAAACGCAGCCGCCGCATGTTTCCGTCATTCCATATGTCGTGACGACGTGCAGATCCGCTTCGCGGGCGCGTTGCAGCAGGGCGGGCGAAATGCCGGAACCGCCGACCAGTATCGCGTCCAGCCGGCCAAGGAGCTCGACGAGTTCGCCACCGTGATCCAGAGCGTCCGCCAGCTGTTTCGGGACAATCGACAGGTAGCCGCGAGTATTCGGATCGTCCTTCGCGGTTCGGCATGCGCGAATCAGCGCGTCCGCGTCAAAACCGGTCGACATGTCCGCAATAATCGGCGACGTTCCCGCAACGCAACTGCGCACGAGCGTGTGCATACCCGCAACGTGGTGAACCGGCAGCGCCACAATCCAGCGGCCCGGACCACCCAGTACCTGGTGCGTCGCGCGCGCCGACGCAACCAGCGCGGAATAAGACAGGCCAACCAGGCGCGGCTCGCCGGTCGTTGACCCTGACGTTTCCAAGATGACATCAACCGAGGGCGGCATCTGCTCAATGCGCGCCTGCAGGGCCGCATTCGACTGCTCCGCGCGCGACGGCAGACACTCCGACATGTGACGAGGAGCCACAATAATCCACTGCTTCCGCCTCACTCCGGTGTTTTCCCACCGCTCAAAAAACTCCCACAGCTTATGAATCGCCGCGTAAGTCATCGTCACAGCCCCGGGCGTCGTACCTCCCGGAACCAACATCAGTTGCGGGGAGTCGTACACGGACGGGTCAGTCATATTCGTCATTTATGGGTCTTTCGTCTTTTTCGATTTTCGAGGGCGGAGCTGGGCTCTAGAAATAGTAGGGGTAGTCCGACCAGTCGGGGTCGCGGCGTTCCAAGAAGGCATCGCGGCCCTCTTGAGCTTCGTCGGTCATGTATGCCAAACGGGTGGCTTCACCAGCAAATACCTGCTGTCCGGCCAGGCCGTCATCAGCCAGGTTGAATGCAAACTTCAGCATCCGAATCGCCTGCGGTGACTTCGTCGCAATGATGCGTGCATACTCCAGCGCGGTGTTTTCCAATTCGGCGTGGGGGACGGCCTCGTTCACTACGCCCCAGCGTTCCGCATCTTCCGCGGAGTATTCACGGGCCAGGAAGAAGATCTCACGCGCCCTCTTATCGCCGGCTTGACGCGCAAGCAGGGCGGAACCGTAACCCGCATCGAAGGAACCCACGTTCGCGTCGGTTTGCATGAACTTAGCGTGTTCCTTGGACGCAACGGACAGGTCGCACACCACGTTCAGTGAGTGCCCACCGCCAGCCGCCCAACCCGGAACAGCTGCAATAACAACCTTTGGCATGGTGCGAATCAGGCGCTGTACCTCCAGGATGTGCAGCCGACCCGCACGAGCGTGATCCATGTTTTCGCGACGCTTGGAGACCTCGGCCTCGTCGGCCATTTCGGCCTTCTCATACTGGTAGCCCGCTTTGCCGCGAATGCGCTGATCCCCACCGGAACAGAAAGCGTAACCACCATCCTTCGCGGACGGGCCGTTACCGGTCAGGATCACCGCGGCGACGTCTGGACTCATGCGAGCGTGGTCCAAACACCGATACAACTCGTCCACCGTGTGAGGACGAAACGCGTTGCGCAAATGAGGGCGGTCAAATGCTATGCGTACAACCGGTAAGTCCGTACCGGCCTCAGCCCCGTCCTCGGGCCCCCTGGAAATCCCGCGATGGTAGGTGATGTCGGTAAGTTCGAATCCTTCAACTTCGCGCCAGCGCGCCGGATCGAACGTGTCTGAAACGTTGGGTAGAGCAGTCATAGTGCCCATCGTAGTGGTTTTGAAGCCGTTTTGATTTACGTAACAGTATCCTTGCGTAAAGCTTGTAATGGGTTCAAGATTGTGATTAGGTAAGGCTTGCCTATACAAATGAGTGAAAGAGAGAACTCATGCGAAAACTCGCATCAACTTTCGTTGCGGTTGCCGCATCAGTCGCACTGCTTGCCGGGTGTTCCGGCGCTACAGGAGCAGAGGCTGGCGACAATGAAAACTCCGATAATGGCGGAAACGGGCAGGCTGCAGGCTTCCCCGTAACCGTGTCTCACAACGCAGGTGAGACCACGATCGAATCCAAACCCGAATCCATCGTCGTCTTCGACATGGCCGCGTTGGACACGATCGACGCCATCGGAGCCGGGGATCTAGTCGTTGGGGTACCAACCCAATCCGTTCCCACCTGGCTGTCAGACGAGGACGGGATTGACTACTCCCAACTTGAATCGGTCGGTTCCCTGAAGGAGCCTGACCTGGAGGCAATCGCGAAGCTGAACCCCGACCTAGTCGTTTTGGGTGCGCGCTCTGCTGGATTCTACGAGGAAATTTCACAGCACTTCACCACTGTGGATGCTTCCGTTCCGTGGGATCAGGACAACTACTCTGAACGCGTCGTTGAGATGACAAACATGCTGGGCAAAGTCACCGGCAAGGTCGAGGAAGCTGAAAAAGCTGGTGCGGAAATCTCCGCAAAGATTGAGGAATACCAGGACACTGCCGCCGATAAGGGCACTGCAATGGTCCTCATGACCAACGCTGGTGAGATTTCACTACACGGCCCGAAGTCGCGCTGGGCTCCCATCTACGACGTCTTTGGATTCGCTCCCGTCCAGGAGGAAAAGGCCGACGACGGTCACAAGGGCCAAAAGATTTCATTTGAAACAGTGCAGGAACTAAATCCTGACTACATCTTCGTCGTTGACCGCGACGCCGCTGTTGGAACCACAGAAGCGGGCACCACTGCGGAAAAGGTCTTGGACAACGATCTGGTCGCATCCACGAAGGCCGCCCAAAACGGCAACATCGTGTACCTGTCACCTGAACGGTGGTACATCGTCATGACAGGTGCATCCAACTTCGTCGCTGAGCTAGACGAGATCGCGCAGGCGATCAAGTAAGCCATGAGCACCACTCAAGCGAAGTCGCTTGAACGCGACACCACGGGCAAGTCACAGTACGCACTGTGGCTGGCCGGTGGTGTCGTAGTGGTGCTGGCACTAATGGCGTGGTCCATAACAGTTGGAACCGCGCAAATGTCCGTTGCCGACATCGTGTTTGGCAACGCGTCACCCGAGCAGATCAGAGTTCTAACGGTTTCGCGCATTCCGCGCACGCTGGCGATCGTGCTGTCTGGCGCGGCAATGGCAGTGGCTGGGCTGGTCATGCAGATGCTGGTGCAAAACCGCTACGTTGAGCCCTCCACAACCGGAGTTACAGAATCCGCAGGGCTCGGCGTCCTAATCGCAACCCTGGTGTTCCCGGGTGCTTCGATCCTGGCGAAGATGGGCTTTTCCATTGGTTTCGCCCTGCTGGGCACCATGATTCTGCTGACTTTGATCCGCTCGATCCCTCACCGCGACATCATCGTTGTCCCGCTACTGGGCATCGTCCTCTCCGGAGTTATCGGTGCCGCCGCGACCTTCCTAGCCTGGCAGTTCCAACTGCAGGGCACGCTGCAGGCGTGGACGACCGGTGACTTTTCGGGCGTATTGAAAGGCCGCTACGAACTACTCTGGATCGTCGTAGCCGCGGCCTCCATTACCTATATTTTCGCCGACCGGTTCACCGTTGCGGGGCTGGGAGAAGACCTGGCAAAGAACCTCGGCCTAGACCACAAATCAATCACCACGCTCGGCCTGTCAATAGTCGCCGTGGTCGCAGGCATCACCACAGTGGTGGCGGGCGCGCTCCCGTTCTTGGGCCTGGTGATCCCAAACATCGTGTCTCTAATCATGGGCGACTACCTGCGTCGATCGCTACCGTTCGTCGCAATGGGCGGGGCGGTGTTCGTCCTGCTTGCAGACATTATCGGCAGAACACTTATTGCGCCGGCAGAAATTCCAGTTGGCGTTGTCATGGGCATCATCGGTGCTGCCATCTTCCTAGTTATTTTGTTACGGACAGTGAAGCAATGACTACCACTACCCTGGAAAATAAGTACACTCACGAACTGGCCTGGTCCGGTCCGAAGACCTACGAGTCTCCCGCAGTTGCGAAGGTCCGTTCCATCCTGAGTAACCGTCACCGTGACGTGACTCGCCGCATGGTGATTGCACTTGTGCTCGCCGCGGGAATGATTGCGTTCTTCCTGCTGTATGACGCTCTGGGAGCCTGGCAGATTATCGCGGCTTTGCGCGCCAAACGCCTGGTCGGCCTGGTTGTGGTAGCCGTTGCTCTGTCATCTGCGACAGTTATTTTTCAAGCTGTAACTAGAAACCGCATCCTTTCCCCAACAGTCATGGGGTTCGATGCGATGTTCAGCCTGATCGCAACAGCTTCCGTGTTCTTCCTAACCGCGCGCGTCGCGAACCTAATTCCGTCCTCGATAATGTTTTTGATCCAGGCCGGTTTGATGTCCGCATTGGCCGTTACGCTGTTCATGACGATGATTGGACGAGGGCGAGGCTCGGTGCATCTACTGGTTTTGGTAGGCATCGTGGTGGGGACGCTGCTGCGATCGGTCACGACGATGATGAGTATCATCATGGACCCGAACGAGTACCTGGCTGTGCAGGATAGGGGAATGGCGTCGTTCGCGGTGATTAACTCTGAGGCGTTGTGGATGACAACGGCGCTCACGGTCGTTGTGGTTGGTTACATCATGTATCGTGCTCGCACGTGGGATCTGTTGTCGCTGGGGCAAGACGTGGCCGTTGCACTGGGAGTTAATTACAAGCGGGAAGTAAAGCTCGCGCTGATGGCCTCATCGTTGCTGGTGGCGGCTTCGACGGCGCTGGTTGGCCCGCTGATGTTCTTTGGCCTGCTGATCGTGAATATCGCCGTGTATGCGCTGGGTGCGACGAACATTCGCCACTTGATTCCGGCAGCTTCAGCAATTGGAGTGATCGTCCTGGTGGGTGGTCAAGCGATCCTGGAGCACGTGCTAAACCAGGCAACCGTCCTGCCGGTCGTGATTGAGCTGGTTGGCGGCGCGCTACTTCTGGTGATGCTGGTGAAGGCGGCGCGGAAATGATTGAGATTTGCAACGTAACGATGGCCTACGACCGCGCTCCCGTGGTCAAGGACGTCTCATTCGATCTGCCCGACTGTGGCATCACCGCCCTCATTGGCCCAAATGGCGCGGGAAAGTCAACGCTACTTTCCGGAATTGGGCGCCTTCATCCGCTCGTCGAGGGCGAAGTTGTGGTTGACGGCAAGAGTGTCGCGGACTGGAAGCCGGACGAACTCGCAAAGACGATGGCGATCTTGCGGCAAGAAAATCACCTGTCGGTTCGCCTCACGGTGGCTGAGCTCGTCATGCTTGGCCGGCATCCGCACAACCATGGGCGTGCGACTAAACAGGATGAGGAGATGGTCGCGGAAGCCCTGCGCTCGGTGTCCATGCTGAGCATGGCCGACCGTTTCCTGGATGAACTTTCCGGCGGCCAGCGTCAGCGCGCATTCATTGCGATGACTTTGGCGCAGGACGCGAAGTACCTGCTGTTAGACGAGCCGCTTTCCGCCCTCGACCTGCGTCATTCACGTGACATGATGCGCCACCTTTCTTCGGTTTGTTTTGAAAAGAATCTGTCGGTGGTCATTGTCATTCACGACATCAACACGGCCGCTGCGTACGCGGACCGGCTGATTGCCATGAAGCACGGTGAAGTAGTCGCGGACGGCACACCTGTCGAAGTGCTTCGTCCCAACGTGTTGGAAGATATTTTCGACGTGGAAGTTAACGTTGGGGAGGTTGGCGGACGCCCGTTCGCCATGCCAGTGGCATAGCTCACCCGTGCTGTCTAGACTTGACGCATGGATTTTCCGCTAAATGGACGCAGTTTCTTGCGTGAACTCGACTTCACGAATGACGAATGGGCCTCGTACCTTGACCTAGCCGCGCACCTCAAGGCGGCGAACAAGGCCGGTACCGAAAAGCAATATTTACGAGGGCGCCGCATCGCCCTCATCTTTGAAAAAATGTCCACCCGAACTCGGTGCGCGTTTGAAGTTGCCGCTTTTGATCAGGGTGCTCACACGACCTATTTGGATCCGTCGTCATCACACGTGGGTTACAAGGAATCGGTTGCGGACACTGCGCGCGTGCTGGGACGCATGTTTGATGGCATCCAGTTTCGCGGAAACTACCAAACTACGGTTGAGCAGCTTGACGAGTGGGCTGGCGTTCCGGTCTTTAACGGCTTGACGGATCTTTGGCATCCAACGCAGATGCTGGCTGACGCACTGACGATGAAGGAACATTCGACCAAGCCGCTTTCGGAGACCTCGTTTGCCTACGTCGGCGATGCGCGTTTCAACATGGGGCGATCGCTACTGGTTTCGGGTGCGATGCTGGGTATGGATGTGCGGATTGTGGCGCCGAAATCTCTGCAGCCGCCCGCGGATGTCGTCGAAGTTGCGCAGGATCGTGCGGCTGAGTCCGGCGCGCGGGTAACGGTGACCGATGAGCTGGACGCGGTCGAGGGAGCGGACTTCCTACACACAGACATGTGGGTTTCGATGGGTGAATCCGCAGACGCGTGGGATGAACGCGTTGCTCTGCTGAGGCCCTACCGCGTCGATGAAGCCTTAATGGATCGGGCGGGTGCGGATGTGAAGTTTATGCACTGCCTGCCCGCGGTACATGACTCCACAACCGAGATCGGCAAGCAAGTTCTGGACAAGTACGGCCTGGAAGGATGCGAAGTATCCGGAGATGTGTTTGACGGGCCGCGTTCAGTCGTCTTTGACCAAGCCGAAAACCGTATGCACACAATCAAAGCCGTCATGGTGGCATCGCTTGGCCGCGATGCCTGAAGTACGTAAATAAGATGGCGGGCGGCAGTGCCGTGCCGGGCCTGCACCGACGTTGCGAGCTTCGTCCCGCGGCAGGCCGGCAGCGCCCAGAGTGCTTCACACAAGAAAATATGTCCACGTTCGATAGGCTGGGTGCGTTTGAAAAAGGCTACCCAGCCGCGTCCTCGAAAATCAAAGAAGATAGGTGACCATGTCAGCGCCCATTCTGCCCACGCGTAACTTGACTTATGGCGGCGATTGGAATCCCGACCAGTGGCCGAAAGAGACGGTAGCTGAAGACATTGAGCTCATGAAGGAAGCCGGCGTGAACCTGGTTTCGCTGGGTATTTTTTCATGGGTGAAGTTAGAGCCGAAGCCGGGTGAATACAACTTCGGCTGGCTGCGCGAAATCATGGATCAGTGCCACGAGGCCGGCATTTACGTTGATCTGGCAACTCCTACGGCGGCGCCGCCGGTGTGGATGGTCCGCAGCCACCCGGAAATGCTGCCGGTAAACAAGGACGGCGTCCGACTCGGCTTCGGGTCGCGCCAGCACTTCTGCCCGTCATCGCGCGAATATCGCAAGCGTTCCCGCGCGATCGCCGCGGCGCTAGCGAACGAGTTCAAGGATCACCCCGCCCTCGTGATGTGGCACGTAAATAACGAATACGCCTGCCACAACCCGCGCTGCTACTGCGACGTGTGCGAGGGCGACTTCCAGGAGTGGTTGCGCGAAAAATACGGCGACATTGAAACCTTGAATCACGCGTGGAATACGCATTTCTGGTCGCAAGAATACAGTGACTTTTCCGAAATTTTCCCGCCGAGGACGATGCCGACCCTGCCGAATTCGGCGCAGGAACTGGACTACTGGAGGTTCTCCGATAGTCAGACCTTGAAACTGTTCCAGGCGGAAGCCGCGGAGCTTCGCGCGGTTACGCCAAACGTGCCGGTCACGACGAACTTTATGGGCGAGTTCATGTACCTGGACTACCGCAAGTGGGCCCCGCACATTGACATGATCTCCGATGATTCCTATCCCGATCCCGCACTGCCGGGCGCGGGGCACCAGGTCGCTTTTGAAGCTGACATCATGCGCGGCCTAAAGGGCGGGCAGCCCTTCCTGCTTATGGAGCAGGTGACTTCCGCGGTCCAGTGGCGCCCTCAAAACACGCCGAAGAGGCCGGGCCAGTTTGAACTCTGGTCACTTTCGCGCGTCGCTCACGGCGCAGATGGAATCATGCAGTTCCAGTGGCGTCAAAGCCCCGGCGGTGCGGAGATGTTCCACGGCGGCATGGTCAACCACGCGGGTAAGAAATCGCGCTGGTGGAATGAAGTCGTCAAACTCGGCGAATCGCTTTCAAAGCTTTCCCCAGTCGTGGGTGGCCGCGTTGAAGCGCAGGCCGCGATCGTCATGGATTGGGATAGCGCGCGTGCCCGCCACCTGACGGCGGGACCAAATGATTCCCCCCAAGATTTTCCAGGCGTGAGGGCGTGGCATCGAACCCTGTGGGAAAAGAACATCGCCCTCGACCTGATTGGCGTCGAAGATGACCTGTCTGGCTACAAGATCATTATTGTGCCGGAGCTTTTCATCGATTACCCCGAGTTTTCAGCGCGCCTGCAAGACGCCGTTGAAAACGGTGCACACGTTGTGGTCGCGTCGCCTTCGGGCGTTGTGACTTCGACTTTGCGTGCAATCCTGGGCGGTTACCTGGGATCGCTGTCGGACCTGCTGGGCGTTGCGGTGACTGATCATGCTTTGCATGCCCCGGATGCTCACAGTTGGGCCAGGCCCGATTACAACCAGGTTGACCCGCGGGTGGATCGGATTACGCGTGCGGTTGATACTCCCGGCGCTGTGGATTACCACGATCTGGAGGTGCGCTCACCGGCACTGCTTCGAGCCTTGGATCAGATTGGGACGCCGCGCCCTCAACCGCGTGGAGGAGTGTGGGGTGAATACGTGATGGCCACGAAGGAAGCCGACCAGTTCACGGACCCCATGTGGTTAAACGACGAGGTCGAAGTGATCGCACAGTTCGCCCCCGAATCAGACTTGGGCGGCTGGCCCGCAATCACGAAGCGGAAAGTGGGCAAGGGAACCGCGTGGTACGTCGCAACGAACCTGGATTCGGTGGGGCGCGACGCGCTGATTCGCCTGCTGGCGGCGCACGCTCGCGTTGACGTGACTGGTGCAGATCTGCCTGACGGGATTGAGCGCGTAAAGCGCGGTGACGTCACGTTCTACTTGAACCACTCCGACCGTGCGGTGCAGTTGGCTGGCGTTACTGGGTTTGACCTGCTGAGCCAGGCTGAAGCAACCGGTCACGCCGTGATCGCGCCGCGGTCGGCGATGGCAATCATGGCAAAGTAGGTTTCGCGCGCAGTTCCTCACGTGGCTAGGAAGAATTGGCTTCGTAAGCGGTTCCTCGTGTGGCTATGGAGGATTGGCTTCGTAGGCGGTTCCTTGCGTTGCGATTGAGGACTGGTTTTGCGCGCAGTTAGTGTCGGCCGGAGACAGCGGGCGTGCTGTTTCCGGCCGAAGTAGTAGAGGTACGGTTCGCTGAGCTTACTTGCGGTGTGGGCTGTCGATGCGCCACTGGGGGAGGAGCCACTCGGGGTAGCGGCTGGAGAACAGGCCGATTAGTGATCCCACGGCTCCGATGCCGGACATGATGATTCCGATTCCGAACAGGATTTTGATTGGCCAGGTGAATTCGGGGAACAAGCCCGAGACTCCGATAATTCCGAGTCCGAACAGCAGCAGGGTGAAACTGGGGAGGAACACGAAAGCAAAGCGTTCGTCAATGATGCCCTCCTCAGTTTCCCAGGAGCGCGAGCTCGGCGTATCGGTGCGCAACCAAATCGTTCCGGCCAGGGCTAGGATTCCCAGAAGAAACGCAAGGATAAACATGGTCCAAGCCTAACGTGAGACCCGGACGTCCGCCTACGCCGCTCGCCCTCGGAAATCGTAATAGTGGTGCACAATGGAAAAATGAACACTTCTGCGTCTGCCTCTGAATCCTCGCGTCTGATTGAAATCGGAATTGAAGCCCTGCCAGCTGATGTTTTGAACACGATGGATGGAATCACCCGGCTCTTGTACTACCGGCTTCCGCTGAAGAATCGGTTTAGGCGCATTGATGTTCGTGATGGGCTCATTCTGAAGGGGCCAAACGGGTGGGCGGAAGTTTCCCCATTTTGGGACTATGACGCGCAAGAGTCAGCGCAGTGGTTGAAGGCGGGGCTCGCGGCCGCTCGCGGAAAGCCACTGAAACTGAAGCGAGACGCCGTTCCAATTAACGCGACTGTGCCGGTTGTGGATCCGCAGACAGCGCAGAAGATTGTGGAAAACTCCGGTGGCTGCACGACCGTGAAAGTCAAGGTGGCTGATCCGGGCTCCACGATTGCGCAAGACTGTGAACGAATCGAAGCGGTCCGCGATGTTCTAGGGCCGACCGGAAAAATCAGGGTTGACGCCAACGCGGCGTGGGATGTCAGCGAAGCACTGGCAGCGATTCGTGAACTGAACGCGGCGGCCGCCAGCGGGGGAGGCGATGGGCTCGAATACGTGGAGCAACCCTGCCCAACCATTGATGAACTCGCCGAAGTTCGCCGGCAAGTGGACGTTCGCATCGCCGCAGACGAATCCGTGCGCCGCGCATCCGACCCCCTAGCTGTCGCGCGAGCAGAAGCGGCCGACCTGGTTATCGTCAAAGTTCAGCCCCTCGGCGGCGCCGCCCGGCTGATTGATATCTGCAAGAACGCAGGCATGCCGGCGGTTGTGTCGTCGGCACTCGACTCTTCCGTTGGCATTGCGCGCGGTGTTGAATGCGCCGCCGCCCTCGACGACCTCGAATTTGCGTGCGGCCTGGGAACTGCGCGCATGTTTACAGATGACGTCACGGCAGACCCCATGGTCCCCGAGGGCGGCGAGCTGCGCCCTCGTGAAATCGAAATCGACGAAAACAAGGTGAGCTACCTTCCCCGCGACAACCAGGACGCCCAGGCGATCAGCCGGTGGGTCGCGCGGCTGGAAGAAATGGTGCATTGCCTGCGCTGAAAATCCTAAAATAGGTGGGATTGTGGGGAGGAAGTTTGTCCGCAACAGTTGATTCACGCTGGCTGGTTGCCGCGTTGGCGCAAGAAGTCCACGATTTTGTTATCTGCGCCGGTTCCCGTTCCGCGCCGCTCACCTACGCGGTCGCGGACGCCGAAGCGGCCGGAATCTTGCGCGCACACCCGTTCTTTGACGAACGCGCGGCGGGATTTTTCGCGCTCGGACTTGCCCAATCCACAGGCCGCCCCGTTGCGGTTGTGACCACATCCGGCACCGCGCCCGCGCACCTGCTGCCCGCTGTGATCGAAGCTTTCCACACCAACGCGCCGCTAATCGTGATCTCCGCGGACAGGCCATTCGAAATGCACGGCGTCGGCGCCTCGCAAACCACGCGTCAAGACGACCTTTTCGGAAGCCACGTCGTGTCCCTCCTTGACGTGCCCGCCGGACTTGGCATTTCGTCCACTGCCTGTTCGATTTCCGAGGACGCAGCTGCGAAATCTTTGGTGGGAAGGGTACACAGGCTACTCGCTTCTGCCATGGGAGTACGGGGCGGAGCACCCGGCCTTGGTGGGCCTGCGCATATCAACATTGGGTTGCGTGACCCGCTGGTTCCACAGCCGGGCGAGCCTTCGGTTGCTGACCTGGACGTTGGCTCCTGGGATGCGGTTCGCCAGACGGTTGGTAGCGCACCAGCTTGGGAAGATGTGGTTGAACCCCTGCGAACCGTCATTATTGCGGGCGACAAGGCAGGGACACTTGCGTCTGAACTGGCCCAAGCGGCGGGAGTGCCCTTATTGGCTGAGCCTTCTTCCGGAGCTTTCGGTATGCCCGGCTGGATTGCTCATCAGCAGCAGATGCTAGCTCACTTTGGTGATGAGGTTGAGCAGGTCGTCGTACTGGGCCACCCGAGTTTGTCGCGCCCCGTCACGCGCCTCCTGGCAAAGGATGACGTGCGCGTAATCGTGTGTTCGCAGAAGCCCGACTATACGGATGTGTTTGGAAACGCCAGCGTAATTGTTGACTCCATCAAGCCTGCAGTCAGCCCCATGCCAATGCAGGATTGGGCCGAAAAATGGGTGCAGCGCAGCGCGCAGATTACTCGGCAGTTGAGCGCTCTGAAGCTCCCGGACGGCGCGCGTGCCGCCAAATCCGTCTGGGCTCACTATGCGAGCGATCCCAGCCACGCCCTCGTTCTTGGAGCTTCAAACCCGATTAGGTTCGTTGACCTGGTAGCTTCCGAGCCGATCAAGTTGTCAGCCAAAGCTCTACCTGCAATGGAGATTGGACCCGTTCACGCTGCGCGCGGCCAGGCCGGAATCGACGGAACGATAGCGACAGCGAAGGGAATATCGGTTGGGCTCGATATGCCGGTACGCGTCCTGGTCGGCGATTTGACGTTCATGCACGACATGAATTCGTTGATAAACCGTGCCGGAGAGCAGCCTCCCAACGTTGACGTTGTCGTCATTGATGATCGGGGAGGACGCATTTTCAAATCCCTGGAGCACGGCTTAGCTGATGCTGACTTGTACGAACGGTTCTTCGCGATTGGACACGACCTGGATTACCGTGCGCTCGCGGAATCAGCGGGTTGGGAGTACCTGGCCATCGACTATCAGGACACTGAGGCCGAATCTGATTTGGAACAAGCGCTGTCAGCAGCGCCCTCGGGACGAATAATTCATGTCCGCGCAAACCACGAAAATATACGTGACGAGATTCGCTCATTGTTTTCAGATAACGTCCAGGAACTTAAGAGAAATGCTTAAGCGCTCGGGTAGAAACTGCGATTATTGATGTTGTTAGCGGCGGCTGCCGCGCAGTTTTGTAGGAGACCAAACTAATGGATGAGGAACGCCGAGAATCGGCGAACAGCTCAAGCGAGCCCGAAGGCCAAAGGCCCAGCGGAATTCCACACTCCAGCTCTGGGCAATCAGAGCAGTCCGATGGGCAAACCCAGTCCCGGAACCCGTGGGACGAGTCGCGCAACGAATCGACCGACTCGCGTTACCAGTCCGGGTGGCAACAGGCTCAGTCGAGTGATCAGTACCGGACGGGCGCGCAATCGACGCCCTCGGGAAGCCAATACCAAACGGGTAGCCAATATGGAACCGGCAGTCAGTACCAAAGCGGTAGCCAATACCAGGCTGGCCAGTATCAGGCCGGCGGGCAGTACGGGGCTAGCCAGTACGGAGGTTCGACTCCACAGTATTCGGGCTATTCCGCAGAGCCGGAAAAGCAGAAGAAGCCTGCGAAGAAGGGGCCGGGCTGGGGTGCACTGGTCGTCGCGATGATTCTGACGGCAAGCGTTGCGGTACTTGGAACGCTTGGTGTCGTGAAGTATTCCGATGCGTTTGCTCCCCGGTACCAGACGCAGCAGAGTCAGAACGCTCAGCAGCCAAAGGGCGATAAGACTAACGTCATCGAGGTTCAGGGAACGGCCACAGACTGGGAGAAGGTCGCGGAAGCAGTTCGTCCCGCAACGGTTACGATTCAGGTGGCAAGTGGAAATTCTGGTGACACAGGATCAGGCGTTGTATGGGATACCGAAGGAAACATCGTCACGAACTACCACGTGGTTTCTTCCGCCGCAGGTTCTTCAGACGCCCAGATCACTGTAGCGATGTCGGGCGGCCGACTGTTTGAAGCCAAGATAGTCGGACTGGACTCGACCACGGACCTTGCGGTTATCAAGTTGGTTGACCCTCCGAGTGACCTGGTCGCTGCAAACTTCGGAGACTCTTCGGACCTGTCCGTAGGCCAAAGTGTCATGGCGATCGGATCGCCCCTAGGTTTGTCCGACACGGTTACCACTGGAATTATTTCCGCACTGGACAGGCCGGTTGCAGTAAAGACTGCTGTTCCAAACGACCAGCAAGAAAACTTCAACTACCAGTTCCCGTTCTTCCAGCGGGAGCAGACCCAGTCGGAAACGGTAATCACAAACGCCATCCAGGTTGATGCGTCCATTAACCCCGGTAACTCGGGTGGCCCACTGTTCGATCAGTCCGGACACGTGATCGGAATTAACTCTTCGATTGCTTCGATGGGTAGTGAACAAGGCAACTCGGGATCTATCGGACTGGGCTTCGCGATTCCGGTAAACCTTGTGAAGAATGTTGCCACCCAGCTGATCGAAACGGGTGAAGCGCAGCACGCACAGCTCGGTGTGACAATCAGTTCCGCGGCTGTAACTGTAGATGGCGTTACCCGCCTTGGTGCTGAAGTTCAGTCAATCCTCCCCGGTGGTGCGGCTGCCGGCGCAGATATCAAGGAGGGCGACGTGATCGTCAGTATCGATGGAAACGACGTGACTTCTTCCAGGGCTCTGACGGGCTACGTTCGCCGCTACAACGCGGGTGACGTTGTAACAATCGGTTTGGCTCGTGGCGGCACACTACACGAAGTACAGGTCGAACTGCAGGCCCAGTAAGAACCACTAACCGCAAGTTTTAGGGGGACACTCACGCGAGTGTCCCCCTAACTGCATTTAGAACTATTTCTCCAACCCGATAGCTTGAAGTACCGGCATCATTTTGGCTTGGGTTTCCTGGACTTCCACTTCTGGTTGTGAGTCGGGCATGATCCCGCCGCCAGCGAACACGCGAATCGATTGTCCGTCGGGCAGCACCTGCCCGCACCTCAGGGCGATCGCGCAAGCGCCCTCGCCGTTAGCGTCAATCCATCCAACCGGGCCCGAATACCGCCCTCGATCTGTCAATTCGTGTACCGAAAGCAGTTCAAACGCCTGCTGTGTCGGCGTACCGCACACTGCCGCAGTCGGATGTAGGGCGCGAACAACCTCGCAAACGGGCGCTAAATCGGAATCAATGCCGGTCAACTGCGCCTGCACGTCAGTCGCCAGGTGCGTGACGTTTGGCAAATCCAGCAAGAATGGCTTGTCAGCCGCGTCCAGGGCGGAAACCATCGGCTCCAAAGCTTCCACAACTGACTGAACGGCGAACGCGTGCTCCTGACGATCCTTCGCGGACTCCATCAGCTGCGGCCCATTCCCCGGCGCGCACGTGCCCGCCAGGACGCGCGACTTCACAACGCCGTCGCGCACGGATGCCAGCATTTCCGGCGACGCGCCCGTCATCCCCGCGACCGCGAACTTCCAGCACGTGGGGTAGGCGTCAGCCAACTCCGCCAGCACAGCGCGCAGGTCGATCGGATGATCCGCCCGCGCAGTAATATCGCGAGCCATCACAGCCTTCTTCGTGTCACCCCTGCGAAGCTCCTCAATAACGGCGCCAACCGCGCGCTTCCAAGCCGTGCGCGACATCGTGCCCGGATCCAAATACCACGACTCCGGATCGGCCAGTTTAGGCGCCTCGCTGCGACAATCCAGAGTCTTCAAACCGTCGCCAACCTCGATGCGCCACGTCGCCCCCGCAGCGGAAACCCACGTAACCTGCGGCAAAATCAGCGTGCCCGGCGTCGTCGGAGCAAACCCAAACGACATCAGTCCCAACGGAGCTGCCAGCCCGACCTCCTCCTCAAACTCGCGCGCGCCAACAACGCCCTCGTATTTTGAAACAAGTCGCAACCACGCGGCCCCCGCCCGCTTCATGTGGGGCTGGTTTTGCACCAGACCGGGATCCTCCGGTCGCGGGGTAGGCAACAGCGCCCGGGAAAGTTCTTGAAAATTTGCATCCACGAGGACGTGGCTCGCATCCTCTTTTGCCACAATCGCAAGCGCGACACCTGCACCAACTATCGTCGGCTGAGAATCGCCGGCGAGCGCGGGGCCCGACCACACGGAAATGGTGTCGGTGGCGGGAACTTGAGCGAGCAGTTCAGGCAAATCTCGAAACTGCGATTCGCGCGTTATTTTCATGCGCTCAAAGATGGAGCGGACGGGCTCAAGATCAGCCAGGTCCTGCGTTGAATCAAATGCGAATTTTTCCAAGGGGGACACGGTAATTCATCCTACCGTGTCCGCTCGTTTTGGCTGATTTAATGTGCGAGACACCCAACAGGCACGCGCAAACCCCAATATTTTACCGAAAGGTTAACGCCCGGCGGGCTGCGCGTGGACTTGACTTCGCCCTTGGCGTCAAACCATGTCAAGATATTGCCATGACTTTAAGGCCGATCGATCCAGCAGACATTAACCGTGCATCACTTGACAAGAAACCGCACGAAGTCGCTGGGATGTTTAACAAAGTTGCGCACCGTTACGACTTGACGAATGAGGCACTGACGCTCGGCCAGGTGCACATTTGGCGCCGCGGAGTCCGCATCGCGCTCAACCCGCGCCCCGGTGAACTGATCCTCGACCTCGCCGCAGGCACCGGAGGGTCCACAGCCGCCCTCGCCGAATCGGGCGCCGAGGTCGTTGCCTGTGACCTGTCCGAAGGCATGATCGCAGTTGGCCGTCAACGCCACCCGGAACTCAAGTTCGTACAGGGCGACGCAACAGATTTACCATTCGAGGACGCTACTTTCGACGCGGTAACCATTTCATTTGGTTTGCGTAATGTTGAGAACACCGAAAAGGCACTTCGAGAAATGGCTCGCGTAGTCAAGCCAGGTGGCCGTCTGGTGATCTGTGAGTTCTCACGTCCCACGTGGCCGCCGTTTAGGGCAGTGTACGGATTCTACCTGGAGGAAATTCTGACCAGGATTGCCGGCGTGCTGTCCTCTGATGACGAGGCTTACGACTACCTGATCGAATCAATTCAGGAGTGGCCCGACCAGGAAAGGCTCGGCGCGCTGATTGCTCGGTCCGGTTGGAAACATGTGCAATATCGCAACTACACCGGCGGAATCCTGGCATTGCACCGGGCCGTCCGATCCGAATAATCACGGGATTTTCGGGATAAATCGGAAATATTCTCAGCACGGTTCAGATATATGAAACATTGTCATTATCAAATACGATTAAACGCGCGCTAACCGCACGGCCATTTCGCCGCCCAAACGCGCCCGTTTTGCTATCGATTCACACCGCGCGCGTTCCGTGGGTAGGGTAAAAGGCGTATGGCCTGGTTGGCTTGAGGAATTGTAATTTTCTACAAGCAAGGAACAGGTCTCAATGGAAAACGGTAAGTGGGAGGAACACGTGGAGCTGCCTGACGCAGGCGATCGCACTGCCGATGTCGTCGTGGTTGGCGCAGGACCAGCAGGTTCAGCAACGGCATACTATCTAGCTCGGGCTGGACTAGATGTCGCTCTCCTCGAAAAATCCACTTTCCCTCGCGACAAGATTTGCGGTGACGGACTCACGCCCGCCGCGGTAGCTGAAGTCCACCTAATGGGTGTTGACACCAGTGATTGGATGCGAAATAAGGGTCTCAATGTAATTGGGGGAGGCCACTCGATCTACCTGCCTTGGCCCGAAACAAAGTCCGCGCCTAACTACGGCATGACTCGCGCCCGCATGGATCTTGACGAGGAACTGGCACGCCGCGCAGAATCCGCGGGTGTCCGCCTGTTCGAAGGACACAATGTTATTCGCGCAATTCAGTCACGAACCGGCCGTGTAGAGGGCGTCGTCGCTAAGGTCGGCAAGGGAAAGAACGCGCAAGAAGTTGAGTTCAAGTCCCGCGTTGTCGTTGAGGCCGGCGGAGTTGCAGCTCGACTCGCGACCTCACTTGGAATTGAAAAGCTTGAGAACCGCCCCCTTGGGGTAGCTGCCCGCGCGTACTACAAGTCACCCAAGGGTGACGCCGAATGGATGGATTCCCACCTGGAGCTCTGGAGCGGCAAGCGCGGTGAATCTGACCTGCTCCCCGGTTACGGCTGGCTGTTCCCCATGGGTAACGGCGTCGTGAACATTGGGCTCGGCTCAGTTTCCTCCACGTCAAAGGCAACCAAGCTTCCGTACCGCGAAATTTTCAAGACCTGGGTCGCTAACCTTCCCGAAGAATGGGAACTTACCGAAGAAAACCAGATGGGGCCGCTTCGCTCAGCCGCGCTTCCCATGTCATTTAACCGCAAGCCGCACTACAAGGACGGCCTCGTAATCGTCGGCGATGCTGGGGGCATGGTTTCCGCATTTGACGGAGAGGGCATCGCACCCGCAATGAGGGCGGCGCGCTACGCCTCCGACGCAATCGTTTCGGCTCTAAGCCGCACAACCACCGCCGGATTTGACCGGGCAATGGAGACCTACACCGAGGCCTTGCGCGCAGACTGGGGCGGCTACTACCAACTCGGTCGCATCTTCGTGAAACTAATCGAAAACCCAAAGATTATGCATGCCTGCACAAAGTACGGCCTGCCACGCCCTCGTTTAATGAAACTTGTTCATAAACTACTTTCAGACGGGTTTGAACGCTCCGGTGGTGAGTGGGATGACCGACTCATCACAACATTGGCAAAGGCGGTGCCCAAGGTATGACAGTAGTCGGGGCGCTAACGCCCCAAAAAACTTTCAAGAATAAACCGTTGAAAATTGGGTTGGAGGCATAATGAACAATCCTTATATTCCTATTTTGATCATGGCTGCCGTGGCAGTCGTGGTCGCACTTGGCGGTCTAGGAGCCTCCGCAATCCTTGGCCCAGTGAACAAAAACAAGGTTAAGTCGAGTAACTACGAATGTGGTGTTGACCCGATCTACATGGAATCGGACATGGGACGTTTCCCGGTCAAGTACTACCTGGTCGCCATGACATTCATTATTTTCGACATCGAGGTCGTTTTCCTCTACCCGTGGGCAGTCACCTTCGGCAAGCTGGGACTCTTCGGCCTTGCAATCATGCTTACATTCATCGCGCTGATCACGGTGCCGTTCATTTACGAATGGCGTCGCGGCGGCCTGGATTGGGACTAATAGGAGGGAACAGTCATGGGAATTGAAGATAGCATTCCCGCGGGTATTGGCCTCACCTCAATGGAGAAGCTCCTGGCCCTGGGCCGGAAGCACTCCCAGTGGCCGGTAACCATGGGTCTGGCCTGCTGTTCTATTGAAATGATGGCGGCTGGTACGCCCCGTTTCGACATGGCACGCTTCGGTCTGGAAGTTTTCCGCGCATCGCCGCGTCACGCAGACCTGATGATCGTGTCCGGTCGACTATCACACAAGATGGCTCCGATCGTACGTCGTGTTTACGACTCGATGCCGGAACCTAAGTGGGTCATTTCGATGGGAGCTTGCGCTTCAACCGGAGGAATGTTCAACAACTACGCGATCGTGCAGGGATGTGACCACGTCGTACCTGTCGACGTATACCTGCCTGGATGCCCTCCGCGCCCGGAGGCCCTGATCCACGCGGTCATGGTTTTGCGTGAACAGATCGGTAAGGAACCGCTAGGCGTGCACCGCGCTGAAATCGCCCGCAAGGCGGAGGCAGCTGCACTGGCAGCTACTCCCACTCACCAGATGAAGGGACTGCTTGCATGAGCGACAACTCCCCATCCCCTCAGCAGTTCGGCGAGGTCGAACCGCAGCGACACAGTGAACGATCCGCTCCCGGAAGCGAACAGGTTGAGGTTCGCACCGGCCAGTGGGGCGTCCACGGTTCGGGTGACACGTCCGGATTTGGTGGACTGACCCGCGTCGTGGAGCTTCCCGGCGAATCGGCCCGCCCCTACGGCGGTTGGTTCGACACGGTTGTCGATGTGCTGGAAGAGCTCATCACTGACGCCGGTATGAAGATTGGCGAAGTAATCGAGCGCGTCGTTGTTGACCGCGATGAGCTGACCATTTTCATTAACCGCGAGCACATCCTGCAGGTTTGCCGCTTCCTTCGCGATGACCAGGATCTGCGCTTCGAGCTGTGCCTAGGCGTTTCTGGCGTTCACTACCCAGAAGACGTGGGCCGTGAGCTTCACGCTGTTTACCACCTGATGTCCGTTACCCACAACCGCGTTCTGCGCCTTGAGGTGACCGCACCTGACGCTGATCCGAAGATCCCGTCAGTTGTTTCCATTTACCCGGGTAATGACTGGCATGAGCGTGAAACCTGGGACCTGTTCGGCATCGTATTCACCGGACACCCCGGCCTGACTCGTACCGCTATGCCGGATGACTGGGTAGGACATCCGCAGCGAAAAGATTACCCACTCGGTGGTATTCCAGTTGAGTACAAGGGCGCGACAGTTCCGCCGCCAGACACTCGGAGGTCGTACAACTGATGACGAACGAAAAACCGGCATTTTACGCAACGCCCGGGGGCATCGACACGGACGATATTCCCGAGGTTCTGGCGTCCGGCGGTGACTGGGAAGACGTCCTTTCAGAGATTGAACGTCTGTCCAACGAACGCATCGTCCTAAACCTGGGCCCGATTCACCCGTCCACTCACGGCGTTCTTCGCGTGATTTTGGAAATTGACGGTGAGGTCGTGCGGGAAGCACGTCTGAACACGGGTTACCTGCACACGGGTATTGAAAAGAACATGGAGTTCCGCACCTGGACTCAGGGCGTGACGTTCTGTACCCGCATGGACTATGTTGCGCCGCTATTCAACGAGGGCGTGTACGTCCAGGCCGTTGAAAAGCTTCTTGGTATTACTGACCAGGTGCCGCAACGCGCCAACTGGATCCGCATCATGATGATGGAGCTGAACCGCATCGCTTCTCACTTGGTTGCGATTGGTTCGGGTGGTAACGAGCTCGGCGCAACGACGATGATGACCATCGCGTTCCGCGGTCGCGAAAACATTCTGCGCATCTTCGAAAAGGTCACTGGCCTGCGTATGAACCACGCGTACTTCCGACCCGGCGGTGTCGCAACAGACCTGCCGAAGGGAACCACGGATTACATTCGCGAGTTGCTCCCGGATGTCCGCAGTGACATTGGGGAGTTGCAGGATCTGACTCTTGAAAACCCGATCTTCAAGCTCCGCCACGTTGATGTGGGCTACATGTCCCTTTCCGCCATGATGGCGCTGGGAATGACCGGTCCGTGTCTGCGTGCAGCTGGCCTTCCGTTGGACCTGCGCAAGTCGCAGCCGTACTTCGGGTACGACCAGCTTGAGTTTGACGTTCCGGTGCGCGACAAGTCGGACGCATACAACCGCGTTCAGGTCCGCTTCGATGAGTGCTACCAGTCGCTGCGCATCATCAACCAGTGCCTAGACAAGCTGGATGAGTGCGAGGGCGATCCGGTAATGGTTCAGGATCCCGCGATTAAGTGGCCCGCTCAGCTGTCCGTCTCCGCAGATGACGGCCAGGGTAACTCGCTGGCTCACATCCGCGAGATCATGGGCGAATCAATGGAGTCCCTGATCCACCACTTCAAGCTGGTCACGGAGGGCTTCAAGGTTCCCGCCGGCCAGGTATACGGAACGGTCGAACACGCCAAGGGCGTCATCGGATGCCACCTGGTATCGACGGGTGGAACCCGTCCGTACCGTGCGCACTTCCGCGACCCGTCATTCTCTAACCTGCAGTCGTTCGCGATGATGACTGAGGGCGGTCAGCTTGCTGACGTCGTCGTCTCACTCGCTTCGATTGACCCCGTCCTGGGAGGTGTAGATCGCTGATGTACAGCGAAGAAGTATTACAGCGCCTGCAAGGCGAGGCCCAACAGATTCTGGATCGTTACCCGAAGGGTCATGAGCGTTCCGCTCTGCTACCCCTTCTGCACCTGGTCCAGTCAGTTGATGGCTACGTCTCGGCAAACGGCATCGCTTTCTGCGCGGACGTTGTTGGCCTGACCAGGCCTGAAGTTTCCGCAGTCGCAACGTTCTACACCCAGTACAAGCGCCACCCCAACGGCGAGTACAACGTTGGTGTTTGCACCAACGCGCTGTGCGCGGTTATGGGTGGAGACCAGATTTGGGAGGCACTCGAAGGCCACCTCGGACTCGGACACGATGAGACTTCTGAGGACGGAAAGATCACTCTCGAACGCCTCGAGTGCAACGCAGCATGCGACTACGCACCAGTTGTAATGGTCAACTGGGAGTTCTTTGATAACCAGACACCCGAATCCGCCCTCGCACTGGTTGATGACCTGATTGCAGGGCGTGACGTGAAGCCGACCCGCGGACCTGACAAGCTGCGCACCTTCAAGGAAATCTCGCACCTACTTGCGGGCTTTGAAGATGGTCATGCGAATGAGGGCCCGTCGGCTGGTGAGCCGTCTTTGCGCGGTCTGAAGATCGCGAAGGAAAAGGGCTGGATGAGCCCGTCAAGCATCTCGGGTGCGGAGGGGCAGCCTCAGCAGGAAGTGGGCGGCGTTTACTCGTCCGCTGAGCGTCCTGCGGTTACAGAGGAAGATAAGGAGGGCGACGAATGAGCGACGTAACGTTTTCGAAGCCCGGAGTCCTAACGCCGGTACTTTCACGCGGCTGGGATGAGGACCGTTCCTGGACCCTGGAGTCCTACCGCAACCGCGGGGGATACAAGGGACTTGAGAAGGCCCTCACGATGGAGCCGGGTGACATCACCGAAACAGTGAAAACCGCTGGTCTTCGCGGTCGTGGTGGTGCAGGATTCCCGACCGGTTTGAAGTGGTCGTTCCTTCCTCCTGATGATGGCAAGCCGCGCTACCTGGTCGTTAACGCTGATGAGTCCGAGCCGGGAACCTGTAAGGACATCCCGCTACTCATGGCGAATCCGCACGTCTTGATCGAGGGCATGGCAATCACGGCCCGCGCGATCAGGTGTGAGCACGCATTCATCTACCTGCGCGGCGAAGTCGCGCACGTTTATCGTCGTCTTCTTAACGCAGTTCGTGAAGCTGAAGAAGCCGGTTTGATTGGCGAGGGCGTTGGCCCTAACGGTGACTTCAACTTCCGCATTACCGCGCACGCTGGTGCGGGTGCGTACATCTGTGGTGAGGAAACCGCGCTGCTCGACTCGCTTGAGGGGCGTCGCGGTCACCCGCGTTTGAAGCCTCCGTTCCCGGCTGTTGCGGGTCTTTACGCCCGTCCGACAGTTGTTAACAACGTTGAGTCGATCGCGCAGGTTTCTGGAATCTTCCAGCACGAAGCCGGTTGGTTCACCTCGATGGGTACTGAGAAGTCGAGCGGTCACGGCCTCTTCTCCGTGTCCGGTCACGTTAACAATCCGGGACAGTTTGAAGCACCGTTTGGCATCACCATGCGCGAGCTCATTGAGATGGCTGGCGGTATGCGCAACGGTCACAAGCTGAAGTTCTGGACTCCGGGTGGTTCTTCAACTCCGATCTTCACTGAGGAAGAACTCGACGTACCGCTGGACTACGAGTCTGTTGGCGCTGCCGGTTCAATGCTTGGAACGCGCGCCCTGCAGGTGTTCGACGAAACCACTTCAGTGGTTCGCGTCGTCACCCGTTGGACTGAGTTCTACCAGCACGAATCGTGTGGCAAGTGCACGCCATGTCGTGAAGGTACCTACTGGATGAAGCAGATTCTTCTTCGTCTCGAGGACGGTCGTGGCCTGCCCGGTGACATCGACATGCTGTACGAAATCGCTGGAAACATTCAGGGGCGTTCCTTCTGTGCACTGGGTGACGCTTCCGCGGCCCCGGTTCACTCAGGTATCGACAAGTTCCGCGAGGAGTTCGAGGCAGGACTCACCACCCCGGCACGTGAACTATTCCCATATGAAGCGTCCGCCGTATTTGCTCAAGGAGGTGCCCGATGAGCGAGAAGCAAGCTACTGAGCTGGTCACTCTCACAATCGACGACGTGGAGGTCAGCGTTCCGAAGGGAACTTTGATTATCCGCGCAGCGGAGCAAGTCGGTATTCGCATCCCACGTTTTTGTGACCACCCGCTACTGAAGCCCGCTGGCGCATGCCGCCAGTGCCTGGTTGAGGTAGCAGCTCCGGACCGTTCCGGACAGGTTCGCCCATTCCCGAAGCCACAGGCGTCGTGCACCATGACCGTCATGGACGGCATGGTCGTGAACACGCAGCACACGTCTGAGGTTGCGATGAAGGCCCAGAAGGGTGTCATGGAGTTCCTCCTGATTAACCACCCGCTTGACTGCCCGATTTGTGACAAGGGCGGTGAATGCCCACTGCAGAACCAGGCAATGTCAGAAGGCCGCGAGGTTTCACGTTTCACTGACGCGAAGCGCACCTTCCCGAAGCCGGTTCGCCTATCCACCCAGATTCTGCTGGACCGCGAACGCTGCATTCTGTGTCAGCGTTGCGTGCGTTTCTCCAAGGAAATCGCTGGCGACGCATTCATTGACCTGCAGGGTCGTGGCGGTGGTTCCTCACCGGTTGAGGACCACGCATTCATGGGTGAGCAGATCGGAACGTTTGACACGCAGGTGCTCGACTTCTACAACCCCGAGGTTGGCGAAGATGCGGGACTACCTGCCGCCGATGGCCTCGCTGGCCCGTACGGCAACCCCGGTTACGCAACCGGTCTGCACTCAGGCCCGCTGGGTGAAGCCGAGAAGGACACGACCGGTCGTCCGTTCGCGTCCTATTTCTCCGGTAACACGATTCAGATCTGCCCGGTTGGTGCACTAACCGCAGCGTCCTACCGCTTCCGCGGTCGTCCGTTCGACCTGGTTTCAACACCGTCGGTCACGGAGCACGACGCATCCGGCGCAGCAACTCGCGTTGACATTCGCCGCGGCGAGATCGTTCGCGTGCTGGCAGGTGAAGATGCAGACGTCAACGAAGAGTGGATCACCGACAAGGACCGTTTCGCATTCGAGTGGACCAAGGGCGACGATCGCCTAGAAACCCCGCTGGTACGCGAAAACGGAGAACTCGTTCCCACGTCCTGGGCCGACGCCCTTGACCGCGCGGCACGCGGCCTCGAAAAGGCACGCGCAGCCGGCAAGAACGTGCTCCTGCCCGGTGGCCGCCTAACCGTTGAAGACGCCTACGCATGGTCCAAGTTCGCGCGCGTTGCGATGAACACAAACCAGATTGACCAGCGTGTACGCTCCACCAGCCTTGAAGAGACCCAGTTCCTCGGCTCCCGCGTCGCGGGCACCGGACTTGGCGTCACGTACAAGCAACTTGAGAAGGCCGGCCGCGTCCTCATTGTTGGATTGGAAGCCGAGGACGAGATCGGAACTGTCTTCCTGCGACTGCGCAAGGGCGTTTTGGCGGGAACGGTAAAGGTTTCAGTTGTCGCTCCGTTTACAACGCCTTCCACTAGGAAGATGAGCGCTGACCTGCTACGCGCCGCTCCGGGAACTGAACCCGAGGTGGTAAACGCGATTTCAGGTGAGCTCGCAGAAGAACTTTCTGACGGCGTCATCCTGGTTGGCGAACGCGCAGTTGAAACTCCTGGACTTTACACCGCTGTCGCAAACCTCGCTGACCGCACGGGCGCACGCATCGCGTGGATCCCGCGTCGGGCAGGGGAGCGCGGCGGACTCGAAGTTGGTCTAAACCCGAACCTGCTTCCCTTCGGACGAAATGTTGCAGACGCGGACGCTCGCGTCGACATGGAAGCCGCGTGGGGAGCTCCCATCCCAACGGATGACACGAAGTGCACCGTCGACATCCTGGCTGAAGCCGCAACTGATGCGCGTTCCGCCATGATCATCGGCGGCGTTGACTCCCGTGACGTCCCGGACACACAGGCTCTGAAGGCAGCAGTTGAAAACGCTGGCTTCGTCGTCAGCCTGGAGGTTCGCAAGACCGACCTAACTGAACTAGCAGATGTCGTATTCCCCGTCGCTCCGGCATCGGAGAAGAACGGCACATTCATCAACTGGGAAGGCCGCCTGCGCCCGTTTGGTCAGGCTCTGGCTTCTCGTGCACTACCCGATCGCGAAGTCCTCAATCGCCTCGCAGAGGAAATGGGCATCGAACTCGGACTGCCTACTTTGAAGGCCGTGCACGCGGAGATCAACGAGCTCATGGACTGGGACGGCGCACGTATCGAGGCCCCCGCGGTTGCCGCTGAACCGGTGCGCGCACCAGGCATTGGCAACGCAGTGCTTGCAACTCACAAGCAAATGATCGACGAAGGTCGCCTACAAGACTTCGCACCTGAACTTGCTGGAACTGCCCGCCGCTCTGTCGCGCGACTGTCCGCAGCAACGATGCAGTCGATCAACGTTTCCGAAGGTGACTTCGTGGACGTGAGCACGGACCGCGGAACCATCACGCTTCCCGTAGCGGAAAGCGACCTCCCTGAAGACGTGGTCTGGCTACCGGAATGCTCGGTGGACTCTCACGTTCATGAAACTCTCGGGGCTAAGAACGGCTCCGTAGTATCCATCGCAGCCAACACGGAGGTGACCCGGTGAGTTCCTTAGCTTTGACACTGCTACCGTTTGCTCCACCGACAACCGCGCCGTCCGATTTCAGTGAAGAAACATGGTGGCTGAGCCTGATTAAGGCCCTGTTCATCGTGGTATTCCTCATCGCCTCGGTTATTATGGCGCTTTGGGTTGAGCGTCGCGGTCTGGGCCGAATCCAGACACGACCCGGCCCTAACGTCGCAGGCCCGCTGGGCTTGTTCCAAGCATTTGCGGATGCCTTGAAGCTCCTGTTCAAAGAGGACATCTGGACCGACAAAGCAGAGAAGTTCATCTACTTCCTAGCTCCCGCGATCTCAGCGTTCTCCGCGTTCATGGTGCTGGCAGTTATCCCAATGGGGCCAAACGTCAACATGTTTGGTCGTTCAACACCACTGCAGCTGGCGGACACACCAATCGCGGTGCTCTACATCCTCGCAATCGCGTCGATCGGGCTCTACGGTACGGTCCTTGGCGGTTGGTCGACCCGCTCGACTCTTCCGTTGCTGGGCTCCGTTCGTTCCGCAGCTCAGGTGATTTCCTACGAACTGTCCATGGGCCTATCGCTCGTGTCCGTATTCCTAGTGGCCGGCTCAATGTCGACCTCGGAAATCGTGGCATCGCAGCACAGCGTTTGGTGGGCATTTGCACTACTTCCCGCGTTCATCGTCTACCTCATCTCGATGGTTGGTGAAGTCAACCGACTTCCCTTCGACCTTCCAGAAGCTGAAGGTGAACTCGTCGCGGGTCACATGACCGAGTACTCGTCGATGAAGTTCGGATGGTACTACCTATCCGAATACATCAACATGTTCAACGTGTCCGCAGTTGCAACCACCGTCTTCTTCGGCGGATGGCACGCACCGTTCGGCCTATCCCACATTGGATTCATCGACTTCAACGCCGGCTGGTGGGGACTCCTTTGGTTCACACTGAAGATGTGGTTCTTCTTCTCCCTCATGGTGTGGGTACGTGGAACGCTACTGCGTTTCCGCTACGACCAGTTCATGAAGCTCGGATGGAAGGTCCTCATCCCGATCTCGCTCGTATGGCTAGTGATCGTCGCCGTCCTGCAGGGTGTACGCATGTGGGTCACCGACTCGCTACTCGTAATCACCGGCGGCATCGTCGCTGTCTTCCTAGTCATCATGGTCATCCTGTGGCTGGTTGATAACCCAGTTAAGGAAAAGGAAGACACCGAACCGTTCGATCCGTTCGCGGGCGGATACCCAGTACCGCCACTACCTGGCCAGCAGCTACCGCCGTCACCACGAGCGGGCCGCGAACCGGTTGGTGTTACTACCACGCCCACGTCCTCAACTGATGTGAAGGAGGAGCGCGATGAGTGACAAAAATAAGAACAACGAAATGCGGTACGAACAGGACCCGAAGGGTTTCTTCGGTAACCTATTCGCTCCCGTCGCTGGATTCGGCGTCACGTTCACGTCATTTTTCCGTCCCTATGTCACGGAGCAGTACCCCTTCGAAGGCCCGTACGTACAGCCGCGGTTCCACGGTCGTCACCAGCTGAACCGCTACGCGGACGGCCTCGAAAAGTGCATTGGTTGTGAACTGTGCGCATGGGCATGTCCCGCTGACGCAATCCTCGTAGAAGCTGGCAACAACACTCCGGAAGAGCAGTTCGCACCCGGTGAGCGTTACGGCCGCGTCTACCAGATCAACTACCTGCGCTGCATTTTCTGCGGCCTGTGTATTGAGGCTTGCCCGACCCGCGCTCTGACAATGGGGCACGACTTTGAGCTTGCTGACTACCACCGTCGCGATCTGATCTTCGAAAAGGATCAAATCCTCGCCCCCATGAAGGAAGGCATGCTTGCAGCGCCTCACCCCATGGTCGACGGGCTCACAGACGGCGACTACTATCGCGGTGCCGTTACCGGCCCAACCAAGGAACAGGTCGAATGGGTGCGCGAACGCCGCCCGGACGATCCTACCCTGGAGGCCGCAACGAAGGCCGCAGAAAAGAACGAAATGGCTCTCGCTAGCTCTGAACCAGTAAAGAACGAGGAGGCGAGAAAGAATGATGCTTAGCGCAGTCGCAGCTGGCCCGCAAATGGCCAGCACAGGTGAAGCGGTCCTGTTCTGGGTTACCGCAATCATCATGGTTGCCGGCGCATTCGGAGTCCTCTTCTTCAAGAAGGCGGCATACTCGGCGATCTCAATGGTCACCGTAATGCTCGGCCTCGCAGTCCTATACTTCGCGCAGGGAGCACCCTTCATGGGTGTCGTCCAGGTCGTCGTCTACACCGGCGCGATCATGATGCTGTTCCTGTTCGTCCTCATGATGATTGGTCTGCAAGCCACGGACAACTACATGAACCAACACCGCGCAAACATTGTCTGGGCTGTTGTCGGTTCAGCAGTTCTGGCATTTGCGCTTTCAGCTGTCATCTGGAAGGCCAACCTTCCGGCCGCAACTGAATACGGTGTTGATCCCCATTCCAACGCGCCCGTTGAAAACCTCGCGCTAGTCCTGTTCTCGGACTTCTGGTTCTCTATGGAACTCGCCGCGGCACTTCTGATCACCGCCGCAGTTGGCGCGGTCCTGCTTACGCACGGTGACCGCCTCAGCCCGAAGCGTACGCAGAAGCACGTTGTTGACGCGAAGATGGCAGCCTACGCAGAAACCGGCCGCCACGTTGGCCAGCACACCGCACCCGGTGTTTACGCCCGCTCAACCGCGTTTGACGTTGGCGCTCTTTCCGGTGAAACCCACAAGCCCGTCACAGAGTCGATCCCGCGTGTACTACGCGTTCGTGGTCTGGACCGCTCGCTGGGCTCACTTGATCCCGAGCTCGCACGCGCAATGCACAAGCAAGCAACCGGCCAGCCGACGGATCAGGGGATCCACGGTGTCGCTGCAACTCACCGCGTAAAGCACTCAGAAGCCTGGGGCATGAGCGGTGACGCCGCGCCGGACGGCCTCATTCAATATGAAGCACGTCCCGCAATCGAAGCCGGTTCTAAACCCGAAATCGAATCTCAGGAAGAGGAGGGCGAAGACAAATGAGTCTGTCGTACTACATCATCCTGGCGATGATCCTCTTCTCGATCGGCGCCGCCGTCGTAATGGTTCGTCGTTCCGCAGTGATCTCCCTGATGGGAGTTGAGCTGATGCTTAACTCTGCGAACCTCGTGCTAATCACATTTGCCCGCATTCACGGTGACTTTACCGGTCAGGTCATGGCGTTTTTCGTAATGATCGTTGCCGCCGCGGAGGTCGTTGTTGGCCTCGCAATCATCGTGTCCATCTTCCGTGCCCGTCGCACCACCTCGGTCGACGAGGTCAACCTACTGAAGAACTGAGGGAGGAAAGGTGAACTACTCCATGCTTCTTCCCCAGGTGAGCGCTGAGGTCGGCTTCACCGCCGCATCAGGCGCCGCATCACTGGGATGGTTGATGATCGCGATTCCACTCGCGGTGTCAATCCTGCTGCTCCTGCTCGGACGAGTTTCCGACGGTTGGGGTCACTGGGTTGCAGTCATCGCTTCCTGGTCATCATTCGTAATCGGCCTGTTCATCCTGTTCCAGATGCTTGGAAACCCGGCATCTGAACGAGCGATGGAACTAAACCTGTTCGAGTGGATACCGGCCGGTGAATTCAGCGTCAGCTTCGGTCTGCTAATGGACCCGCTGTCCATGACGTTCGTCATGCTGGTCACGTTCGTGGGTTCCCTAATCCACATTTACTCCGTGGCCTACATGGAACACGACAAGGACCGTCGACGCTTCTTCGCCTACCTCAACTTCTTCATCGCCTCAATGCTGATCCTGGTGCTCGGCAACTCCTACGCCATCCTCTTCGTGGGTTGGGAAGGCGTTGGCCTGGCATCCTACTTGCTGATCGGATTCTGGAACCAGGTTCCCGAATACGCCACTGCAGCGAAGAAGGCATTCGTAATGAACCGTGTTGGCGACATGGGCCTGCTACTCGCAATGATGGCAATGGTCGCATCGTTCAGCTCGGTTGACTTCCGCGTTGTCAGCGCAGAAATCACCGGAGCCAGCCAGGGCACAGCAACCGTCATCGGCCTGTTCCTGCTCCTAGCTGCAACCGGTAAGTCCGCGCAGTTCCCACTGCAGGCATGGCTGGGCGACGCAATGGCTGGTCCGACACCGGTCTCCGCCCTCATCCACGCGGCAACAATGGTTACCGCTGGTGTCTACCTAATCGTTCGCTCCGGCGCTGTCTACCTGCAGGCCCCGATCGCCGCAACAGTCGTTGCAATCGTCGGTGCCATCACGCTCCTATTTGGTGCGATTGTTGGTACAGCAAAGGACGACATCAAGAAGGTGCTCGCTGCATCCACGATGTCGCAAATCGGTTACATGATGCTGGGTGCAGGCCTTGGCCCGATCGGCTGGGTATTCGCGATCTTCCACCTGTTCACACACGGCTTCTTTAAGGCTCTCATGTTCCTCGGTGCAGGTTCAGTCATGCACGCGATGGACGATCAGGTGAACATGCGTAACTTCGGTGCGTTAAAGGGCCCGATGAAGATCACGTGGATCACGTTCATGATGGGTTGGCTAGCAATCCTCGGTGTCCCACCGTTCTCCGGATTCTGGTCGAAGGACCCGATCATTGAAACGGCTTTCTCAGCAAACCACTTCGGCAACGTTGAGGCCTCCTGGCCCGGCTGGATCTTCGGCCTGGTCGCACTGATTGGTGCTGGTATCACGGCCTTCTACATGTCACGTCTGTTCTTCATGACGTTCCATGGTGAATCCCGCTGGACCAAAACCAAGACAGGGGAGCCCATTAAGCCGGCAGAATCATCACCACTCATGACAGTCCCGATGGTGATCCTCGCTATCGGCGCGGTCGTACTCGGTGGACTACTCATGATCAACTCGGCGTTCGTCACCTGGCTTGAACCGGTCACTGGCGTTGCCGAACACGCAGACCCCGTACTGCCCGTACCCGTAATCCAGATCCTGGTCATCCTTCTAATCATCGTTGGTGCTGGCTGGGCATGGATGAAGTACGGACGCGAAGAGGTGCCGCAGGCAGTGCCAGCCGGAAACGCGTTTGTGCACGCTGCGCGCAACGATCTGTACCAAGACGAACTCAACGAAAGCCTATTCATGGCTCCCGGCGTCGCTTTGATGAAGGGCGTAACCGCGGGCGACCGCTACGTAGTAGACGGAATCGTCCACGGACTTGCGAAACTATCCGCTGGCTTGGGACGCGTAGTCTCCAAGACCCAGACCGGCTACGTTCGCTCCTACGCCTCTTACGTTGCGGGTGGAGTTCTCTTAGCCCTCGTCGTCGTCCTAGTTACACGGTTCTAAGGGCGGAGGAAACTGATGGAAATGCAAGTTATTTCGACAGCTTCAATCCCGTGGCTGTCCATTCTCGTAGGAATCCCGGCAATCGTGGGCGTCCTCGTAGCCGCAATCGCACCACTGCGTGTGATGGGTCGCTGGATCGTCCTCGTGGTGTCGCTGTTTGAGCTGGTTCTTGGCTTGGCAGCCGCCGTGTCGATGGACTGGTCCGCCGCCAACACTTACCAGCTTGCGGAAACCCACAACTGGATTCCCGCGATCGGTGTTTCGTGGGGGCTTGGCGTAAACCAGCTCGGCATGGCAATGATCCTGCTCGCCCTGGCGCTAGTTCCGATCGTCCTCATCGCCGGTTGGAAGGAAGATTCAGGCAAACGCGACGCTGGACGCACGTCTGGAATGTACGCGGCGCTGATTCTGATGCTAGAGGCCTTCATGGTCCTCATCTTCGCGGCGCGTGACGTGGTGCTGTTCTACATTGCTTTCGAAGCAATGCTGATCCCGCTGTACTTCATGATCGGCCGCTTCGGTGGTCGTAACGCTCGCGCAGCTGCGATCAAGTTCCTGCTGTACTCGCTATTCGGTGGCCTAATCATGCTGGCCGGCGTAATCGGACTGTGGGTCGTATCCGACCAGTCCGCTAACGCGTTCCTACTGGAGAACCTGTCTGGAACCCAGATGAGCGGCACGGTGGAAATGGCGATCTTCGTATCGTTCTTTATCGCATTCGCGATTAAGGCTCCGATGGTTCCTGTCCACACCTGGCTACCTGACACTGCTGCGGCTGCTCGCCCCGGCACGTCAGTACTACTGGTTGGTGTGCTTGACAAGATCGGTACCTACGGAATGATTGCCCTGGCTCTGCCGCTGTTCCCGAACGCGTCGAAGACGGCAGCTCCGGCGATCATCGTTCTGGCGATCATCTCGATCCTCTACGGTGGTCTCGCAGCGATTGGGCAGAAGGACCTCATGCGCTTGGTGTCGTTCACCTCGGTGTCGCACTTCGGCTTCATGGTCCTCGGTATCTACATTGGATCGCACCTGGCACTGGTTGGCGCCATGTTCTACATGGTTGCCCACGGTGTTTCGATTGCCGGCCTGTTCCTGATCTCCGGATTCCTGACCGAGCGCGGAGGAACTCGCGAAATCGCCGCATTCCGTGGCATGCAACGAGTCACCCCCGTTATCGCTGGAACCTGGCTGGTTGCAGGCCTTGCGTCGATTGCACTACCGGGCCTGTCCGGATTCGTACCGGAGTTCCTCGTCCTCGTTGGCACGTGGAAGGTCAACCCCGCCGCCGCGATCTTCGCGGTCCTTGGCGTTGTGCTGGCAGCCCTGTACCTGCTGATTCCTTACCAGGCGATCTTCACTGGTCCGGTACCTGCTGATGCAGATAAGTACACGGACATGAATATGCGCGAAAAGGGCGTCATCACCCCGGTACTGATCGCAATGGTCGTACTTGGTATCTGGTCCGCCCCGCTGGTTAACGCACTTAACCCTGTAGCGGACACTGCGCTACAGCAACTGGAATCGGGACAGAACATTGCCTCGGTTCAAGATGGCGGATCGGCTGATGCAATCGGCCTTGAAGCCATCACGGAAGGGAGCGACAAGTGAACTCGATCCTGCCAATGGAAACTGTCATTACCGCACCGGACGTGCCCTGGGAGACCCTTGCTCCCGTGCTGATCGTCCTGGGTGCAGCAGTGCTCGGTGTTCTAGTTGAAGCCTTTGCCCCGCAGAAGGCGCGGCGTACCATCCAGGTACTGCTGTCAATCTTTGCGGTGCTGGCATCCTTCGTAGCTGTAGTTGCACGCTGGTCCGCAGTTGTGGAAACCCCCGTGGCGCTGAATGAGTACCACGAGGACACACTCACACTGGCCGCGCAGTCAATCCTGCTGGTCATCGCGTTCCTAGCGATTCTGGTTATTGCGGACCGCTCTGAAATCGGTGACGGTGCGTTTGCCGCGCAGCCGTCGGATCGTCCGGGTTCCTCAGATGAAGACATCTCGATTGCAAAGGGATACCAGCGCACGGAAATCTTCCCGCTAGTGCTGTTCTCCCTGGGCGGCATGATGGTATTCCCCGCAGCGAACACGCTGATCGCGCTGTTCGTTGCACTGGAAGTGCTGTCACTACCTCTATACATCCTGGTTGCAACGGCTCGTCGTCGCCGCCAGCTGTCGCAGGAAGCCGCATTGAAGTACTTCCTGCTGGGCGCATTCGCATCGGCATTCCTGCTGATGGGTGGTGCCCTGCTGTACGGCTACTCCGGATCCGTCAACCTGAACTCGATCTCGCGCGCCATCCCGATTGTGCCGGGCATGGACTGGATGATGATCGCCGGTGTATTCCTGCTGACGGTTGGCCTGCTGTTCAAGGTTGGTGCCGCACCGTTCCACGCATGGACCCCGGATGTTTACCAGGGCGCTCCGACACCGATCACGGGCTTCATGGCCGCAGCGGTGAAGGTGGCCGCATTTGCCACCATGCTGCGCGTCTACCTGACCATCGGTTCCCGCATCGAGTGGGATCTGATTTGGATCCTCGGAACCATTGCCGTCCTCACGATCGCGATCGGTACGTTTGTCGGTCTGGTTCAAAGTGATATCAAGCGACTGCTGGCGTACTCCTCGATTGCTCACGCAGGCTTCGTCCTCATCGGCGTGCTTGCGGCAACCGGGAAGTCGGCGGGCTCCGTGTTGTTCTACCTGCTCGGCTACGGTATTGCGACGGTTGGCGCGTTCGGCGTCATCGCGCTGGTCCGTAACGCTGATGTAAGCGCAAACGTCACGGGTGAGGCAACCGAGATTTCCCGCTGGGCGGGCCTGGGCAAGAAGTCCCCGGTCGCAGCTGGCACGATGCTCATTTTCCTGCTGAGCTTTGCTGGTATCCCGCTCACGTCCGGATTCATCGGTAAGTTCGTAGTCTTCGCAGATGGTATTACTGCCGGTTACGCGGGCCTCGTCATCGTGGCTCTGATCGCGTCGGCGATTACCGCGTTCTACTACTTCCGCCTGGTCGTCCTCATGTTCTTCACGGAACCTGATGAAAACACGGTGGTTGTGAAGTCGGAAGGCTACACGTTCATTGCAGTTATGGTCGCAGCCGTCGCAACGATCGCGCTGGGTGTTTTCCCGCAGCCGATTCTCGATGCGCTTGCGAATGTGGTTGTATTGCTACCGTGACCGATTCGAAGAAGAACCTAACAGTCGAAGCTCTTGAAGAGCTAGTGTCATCCGACCTCGCCCGAGTGGAGGAACTCCTCACTGACTCGGTGCAGGGGTCGGATGACCTTCTCGACGAGCTCCTTTCGCATCTCGCCACCGCCGGTGGGAAACGGATGCGACCGATCTTGACGCTACTGTGCGCCCATCTTGGGTCCGAGGGCGAACCGGCCTCCGAGAGTGTCATTAACGCTGCCACAGCGGTTGAACTGACGCATTTGGCAACGCTGTACCATGACGACGTTATGGATTCAGCGCCGCAGCGTCGAGGCGTGACGGCCGTCCAGCTTGAGTGGGGCAATAACCGTGCCATTTTGGCGGGAGACGTGCTGTTTGCCCGGGCTTCTCGGCTTGTTTCAATGCTGGGTCCGAAGGCAATCCGCTACCACGCGGAGACGTTTGAGCGCCTGTGCATGGGCCAACTTCACGAGACGTTCGGTCCGAAGGATGAGGATCCCGTAGATTTCTACATCCAGGTCTTGGCCGATAAGACTGGTTCGTTGATCAACGCCGCGGCCGCGTTTGGAGCCTGGATGGGCGGCGCGGATGACGAGACCGCAGACATCGTCCGCGAGTTCGGCGATCGCATCGGCGTTGCCTTCCAAATCGCTGATGACGTGATCGACTTTGCGTCCGATGAAGAACTCACCGGAAAGACTGCCGGAACCGACCTTGTCGAGGGCGTGGCTACCATGCCCGTCCTGCTTTTGCGCAAGCGCGCTGAGCAGGGAACTCTAGACGACGCCGGCAAGGAGTTGCTGCGCGACATTGACGAGGCGGATCTCGAAAACGAAGAGACGCTTAAGTCAGTTGTGGATCGACTGAAGGCTCACGAAGTGCTTGAAGAGACTCGACAGAAGGCTCAGGAGTGGGCCAATTATGCCCTCGAAGCAATCGAGCCCCTACCCGAGTCAGCGGTCAAGGAAGGACTGCGCCAGTTCGCGTCACTCGCAATTGACCGAATGGCGTAAGACGAGCACCGAACCGAACGGCCTCAAGCGCGGACAACCGAACGGCCCAAGAAGAGCCATTTAGAGAATCGCGTAGGAACCAGGGCAGGGAACCGCGGGTCAACCCAGCTCCGCCCTCGAAAATCAATATCGAAAGACGCTTTCCCGAAAAGGGGAGGCGTCTTTCGTTTTGGGGTGTGCGGACGTGAATCGTGTCGCGGAACGGGTGGACGGTGTGGAAATCTGGGTAGGTATATACATAAACTGTTGGTTGCGTATTTTCTTGAAGGATAGAGGGAAGTCGAGTGAGCTCTACACGCCCGTTGAATGTTGCAGTCGTTGGCGCCGGCCCGGCTGGTATTTATGCCTCTGACATTTTGTCGAAGTCCGGCTTGGACGTTGCGATCGACCTGTTTGAAAAGCTGCCCGCCCCGTACGGCCTGGTGCGCTACGGTGTTGCGCCGGACCACCCGCGAATCAAGCAGATCATCGTGGCGCTCTACAAGATTTTGCAGCGCGGTGACATCCGCCTGCTGGGCAACGTCGACATTGGCAGGGACGTGACGGTTGAGGATCTGCACGACCACTACGATGCGGTCATTTTCGCAACCGGGTCGGACAGGGATAAGCCGTTTGATATTCCGGGCTCTGATTTGCCGCAGGTGTACGGTGCTTCTGAATTTGTGTACTGGTACGACGGGCACCCCGACTTTCCGCGTGAATGGCCGCTAGAGGCCAAGGAAATCGCCGTGATCGGCGCGGGTAACGTTGCGCTGGACGTGGCGCGCGTTCTGGCGAAGCACGCCGAGGACATGCTGGTCACGGAGATCCCCGCAAACGTTGCTGAGGGCCTCGCGAAGAACCCCGTCACTGACGTGCACGTCTTTGGTCGCCGTGGTCCCGCGCAGGTGAAGTTCACGCCGCTGGAGTTGCGTGAGCTCGGCAAGCAGCCCGATGTTGACGTGATCGTCTATGAGGAAGACTTCGATTTCGACGAGGGGTCCGAAGAAGCGATTCGCGCGTCCAACCAGACCAAGCAGGTTGTCAAGACTCTCACGAATTACGCGATGCAGGATGAGCACAAGGCAAGCCGCCGCATCCACATTCACATGTTCCAGTCGCCCAGCGAAATCGTTGCGGATGAGGACGGAAACGTCGCCGCCTTCCGCACGGAACGCACCGAACTTACCGGCGACGGTAGCGTGCGTGGAACCGGCGAATTCATCGAAACCCCCGTGCAGGCTGTCTACCGCGCGGTTGGGTACTTCTCCAGCCCCATTGAAGGCATTCCATTCGACGAAAAGCACGGCGTCATTCCAAACGTCGCTGGTCGCGTGATTGGTGAGGACGGAGAGCCGCTAAACGGAATCTACGCAACCGGCTGGGTGAAGCGCGGTCCGGTGGGCCTGATTGGTTCGACTAAGTCGGATGCGCAGGAAACCATTTCGATGCTCGTGGAGGACGCCGAGGCCGGCAAGCTACACGCCAACACCGAAGAGGTCGGCCACGACGCGATGATCAAGCTGCTGGAAGACCGCGGCATCCGCTACACCGAGTGGTCCGGCTGGGAGCTACTCGACCAGTACGAGCAGAAACTCGGCGAAGATTATGGCGAAGTCGTAGGCGATCGCGGTCCGCGCGAACGCATCAAGGTCGTGTCCCGCGAAGCGATGACCCGCATTTCGCGCGGCGAAGATTACGAGGGCATCGACCTAATCGGCACGCCGGACGAGCAGTAGCGGTTCACACCCGTACTTTTCCCCTTCGCTGATTCACAATCCGAAAGCGGATTCATAACGATTACAGAGGACGTGGCTGGCGTAAACAGATTGCCAGCCACGTCCTCTTTTATCTGAATACTGCCAACGCGGGGACGACCGTGCTGAGGCTTTCTGGTTTCAGAACTGGCGTTGCAAAATCCGGTCACGGGGACGAACTTGCCGCAAAAACGTCTGGGCATGAGCGCGAACCACCAGCACCTGTGGAGGTTCGGCGAATGCAAGCCTGTGAAAGGTGTTTTATCGGATGATTTTTAGGAAGTTTTAAGTTAGAGCTCCTATCGTGTAGGAAACATTTGAATATTGGGCTTGTGGGTAGAAGGGTACTGATGAACTCGAACGGGGTAAAAACCGCTGTGCTGTTGGGCTCAATGTGGGGCCTGATTGTGCTTATTGGTGCGGCGATTTCGTATGGCACAGGCGAGATGATGTGGCTTGTCGTCGCGGTTGTGCTCGGGTTCGCAACTAATCTTTATACGTACTGGAACTCGGCCCGCCTGGCGTTGCGTTCGATGAATGCGCAGCCGGTATCGCGCGAACAGGCTCCGCAGCTGTACGCAATGGTGGAAGAACTTGCTCAGCGGGCAGGACAGCCCGCGCCGAGCCTCTACATTTCCCCGACTCGCACGCCCAACGCGTTTGCGACGGGAAGGAATCCGGAGAACGCCGCAGTGTGCGTGACCACCGGAATCGTGGATCTGCTGGACCCCCGCGAACTTCGGGCCGTGCTGGGCCACGAGTTAATGCACGTCTATAACCGGGACATTTTGACGTCCTCGATTGCGGCGGGAATGGCGTCCATTGTGACGTCGCTTGCGCAGTTCATGTTCTTTTTCGGAGGGCGCAGAGAAAACGGTAACGTCCTGGTGTCACTTCTGATGATCTTCCTCGCACCGCTCGCCGCAACGTTGCTACAACTGGGGATTTCGCGAACGCGAGAGTACGACGCGGACCACGATGGGGCAGAACTAGCTGCAGACCCACTGGCCCTTGCATCCGCACTGCGCAAGCTGGAGCGCGGCAATACTCAGGTGCCGCTACAGCCAACACCGACTCGTCAGAATACGGCGTCAATAATGATCGCGAATCCGTTCCGCGGCTCCGGAATGCAGTCGCTATTTTCCACCCACCCACCAATGGAAGATCGCATTGCTGCACTGGAGAAAATGGCGGGATACTAAGGAAAACTGACACTCACCCGCAGTGCACCGCCCTCGGAAATGAATGAATGGTCTGGGAGGTTGATCACTTCCACCCGAATTCCAAGGTGACGAATTGGCAAAGTGGTTATGAAGTTTGATAATCTTCATTGGCGTCACCGAGAGCGCGGTTCGAAAGAGCCGGCCAATCCAGACGGACTTTAGATCGGATGGAAGTTGGCAAGTGCACTGGGTGAAACCTTGGCGGAGTGTCCGAGTGGCCAATGGAAGCTGACTGTAAATCAGCCGCGTTATCGCTTCGGGGGTTCAAATCCCTCCTCCGCCACAGGCCGAAAGGCTGTGTGATGATTACCTCGATATTTTAGGTTGCTGATTCAGAACCGCTTCGAGTAAAGTTGCACGCGTTGCCCCGATAGCTCAGTCGGCAGAGCGTCTCCATGGTAAGGAGAAGGTCAAGGGTTCGATTCCCTTTCGGGGCTCCGTTTGTAGGTACGCATTGCGTGACTGCAAAACCCCATGCGGCGGGGTAGCTCAGCTGGTGAGAGCGCACGACTCATAATCGTGAGGTCGCGGGTTCGAGTCCCGCCCCCGCTACCGGCTCTATCCAGATTGGAAGCGCCGAGCAGAAAGAAATGAGGTAGGAGACAATGGCTAGCAAGGCTTCTGACGTTCGTCCAAAGATTACTCTGGCCTGCTCGGAGTGCAAGGAGCGCAACTACATTACCAAGAAGAACCGTCGTAACACGCCGGACCGTCTTGACCTGATGAAGTACTGCCCTCGTTGCCGCAAGTCGACTTCGCACCGTGAGACTCGCTAAGTTCGAGCCTCTTGAGCCCTCACTTTTGTGAGGGCTCTTTATTAATTCTTCAAGGAGGGCGTGGCTGTGGATATCCCAAGGCCGAATTCACCTGTTTATACTCGTGCGTCGGTAGCGACGATGGTGACGTTCTTTTTCTCTGGTTTTGTGCTGGCGTCCTTCCTTTCACGGCTGCCAACTATCCGCGATGTTTTTGAGCTTTCACCGGCTTCAATCGGACACATCCTGCTGATTGGCTCACTGGGCTCGCTGGTGGCGCTACCCGCGTCGGGACCGGTTGCTGGGCGTATTGGCCCACGCATCACCGTGTGGTCCGGTTTCGTCGCCTGGGCGCTCGGGATGTCCACAATTGTCGTAACTTTCGACCAGCATTCGCCGCTCCTGCTAGCTGTTGGTTTGTGTATCGCGCAGATCGGATCGTCGTTGACGAACGCGACAATGAATATCGAGGGCGGATACGTCGAAGTCTTGTCACGCAAGGCGATTATGCCGTGGTATCACGCCGCGTTCTCCATCGGGACGGTGGCGGCCGCGGGCCTGGGCGCGCTAATGATTTCGAATGATGTGAGCGTTCCTGCCCACCTGATCTTCGTGATCATCCTGACCCTGGTGTCCGTACTTGTTGCGGGCCTGTTCTACGTGCCGCAAAGTATTGTTGAACAGATTTCCTACGATTCCGATTCCGGTGCCGCCAAACGCACGAAGCGTGCGTGGGGAGAGAAACGCACAATCATGATCGGTTTCATGGTGTTAGGAACCGGATTGATGGAGGGCGCTGCTAACGACTGGTTGGCGCTCGCCATGGTTGATGGGTTCCACTTCTCGCCCGCAGCGGGCACGGCAACCTTCGCGTTTTTCCTGGCTGTCTTGACCACTGCACGACTTCTGACTCCTCGCATGCAGCGCAGGTGGGATGCCGCCCCGATGCTGCGCGTGTTTTTGGTGATCGCGATTGTGGGGCTCCTGGTCCTCGCGCTTTCACCGTGGGCGTGGGTGGCCCTGGTTGGAGTTGTGGCGTGGGGTATCGGCGCTTCGCTAGGCTTTCCGACTGGCGCGTCCGCAGTTTCGCGCGACCCGAAGATGACGGCCGCCCGCATGTCAGTGCTGTCCACAGTTGGCTACGGCGCGTTCCTGGTGGGCCCGCCCGCCATCGGCTACATCGCAGACTTCATCGGCTACAAGTCGGCCCTGGGCTTCCTCATAATCCCCGTCCTGTTGTCGCTGTACCTGACGCGCTACCTAGACGAAAAGTAGGCCCGGCGCGCTTAACGCGCGGTGCGTCCAGTCCGGCGTGCGGCCAGTCCTGCGCGGTCGAGTGCGTCCGCCCAGCACCGCCCTCGTGCGCCCAAATGTTCGACGTGACCAGGCCGGCAGTTGAACGCGGCAGGACCGGCCGCCCAGCACCGCCCTCGTGAATCTGTGGGGATAAACTAAAGGGTAGAGAAAGGATGGCGCATGGACACGTGTAGTACCGGCTTGGAACCGTTGAATCCGGAAAAGGTGGACGCGGTGCAGTCGAACCGCCAGTACAAGAAGGATTCGAAGGATCTGCGTGACTGGACGACGATCGGCGTTGGCGGCACGGCGAAGAACTTCGTATCGGCGACCACCGAGGACGAGATCGTGGAGGCTGTCCGCGAGGCCGACAACGCGGGGGAGCCGGTGCTGTTTTTGGGAGGCGGCTCAAACCTGGTGATCTCCGATGATGACTTCGATGGGACCGTGGTTCGGGATACGCGCTCGGAGTATCACATTGAGCATGACTCCGGCTGCGGCGGCGTGGTAGTGCGAGCGACGGGTGGCATGGAGTGGGACGAGTTCGTCGCGCTCGCCGTCCAAAACGACTGGAGTGGCCTTGAGGCGCTGTCCGGCATCCCCGGCACTGTTGGCGCCGCACCTGTGCAAAACATCGGCGCGTACGGCCAGGAAGTCGCCGACACGATCGCCGCGGTTCGCGTGTATGACCGCCTCGAGCAGCGTCGCAGCACCCTGTTCCTGTCCGACCTTGAACTCGGCTACCGCACGTCCATCCTGAAACGATCCACCAACGACCCGTCTCTATCCGACGGACGCGTGTGGGGGCCGACAGGCCGCTGGATCGTCCTCGCTGTCGAGTTTCAAATGACGCACGCCTCCCTATCCACCCCGATTGGATACGCCGAACTGGCCCGCCGCCTGGGCGTGAAAGTCGGCGACCGCGTCGACCAACGAGCCGTGCGCAACCACGTCCTCGAACTTCGACGTGGAAAATCGATGCTACTTGACGACGAAAATCGAAACACGTTTTCAGCCGGGTCGTTCTTCACGAATCCGATAATTCCCGAGGGCGAGGCTCGCAAACTGCCAGACGAAGCGCCGAAGTTCCCGGTGCGGGCAATCGCGCCCAGGGGGAAGGCTCCGGATCCGAAGAAGATGCAGCCCGGTGTGCTGAAGACTTCGGCGGCGTGGTTGATTAATCACTCCGGTTTTGATCGTGGATTTAAGGTGAACCCGGATTCGAACGCGTCGCTTTCAACCGCGCACGTCCTAGCTTTGACGAACCGTGGGGGAGCGACCACAGCAGAACTAGCGGAACTCGCCACAGTTGTTCGCGATGGCGTGTTTGAACGCTGGGGGATCGAACTTGTGCCCGAGCCTATACGCGTCGGGTGGGACCTGCCGCCGCTGAACTAGTCGCCGGTCGGCCCGTGCATTTGCTTGCGTTACGTAGGCAACGCTGTCACGACTAAACGCGACACTACTCACCGCGCGGCGGTTGCACTGGCTTGAACCGTTCCATTTCGCGTACAAGCAACTGGATCGCGACGCGTGAAGTCAGAAGGTTGTTGTGTCCGTAAACGTCGGCTGTGACGACGCGGGCGCCGGGGAGCCAAGCTCCGGAGGGCACCTGCTGATCCCACTTCGCCTGAATTGAAGTGATCTTGCGGTTGGCTCGCAGGTCAGTGAACTGGCGCCGAATCGCCGGATGTGCCGGCATCAGGTCATCCACGCCCAGCACTTGCGGGGCAAAATTAGCCAGCTCCGACCCGGAATACGGCGTTCCCAGCGAAACCATGCCACGAATGCGCCAGGCCTCATCGCCACTCATGGACATCTTGCCAACCAGGCCGCCCTTTGAATGCGCGAAAATAACAACATCTTGCAGGTCGTTGTCGCGCAAATACTGATCTAGCCGGTTCGACAGCAACTGCACGGGGCCGTAAACGTAGTCCAACTGAGGTAGCAGGTGTACATCCCATCCGGAGCGGTACAGCGCCCGCCCCATGAACTCCAGGTGCCGCCAGGTCTCCGAAATTCCCGGAATCCCAACCGCAACTGGATTGCCCGGAAGCCGCAAATCCTGCACTGATGCGCCCGGCCAGAAACCCAAGTAGCTCGCAATATTTCGCGCCCGCTGCAGCGTCGCCACCCCGTAATCACGTAGCGCGAGCGGCACAGCCTTGTACACGGGCGGCCACTTCACCCGGTGAGCCTCCAGCCCCTCCCAAACGGAACTGTCATCAGCCTCAAAGTGAACATTGCCATCCTCGTCGGCGATGATGACTCCGCCCTCTTCGAACTTCACCGTTGCCCGCCGCTTCGGGGGTGCCTGGCGTCCCAGTTCAATCATCGCCGCGGCAACGTCATCAGCATGCCGAACAATCACCGAGTGTGCCCCGCCCTCGACCTCAATAATCGGAACGGACGTTTCAGTCCCCGATCTGGCCGCCAATCGTAGGTCTTCCAGCCACGCGCGCGACGCCACGAAATCGTGTTCACCGCGCATGAGGACGGTGCGGGCACGCGCATCCGCCAGCCGCATGCCGATCGGGTAGGTCAGCATCGCCGGCAGGGTCTCCATGAACCACACCAGGCCGGAGCGCGCATACGCGTTGATCGCGAACGCGGTGACGTCCAGCGGCTCGTACACGGAGGACTGCAGGAAACGCACGCCGACCTGCACCGCACTACGCTCCAGCGCGTTCACGGGCGGGCCGATCAAGAGGATCCGGTTGATCCACTCAGGGTCGCGCGCGGCAAGCTCAGTGACGACTTGCGCGCCCATCGAATGACCGAGCACCACCGGCCGCTTTACGTCCTCAAACCGCATTATCTGGTGAACAACGGCCGCGAAACCGGCGATCGAAAGGGGATGATCCGGGCGCGTCGTCTTTCCAAAACCCGGTAAATCAAGGGAAATGACGTCCCCGTATTCGACCAGGTCCTTCGCGAGCTTCAAAAAGTAACCGGACGACACGCCAATTCCGTGCACGAGGACGAACGTGGGTTCGCCCTCGTCTAAGAAGTCGCGGCGGAAGCGGTGAACCCTGACGAGCATTCCGTCACCGACTGCCACCACGGAGTTTGAAACAGAGTAGTTAACCTTCTTCACTTGCCAACCATTCGTCAATCTGGCGTTTCCACAGGCGCTTGTTCGAGGGCGATGCTAGCGATGCGTCAATCGAGTCGCGTGCCAACTGGGCTAGCTGGCTGTCATTGAAGCCGATGGAGCGAGCGTACTCGTACTGGTCAAGCAGGCGCGATCGGAACAACAGGGGATCGTCTGCGCCGAGCGCGATAGTAGCGCCGGCCTTCGCCATCTTGCGCAGGGGGACTTCATCTAGGTTTTGGAATACGCCAAGCGACACGTTTGAGGTGGGACAGACTTCGAACGCGATGCCGGCCTCCACAAGGCGGGCAAGGAGCGCCGGGTCTTCAGCTGTACGCACACCGTGTCCAATGCGGGCGGGCTTCAGGTGAGTGACCACTTGACGGACGTGTTCAGGGCCCAGCAGTTCGCCACCGTGGGGGACACCTGCTAGGCCGGCGTGGCGAGCAATGCGGAAGGCCGCAGAGAACTCCGAGGTATCGCCCGCGGTCTCATCGTTAGACAGGCCAAAGCCCACGACCTCGCCGGGCTGATCACCCGCGTATTGCGAAGCCAGGCGAGCCAGCGTGCGCGCGTCCAGGGGGTGCTTAATCCGCGACGCTGCAACGATAACGGCAACTTCCACCCCGGTTTCAGCAGTAGAGATGCGCGCCTGGTCCATCACGATCTCCAGCGCCGGTGTCAGACCCCCAACCCAGGGCGCATATGAGGTCGGATCAACCTGTATTTCAAGCCTCACCGAACCTTCCGCAGCATCGTCCTCGGCGGCCTCGTGAATGATACGACGCATAACATCTTCCGATCGCACGAGTGAACGGGCCGCATCATACGACCTTTGGAATCGGAACCAGCCGCGCGCGTTGGCGGGGACTTTCAGCGGATCGTTTTCAAGAAGGTGAGAAGGCAGGCGGACCCCGCGTTCGCGCGCAAGCTCCAGCATCGTTTCTGGACGCATCGCGCCCGTGAAGTGAAGGTGCAGGTGAGCTTTGGGCAGCTTGGCGAGGTCTTTCATACCTAGAGTCTTCCATGAATTTCAAGGCAATCGGTAGTCAATGTGGTAGACGCACCCTCAATGTGGTGCACTATGGATGTGACCACCATTCGACACCGGCAGTTGCTGGATTATATGACGGGCCCGGGCGCTCTCCCTTTGATCCGGGCGGCGCTTAAGTCTGCGCCCGCTTTGCCGCCCAGTGTGGGCAAATCCGGGTACCGATACTTGACAGACTACGAGGTTGCCTCCTGGAAGGTCTCCTCCACCCACGCCCGGCCCAACGCCGGTGCGTCCGTCACGTATCGGGTCAACCTGGTTGGCCGCGGTGAACCCCTGAAAGTCACAACCGTCGCGTCAACCGAATCCGTCCCGCGCGGCTCATCCATGATGCTGCGCTGCGACCCGCGCATGATCGAACCCGACGCCGAAGACACCACCCCAATTCCAATCAACGTGTGGACATTCCCGCACGACCCGCACCTGGCGGGTCTGCCGTGGGCGGCGGATCGCGCCGCAATAACCGAAACCCTTAGCGTCAAGGATCCGCGTCTTGAAACCGTCGTATACCGGCCCACTAGGCGCGCGATGATAAAGATTTCCGAGGGCGGGGCTGTGCACTCGTGGGTGAAAGTGTTGAAGCCTAGGAAGGCGCAGGCCC